>JGI12210J13797_10668545_pt1 | contig 46594 bp, 43 predicted proteins | sample ElkSlonscriptome_3_FD_13797 | JGI IMG/M metagenome (IMG submission 13797) | reverse complement strand
AGCTGATTCCCAGCTGGGATGACGCGAATTTGAATATGGCTACCGGAAGGAAGAATATGGGTCACTTTATCGATCAACCCCGTCAGCATTTGGTTGAGCATCGCCGGGTCGCTGAGAACAGTGGGTAGCGCATTTGTCCAGCCCACGTCTAGGGTCAAGTTTCGCTCCTCGGCCTGCTGCTTCCATCGCTCCAAATTGTTTTGAAACAGCTCCTCCAGAGAAATCTTGGCCAATGGCCCAGCGGTACGGGGCGCTTCGGTTTCCAGCTCCACCGCCCGGAAAATCAGGCTGAACCGCTCAATTTGACGAGTGCATTCTCGGTCAATTGACGTCAGTCGCTTCGCTACGGGGCCTGGCAAATCACGCCGACGCAGCAGTGAGCGCGTCAGGGTGCGGATTGTGGACAGCGGCGTTCGGACTTCGTGGGCGATCGCTTTCAAAATCTCTGTGTCAGAGCCCGCTTCAGCATGGGGGTTAAGGTCCACCTGAGGCTTTGCCGCTTTGTCGCTATCGGCAGCAGTCGCGGGATATGTCGGGTAGACATGCCTGCTGATACCGTCATCCGAGATGTGGCCTAAGTTTGGAATGGAGGCAGCCTGATCATCAGCCCTGGGTCGTCTACGAGGCCTTCCCACCTGCTCAACCGCACGGGGTAAAGGAGAAGGCGATGCAGTCCTAGCGGCGGATGACGACAGCACCTTACGGCTAAAGTTGCTCACCAGCTGATACTCAGGCGCTCGGGGCTCAAACTGCTGTACCATAGGCTCGAGTCGAGTCAGCGCCTCAGGATCAGTCAGCTTGATGCGGGTTCGCAGCGCCTGCCAGCATTGGGAGACCACTGCAGGATCAAAGGAAAAGTCAAAGCCCGATGACGACTCCGCTACATGATGCTGGGCCCCATGGTCATTCTGCCGCTGCCCCGTGAGCTGGCCTGTGGTGTGGCCCAAGGGCAAGACATTATCTAAATGCAGGGCGTTGCCCAGCACAACAACTAAGCTAAACTCCGCTGTCAGCACCAAGAAGAATGACTCCGTTGCCAGCGGATCGCCTGCCAACAATGAGATGGTGGTGGGGGAGATGGCGGTGGAAGACTGGCTTTGACTGCAGCTTGCCGGTGCTGTGGAGGGAAGCTGCTTGCGCAGCGCCATTGTCCAGTCTCCAGCAAAGGTCCAGCTAGAAAACTTTGACATCAGCTGAGGCTCCCGGAGAACGGGCAGCGGTCCTGATAAGATGACGCCTTCTTGAGGCATGAGAGAGTCCGCCTGAAGCGTTGTACTGCCGCTTAGGAGCTCTACTAGCAGTTTGTTCAACGCCGCAACTGCACCGTACCACTGGCCTGTAGCTTGCCCAGACTGCACCTTGCCTGATGGATACGACTCGGCAGATGCGATGATTTCACTGGGGGTAGGCAAATACCACCTATGCATATCGAATTGTCCCGAGGGATGTCTAAGTAACAACAGTCAGTGAGCTTAGCGAGACGATCCAATTCGTCGTAAACCTTAGAGTAGGAATCCTTAGGATGGTCTTTACGCAACATCGCAACATCGAAGTATGACAACGTCAACGTTTAAGCTCTGCATCAAGCATAAGGGGGTGTCGCCACTCAGAGTAGCCCTAGAACCGAACGTCGTTAGTTGAGATCACCGTATGTTTCGAGTCTCTCTGCAGCATCGGGGTGGCAGCAACCGCCACCATTCCCAACACCGGAATTGCGCAGCGCTGAAGGGCCTCAGCCGCAGCACGGGCCGTCGCACCAGTGGTGTAGATATCATCTACGAGCAATACCCCACAATGGATCTTGCTTAAGCTGCGGTCAACATAGAACGCATCTGTCAGGTTTGCTTCGCGCTCAGCAGCGGACAGACTGAACTGAGCCACGGTCGCTCGTTGTCGTATCAGGTCGTGCTGCCGAAGGGGTAGTCGGGTCACGCGGGAAAACCGTCGGGCTAGGAGCAGCGCCTGGTCATAGCCACGCTGATGGCGCTTCTCAGCGTACATGGGGATCGGCACCACGACGACAGAGCGCAAGCCCTCGGGCAATTTGCTCTTGACCGCAGCATGCTCCGCTGACGTCAGCCAAGCGCTAGCGAGCCAATCGCCCAACAGGTGAGCAACTCTAGGCTTATTCTCGTACTTGAGCGCTGCTATCGATTGCCGCAGGGCTCCGCCATACTGTCCCCAGGGGAAAACCGGCAGAGGCGATCGCCAAAACAGCTGTCGGTCACGATAGCGCTGGGCCTGGATCTGGGTTTGGCATGCTGGACATATTGTGGTTGCTGCAGAGCGATCGCATAGAGGGCATTGCGGCTGAAAAGCTAGCTCGATCAAAGCTGTGCCGCATTGCTGAATTATCTTCATGGGCATTGGATATTGCTACCTCACAATACTGCTGCTCGTATTGTTTGCAGATACAGGCAATCAGTAACAATTTGCTGCTAAGTTAAGGGCGATCGCGTTTGAATCGATTATCATAAGCTCATTCATTCAGTCGAAGTGCGACATCTGTCGGCATGCTACGAGCAGATTCGCCTACCTGAATCGACAGTTTTTTCTATTCTCTGATACGGTTTTGCCTAGCTGGCGTGGTCCCGAAGGTATGACTCCGAAGGACGTCAGCGATCTGTACCTTAATGTATAACGATTAAAAATTTTACGACGTAATCTTTTTGTCGATGGCTTTAATCAAACAGAACAATCGTAAGAGTCGCGATCTGCCGACTATCAACGAGCGTATTCGATTCCCGGAAATTCGGGTCATTGATGCCAATGGCGATCAGCTAGGCATCATGACGCCTGCTGATGCTCTCGAAATAGCTGAGGAGAGAGAGGTCGACCTCGTCTTGATCAGCGATAAAGCCGACCCCCCGGTCTGCCGCATCATGGACTACGGCAAGTACAAGTTTGAGCAGGAGAAGAAGGCCCGCGAAGCGCGGAAGAAACAGCACACCTCTGATGTCAAGGAGGTTAAGATGCGCTACAAAATTGGAGACCATGACTACAATGTCCGGCGGAATCAGGCCGAGCGGTTTCTCAAGTCGGGCGACAAGGTCAAAGCGACAGTGATGTTTCGAGGCCGAGAAATTCAGCACACCGACCTAGCCGAGATACTGCTGAACCGGTTAGCGGCAGACTTAGGGGAGCTCGCAGAGCTGCAGCAGGCCCCAAAACGAGAGGGGCGCAATATCATGATGATGCTCTCTCCAAAGAAAACAACCTGATATCGCCGGAGAAGGGCCGCATTCGCTGCGCAAACGCCGATGTGACGGCAGCGCAGCTATGCGATCACCAATTCGTCAAGCGGCCTCCCCCCTATTCAGTCAGGCTGGACGATATACTCCGAGGAGACAACCTCTGATTTGCCCTGCTGAACCAACGCTTGGTAGATCATGGCCGCTGTTTCTGCTCGCGTCGCAGGTCGAGAGGGATTGAGGCTGCTGGGTTCTGGGTGACTAACAACCAGCTTATCCTCAGTTGCAGCCGCGATTTTGGGCGCAGCCCAGCCCGGAATCTGTCCTTGGTCAGTATAGGCCGATAGAATATCTTGAACAGCCTCTGGCTGGTTGAGGGATAGCCCGCTGACGAGGGAAATCAAAACCTCTAGGCGCGAGACAGGATCAGTCGGGCGAAAGTCTCCCTCCGGGTAGCCGCTCATAAATTCATTGCTGCTGACTTGCCGTATGGACTCAATAGCCCAGTAGTCTGGGGAGACATCGCTGTAGTTGATGGTCCCATCGGAGGGCTCAACGGGAAAAGCCTGGGCAAGCTGGGCCGCAAACTCAGCTCGGGTCACGGGCTGTTCGGGCCTGAAGGTACCGTCATCAAATCCTGCAACGACGCCAGACTCGGCTAGGCGATCGATAAAGGGAGCAGCCCAATAGCCCGAGTCAATGTCGGCTAACGGCGATGCGTCATCAGTCGAAACGGGCGCAGTGGGCTCCACCGGCTGGGTGATCTCTGGCTCCGGACTATCTGCTATCGCCTCTGGCGCTGTTGTCTCTGCAGCCGTCACATCTGGCTCACCAGCGGCCAGCGGCGGTTCCTGCGTTCTATCGGCGATCGCTGGCGCAACGGCAACCCCAGGCAGACGGCGATCGCCAGCTGGTTCGACTTGCTGCCGGACTGCTACATCGCCCTCATCTTGGCTCGCTATTCTAGGCTCTCTGGTCAGTCCATCATCACCGCGACCAACAAGATCCTCGTCAAGGTCGTCCCCATCGCGATCGCCTTGAATAAACCCAAATAGCGCTCCGTCGTCCCCATCTCCAGAAGCATCAACACGCTCTGAACCATCGCCGAGGCCTTGGGCTGAGAAGATTTGGCCCGCACCTAGACGACCTAAGCCCAAAAACAATACGGTGCCAATAGCGGCAAAGGCAATCACACTAGCAATGAGTTCGTCCTGCCGTTCGTCGCGGGGGGGCTGGGGCTGAGAATTTGGGTTTGTCATGATGGTGCGCAGTAGGCTCGGTAAAGTGCTCTCGAATTAGACTGCTGAAAGCAGCTCGGCTGGCCAAAATGGCTAAATTGGTGTCTGTGAGTTTTGCCATGCGACCAAACCCAACAATAACGGCAATTCAAACCGAAATCATATTACCGGGGATAGAGGTTGTTTCACCTATCGGTTTTGGCTTTTTTCAAATCTTTGGTCTTCAAGATCGCAGATTTTACTACACTCCCCCAGAAAATTTGCGCCGCATTACCGCCCAATGCGCTCATAATAGAGATGTGGCACAATAAGACCGTATCGCCTATGCTGCTACGGCTCTATCGATAAATGTTATCCAGCGATGCGTCTAGAATCGGGGCAATGAATGTCCGGCCACAACAGATTCGAATGTGAGTTGAGTGATGCGATATGTCAGAGAAATCTCAGGTATGTCCTGTCTGCGGCGTTAAAATTCTTGCTATGTTGGGCGGCGATCGCGTTTTGTTCTCGGTTGGTCCACCGGGCACCCGAAAGATTCTATGGAATAAGGTTTGCCAGCATGTGGACAACCCTGGCTGCATCAATAAAGACGCCGAATAGCAGATCAGCCGAGCTGAGCTTCACCGGCACAGCCAGATTTTGAGCTGTGTTCTACAACACCGCGACGGCAATCAGACCACCATCATCCCAACTATCATGCAATCTGTAGACACATCGTCTCTCAATACTACTGTGCAGCAGCCTGAAGCCATGACAGTGACCGATACTGTGCCACCGTCAGCAGAACCGTCCCCAGCTGACCTAGAATCATTACCCGGAGTGGCGCTATTTTTGGGGGAGCATCTCAACACCGATGCATTCGAGACGACAGAGCTTCTAGCCACCGACCCCCTGACCATCAGCATGGGACAACAGGGATATGCCGTACTGTTTTCCTATGGAGCAGCAGTGCTGTTTGGGCTAGAGCCGGTTGAGGAAGCGACTCTAGTTGCACAGCTCACATCTTTTGTAGATGGTCCATTCCCGGAAGCGGAGATCGAGCGCGTCGAACTTCGCTTTCAGTCGGACACGGTCCGAGCTAGCAATGGCAAGATTTGGCTCCAGCATTTTAGCGTTGAGCAAATTCAGCTTGTCGCTGACGTTTTGTCAAAAAGCGTTGTCTTGGCCCACTACGAGAACAAAATCGCTGCCATTTTTAATCAGCTAGAGCCATTTTCCGAAAATTTGCAGGCCAATACTAAGAGCGAGCGCTGGAGTCAGGACTTGCTGCGACAGCTAGGGCAGAATCTGGCAATTCAGAACAAAATTGTAGGACGCGTCGAGATCATCGACAAGCCCGACTTGCTGTGGGACTCTCCCAATCTAGAGCGCCTCTATCTGAGACTTGAAGCAGAGTATGAAATAAAAGAGCGCCACACCGTTCTAGAACGCAAGCTGTCGCTCATGACGCAGACTATCGAAACGGCCTTAGGGCTATTGCAGCACAACACCAACCTACGGGTGGAGTGGTACATTGTCGCCCTGATTGTCATAGAAATCATTCTCTCTCTCTATGACTTGTTCCTCAGATAGGCTTCCCAGAGATCGGTCAGAAGATTGAGCGGCTAAGCATGTAGAGAAGGGCGCTCAGAATCCACTAGAGCATCGGCGCTCATGGGCGACTCTTTAACTCGCACCGCTAGTTCCTGAAGCTGGCTAATGGCTTCAGCGCCCTCAAGCTTCATTAATTCGCGATCGTCCCGCATTTCCGTCCAGGTAATGCCATAGTCAGAAACCAAGAAGCGAATGAGGTGCTCCTCTCCTAGGCTGACCATAAAGGACGCACTGTTCATCTGCCCGCCACAGGTATAGCATGACGCTAAATAACCGCGCCGCTCTAAGACGATCGCCAGGGCTTGCAAATTCATGACAAGCTCTCTCACAAATTGGCGATGCTGCTCTGCAAGTCTCAAAAACATGCTTGACTCCTAACACCAACGATAACGGCGCTGAATACCTTTAACAATATCTTAATAATCTTACTCGAACATATGCCAAACCGTGTGACAAGGCTCAGCGTCCCACAGATAGTAGCATCTAAGACCTTGTACATGCAGAAGGGGATAGGCTCAGAGCAATCTGCAAAAAATCGTGCAGATTCGCAATACCTAGGATTAAATCGCTCCAAAGCGGCATTGAGCCGAATCTTTTGAGCGATCGCCCAGCTGAATCCTCATTCAGAGTAACATTCTATTTCAATTATGAGGCTGCTGAGATATGACAATCTCAATAGCGGCCTTCGTCGCCCCAGAGTCCGGCTCACCCCAGATCGCTGCCACAAAAGTGCTGCAGGCAAGACTTCGCCTGGGCTAGCTGACCTCCCAAAGCCCCAGGGCTGGGCCAATGAACCGAACTGTGATCCAATAAATCACAAGTCCGCCAATACCAAGCCATGCGCCTTGAGTGCTGAGCTTGACAAAGGCACTAGCCTGGCTTTTCTTGATGGGGAGCCAGGATAAGATGTTGGGCTCCTGGCCATATTGGTCGCCCATCATGTCTTTCCGCCGTTTAGAATCGCCCATTGCTAACCTTGAAATACTGTCTACGGGCTGCAAGCCTACTGGCTATGATACTGGTCTGGGCAAATTGACGTCATCTTCGATGTTAACAACCGTTACGCTGTCGTCAGACCTCTCCGAAGCTACCATTCCTCTGAGCTCTGTCGGAGCCTGCTGCAAACAAAGGCTGAATCACAGCGTCACGCATGGACTCAAAAAAGAAGAAAGACACTCCATCCAACCCGTTTGCCGCTACTGCTGCAACTTGATCTGCAATGAGAGCAGGGGAAAGGGATCGATTCTTCAAGCCTGCAAGGATGCCAACGCCAACAGATGAGTAGGCCTGAACGTTTGACGCCACCACACGATCGAGTTCCTCAGTAAACGAAGCGAGGGTTGGTCGATAGATTTGTACAATCAGCTGGTCAATCCATCCCCGTTGCTGCCACTGATCCCAGGCTTGGAGATACTGGTCGTAGGCAAAGGGCAGTGCATTAGGGGAGAGAGAGAGGATGGCGTCGGGTCGGTTGCGCTCTACAGCCGAAACAATCTGCTCCATAAGAGCCGTCAGCTGATCGGCGCGCCAGGTCATCCAGTCTGGGTTATGTGGGTCATCAGGCGGATAGCGTCCATCGTGAGACCGACGATACCGGGAGACGGTGTAGGCATCATAGCCGAACTCCACAGGCCAGCTAAAGTGATCATCGAACTGCACCCCGTCAACAGCGTAGGTTGAAACCACTTCCGTGATCAGATCCACGAAAAAGGTCTGCACCTCAGGATGGAGCGGGTTGAGCCAAAATCGGGGATGCCGTCCCTGCATGAAGAGCCGGCTGCCATCTCGGCGCTGAGCTAGCCAATCGGGATGACGGCGTGCTAGCTCAGAATAGGAGGGCGTCATCAAACCAAACTCGAACCACGGAATGACGGCCATATCGGCGTCATGGCCGAGCCGAACAACTTCGTCAAGCAAATCCCGATCGGCAAGGCCAGGATGGGGGTCTACAGATTCTCCCGTCGCCTCGCTCGCGACGGCGCTGGGATAAAGAGAGTAGCCCCAGTTCCAGACCGTTGGATAGATTGTGTTGATGCCTAAATTGGCGAGACGTTGAACGCCATTAGCGGTTTGCACCTTTGACAGGAGGACGCCGCTATCAATGTTGGTCAGCCAAGCCCCGCGGATGTCTGCGAGCTGGCTCACTCTGCTGTCAGATACGGTAGCGATGGGGAAAGCCGAGATATCACCAAAGGCGCTGACGTCGCGAACCCCGATGGGCGACACCGCAACCAGCAGCGTCAACAGCGAGATAAACAGCGGTCGCATCCAAGACGCTGCCACAGTTCGCTGGAGGTACTGGCGCACAAAACGTCTAATGTGAACAACTCTCAACACAAGCTTTTCCCCTGCTTTTTCCCCTGTCATAGCTCCACGCCAGTATAGCCAGCATTACATGCCTACCACTGCCGCTACAGCGTTCAGTTTACAGTACAATTGATCTACAACCCAACAGACAACTCCGGTTGGCTTGGACTGAAGCCGACCCACATCTTTGGAAGCGACCTAGTCGCTATCCTGTGGTAGAAGTGCTGTAATGCGCGAGACAAAATCCTGATGATCGACAACTGGTTTGGAAATATAGCCGTCGGCACCGCTCTGCCGCAGAAAACTCTCGCGATCGCCCTGCATGGCATGGGCCGTCACCAAGATGATAGGGAGATCGGAAGTTTGGGGATCAGCTTTCAGCATCTGAGTGATATAAATGCCGTCCACGGGCTTACCCTGGTAGACGCTTCTAGAGAGGGAAACATCCATCAAAATGATGTCGATTTCACGGGACTGGGCCACCTTTAGAACTTCCTCCACATCTTCGGTATGGCGTACAGACAATCCTCCTCGCTTGGTCAAAATCTTGGAAAACACCCTAGCATTAATCAAGTCATCTTCGACAATCAGAACAGTTTTCATAGCGTGATCCCGGCAATAGTTTAGATTAAGTAGAAAGGTATATGGTATGTGCTTATTAGATACATAGAATAAAGCTGCATGGGCAAAGGCCGGTCTGGTCATTTTGCTCCACTGACCCTATGGGTGGATCCGATTCGACCTGACGCCGATCTGAATCTATCTTGATTATTGGTTGCCTCGCCTATTGCTAGCGCAGCGGCAATCCAGCCAAACTGCGTTGGATATTGAAGTGAATAGTTGATGGCGACTGGATAGGTCTGAAGATTTCGCAAGGAGGCGGATAACAATCCTTCCCACTGCAATATCTCTTCGGACTCAGCCAGACCAGATCAGCTACCTTCATCATATGGGATATAACTATCGTCACCTTGATCCCAGGGGCGATCGCCCGTTCATGGCTGATAGGGTTTGAATAGTCTCTCTGAGAAATAGTCTCCTCGAGATGGTGTCTCCAAGGTCACCATGTTTGACATGTCTCGTCAGCGCCAATAGCCATCCCTTACCATCCCAAATCACACCGCACCGCACCACACCAGTACAGACAGGACCACAGTCATGGCTAGACAGCTAAACATCACCTCGCCGGGACAAGTTGTCCCGACCCCGCTTCATTCTGAGGTACAGCGCTCATACCTAGAGTATGCCATGAGCGTTATTGTGGGCCGGGCATTACCCGATGTGCGAGACGGCTTGAAGCCTGTCCATCGGCGAATTCTCTATGCGATGCACGAGCTAGGGCTCACCCCCGATCGGCCCTACCGCAAATGTGCCCGCGTTGTCGGTGACGTATTGGGGAAATACCATCCCCATGGGGATCAGTCAGTGTACGATGCCCTAGTCCGCATGGTGCAGTCGTTTTCTAGCCGCTATCCGCTGCTGGCAGGGCATGGCAACTTTGGTTCAGTAGACAACGACCCCCCCGCAGCGATGCGCTACACCGAGACGCGGTTAGCATCTGTGGGCAACAGCGCTCTGCTGTCCGAAATCGGGGAAGCAACGGTCGATTTCATCGACAACTTTGACAATTCGCAGCAGGAGCCTGTTGTTCTGCCAGCACAGCTCCCATTTCTTTTGCTCAATGGTGCCTCCGGTATTGCGGTCGGCATGGCAACCAACGTACCACCCCACAACCTTGGTGAGGTGGTGGATGGTCTGATTGCGCTGATTGACCGCCCCGACCTGCCGGATGAAAAGTTATTAAAGCTGATTCCTGGTCCGGACTTCCCCACTGGTGGGGAAATCACAGGAGTCAAGGGTATCCGAGATGCCTACTTGGCAGGGCGCGGCAGTATTCCGATGCGGGCGGTTACCCAATTTGAAGAGGTTCAGGGCGGGCGGGGACGGCACCGGCGGACCGCTATTGTTGTGACGGAAATGCCGTTTCAGGTCAACAAGGCTGGCTGCATTGAGAAGATAGCTGAGCTGGTAAACAATGGACGGATTGAGGGGATCGCCGACATTCGGGATGAGAGCGATCGCGAGGGCATGCGGGTCGTAATTGAGCTGCGGCGCGACGCGGCGGCTGAGGCTGTTCTCGGCAGTCTCTACCGCATGACGCCGCTACAAAGCAACTTTGGAGCCATCATGCTGTGCTTGTCAGACGGGCAGCCTCAGCAAATGCCCCTCAGAACTCTGCTGAGCTCGTTTCTGACGTTTCGCGAGGAAACGCTGACCCGACAATATCGACATGAGCTAGACCAAGCGGAGCAGCGGCTTGGCATTGTGGCGGGTCTGTTGGTCGCTTTAGACCATCTGGACGCTGTTATCGATGTTTTGCGAAATGCTGCAGATGGCACCTCCGCCAAAGAAGAGATGCAGGCCACATTGGACTTGAGCGATCGCCAATGTGAGGCGATTTTGGCAATGCCCCTACGGCGGCTGACAGGATTAGAGCGTCAGCGCCTAGAAACAGAACATAGCGAGCTAGCAGAGCGGATCGCACAACTTACCCAGCTGCTAAGCGACCGCCGTGAGTTTCTCAAAGTACTGAAGAAAGAGCTACGCACTCTCAAACGACAGTTCGGTGACCCACGCCGCACCCGCATTCTCAGCGCTGAGGAGCAGGCCCAGGAAAAAGAGCGCTTGGCGGAAATTGAGGCCGAAGCAGTAGAAGAGGATGTGGTGCTTGAGTTTACCCAGCAAGGGTATGTGCGCCGGTCGTCGCCACGAGCGTTCCAGCGGCGGCAGGCCAAACTCGATCCAATGCCTCGGACGCTTGAGCCGACAGCAGAGGATATCGTCACCCAAATCACACCCACAACAACAGCGCGATCGCTGCTCAGCTTTACCCGCAGCGGCAAAGCCTTCAGCCTTGGGGTCGCCGATATTCCGGCAACACCCCGTAACTCTAGGGGAACACCCATCATTACTTTATTACCCCCTTCAGCTCAAACAGAAGGGGATCCCGAGAGCAGCGCCACCCAGATTGTCTACCCTGATGATGCCGACCACCAAGATGTGATCTTGCTGACGCAGCAGGGACGAGTCAAGCGGCTTCCACTCTCAGATTTCTCCTCCCTCACTGCCCGTGGCTTGACTGCGTTAAAACTCAAGGCCCAGGATGCTTTGGCCGATGCCTTTATCGTCACAGAGGGAGCTCAGCTTGTGCTGGCCACATCAGGAGGGCGGCTGCTGCGCTTTGCATTGACCCCAGAGCAAGTGCCATATACGGGGCGGACAGCTCAAGGGCATGCTGGCATTCGCATCAGTCGCCGAGAACATCTCGCAGGGTGGACCGTTGTTGATCCTACTGATAGCCAGACGCTGCTGCTGGCGACAGCCCGAGGCTATGGCAAGCGGCTCCGAATCGATCAGATTCGTCTGGGCAATCGAGGCGACCTTGGTATTCAGATGATGCCGTTTTCCGCCAAGTCAGACAGTCTCATCGGCCTCTGCGTGGCAAAACCATCGACCTTGGTTCACCTGGCGACCGATCAAGGGCGCGTAGCGGAAGTTCGGGCATCGGAAGTTCCCATAGGCGATCGCGATAAGACCGGACGACGCATTGTATCACCGGCAAAGACTGAGACGCTCACCGGGCTCAATGTCGCTCCCACCTCCAGCGGCATGGCAGAGGACAAAGGTTGATATATCTGTCCTTTGACGCGGCTTACGTCTTTCAATTGACGCTGTTCGTTAGGGTGGCCGGTTCTAGATAATAGTGATTGGTTACTGTTTTTGGCTTCTGCTGTTTTGACTTCTGCTGTGATAGGTTCTTCTGACATGGGCGCCAATTCGTCTCAATCCTTGGCACGCCAGGCAAGCGCAGTTGAGCCCCCAGAGCTGCAGACAGATAGACCTTACCCACGGCTGTGGATGCCAAAGCAGGTTTTGTTTACCCCTGCAGCCTTAGATCAACCCTGGGGGCAACAAATCTTAGAGCGAGTCGACCGGCTCGCGTTGCCGATCAAAATCTTGTCCAAAAATCGGATCACAGGGTTGCGGGGGGATACAGTAGGCGACACATACCGCAATGCAAAGCAGACCTTGGCAGTGGTAGTCGCACCACCCGGACAGCTTAAGCTTGGCCCTATCCCCCCATCTGCCGATTGGCAGTTTCATCTGGCTCAGGGCTGTCCAGCTCACTGTCAATATTGCTATCTTGCAGGAAGTCTACAGGGTCCGCCTGTAATTCGGGCGTACGCTAATTTGCCTGAGATTTTGGATAACTTACAGCACTACAGCTCCTCCCATCGCCATACCTCATTCGAGGTCAGCTGTTATACTGACCCGCTAGGAATCGAGCACCTTACGGGCAGCTTGGCGCAATGCATCCGTCACTTTGGCACCCAAGAGAGCGCCCATCTGCGCTGGGTGAGTAAATTTGACCATGTTGAGGCGTTGATTGACTTACCCCACAATGGCCACACCCGATGCCGCTTTAGCGTCAACGCCAAATCTGTCTCCCAATTTTTAGAGGGCGGTACAGCAACCATAGCTCAGCGTTTGCGAGCCTTGCGTGAGCTGGCTTTACCCCCATCTCGAGGGGGTGGCGGCTACCCTGTCGGTTTGGTTATCGCGCCGATCATCCCTATAGATCAGTGGCAGCAGGAGTATGGGGCGCTGTTCAACCACATTGAGCAGGCTCTTGACTTCGACTGTGATCTCACCTTCGAACTCATTTCCCATCGCTTTACCCCAGGCTCAAAAGCTATCTTGGAGCAGTGGTACCCCAATAGCCGACTTAGCCTAGCGGAAGAGGGGCGCAGCATCAAGCGCAACAAGTTTGGTGGAATCAAATACCTGTATGACTCGAGCACCATACAATCGCTTAAGGCATTTTTTGAGTCAGAGATCGCTCATCGATTTCCCCGGGCCAGACTGCTGTACTGGACTTAGCGCCTCTGCCCGCAATGGGTACGAGGGCATGTCAGACCTGTAGCTCACCTCAGCTTTGTCCTGCCGTTATGTAAACACCACATCCTATGAACACCGTCAGCGATCGCCTTAGAACCCTGAACCGTATCCGCAAGCTCAGCCGCCTTATGGATACAGCCATCGGCATTCCGGGCACCAAATTCCGGATTGGGCTTGACCCTATCATTGGGCTCCTTCCTGGGGCGGGAGATTTGGTAGCCACAGGCCTATCGGTCTACACCCTAGTGCTTGCTGCCCGCTTTCGTTTACCCGGATCGTTGATGCGCGGCATGATCCTCAATGTAGCGCTAGAGTCAGTGGTGGGGTCTGTGCCGATCGTCGGTGATATCTTTGATGCATTCTTTAAGGCCAACATGCGCAACCTAGCTGTACTCGAGCAGCATTTGCAGGAAAATTTTCCAGAGCTGCAGACAAAAGATGCCGAAAACCTGTCCAGCGTCAAACCAGACACGATTCGAACCCTATGATCCCATCTAGGCTGGATGAGAGCACGAAATAAAGCTAGAAAAAGACACTGCAATGGAAGGGGAGCATGACGATACCATCGTGGCTAATAATTGGAGGGGTGACGCTGCTCATTGGGCTAGCCGGAAATATCATTCGCCCCAAAGATATCAGATGGTTCCGGCGACTAGAGCGGCCTAGATGGCTTACGATTGAACCCCTGATCCCGATAATTTGGATCGTCGTATTCATCTGTGGCGCATGGTCAGCCTATATCGTCTGGAATCAACAGCCTGGGGCCCCATATACGTGGCTCTTGATGGGGCTGTACATTGCCTTAGAAATCGTTACTATTGCCTATACGCCCGCTATATTTTGGACCCATAGGCTGCGGATTGGGACAATCCTAGGCGGTACGGGATTTGTGCTGGGGCTGATACTAGCGGCTCTGGTCAGCTCAATCTCCCTATGGGCCACGCTGCTGTTGGTCCCATACTTGCTCTGGAGTCCTGTCGGCACATTGGCAACATGGCAAATGGAGAAAATCAACTAATTCGTCGGGCTGTAGCACCCCATCATGCCGTAACGCGACGTCCATGGCGTTAATCGAGATGATGTTGACCTATTATGAATAGTGACGTAGCGACCGGCGGTTGGCCATGGCTCAAAAGGACTTGCGTGATGTGAGCTGGCCGCAATGCCGGTGGCTAGGATGGATAGGTAACTGGTGCTTATGACGAGTGTGACATCGCAGACAACGGACCTGGCCATCGGCTTAGATCTTTTAGCAATTAATCAACGGCTCAATCGTGCGGACGCTCAGCGCATTGTGCAGTGGTCCACAGAGACATTTGGTGATGGTCTCGTCATGAGCACGAGCTTTGGTATCCAGTCCGCTGTGATGCTTCATCTTGTGACTCAAATAGAGCCTAGCATCCCTGTGATCTGGGTCGATACCGGCTATCTACCAGCCAAGACGTATCAATTTGCCGAAGCTCTCACAAAACGCCTCAAGCTCAATCTCAAAGTGTACCAATCTGAGCTGAGTCCGGCCCGAATGGAGGCTATCTATGGACAGCTTTGGGCTCAAGCAGATTTAGAGTCCCTCAACCTATACGATCGCATCCGAAAAGTCGAGCCGATGCAGCGGGCTCTAAAAGATTTAGGCGCATCCGCATGGCTAGCCGGCCTGCGGGCAGATCAGACCCAGCATCGCCGATCTTTGGAAACCGTGAGTCAGCAGACTGGAATTTATAAGGTGCTGCCAATTCTATCTTGGACATCGAAGGACGTTTACTATTACCTCAAAGACAACGGCCTGCCGTATCACCCAATGTATGACGAAGGCTACATGAGCGTAGGAGATTGGCATTCTAGTCGCCCCATCACGGCGGCGGATGGGGACGCCCGCGATACGCGTTTCCATGGGGTCAAGCAAGAATGTGGGCTACATCTGCCGAAGACAGTAGGCGAGGCAGAGAGCCTAGACTCTAGTGCGCTGTAGCAGCAGAATTTGACGCGGCAGAGAGCTGATTTCGAAGCTGGTCGACAGATGCTAATAGGTCAGATTGGGCCACCTCTTCTTGTTTGCCAGACGCTAACCATTTCAGCTGGGCGCTGCCGCTCTCCGCTTCGGTATCACCAATAGTAATGCAAGCAGTGGCACCACTTCGATCCGCTCGCTTAAGCTGCTTGCCGAAGGCGCTACCGGTGACATCAAGCTCTACTGCAAACTCTAGCTGTCGCAACCTATGGGCCAGCGCCAGCGCTTGGGCTTCTGCGCGATCGCCCCGAGAAACCACATAGAAATCTAGGGAGGGCATCGCCATAGCTCCATGCTGCTGAAGCAATAGAATCAGCCGTTCCATACCGCTAGCCCACCCAACGGCAGCAGTATCAGGGCCGCCAAGCTGGGCAACTAGACCGTCGTAGCGCCCCCCTGCACAGACCGTCGCTTGAGCGCCAAGGGCGTCAGACTGAATCTCAAATACGGTGTGGGTGTAGTAGTCGAGGCCGCGCACAAGCTGCGGGTCTAGCCGGTAGGCAATACCCAAATCCTGCAGCAGCTGCTGAATCTGCTCAAATCGCTGCCGAGAATCATCACTGAGATGCTCATGCAGACTGGGTGCGGCCTGCAAAATTTCCCTTGTTCGCCCATGCTTAGAATCTAGGATTCGCAGCGGGTTGCGATTCAGCCGGTCCTGGGAGTCGGCATCGAGGTCAGCTTTGTATGGCGTTAGGTAGCTCACCAAAGCCTCCCGATAGCGCTGGCGATCGCTCAGATCACCAATGGAGTTGAACACCAGGGTGAGTCCATCGAGCTCCAGCGCCTGCAGAAATTGGTGAGCCAGGGCAATTACCTCAGCATCGACTCGGGGGGAATCGCTGCCCAACACCTCGACGCCGACCTGGTGAAACTGACGCTGACGACCTGCTTGAGGGCGTTCGTAGCGGAACATTGGCCCCAAGTACCAAAGCCGCTGGAGGCCTTGGGCATAGAGGCTATGCTCAACAAACGCCCGGACAACGCTAGCCGTATTTTCTGGGCGCAACGTCAGGGAGCGATCGCCGCGATCGCTGAAGGTATACATTTCCTTTCCAACCACATCTGTCGCTTCCCCAATGCTGCGCTCGAACAGATCAGTCTGCTCAAAAATTGGGGTGCGGATCTCTCGGTAGGCTGCCCTCGTCAGAACATCGCGGGCAGCCGCTTCGACACGGTGCCAATAGGCGATGTCGCCTGGCAAAATATCTTTTGTGCCGCGAACCGCTTTGACCATTCCTATACCGTTCCTGAATAATACAAAATTCGAATTAATAGAGCACCTGGGCTACCTATCAGCCCCGAGCTAACTATCTACCAGCTCCCAGGGCCCATAGCGCGCACCATAGTGCTGAAGGATGGCCTCGACTTGCTGCCAGACACCATCCATATTTGACGTACTGCTGAGCCGCAACCCACCAGCTTGACTTTGGGAATAGTCAAATGCTGTGGCCGACTGCGCCAGAATATCGGCCCTGACGTCAGCACATTGACGCAAGTGAGCGCAGATCTCTCGATACACGGCCAGCGGAAGCCCAGGACACCGAAGATCAACATAGGCTTGAGCGCTGAGCTGGGACAGCGCTGCTGCTGGAAGTGGGCGGATCATGGCCTGAGCGGTGTACTGACATCAGGCATAGCGTCAGGGCTTGAGGCCTCAGCAGGCAGCGGCAGCGTGCAGCAGTTGACCTGGTCGAGGCAGACCTTACCCCATTGGAGAGCCCAACGGACCAACTCAACCCGGTTCCCCGTGGAGGTTTTGGTCAAAATATTGCTGACATGGTTGTCCACCGTGCGCTTGCTGATATCTAATTTCTCGGCAATTTCCTGGTTTGTTGAACCGACCGTCACCAGCTCAACAATCTGCAGCTCTCGCTCAGATAATGCTGTCTCCCTGTCAATGCCGCCTGCCATTCCCACGTATCTGTCCTGTATTTGTACCTACTATGCCTTTATTCTAGAGGCTTATTTGTCCAAAAGGCTTATTTGCCAGATACAGCTCCCATCGCTGTACATTTTGGTCTTATTTGAAGGCCAAGTTACCATAGAGTTATGGCAAAGACTGTCGATGTACTTGGCACCCCACACACCTACGAGCTAACGGCGTCCACTGGCGGCGTCTGTTTAGTATTTGTCCACGGGTGGTTACTCAGCCGCGAATACTGGCGACCCTTGATCCACCATCTGCAGGATCACCCCTGCTTACTCTACGATTTGCGCGGGTTTGGCACCTCCCAACCTGTGGTGGCGACCTCAAATCGCGGCATGGCAAGATCAGAGCCTGAAGCGTTGGCTTATCCGGCATCAGAGGATCACGACAGGTCATATGGCGATGGGTCATTCCAGCCGCAGTCACAGCCCTCAGCAACAGCGCCCCACCCAACGGCGATCGCGGCATCACCCTATTCTCCTGCAGCCTACGCTCAAGATTTATCCCATCTCCTACAGTCTCTCGATATTAAAATGGCCTGGGTCATTGGCCATTCTTTAGGAGGCAGCATTGGGCTATGGAGCGCGTTTCAGTCGCCCGAGCAGATCTGCGGCTGTATTTGCGTTAATTCAGGTGGCGGCATTTACCTGAAAGAGGAATTTGAAAAATTTCGCAACGTTGGGCGGCAGCTCGTTCGGTTCCGTCCCCAATGGCTAGGGAAACTTCCCCTAATGGATGTGGCGATGGCGCGGATGAACGTTGCCCAGCCTCTCCAGCGGCAGTGGGGCCGACAGCGGCTTATGGATCTTCTGACGGCTGAATCAGAGGCCGCTTTAGGGTCGCTGCTAGAGTCGACCACGGAAGAAGAGGTGCATCAATTGCCCCACGTCGTTTCTCACTTGACCCAACCGGCCTACTTCATTGCTGGGGATAAAGACGACATCATGGAACCCAAGTATGTCAACCATCTTGCCAGTTTTCATCACCTGTTTCAAGCGACGGGACAGAACGTGATTGAGCTAGAGAATTGCGGTCATTTTGCCATGGTTGAGCAGCCTGAGACGCTCGCAAAAACCATCAAATCTATTTTGAGACGGCATAGCAGTATCACAGCTTAGGAAATCGGTCTTCCTAGAACGGTCCTGGCTCAGATTGTTTGAGCACAAGGCGCTGGGATATGGAGCCAGTTCGGCCTAATGCCTAGAAAAATACGTCGTTTCGTCGCACAATGGTATCGATATAGTACTGATAATTTTTTTAGGGGGATATCAATATGGATTGGCGCATCGTGGTTGTGCTATCTCCGCTCGTTTTGGCAGCCAGCTGGGCCGCATTCAACATTGGCCGAGCTGCAATAGGGCAATTTCGCGGCTTTATAGACCGCTAGCTGTTGGGGCTTAGCGTTGCCTCGGCAGCATTCACACTGATTACCACTGAATTACGGTGGACTATAGATTCCCCGAAGGAGACGGCGCGTTGCCGTCTCCTTTTGCGTTTTAGGTGTTCTATGGCTCTATGATCTACTGCGATCGCATTCCGTTAAGGTCGAGTAAGAACGGAAGGTTCGTGGACCCATCACCCATCACCAGCACCCGCGGCATCCGGGAGCCCCCCGAGCGCCAGGCTTCAATAGCCTCCTTCTGGAGCACCATATCTCCGCCCGTCGCCTTCAGAGTCTCTGCCAGCATGCGCTGCGCCTCAGCCTTTCCCTGGGCTCGGTTGATATCGGCTTGGGCCTGCTGTTCTGCCTCTTGGGCAATGTATACTGCCCGTTGGGCCTGCTGCTCTGCAATTTGCTTTTCTTCGACAGCGCGGGTGAACTCTGGCGTAAAGTTCAAGTCAATTACGCTGGTATCGAGCACGGTCACCGCGTATTTTTCCAAGCGAGCACTGAGGGCATCATCGAAATCTTGCTTCAAAAGCTCTCGCTCTGTAATAGACTGCTCAGCCGTGCGCCGAGCTGCCGCAATTTTGAACGATTCTTGAGTTTGGGGTGCAATTACCTTTGCCACCAGGTTCTCCAAAGTGCCCTGCTGACGCCGAACATCGACCACCTGTTTGGGCTCGATACGAAAGTTGATGGCAAAGCTGGCCGTCAAATCCTGCAAATCTTTAGTTGAAGAACGCGCCGGAACTTCAAACTTCTGCACTGTCAAATCATAGATATCGACAGCAGAGATGAATGGGGGCTTGGTATGCAGCCCTTCGAGCAATGCGCCATCTTGGGCCTTGCCAAGCACGCTCAGTACCCCAGCCTGTCCCGGATAGATCACCACAAAACAGTTAGAGATCAGTAAGAGAGCTGCAGCGGAAAGAATACCGAGTAAAATTGCTACAACGTTTTGGACTTGGGGATTTTTCATTCTTTAATATATAAAGTACGGCGTCGATAACGCCAGTAGCTTGTCAGTAGCTTAGTTTAAGAGCCGTCACGGGAACCTCATCCCAGGACTCAACTTCCCGCAGCCGAACGACCCATCCCTCCTGCCGCTCCGCTTCAGTCAGCTTGGCCAAAAACTCTTGATGGCAAGCCTCAGCCTGGCGGCGATCGCAGCTGGCGATACAAGCATAGACAAGACCGCAGGCATCGATCTGCTCATTGATCCAGATTGTCATTCGCGAATGCTCAGAGCGAGGGTTCCCTGCTATCCTAGCGCTAATCCGTTCGGGAGGGTCATCTCAGCCAGCCCTCAAGCTGTGCGGCAACTTGAGGACGGCGCAGCTTCCGCATGGCCCTAGTTTGAATCTGCCGCACCCTTTCTCGGGATAGATTAAAGTATCCACCCACCTCGTCAAGGGTATGAAGCTGTCCTGTTTCAAGACCGTACCGCATCGTAATCACGTCGCGTTCACGGTCAGTCAGCACCATCTTCAGCACGCGATGGATATCGCTGCACATGATGGCGTCATCGATGCGCCGCTCGGGCGGATGGCTAGAATGATCCTCTATTAAGTTGAGAAGTTCTGTATCTTCCTCTTTGCCAACGCGATGGTTTAGCGATAGCGCCTTACGCCGCATCTGCTGTAGAGTACGCAGCTGCTCTAGCGGCATATTCAAAGCTTCAGCTAGTTCGCTATCGTTGGGCATCCGGTTGAGCTGACGACGCAGCTCATGGTGAGTCTTTTTCAGCCGATTCAGCTTTTCGCTCACGTGAATTGGCAGTCGAATAGTGCGAGCATCGTTGGCGATCGCCCGCGTGATTCCCTGGCGAATCCACCAGTACGCATAGGTCGAAAACTTATATCCCTTTTCGGGGTCAAATTTTTCGGTCGCCCGATGTAGTCCCAGACTGCCTTCTTGGATCAGATCGAGAAATGGCATTCCCCTGTTGAGATAGCGCTTGGCGATAGAAACAACCAGCCGCAAATTTGAGCGCACCATCGTCAGCTTGGCTTGGGCTCCCTCCCGCCGGCGCTGGCGCAGCTGCTCTGGAGTCAGATCGAGCGCTGCTGCTAGCTCTGCCTCCGATGGGTGGCGCTGATACTCTTGGTTCAGGCGGCTTTCGACAGCGCTAACGTGCTTAAGGAATTGAATGCAGCGCGCCAGGGTGATCTCTTCTTCTGGGGTCAGAAGCGGATAGCGAGCCATTTCTTTGAAAAAGGCACCGGTCGCGTCATCTGAGGCGGTCTTAGTATGCAGCTGAAGCGGGGAACCTTGGGTGCTTTGCTTGTTTAGTCCCATTGATGCCATGCTGTGCCGACCAATCGATATTCAAAACATTAGACCGGCTTCAGCGGTTTTACTACCGCGTATTCACAGAGTTTGATTCACCTGTCGGCAAGGGTCCATCCAAAACATGGCCGTAGATATACGGGTATGGGGCGCTCTTTTGACGGCACCAGGAACAGGGGTCATCAGCGCGATGAGTTTTGCTCGGTGAACGAGGTTTCGTCCAGGTAGCCCAAACGATTGTAAGGACTGATAGCTCCCAAGATATGGTGCCCGTAGCTGCGGTGGTTCACTCGGTTATCCAGCAGCGCAACAATGCCGTGGCCTTGGCGCAATGGCGCGATCGCCCGCTGAAGTTCATTGAGGGTTTCCGGCAATAGATAGTGTGTAAACCAGTTGAGCCGCTGTGCCTTATATTGGGTGACCCGGCCAGCTACCAAGGGATGCTCAAGGGATGGGATAGGCAGCGTTGTAATCACTAGCAGCTGGGGAATAGGCAACACGGTCTGCTGCTGTTGCCAGTAGCGCCAGCCCGTCACCAAAATTCCGGTGTCGTCCAAGCAAGTGCGCTCTACCTGAACACGCGATCCATATTCTGCAGCCAAAGCTGCCCCTACCTGAGCCTTGAGGGGCATATCGTTCACCAGCAGCACAATCAGTCCATTTCCCATTGGGGTGATGGCGAGCAGTGACCGAATCTCTGTGAGTAGGGCTGATTGAAACTGGGACGTGTTTGGCATAGGAAGGCGATCAGGGAGGTAAAGCTGAATCGACTCGTGCTGGCGGTCGGGGGAAAACTTAACGTAGGTGACATCAGCCAGGCCTAGGCGCTCTCGATAGATGGCAGCATCGCTGTGCTGATCGATCGCACCGCCCACCAGAACAAAGGGCTGTCGCTGCCAAACAGGTCGCATCCGTGGGGCAATATCCACCGGAGCCGCATGCAGCGTAAATTGTCCCTGCTGCCGAGCGAGGGTCGCCCAAATGACCTGGTTGGGCTGATGAAGGCATTCAAAGATTTGCTGCCACATCTCGGGACAGTCTTCTATGGACAGGTCGCCAGCGATATTGCCGATGGGCTCAGATCGTCCCGCCTCCGTCGCGTCAGTCGCGTCAGTCGCCTCCATCACCTCAGTCACCTCCATCGCCTCAGTCACCTCTATGGCGCTGCGGTCTAGAGTCCGCAGGCAATAGTACAGATCGAGTAGGGCCTGTTTCTCAGGAGTATCCAGCACATAGCAGCCATGGGGATTGAGGGGACGCTTGAACAGGCTGTGGGTCAGCTGCACCAGCGTCTCACGAACCATTGAGCCTTGGTCAGGGCGGGCCAGCATCAGCGCAGCCCAGTGGTCTGCAGTGAGGTGACGTGAGAGGCCATCGCGAATCTGAGTTTCCAAGTCGTCAGCGCCGTCAATCAGAGTCAACACCCCATCTGGAAAACGAGGCACCCCAAAACGGTCTTGAAGCCACGCTGCTGGCGTTGTGATCAATATGCCCCTGAAGGTGGCAGAGGGCCAGCGATCGCCCTGACGAATCGGTTTTGTAGTAGCCATCCATTGCTTTAGTCTGGGGATCTCCACCATAAGCAATCGCTGCTGCAGACTCTCCGGCGCGACGATGATCACAGGGCCAGGCCAAGCCATAGCCGGGAGCAAATAGCTGAGGCGATAGCAGCCATAAAGGCCCGAAGGCGGTCCTGCCTGAATTAGAGCACTGCGCTGCAGCCGAAATGCCCGAGCCACAAGCCTTGCCATCGTGAGATGGTGGGGCCAAATAGGCTCTCCCTGCTCTCGCAGAAACGCGCGAAGCTGCTGATGGACCTCTACCTCAATCACCCGAAAGCGACCTCCAAGACAATGCACCCTATTGTGACACACCCAATCTGAGACAATGCTATCGAAGCCTGACCCCCACGAGGGTTACACAAGGGTTACACGAGGGTTAGACCATATGTTGGATTGGGCGTATGGCAATTGTCCCGGTGCATTGGGACAAGGGTGTACCCTGACGCCTGAGAAACGCTGTGCTTTGAGACAGAACCGCTATCCCAAAGGGCGGGGATAGACGCGATAGTAAGCCAAAATAGTAAGCCGAAATAGTAAGCCAAACAGTACAGAGAAAGCTGCGATGAGGATTGGGATTATTGGTTTGGGTCTGATCGGCGGCTCAATGGCCATCGATTTGACGGCGGCATCACATGAGGTGATTGGCATCAGTCGTCGCCAAGAGACCTGCGATCGCGCCATGGCCCGTCAGATGGTGCATCATGCCAGCACCGATTTAAGCTGTCTCGCGGGCACAGATGTCGTGGTGATATGCACGCCACTGCACGCGATCGCAACCACTGTGACCGCTCTACTGCCCCACATCACAGCCGATACTGTGCTCACCGACGTGGGCTCGGTAAAGCAGCCTGTTGTGGCTTCGGTGTCAAAGCTGTGGATGAACTACGTCGGTGGCCACCCCATGGCAGGAACAGCCCATCAGGGTATAGATGCCGCCATGTCCAATCTATTTGTGAACCGGCCCTATGTCCTAACGCCAACAGACCAAACGCCAGCGGCGGCAGTTGACCGGCTGAACCAATTGATCCGCCCCTTGGGAAGCATCATCTACCGCTGTGACCCGATCATCCATGACCAAGCTGTCGCCTGGATTTCTCACTTGCCGGTCATGGTGAGCGCTAGCTTGATTTCAGCTTGTACCCATGCCAACGCCGAGGCGCTAGAGCTAGCCCAAGCATTAGCCAGCTCAGGCTTTCGCGATACCTCACGGGTTGGGGGTGGAAATCCAGAGTTAGGGGTAATGATGGCCCAGCATAACCGCAGTAATCTGCTGCAATCGCTGCAAGACTACCGGCAGCAGCTCGACCAGCTGATCAACCTGGTTGACAAAGAAGACTGGCAAGCTCTGGAATTAGCCTTGGCGCAAACCCAGCGCGATCGCCCCTCATTTGTGGACCCTTAACGCCAGGCCATGGCTAGGAAGACTAGCCTTGCTGCAGATCATCAAGCTGGGCCAGCACCTCGCGGCTGTGAACAACAGGATTGACGCCGATGAACCTAGCGCGCATTATGCCATCTGGGTCAATGATGTAGGTATGTCGCAGGGAGGCAACGCCAAGCCAAGACCCATAGGCCTTGCTGACGGAGCCGTCGCTGTCGGCCAGCAGAGGAAACGTCAGCCCTTCAGAGTCACAAAACTCAGCGTGAGAGTCAACGTCGTCCGCGCTGATGCCAACAACCTGAGTGTTCCGGCTCTTGTATTGAGGCAAATCACGCTGGAATCGCCGCGCCTCTAGAGTGCAGCCTGGAGTAAAGTCTTTGGGATAGAAATACACAACCGTCCATTGCCCCTGATAATCGCTCAAAGAAACCGTACCCTCTCCTGTATTTGTCGGCAGGGTGAAGCTAGGAGCAGGCTCGCTGAGAGGCGGTTGAGGGCCACCCAAGGCGATGGCCGGGGGAGCGCCCATCAGCTGGATTGCGATCGCAACAGCAGAGACCAGAAGGCCCATACCTGTGGTCAGTCGCTTGAGCAGGTTGATTAGATCAGGGCGTGAGTTGAAAACCATGGCAAAAAATGCGAAAGAAAAAATAGCGGCAACAGTCCTAGCCTAAAGCATGCCTACAGAAGCGCCCAGCCAAGAGTGCCCAGCCAAGAGTATCCCGCCAAGAGTGTCCCGCCAAAAATTTTCTAAGACTGCTACTCTGTAGCCTGTGACAGCCGCCACCAGCGATTGAGAGGGTAGTAAATCGCTGGAGCCCACAGACTGCTCAAGATAGCAGAGCTAAGGGCGATCTGCTGATGGTAAAGCCATGTCCGCGTTAGGAGGGGATAGGACTTCGGCACCGCGTCAAGCAAATACTGAATGCTAAATTGGATAGCCATAGTGGTCTCCACAATCACCGCCATGGCAAAGACAATCATGGCCACTGAAATAAAGTCTTCCTGGATATACCGCTGCTTTTGCAGACGAGCCGTCAGCACTCCAGCCAAAGCCAGCCCCAGCGCATGGGTTGGCTGCGCCATGCTCATACCGTCTTGAATAAACCCCAAACAGAGCCCGGCTAATGCGCCTTGCAGGGGCGATCGCTTCAAGCTCCAGGCAACAACCCAAATCAAGAACCAGTTTGGCCCAGTGCCTAGCAGTTCAATACCTGCGAACCGAATCGGCAAGACCAATGCGCAAATGACAACTGAGGTGACGGTAACCATCCAGTCGAGCACCCGTCTAAGGCTGGGACTAAGGGTCTCCATTGAGCATTCCTGCAGACGACCTGTCTGTCGTTTCGTTTGCGGCTGCGCTTGGAATTAGCTTGGGGTTGGGGTGAACAACAACCCACTCTAGTCGGCTGATCGGAGAGCTAATTTCGATCAGCGCTTCTGGCGCTGGCGACTTGGCCAAGTCGATCGATCGAACGGTGCCAATGGGAATGCCGGCAGGAAAAAGATGGCTGAGGTGGGAGGTCGTCACGGCATCTCCAGGGCGGATGTCTGGGACTTTATCAAAAAGCACCATCACCGCTAGATCGCCAGCTTGACCCCGCAGATACCCCATCGCTCGCGATCGGCTAACCGTCGCCCCAACCTGGCTGGCCGGATCGGTGAGAAGCAGCACCCGGCTCGTGTTCGGCGTGACGTGGGTGACGCGTCCCACTAAACCTCCCACACTCCCGACAACATCGCCGACCTCAATTCCGACACTGCTCCCCTGAGCCAAAAGAATTTGGTGCCACCACTGATCGGTACTGCGACCAATAACAGGTGCAAGCACATTCTCTTCAGCGCTCAGGGCCGGGTAGTCAAGCAGCGTCCGCAGCTGCTTGTTTTGCTGCTGCATTTCCTGCAGCTGGCTCTGAAGCTCTTGTATACGGGCGGTTTCAATCACATCGGCATCCGATGGCGCAGCCTGAATCGACTGCGCCATCCAGCGGTACGCCTCTAAGACCGGCAGTCCGTTGGTTTCCCGAATCAGCCAGGCGACAGACAGCGCAATCGTCACTAGGCCGATTCGTAATCCATATAGATCCCACCAGCGCCGGAACGTATACATGTTGATCATTCAGTGATAGTAAAACAAGGCTCGCCTTGATAATCGGCGGTTATGCTGTTCAACCATGACGCCTTACCGAAAGACACGGGCTAGCTGCTTAAAGTTTTCCAAAACGCGGCCGGTGCCCAATACGACGCAGCTCAGCGGATCGGCAGCGATATGGACCACAATGCCGGTTTCATGGCTGATCAGCGTGTCGAGCTCTTTGAGCAGGGCACCACCACCGGCTAGCATGATACCCCGATCAACAATGTCAGCGGCTAGCTCAGGAGGCGTCCGCTCTAACGTTCGCTTCACGGCGTCGATGATCACTGACAGGGGTTCAGACATCGCTTCACGCATTTCAGGCGCTTTGACTGTTACCGTTCTCGGCAGACCTGACAGCAGATGAAGACCGCGCACCTCCATGATCAGCTCGTCCTCTTGGGCCACGGGGTAGGCCGATCCAATTGATATCTTTATCTCTTCAGCCGTTCGCTCTCCGATCACGAGATTATGGACTTTCTTCATATATTGGACAAGAGAGTCACTCAGCTCATCTCCCGCTACGCGAACTGACTCGCTCAAGACCGTACCCTGAAGGCTGAGGACTGCAACTTCGGTCGTGCCGCCACCGATGTCAATGATCATGTTGCCCGTCGCCTCGGCAACGGGTAGTCCAGCGCCGATAGCAGCAGCAACGGGCTCGTCAATTAAATGGACTTCTCGAGCGCCAGCTTCTCGGGCTGCATCTTCAACCGCTCGGCGCTCAACGCCAGTGACGCCACTCGGAATACCAATGACAATCCTGGGGGAGATGAGCGCTCGACCCTCGTGAACTCGACGAATAAAATGCTTAAGCATAATTTCGGCAGTGTCAAAATCTGCAATGACACCGTCTCGGAGTGGCCTTAGGGCAATGACGTTACCGGGAGTTCGGCCCAGCATTTTCTTCGCATCTTCCCCAACCGCGAGGGGGGTCTTATCCTGCTGGTCAATGGCAACGACAGAAGGCTCCTGTAGAACGATTCCTTTGCCAGAGACGTAGACAAGGGTATTGGCGGTACCGAGGTCAATACCCATATCGCGCGATAACGAGAATCGGCTTAGCATGCTCACTGGCAATTCACTCTCCCAAGAATAGGATTAAACAACGGTAACGGAACCAAGGATCTATCTATCAAAGCACCGATGTTAAACAAAGCACCGGCATCAAGCATATTGTCGGCAGCAGACGCCCTGACGCGCTTGGATAATCATGAAACTATCCTACATAGCAAGCATAAACGACCGGCTCGATTGAGTTGCTGCTCACAGCACATGTTACGACATAGTTCAAACGGTGTGGATTCTATTACGTTTTCTGGATATCGTCTAGGGTGGGAGGCCCGGTTTCGCAGATCCGGTTTCGCAGATCCAGTTTCATAGAGTCAGCTTCATAGATTCAGCTTCACCATGGGATCGCGATCGCAATCATCGATGGTCTCGACGGTTCTAATAATAATTTTGACCCGCGCCTGCGCCTCCACTCGCGCGTCATCACCCTGTGGGTTCAAGAGTACATCAATTATGCCGTCTGACATCCTGCTGTCACGGTATCCTAGATGCAGTGAACACTATCACATTGCATACCTTCCACTGCATATCTTTATAGTACAAGGCCACCGATATGGGACTAAATACCGTCAATCTAGTTGGCCGCGCGGGGCGCGACCCCGACGTGCGCTACTTTGAGTCCGGTAGCGTACTCTGCCGGTTGACATTAGCTGTAGACCGCCGCCGCCGCAATAGTGACGAGCCCGACTGGTTCAACTTAGAAATCTGGGGCAGAACTGCCGAAATCGCGGCCAACTACGTTCGTAAAGGCAGCCTGATTGGCATCAGCGGCGCGCTCAAAATTGACCGATGGCAGGATCGCTCCACCGGGGCCGACCGCACTAGCCCCTCGGTTCGGGTCGATCGCCTAGAGCTGTTGGGGTCGAAGAAAGACAACGAGTCTTCAGGCGCAAGCTACGACGAGTTTTAGTTTAAGTCGGCTCGGGGAATAAAAGTGCGCTCATGGTCTGGAGTGGGCCAATCTGGATTCTCACCTCCAACGATCACCCGCCTGATGACAATATAGTCTTTGCTGAACTGTGTCAGCGTATTGATGAGAACATCAAGGGCGATCGCATCAGAGGTGCCCAAGTCAAACCAGCAGCGCGCCCAAACCCCCTGGTACTCTATATCCGCCATGTTGTGCATCAGCGCCATCAGCCTGCTGTCTCCACTGTGCCCGCCATCTTCGCTGTAGGGCATATAGCTGATGTCTACACCAGCTTCTTGAACCTGGAGGTTCTCTGCATTGAAGCCGCCTAGCTTACCGAGAAAGAACCAAGAGCTAAAGATCTCCTCGATGTATTGCTGCTCTACTGGCGTTGGAACAGTCTCTAGCTCCAGCCAAATCCAAAGATCGAAGACGTTACATTCGCGAAATTCGACATGCATAATCTAAAGCAAGTACCCAATAGGACCAAGCTCACTCTACGCTAAACTGGCCCTGAGACGCACGAGCTAGAGATCGCGGTCTGGCCATTGTGACCCATTCGGGGACTAGCGATCGCTCAGTCCAATGGCCTCTGAGATATGATCCATCCCCTCTGCGTCCATCTGACTGAGAAGGTGCGTTAAGATACGGCGGACCATACCGGGGCCATCATAAATCCAGCCAGTATAGACCTGGAGCAAACTAGCTCCTGCCGTAATTTTCTCCCAGGCGTCTTCCCCAGTAAAGATGCCGCCAACGCCAACGATAGGCAATTTGCCGCTAGTGTAGCGGTAGATAAATCGAATGACTTCGGTGGCGCGCGATCGCAAAGGCGCACCGCTAAGACCACCCGCTTCATGGCCGGGAGATTGTCCTGTCTGACGAATTGTTCTCGTTGTCAGGTGGGCGCGGCCCAACGTTGTGTTGGTGGCGATAATCCCGGCAACGCCAATAGATTGAGCCAAGTCCAACACCGCCGCCAAATCTTCCCAGGCAAGATCGGGCGAAATTTTAACCAAGATAGGACGCTCTACTCTATTGAGGTCATTCAGTTGCGACAAAATGGGCCGCAGCTGCTCCACAGCCTGTAGCGATCGCAGCCCCGGTGTATTGGGAGACGACACATTGACTACGATATACTCGCCGAGGCCCTGCAGCGTGCTGAAACTATGGCCATAATCGTCCGCCGCATCAGACAGGGGAGTTACCTTGGATTTACCCAAATTGAGGCCAATGGGAATAGGGTGGGGCTGTCCCTGCCAAGTCTGGGTTAGGGTATCGGCTAGAGCTGCCGCCCCTGCATTATTGAACCCCATCCGGTTGATAGCGGCTCGATCTTGCCCAAGACGAAACAAGCGTGGTTGCGGATTTCCAGGCTGGGGGCAGCGCGTGACCGTTCCTAGCTCTACAAATCCGAAGCCAAACCAATGCCAAACTCCAGCAGCCTGCCCGTCTTTATCGAATCCAGCAGCAAGCCCCACAGGATTTTCGAAGTTGAGTCCCCAAAGAGACTGCCTCAGCCGGGGAGAGCGCAAACAGTAAACAGACTGTAGATTAGATTGTGCTTTCTGCACCCAGTCCCGGTTTTGATGCCGGTCGAGATAGCGGAGCGCTGAAATAGTCTGCCGCTGCGTCCATTCCGGATTGATATCCGCCGCAATGGTTAAGGGCCAACCAACGATGCTGTGAGGATCAAAAGGCATATCGAAACGAATGGTGAAATGAACCTACAGCCGTTGACCAACATGGCTAATGTATCAGTAGCTCAAGTAACTTAATACATCGGCTAACTTAATACATCGGCCGCAATACTTCAGCTAACACCCTCAGGTGATGCAGTTTGCTGCATGTTACTGCAGAATGTCAATATCGGGTATAGTCTGTCCACGCGGGATGTGCCGTGGCACCACAGCATATCAGAGCTGGCCATTCAACAGGGTGCAAGACTAGGATAACTACGAGACTAGGGTAACTACGAGACTACCACCATGAGCGGGCAACAGGTCGACAGACAACTGATCGCGCTGGGGCGCACCCTGCAGATCCTCCGCGATGAGACCAACCAAGGGACTCAGATTGACCATGTTATCGCTCATATTGCCGCCGAGTTTGACTACGGGTTGATCTGGATTGGTCTGTACGATCGTGCCACTCGGCGAATGTTTGGCCAGGGAGGCCACACTCCCACTGGCGATCGCCAGGTTCTGACCCAAGACTTCCCTTTAGCTCCAGGAGAGCTACTAGAGCAGGTCATTGTGCAGCAGCGTCTGGCGGGGGTACCAAACTTACAGGAGGAATTTCGAGCCGGGCGGTGGCAAAAGATTGCTCAGCGCCTCAAAATCCAAGGGACGCTCTTATTTCCCATTCGTTATAAAGACACCTGTTTTGGCGCTGCTATTTTGGGTGTCGAGCAGTGGGGCATTCCAGCCCAGCCAGGCGACAAAGCAAGGCTGTCAATGCTGTTTGGTGAGCTGGGGGCTGCGCTATCCCGTACTGACGTAGCGCAGCAGCAGCAGCAGATCAAGCAGATATCAGCGCCCTTGCTGACATTGCTGGCTGAACTCAGCCACCTCCCGTCTGTGGAAAGCCGACTGACGGCAATCACTCGCGAAACCCATCAGTTTATTGACGCGAATCGGACCTACATCTACTGGCTAGATCGTCAAAACCGTTTGCTCAAGCATCGTATTGGGCAGCCAGGAAGCAAGCGTATCACCAACGCCAGCGCTCCGCGCTCTAGCCCCGATCCCCCGGCTCAAATTGCGGTGCAGGATGTGGGGCCGTTTTATCAAAGTCTGACGGCCAACAGCTTGATATCCATCAGCGAAGCCAGCAGCACGGCACAGGCAGAGAATGTCGGTCAACTGATGCAAAAGCTGCAGGCCCAGGCGCTGCTGGTTGCCCCAATTCTCTTTCAAAATGAGCTTTTAGGATTTTTGGGCGTCGATGGCAAAGTGCCTCGCTTGTGGACGGCTGAAGAAAAAGCCTATATTGGCGGTGCCGCTCAGCTGGCTAGTCTGGTTGCACCTCTTGATGGTGCTGAGCAAACCGTCACGCGGATCCAGCAAAATCAGGCCCTCGTGGCAGGAGTTTCCCACGCTATCTATAGTCGGGAAGACTGGAACCAAGTGCTGCGCGATTGTAGCGATCGCTTATTGCAGCATCTCAACGTCACGGGGGTGTGGGTCTTGGCCTATCGTGAGCAGCAAGAGCGGTTCTGCGTTGTTTACGAAAGACTTAGCGGCGCTACCCTTGCTAGCCCCCTAGACAAACTAGGCCAAATTGATTGGCAAATGTTGGAGCATAGCCGAAATGCCATCGGGGTGGAAGATGTCGATGGCGATCTGAAGCTGATGGCTTGGCGCGATGCTTTTCTCAGCGTTGGCGCGCGATCGCTGCTGGTTTGCCACACTGCGATTGGCAGCCCCCTCCGAGGGCTGTTAGTGGTTGGCGATGACCATGCGCGGGTCTGGAGCCAAACAGAGCAAGATTTGCTGCGGGCCGTGGGGCAACAGATCGGATTGGTGCTGCGTCAGTTCCAGCTTTATAGTGAAATTGAGCAGCAGCAGCAGGGTTACGACTCTATCCAGAGTAGCCTGAACATCATGCAGGAGGCTCAGCAGCTCGATACTTTAGAGCAGACCACAGTGGAGCATATTGCCGCGCTGCTACAGGTGCCGCTGGCTGCCCTGTTGACCTGGATTCCGGGACAGACCGAAGCTCAGCCGACAGCCGTAGCCCTGTCCGATCACCGCTTTCAAATCTGGACCAAGGCCCAGGTCAATATTGATAGCGATTCCCTGATTCAAGCTGCATTACAAAAGCCGGGAGCCACGACGCTAAACCAGCATCAGCTGTCAGCCGACACGCGCCGCTGGCTGACGGGGACTGACATCGGACAAGTCCTTGCCATTGCCCTCAAAACGGCATCTAGCCATGCTCCCAGTGGCGTACTGTTGGTCGCCGATGGCATGGAGCGGCTCTGGCTCGATCGACAGCTCAAAACCCTTGAGATCTTGTGCGGCCAGCTGGCTTGGGCCAGACGACTATTACTGATCACAGAGACTCTTACGGCCAGACGAGAGCGGCTAGAACAGCTCAATTGGTACAAACACCAGCGGCTAGACGCGCTGTACCGCTCTTTAAGTCAGCATGTGGCTCAATTGAGTGAGCTTAGCCATCAGAAAGACGCGCTGGCCAGCATGCGCTATCACCAAGTCATTCGAGAGCTGAACAGCCTGCTTGCCCACACTAGACCGATGATTGTAGAAGAAGGCTGGCAGATTTCACCGAAAGATAGCGCCATATCTCTTACGACCCTGCTAAAGCGAGTTATGGAGCGGGTTGAGCCCATCGTCAAGGAGCGGCAGCTTTGGGTTCACGTTCACGACAAGCAGCCTTTGAATGTCGGCGCTGACGCAGATAAGATTGAGCTCGTGATGCATGAAGCAATGATGGCGGCATGTCAGCGATCGCCCCAGCAAGGTCGGCTCGATATCTGGTGTCGTCCCGTCGATTTTCACTGGCTGGAGATCAGCATCACCGACTATGGCCCCCTTCCTCAAGCGCTGTTGGCGGGTCTTCACGACGGACGGGACGACGATATTCTAACGTCATCTCCCCTAGACTATCCGCCAGGACTGCACCTGGTCATCTGTCAGTCTTTGATGCAGCAAGTTGGCGGAGAATTCAACCTATATCGGCTTGAAGACGGGCGAACGTTGAGCCGGTTAGTCGTGCCTATTGCCAGCGCTGACCAACCGACTTAGCGCCCATAGCGATACCGTAACTTCAGCGGCAGGCTGAAGCTCATCATGCCTCCGACGCCGCTGGGGTTGTCGTCGGCTGGGGCTGGGGCTGGAACTGAAAGAGAGAGTACACCACGTTGCGGCGAATGTCCGTCATCATGTCGAGGAATAGCTCATAGCCCTCACTCTTATATTCGATCAGCGGATCTTGCTGGCCATAGCCCCGCAGTCCCACAGATTCACGCAGCGCGTCCATACGCTGGAGATGCTCTCGCCACAGCGAGTCAATCTGCTGCAGAATGAAGAACCGCTCGGCCTGCCGCATAAAGGTTGGCTTGATGGCCTCTACCTGAGCTTCCTTCAAGTCGTAGGCAATTCTGACCTGCTCATGCAAGAAGGTTTTCATCTCGTTGACGGTCAGGTTTTCAATGTGAGACGGTTCGAGGTCGGCAAGCAAATAGACGAACTCTTTGACTTTGGCGACCAGCTTGTCAAGCTGCCATTCTTCGGGCGGCAGTTCAGGGTTGACGTAGGCCTGGACAATATCGTCCATGGTTTGTTCGGCATACTTGATCACCTGCTCTTTAAGGTCTTGACCTTCTAGCACCCGGCGACGCTCAGCATAGATGGCACGACGCTGGTTGTTCATCACCTCATCGTATTCGAACACCTGCTTGCGCATGTCGTAGTAGTAGGTTTCTACTTTTTTTTGCGCCCCTTCCAGTGAACGGGTCAAAAAGCCCGACTCAATGGGCATATCTTCTTCGACGCGAAACGCGTTCATCAGACCGGCAACGCGATCGCCTCCAAAAATACGCAGCAGATTGTCCTGCAGGCTGAGAAAGAATCGGGTAGAGCCAGGATCACCTTGGCGGCCAGCGCGACCTCGAAGCTGGTTATCAACCCGGCGAGATTCGTGGCGCTCGGTACCAATGACATGCAGGCCACCCAGCTGAATCACCTCGTCATGCTCAGCTTCGGTATAGCCATCATATTCTTCACGAATGGTATTGTAAGCGTCCCGCAGTTTCAGGATTACCGCGTCATCCGTAGGGGCTTTTTCGGCGGCAGTAGCCACCTTGTCTTCTGCCTCTAGCTCCGGCAGCGATCGCTCCCCATACTGCTTCACCGCGAACTCAACCGCGTCTTTGAGCTGAGATTCTAATGCAGCAGATAGCTGGATTGGGAAGATTTGCGGCGACACCTTCCAGGTTTTCTCCTTTTTGCTGCCGTCTGCTGTAAATCCCTTGGTGCTCTTACGACGGCTAGCTCCCGCTACCTTAGTCACTGAAAATCCATCGTCCTCTGGCTCAACAATGCGAGGCATGAAATATTCCCGCACCTTGAGGCGAGCCATGTAGTCTGAGTTACCGCCCAAAATAATGTCTGTGCCACGCCCCGCCATATTGGTGGCAATGGTCACCGCCTGCTTGCGTCCGGCCTGGGCGACAATTTCAGACTCCCGCTCTACATTCTCAGGTTTGGCATTGAGCAAATTGTGCTCTACATCCAGCTCGCTGAGCAGCTGAGACAGTAGCTCTGACTTCTCGACGCTTGTAGTACCAACCAGCACCGGACGCCCATCGCGGTGCATATCGGCACATTCTTGCGCCACAGCAGCCCATTTGGCATCCTCGGTTTTGTACACCACATCCGACAGGTCGGCTCGACCCGTGGGCCGGTTCGTGGGAATCACCGTCACTTCTAGGTTGTAAATCTTGCCAAACTCTGCTTCTTCCGTCTTAGCAGTTCCCGTCATGCCAGCCAGCTTCGGGTAAAGCAAAAAGAAGTTTTGGTAAGTGATGGTTGCCATGGTTTGAGTTTCTGGCTGAATTTCCACCCGCTCCTTGGCTTCAATGGCTTGGTGCAGGCCATCACTCCAGCGCCGCCCCGGCATCACTCGGCCCGTAAACTCGTCAACAATCACAACTTCGCCGTTGCGGACAATGTAGTTGACGTCCTTGACGAAAAGCTCTTTGGCTTTGACAGCGTTAAAGACGTAGTGAGCCCAAGGATCTTTGGGGTCGAACAGATCGCTCACTCCTAAAATCTTTTCGGCATCAATGTAGCCTTCGTCGGCCAGCAAAACATTACGAGCCTTCTCGTCCACCTCGTAATGACCTGACTCATCATCTTCATCTTCTTTACGCTGCAGCGCTGCCGCTACCTGCGCCGCACGGACGTACTTCTCGCTGGGGCGCTCCACCTGGCCTGAGATGATCAGCGGGGTCCGCGCCTCATCCACTAGCACGGAATCCACTTCGTCGATGACGCAGTAGTTGAACGATCGCTGCACCACATCATCTGCCGATGTGGCCATATTGTCGCGCAGATAATCAAAGCCGAGTTCACTGTTAGTGCCGTAGGTGATATCGCAGGCGTAGTTCTTACGCCGCTCAGGAGGACTCATACCCTGCTGAATCAGCCCCACACTCAGCCCCAAAAAGCGGTGGACTTGTCCCATCCACTCAGCGTCACGCCGGGCGAGGTAGTCGTTAACGGTGACAATATGGACCCCTTTCCCTTCAAAAGCATTGAGGTAGGCCGGTAGGGTCGAGACCAGGGTTTTTCCTTCCCCTGTTTTCATCTCGGCAATTTGGCCGTCGTGGAGCACCATGCCGCCCAAGAGCTGAACGTCATAGTGGCGCATTCCCAAAACGCGCCGTGCTGCTTCTCGAACCACCGCAAACGCTTCAGGAAGCAAGTCATCCAACGATTCACCCGCTGCGGCACGCTGCCGAAACTCGTCTGTCTTCGCCGCTAGCGCGTCGTCAGAGAGGGGCTTGATGTCCTCTTCCAAAAGATTGACTTCAACCACATCAGGTTGATATCGCTTCAGCTTTCGCGTATTTGGATCGCCAAGCAGCTTTTTTAGCATGACCAAAAGGAATAAATTGTGAGCGGCTATAAGACCATTGATACGAGATTAGGGGCGGCTAAGGTCTTGAGCTTTTGACCGAGGCCCACCACATCATCCAAGCGAATCCGAGTCTGGACTTATAAGTTTAGCTTAGTTCCTAGTGTATCTTCTTGCTCAGGCATCTCCCGATCGGTGGGATTATCCCTGAATCAGGGGGCATCAACCCAGTCGGAGGTCAGACTGCGAAAGTCAAACACATTGGCCCGAGGGTGACAGGTTGCGCAGCCTTGCAAGCGGACTGGTTCGGCAAACTCAACGCGGGGATGCAGAATCTTGAAATAGCGGGAATTTTCCAGCCGGAACGGCGTAGGTTCTTCGGGGCGCAGCGCTCTCGAAAAATGCTGTAGGTAAGCCCAGATCAACAGTCGGCCGGGATTAGTGGGGGGGGAAATTCGCACCCCATAGTGGCTCGGCTCTTCTAAAATCAGCCGCCAGGTTTGATTGGGCAGTACGGCGGGGGGAATAGCAATATGGCAGGTGGCACAGGACTCTAAATAGAGAGAATGTCCTAGCTGATATTCGGGCGTAATGGGATCGACAGTGCCAATTTGCGCTACTGCATCAGATGCCGCCACTTTGTAGGGCGCTGCCGTGAACGAGGCGGCCTCCGGCCCCTGAGCGATCGCCCCTTGACGTCCCAGAGCAAGCCCTAGGGTCAAGCACAATAGGATAATCAAGCTAGGAAATTGTTTGATTCGGGCGAACAGTCGTCGCATGGTGCCCTCAGATCTCTTCTGCTTCATCAATCTACTCGCTTGGGGCTGCTGCCGCCAGCGCCACCCCCATCGCGTCGACGACGCGCCTCACCGGAATAACCTCCAAAGATAGTCCAGTAGGTGGTGTCATCGCGGGCACGATCGCCCGTTGAAACCCCAGCTTGTCGGCTTCCCTCAGCCTCAGCTCCATTTGCGAGACAGGGCGGATTTGTCCTCCTAGACCGACCTCTCCAATCAGAACTGTTTTAGGGTCCACGATGCGATCGCGAAAACTAGCGGCCACGGCGATCGCCACCCCCAGGTCAGCGGCGGGCTCCCCCACGTGGAGTCCTCCAGACGACGCAACATAGGCATCTAGCTTAGAGAGCGGAATACCCACTCGCTTTTCTAGCACAGCCAAAATCTGCAGAAGCCGGTTGTACTCAACCCCCGTTGTAGCTCGCCGAGGCGAAGCATAGCTCGTCGGGCTTACCAATGCCTGCAGCTCGACCAGTAACGGTCTTGTTCCCTCACAGGCCACAATAGTTGCCGTCCCCGGAGAAGCGTCGTCGCTGACGCTGAGGAACAATTCAGAAGGATTACTTACCTCGGTTAGACCGCTGTCCGCCATTTCAAAAATACCCAGTTCATGGGTGGCCCCAAACCGATTTTTTACCGAGCGTAGCAGACGATGGCTAGCAAAGCGATCGCCTTCAAAATACAGCACTGTGTCCACCAAGTGCTCTAGCACTTTAGGGCCAGCGATCGCCCCTTCCTTGGTCACATGGCCCACAATCAGCAGCGTGATGTTTTCCCGCTTGGCCAGTCGCATCAGGGCCGAGGTGCATTCCCGCACCTGAGCGACCGAACCGGGGGCAGAAGTTAGCTCGGAAAAATACAGGGCTTGGATGCTATCAATCACGGCGATGGGGGGACGCAGGGTCTCTAGTTCTGCTAGCACCGCATCTAGATCGGTCTCAGGCAGAAGATAGAGGTCGGGGGCCGCCATGGTAGATTGCCGCCCATTGCCGTTCTGACTGCCGCTCTTGTCGTCTAGCAAAGCGACCCCAAGCCGCTGCCACCGCAGCTTTACCTGCTGACTCGACTCCTCAGCACAGACGTATAAGATGGGATAATTACCCGACAGCCGCCCCGCCACCTGGAGCAGCAGCGTCGACTTACCGATGCCGGGGTCACCCCCCACCAAAACTAGGGAGCCCGACACGATACCGCCTCCTAGCACCCGATCAAGCTCAGGATATCCCGATGGGAACCGAGCCCGAGCGCTGTCGGCAATTTGGTGAAGCGGCAGCGATCGCAGCGGCTGAGGCGCTGGCTCCCCAATGCGATCGCTGCCCTTGATGCGCGACGTTTTTACCGCCTTCGAGCTTAGGCCTCGGCGAGCAGCCTCTTTCTGGCTTGCGGCTGGCGCAGCCTCCTCCGTCATTGAGTTCCAGCTGCCGCAAAATGGGCATTTACCGAAATACTGTGCTGCGTCAGCCCCGCATTCACTGCAGACGTATCGCGATCGCTCTTTTGGCATTCCTTCGCTCCAATACTGTCCCAATACAAGACCCAAACGGGACATCCATTCATGACGCCTATTTGTGGCACCCGTTCATGTCGCCCACGGCGGTCAACGCTCTGCGCAAACAACCCAATCCCGACAACAGTCACGCAATGTCAATTTTTACTAAAAAACATTAAGAGCACCGTAATAGAAGCAAGGGGCGATCGCCGTTACAAAACAAAGCTTAAGAAACTCTGTGATGTAGCTGCAGAGAGGTATCTAGCTTTGTAAAAGCACTGGCGCATGGACGTATCTTAATGATAGGGTACAAAAAATTAATAGTTGGCAATTCGTATAAGACATATCGTCTATCTGCCTTGTATTTAATTAATGATTGAGTTGATGGAGTATTACGACCATTGGAAACTAATAAAGAAAGGATACTAGTTGTCGATGACGAAGCCAGCATTCGCCGCATTCTAGAAACTCGACTATCGATGATCGGCTATGACGTTGTGACGGCAGCTGATGGCGAAGAGGCTTTAGGGACGTTTCGACATGCCGAACCTGACTTAGTTGTCCTTGACGTCATGATGCCCAAACTCGACGGCTACGGCGTTTGTCAGGAGTTGCGCAAGGAGTCGGACGTTCCCATTATTATGCTGACGGCCTTGGGGGATGTGGCAGATCGCATCACCGGCTTAGAGCTTGGAGCCGATGATTATGTGGTTAAGCCATTTTCGCCCAAGGAGCTAGAAGCCCGTATCCGCTCTGTGCTGCGCCGTGTTGACAAAGCAGGAAACACCGGTATTCCTAGCTCCGGAATTATTCAGGTCAATGCTCTTCGCATCGACACCAACAAGCGTCAAGTTTATAAGGGTAACGAGCGTATCCGGCTCACGGGTATGGAGTTCAGCTTGCTAGAGCTGCTCGTGGGGCGGTCTGGGGAGCCTTTCTCCCGCTCAGAAATTCTTCAGGAAGTTTGGGGATATACCCCCGAGCGCCATGTCGATACCCGCGTCGTAGATGTTCATATTTCTCGCCTGCGGGCAAAGCTCGAAGAAGATCCGAGCAATCCGGAGTTGATTCTGACGGCGCGGGGAACAGGATATCTGTTTCAGCGCATTGTTGAACCTGGGGAAGAGAGCTAAGTGAGGAAAGAGAAACCAATCTCACCTAGACTCGTGGGATGGGGAACGCCATCTGCTAGAATCTTGTAGGTTTTTAGAGTACTGTCCAAATGGGGTCAACTCAGGCACGAATTGCAATCGATGCAATGGGCGGCGACTTCGCACCCGATGAGATTGTTGCAGGTGCAATCAGAGCGCGGGACGAGCTCGGCGTTGATATTCTTCTTGTAGGCGATCGCGATCAAATCGATCAGTCTATTCAGCGTCACGCCGAGAAATCGCGACAAGGCATCACGATTGTTCCATCGGAAGGGCTGATCGGGATGTGCGAAGAGCCGCTGACGAGCCTTCGACGCAAACCCAAGGCATCTATCAACATTGCGATGAAGCTCGTCAAGCAGGGGAAAGCAGATGCCGTTGTATCGGCTGGCCACTCTGGCGCAGCGATGGCAGCTGCGCTGCTGAAATTGGGGCGGCTTAAGGGAATTGACCGGCCCGCCATTGGCGCTGTGTTGCCCACGTTGAAGGCAAATCAGTCTGTTTTGGTTCTCGACGTCGGAGCCAATGTCGACTGCCGCCCTCGATTCCTAGAGCAGTTCGCGGTCATGGGAACGGTCTATTCCCGCTGCGTCTTGGGAGTTGATGATCCTAAGGTTGGGCTTCTCAACATTGGGGAAGAGGCATCAAAGGGCAACGACCTAGCGCTTCAGACCTATCCCTTGCTTCAAGAGCGATCGGGGATATCCTTCGTGGGCAACGCCGAAGGTCGCGACATTCTCTCCGGGGATTTTGACGTAGTGGTCTGTGACGGCTTTGCCGGCAACGTGCTGCTCAAGTTTGCAGAAGCGGTTGGCGATGTTTTGCTGCAAATTTTGCGAGAAGAGCTGCCCCAGGGCATTCAGGGAAAGTTAGGAACGGCAGTGCTCAAGCCCAACCTGCGCCGCATCAAGCAGCGGGTTGACCATGCCGAGCACGGCGGTGGACTGTTGCTGGGGGTCAATGGCATTTGCATCATCAGCCACGGTAGCTCTCAGGCTCCGTCTATTTTTAACGCCATTCGCCTGGCAAATGAAGCCGTTGGGCATCAGGTTCTCGACCAGATCAATGGCTATTATCAACAGGTGATTGCAACCACTGCTGACGGGAAGTAATGTCGGTGAAAGAATACATGTCACAGTCTCTCAGCCGGGGCGTCACCGTCACGGGGTGTGGCTCGGCGGTGCCACATCTGTCCGCTTCCAACGACCAGCTAAGTCAAGTTGTCGAGACCTCCGACGAGTGGATTGCCTCCCGTACCGGCATCCGGCAGCGTCATATCGCGGGCGATGGCGAAACCACCAGCGCGATTGCAGCGATCGCGGCCCAGCGGGCTCTCGACATGGCTCAGGTGGATCCACAAACAGTTGACTTGATTCTGTTGGCGACCTCAACCCCCGACGATCTGTTTGGCTCGGCGAGCCAGGTTCAAGCGAAGATTGGCGCATCCAAAGCGGTGGCCTTCGATATCACAGCAGCCTGCTCTGGCTTCATCGTTGGGCTTTCTACAGCGGCGCAGTTTATCCATAGCGGTGCGTATCAAACCATCCTGGTGATTGGGGCAGATTTGCTCTCCCGCTGGGTGGACTGGAGCGATCGCCGCACCTGTGTCCTGTTTGGAGATGGGGCCGGGGCTGTGGTTCTGCAAGCTGGTGAAGACAATGGGGTTCTGGGCTTTGAGCTGCGCAGCGATGGCACGCAAAATAGCTGTCTCACCTTGCCTTATCAAGCGCAAACCACCGCGCTCTCAGAAACCATCTCTGCCCAGCAGGGAGGCTTTCAGCCCATTACAATGAACGGCCAAGAGGTCTACCGATTCGCCGTTCGGCAAGTTCCTGAAGTTATTGAGAAAGCCGCCTACCGGGCGGGCTTGAGTTTGGGTGATCTAGACTGGCTTTTACTTCACCAAGCCAATCAGCGCATTTTAGATGCGGTGGCCAAGCGGCTTCGCATTGCCAACGACCGAGTCATCAGCAATATGGCAGCCCATGGCAACACCTCAGCGGCCTCAATTCCCCTTGCCCTCGATGAATGGGTCCGCCAGGGACGAATTCAGCCGGGGGATATCATTGCTGCCGCTGGCTTTGGCGCCGGGCTGACCTGGGGGGCGGCGATATTTCGCTGGGGCGCAGCCACCGGCAGCTAGCGCCGGTGTTGCAGAAGGGGCTACTACAGAAACCGTCATCGCAGAGAACTGAGCATTATTCGCTATGTCACACACAGTATGGGTATTTCCAGGACAGGGCTCACAAGCGGTAGGCATGGGGAGCGATCTCGTCGATCATCCCCATGGTAAAGCGCGGCTGCAGACGGCTAGCGATATTTTGGGCTGGTCTGTGCTGGAGATCTGCCAGCGCGAAGACGACGCCGTTTCAGATACGCGCTATACCCAACCCTGTCTCTATGTTATTGAGAGCATTTTGGCCGATATTCTGTGGGCCGATGCCGCCCCTAACTTTGTTGCGGGCCATAGCCTAGGTGAATATTCGGCGCTTTACGCCGCTCGAGCATTTGATTTTGAGTCAGGTCTCCAGCTCGTGAAGCAGCGGGCTGAGATCATGGGCCAGGCCTCTAGCGGGGGCATGGCAGCTGTGATTGGGGCCGACCGCGAGCAGCTAGAGACGCTGCTGGCCGCAGAGAATGTGGTGCTAGCAAACGATAATAGTGCGGCCCAAGTAGTCCTTTCAGGAGCCCAGGATGCTCTAGATACAGTGCTCTCTCAGCTGAAGGCGAAGCGAAAGGTGCCCCTCAAAGTCAGCGGCGCGTTCCATTCTCCCCTGATGGCAGCAGCATCTCAGCGGTTCGAGATCCTGCTTGACGACACCCCGTTTCAAGATGCTACGGTGCCGGTTTTATCTAACACGGAGCCAGTGCCAGAAACCAACGCGATCGCCCTCAAGGAGCGCCTCTCCCGGCAGATGACAGGCGCGGTGCGGTGGCGGGAGACCATGCTACAGTTCAGCGATCTTGGCATCACCACCGCCGTGGAAGTTGGCCCTGGCAAAGTTTTATCCGGGCTGATGAAGCGAACCTGTTCCGGGATGACGCTGCAAAACGTCAGCAGTTTGGACGATATCCCAACGTCACAGCCAACGCCACAGGCATCACAGTGAGCCACGATAGCCAAAGTCTGTCTCGTGAAGTCCATCGCGAGCCCGCCATCAGCCTCGCGCTCTATTGGTCGCTTAAGTGGGGCATTGTGCATCCGCTACTGCTGGTCTACTTCCGGGGCCGCATTTACGGCAGCGAAAACGTACCGCATCAAGGGCCACTATTGGTCGTGAGCAATCACGCCAGCTATTTCGACCCGCCGCTGCTCTCCTCGGCAATAGGGCGACCGGTCGCCTACATGGCCAAAGCAGAGCTATTCGATGTCCCAGTTTTGAGTCCCGCAATCCGGCTGTACGGAGCATATCCCGTGACCCGGGAAACGGGCGATCGCTCGGCGCTGCGCTCGGCCCTATCGCGACTAGACGGGGGCTGGGCCGTTGGCATATTTCTCCAGGGATCGCGCACTGCAGATGCCCGCATCCCGTCTCCAAAACTGGGGGCGGCCCTTATTGCCGCCAAAGCTAGGGTGCCGCTGCTGCCGGTCAGCCTCTGGGGGACACAAGAGATTCTACGCTCTTCTGTTCCACGCCCTGCACCCATCACCATCCGCATTGGTGAGCCCATCTCCCCACCCCAGTCAAGCGATCGCACTGAGTTAAAAGCCATTACACAACGCTGCGTCAGCGCTATTCATGCCCTACATGACGAAGGGCGCTAGCAGGTCTTAGGACGCCAAGGCAACGCAACAGGCTAATATAACAACCGTCGTGCTAAACCTGCTCTCGCCGGGGAAGATACCGCCGCAAAGAGGCCCCCGTACGTCCTGTGATCACCCAAAACACTGAACGAGCTCCATCTCGCAAAACTTTACTTGTTGATTCAGGAGATTCCTCCGTTTCAACAGAAATAGGGCGAAACCCGATGCCGTGGCTTCCGAGGACAATTTCCCCAATGACGCGGGCGCGGCGCATGTGATAGTCAGACGTGATGAGGTAAATATTGTCGATGTTACGCTGCTCAAAATCGTCGACAAGGGTGGTGAAATTAGTCACCGTATCCTCTGCGTCATAATCTAGGTGCAGCCGTTCAGCATCGATTCCTGCGTCGTAGAAGAGGGCCTCAGCAAATTCTCGATTCGTGCCGGAGGAGACCCAAATCGGCAGCTTAGGGTGCTCTTGGGCAAACTGGGCTGCAAATCGTTCTCGAGCAATTGTCCCACCCAGGACCAAAATGGCGTCTGGCTTACGGATGTAGTGCTGGAACCCCCGATAAGCTACAGCCGCAACCAGCAGCACCAAAACCAGCTGCGCCATCCATCGTATCGACTTTAAGACAATCACCGCGCCGCTCTCAGTCTCCCCATCACATATTTCGCTTATCTAGTCTAGCGGACAGTCGGCGCTCCATTGGGAATTGTGGGGCGCTGCCAAGATTGGCTGTTCCCTCAGCGGAACGTTCCTGAGGAACAACAGGTAAACGTTACAATAGCGAGGGGCAGATTGACCCAAATTTTGCTGGTATAGGCAGATTGTTGTTCGGAGGATACGGTTGAAGAATCCACAGTCTCAAAATATCGCTACTATTGCGATCGCTCTGTTCGCCTTTGTCGCCATCGTGGTTGGTCTCAACTCATTCGTTGTTGTCAACCCTGGTCAGGCTGGGGTCGTCAGTATTTTAGGTAAAGCTCAGGAGCTCCCCCTGCTCGAGGGCATTCACTTCAAGCCGCCCTTGATCTCAGCGGTAGATGTTTATGATGTCACTGTACAAAAGTTCGAAGTTCCGGCAGAGAGTGCAACCCGAGATTTGCAGAGTCTTAAAGCGAGCTTTGCCATTAACTTTCGCCTCGATCCAACCCGCGTCGTTGAGATTCGACGGACCCAGGGTACCCTAGGCAACCTAGTGTCCAAGGTGATTGCGCCCCAAACCCAAGAGTCTTTTAAAATTGCCGCAGCGCGGCGCACGATTGAGGAGTCCATTACAAAACGCTCGGAGCTGAAGCAAGATTTTGACTTGGCATTGGGTGAACGGCTGGAGAAATATGGCGTTGTTGTCCTAGACACCAGCATCATCGATTTGAATTTCTCTAAGGAGTTTGCCAAATCCGTTGAGGACAAGCAGATTGCCGAACAGCGAGCCCGACGCGCGGTATACATTGCCCAAGAAGCATCCCAAAAAGCGCAAGCGGAAGTGAACCGCGCCAAAGGTAAGGCCGAAGCGCAGCGGCTGCTGGCAGAAACCCTCAAAGCCCAGGGCGGCTCCCTAGTGCTGCAAAAAGAGGCTATCGAAGCCTGGCGAGAAGGAGGAGCCCAGATGCCGGAAGTGTTGGTTACGAGCGGCAATAGCCCAGCAGCAGTTCCCTTCTTGTTTGACCTACAAAGTAACCAGCAGCTCGATGCCTCCTAAAGGGCACAGCCGGGCGACATTGCGCCTTTGGTCTGACAGAGGCTAGGGGCAGGTGAAGCGATCGCTGAGGTTACGGGCATTGCCAAACGCCCCCGTCTCAGCGGTCCAGCCGGTTCCGCCGCCAAAAGGGATCTGGGCCCAAACGCGTCTTGGCTGCACTGCGCCTGGGCGATCGCCCACGATGCGCACGGTCTGACCACCCCGCAGTTCACCAATAGGGCGAGCAGTTAAGGAAGCCCCATCACGCACCGTCAGAAATGAGACATTGACCCTGGCGCATTGAGACTGGGGCTCGGGATTGGGGGTCACTTGACCGACGCATCCCTTGAGATGGCGGGCAATCACATACCCCAAAGTGCTGTTGGCACTGGGCACAATGACTTCCACAAACCCCTCTTCAATGACAAATCCACTGCCCGACGTTCGCTCAACCAAAAACAGATTCGTGTCGCTTTCAATGGTGACTCGGCTAGCGCTATTCTCGCCAACAGATGGCTGGGAGTAAACGTCAAGGCGGCGATTTGGGCGGCGGCAAAACGGCGTTGGGGCTGCCTGGGCAACGAGAGATGGGGCAACATTTCGAGATGGCTGGGCCTGCTCTGCCTCAGCTTGGGCTATTGCAGCAGATGACCCAAAATTGCCAATAGCCGCCAGGACGGCGATGGTCAGGCCTGATTGGATGGGAGTCATGCGTCTTCTCTGTTAGTCAAAACAAAATTGCCACGCTTATGGTACACCAGCAATTAGCCTGATGGTTCGCCCGTAACGAGCTGTTTCAAAACCGAAGCGTTGTCCTAAAAGTTGCCAAGATGACGTCGTTGTTGTCTCGGTTTTGATTCGGAGCTGTGATCCAAATCAGCCCAGGTGTCAGAGATATAGCCTCCGAGAGCTGGAGTTGATAGAACGCTTCAACATGGAGTGATGTGTCGTTTCTAAAGGCGATGGCGTTTGGGTCAGCTCCGCCACTCACATCACCTAAATAGGGCTCAACGCCCACCAGCAAGCCAGCCAAGCTTTGGGGCAGCACAACGTTGCGAACTCCTGCCCCTAAGCCGTAATACCAGATCTCACCATCCCCAGCGCCCAACAGCTGGAGATCTGTATAGCCCCCAAAGGCATTGAGCGTGAACCGTCGATTGATGGCATATGACAGCTGCATCCCGTAAGAATTGGTAATGGCAGCGGTGTCCAATGTCCCATGCAGGGCATTGGCAGGAAATGTTCCAACGATGAGCTGACCCGGTATCCCCGCATCAAAAATGGCGTTGTCATCAGTGTGATAGCCACGCACATAGGTCAGCCCTACCTGAAAGCGATCACTTGGCGTTAGAGTCAGCTGGCCCAGAGCAGCGTAGTCTTGGTTAAACACTCCTCCGCCTGGGGCACTCGCCCGCTCCGCCAAATAGCCCGCTGATAGCGCCACCCGCCCGTCAGCAAACGCCACATTGACACCAGCTCCTGTCCCCCCACCGATTTGATAAATCGGACTGGCTTGGGCAAACGCTGACAATCCCCCTAACCCTTGATACCCATCGCTGAAGAGCGTAGTAACCGTACTGTGGACGTAGTGGCGGTGTTGTCCGCCCACCGCACTCACCACCACCTCTGCGTCATCGCCCAAGGCCGCAGTGTAGGTCAGCTGGTCTAGCACAATATCGCCATCTGTGTTTCCGCGAGCGGCGCTTGTCAGCTGACCTTCGCCCGTCATGCCGATATCTGCCGATAGTCCAGCCGGCGGCGTAGCATCAGCGGGCGCAGCATTAGCGGTTAGCAGCCGCGCCCGTAGGGAATCACGGCCCTGGAAGCTAGTCACAATATCCATCTGCACTCGATTTTGGAACACAGCGGTCCCAGCCGCATCGAGCCGTCCGCTGAGGTCAAATATCGCGCCACCGTAGAGCTTTGCGGTAGTGGAAAATTGGTTGCGCTCTAGGTCAACTGTGCGCGTCTCCAAATCTGTCATGCGATCGCTCAACGGAGCCAGACCACCAGCAAATTCCTCCGCCAATCGTCTGATCAGCCGCAGATCCCCATCGTTGGTAATGATCTGACCGCGCTGCGCCGACTGTTCGATCGCGCTGAACACCTCGGCTAGCGCTGCCGCAAATCCATAGCGCGTCAGCGGACGATCTCCAGCAAATGTG
>JGI12210J13797_10035838_pt1 | contig 46660 bp, 27 predicted proteins | sample ElkSlonscriptome_3_FD_13797 | JGI IMG/M metagenome (IMG submission 13797) | reverse complement strand
CCTCGCTCGACCTCCCGTGGCTCGAGCCGGTCCCGTCGACCCCGGTCGACGTGGACGTGTATCGGAGCACGCGGCACGGCCTCGATGCCGATGCTCGGTGACCCTTGCTACGCTCCCGCCATGCCCCCCCACGCGGCTCCAGCCGCCCCGGCCACCCCGGCCACCCCGGCCATCCCGGCCATCCCGTGGCTGCGCCTGCTCGGCGTCGTGTTCATCATCTTCGCGCTGGTCGACCTCCTGCACGATGCGGCCATCGGCTATGTGATGGAGCCGCTGCAGGATCCCACCGGGGACATGCTCGATGATCCCGAGCGGTACTTTCGGTGGGTGCGTCTGCTCAGCCTCGCGGGGCTGGGCACCGCCCTGATGGGCGGGCTGGGGATGGCGGCGATCCTGGTGCGCTCGCTCCCCTACCTCGACCGAGGCCGAGCGGCGGCCGGCATCGTGGCGTCGGCTCTCGCGGCGAGCTTGGTGCCCACGGTCCTGCTCATCGTCGCCAGCATCGCCCCCGACGCCGAGTCCTTCGAAGCCCTCCAGCCCTGGTTCGACGTGGCGGCGGGGGCCCGGGTGCTGGAAGCCGCCGCCCTGCTGGCGCTCGTGCTCCTCGTCGGCCGGGGCCACCGGCGCGTCCGCGTGGCTCTGGTCGCCGCCGGCCTGGGCCTGCTGGCCACGCTGGTGCTGCTGGTGCCCACCGTCGTGCTCCGGGGCGAGGCCCCGGCGGCCGACTCGTGGTGGGGGGAGCCGTTCGTCCACGTGCGCCTCTCGGGCTGGCTCGGGCTGTTGGCCCGCCTCGGCCCGGGCGCGGCGCTGTGGCTGGTCACCGGCCCTGCGCCGGGGGTCGAGCCCACCGCCTACGATCGCTTCGCCGCCGCTGGCCTGAGACACGCCCGCACCGCGCTGTGGCTGCGGGTGGCGCTGGCCGTGCTCGCAACGGGGCTCGTCGTCGCCGGCACCATGGCCCTGCAGCAGGCGGCCTCCCAGAGCATGTTCGGCGGCAGCCCCAGCTCGCTCTCCGTGCCCTGGAGCCTGCGGGCGGCCCCGTGGGTGGGTCACGCCGAAGCGGCCCTGGGCATCGTGATGCTGTTCGCCCTGGTCGCGGCCACGCTCCAGCGCCGCTCCCGCGCCGGCGCGGTCCTGGTGGCGGTGGGGTGCACCCTGCTGCTGGCCGCGCTCTCCGGATCGATCGGCCTCAACGGCCTGCTGCACGCGACGATGGTCCAGACCGGCTCGACCGTGGGCTACGGCTTCAGCGGCGACATGCAGCGCTACGCGGAGCTCGCCGCCCAACTCGATCCCCCGCTGCGGGGCATGGGCCTGGCCGGCATCCTCTGCACGGTGGTGGGCCTGATGACCACGGCCCAGGCCGACGGCCGGCCGGCGTCCACCCACGCCGTGCGCTTCTTGGTGCTGATGGTGCTGTTCACCGGCGCGTGGCTGTACCGTGAGAGCCTCGCCGAGCTCGGCCTGGTGATGCTGCTGGTGGCCCCCATAGCCCTGGGCATGGCGATCTGGGCGCTGCTGGGGCTGTCCCGCTTCTTGACCGAGGTGGCCGAGGTGCTCGACCCGGCGGCGTGATCAGCCGGGCTAAAGCCCCGGCGGCGTCGCATCGAGGTCGGTGACGACGCGCCGGGGAGGCCAGGTGGGACCGCCGCGATCGGCCGGGCGGTGGGCGTTGGCCGCGGGCGCCTCGACGATGGGGTTCCACAGCAGGCACTCGGCAGGGAACTCCTCGCCCGCGAGCAGGCCCGCGAGGCGACAGTCCCGGCCGCGCACGGTGTCGAGGGTGGCCACCAGCTCGTGGAAGGGCACGTCGGGCTCGGCCGAGACCACCGCGATCGTCTCGTGCGGGAACACCCGCTTGAACTCGCGCACCTCCTCGGTGAGCGCGTCGTGATCGTAGAGCACCCGGGAGGAGCCGACCGCCCTCCACGGCGCGTGGTCGATGCGGGTGTAGAAACCGTCGTAGGCCACGGCGACGTGCAGCCGGGGGCCGGTGAGCCGGCACGTGACGTCATCGGGCTTGCCCTCGGCCGAGAACAGCGGAGGGGACACGTCGATCTCGGTGAGGCGACAGACCTGCGCCATCATGACCAAGCTGGGGATGAGCAGCATGAGCACGCTGAGCACCCCCAGCAGCGGGGTCTGGTCGCTCGAGGGATCCTCGGGGCGGGAGGCAGCGCGGCGCATCGATCCCTTGGACACCCGCGGGGGCCCTCGGGTTCTCCCGCCCTACCCGAAGCCGGCTACCGAACCCAGACCCGATGGGGCCCGTCGGGCTCGGGCATCTCCGCCCACACGCGGTGCATCGCGGCGGCGGCGTCCATCGAGGGATCTTCCCGTGCGCGAGGTCCAGCCAGACCTGCGACCGCTGCTCCAGCGCGAGGTGCGACAGGATGTCTTCGATGGACGTCGTGCTCATGATCCGGTCGCTCCCGGCGGGGTGGGGGGCGAGGCGTAGGCCTTCACCAGTGACGTGGGCGCCGCGGCGGTGGCCGCCAGCGCGATGAGCAGGCCGAGCAAGGCTCGGCCATCCCCCGGGTGCGTCGACGGCCCCCGAAGCTCGGCGACGAGCTCCTCGAGCTTCTTCTTGAGCCGGGCCGAGCGGCGAAAGAGCGCCTGGGGTCGCCGCGATGGTGCGGGCCAGGGCGTAGGCCCGCATGCGCAGGTAGTAGCCGAACACGCCGCGGGCGGGGTCGAAGCTGCGCAGCCGCGGGCAGCCGTCCTCGAGGCAGCGCTTCCAGACCTCGGCCACGATGTCGTCGACGTGGGGCTCGAGCCCGAGCTGGTGCTCCCCGGGGACGAGCCGGTGGAGGTGGAGGTGGAGGCAGGTGCGGCGTGGAGCTGGGACCGGGTGGTCTTCGCCTGGTCGCGCATGCATCCCGCGGTCTGAGGCCGACCCCTCGCTCGTACTCCCGGCGGGTGAAGCCGTGGGGAGCGACGAGCGAGGGGGTCGCCCCTCGGTACGGAGCTGAGGTGATCGAGGCATGGGTTCCATTGATCTCTGGGGTCGAGATCGCCCGGATCGGACGGGACCAATCCAAGTTCTTCTGCGCGAGACCACGCTCGACCGACATGGCCCAAACGGGCCAAACGGGCGAAGAATGGTCGTGAGGAGCCCTATGGCGGTCGTTCTGGACCCCCGCGGACGCTGGCGGTGGATGCTGGCGCCGAGGGTCGAGTGCCTCAGCGACCGACGAGCAGCTGCCCCAGCCGCTTGCGCAGCGTGTGGTACGTGAAGGGCTTCTCGAGCACGGCCGAGACGGTCTGGCCTTCGAATTTCGAGGCGGTCTCGGACTTGCTGTAGCCGCTCATCACCACGGAGAGCGCGTCGGGGTGGCGGGCGGAGATGGAGCGCAGCGCCTCGGCGCCGTCGACCCGCGGCATCATCACGTCGAGCACGACCACGTCGATCTCGCCGGGCTCGAGGCTCTCGGAGATCTCGATGCCCTCGGCCCCGTCGGCGGCGATGTGCACCCGGTAGCCCATCCGTCGCAGCATGCGGGCGACCAGGGTGCGCACCACCTGCTCGTCGTCGACCACCAGCGCGGTGCCTCGGGCCATGACGTCGGAGCGCTCCGGCCGGCTCGCGCGAGAGCTCGCCACCGGGCGCGGCAGGGCCGGGACGAGCAGGCAGAAGCGGGTGCCCTGGCCCGGGGTGCTGGCGACGAAGATGTTGCCGTCGTGGCCGCGCGCGATGCCCAGCACCGCGGCCAGCCCCAGCCCGCGCCCGGTGAACTTGGTGGTGAAGAACGGCTCGAACACCCGGGCCAGCGCCTCGGCGTCGATCCCCGCCCCGTCGTCGGTGACCTCGAGCATGGCGTAGTCGCCGGGGGGCAGCTCCTCGGGGCTGGCCCCGCCGCCCCGGGGCGCGTCGAGGTGCACGGGGCCGGTGCGCACCTGCACCGTGCCCCCTCGCTCGCCCACCGCCTCCCACGCGTTGGTGACCAGGTTGAGCAGCACCTGGCGAAGCTGCGTCACGTCACCCTTTACGCTGGGGGTCTCGGGCGACAGCTCGACCTCGATGGCGACCTTCTTGGGCGCGGTGTGCTGCCAAAGCCCCACGCTGTCCTCCACCAGCGAGCGCAGGCACAGCGCGGCCAGCTCGATCGAGCGCTGCCCCGAGTAGGCCAGCAGCTGCTTGCACAGCTCGGCCGCCTGCTCGGCCGCCGCGTCGATCTGGGTGAGCATCTCCACCGCGTCGGCGTCGTCGCGGTAGTCCTCGCTCAGCATCGACGAGGCCCCCACGATGCCCATCAGCAGGTTGTTGAAGTCGTGAGCGATGCCGCCGGCGAGCACCCCGAGGCTCTCGAGGCGCTGGGTCTGCAGCAGCTTCTCCTTCAGCCGGGCCTTGTCGGCCAGCTCGCGCTCGAGCTCCTGCCGGGTCAGCTCGGCGTCGGTCACGTCGATGCAGGTGCCGATGTAGCCCACGAACGCGCCGGCGCCGTCGTAGCGGGGCGTGCCCCGATCGCGGATCCACCGGTAGGTGCCGTCGTGGCGGCGCAGGCGGTAGGTCACCTCGAAGATCGCCCGGCGAGCCAGCGCGTCGCGGTAGGTCCGCTCCACCTGGGGCCGGTCTTCGGCGTGCAGGCTGTCGGGCCAGCGATCGCCCTGCTCCTGCTCGAGCGCGCGGCCGGTGAGCTGCAGCCACGCGCTGTTGAACCAGCCGCAGCTGCCGTTGGGGTGAGAGACCCACATCGGCATGGGCGCCAGCTCCATCAGCCTCCGCAGGCCGGCCAGGCCGTCGAAGGGATCGACCAGGGCCCCCTGGGGCGTGTCGGAGGGCGCGGCCACGGCCCTCATCATGACACGGGGGTTCGGGCGGGTGAGGCCCGCGTGGGGACACCCGGGGCGTGGGATCGCACGAGGTGCCGGACCCCACGAGGGTTTCACCACGGGCTGCTAGTCTTCGCCCATGTCCGACTCGGGATCGGTGCAGCCGGAAGCCTCCACCGAAATGACGCACCTGCTCGAGGTGGTGCGCTCGGTCGTGGTGGACGTGAGCGACGGCCGGGGCCTGGGCCAGCTGGGCCCCGACGTCTCGTTCGAGCGCCAGCTGGGCCTGGGCAGCCTCGAGCGCGTCGAGCTGGCGGTGCGGGCGGGCGATGCCTTTGGGGTGCGGCTGTCGGAGGAGGCCATCGCCACCGTCGACACCCCGCGGCAGCTGCTGGCCCAGCTGAAGCAGCAGGGCGGGCGCAGCGAGGGCGCCGCGGGGCCCGAGCCGGCCGACGCCCAGGCGGCCGAGGGCGCGGCGCTGCTGCCCGAGGGCCCGCCCGCGCCCGAGCCGGTGGACGCGGCCACCCTGGTCGACACGCTCGAGTATCACGTGCGCCACCAGCCCGACCGCGTGCACATCGTGCTGCACGGCGACGACGACCGAGCGCGGCCCATCACCTACCGCGACCTGCACCGGGCCGCGGGCGCGGTGGCCCACATGCTGCGCGAGCGCGGCCTGCCCCCGGGGGGCTGCGTGGCCATCATGCTGCCCACCTCCATGAGCTACTTCGCGTCGTTCATGGGCACGCTGATGGCGGGCGGCGTGCCGGTGCCGCTGTATCCCCCCGTGCGGCTGGATCGGATCGGCGAGTACATCGCCCGCTGCGCCAAGATCCTCGACAACGCCCAGGCCCGGGTGCTCATCACCTTCGATCGCGCCGCGCGGGTGGCCGACATGGCCCGCGACCGCGTCGCGTCGATCGATCACGTGCTGTCGCTCGACGACGAGACGCTCGGGCAGGCGGCCGGGGCCGAGCGGGGCGTGCGGGCCTCGGTGGGCCCCGACGACACCGCGCTCATCCAGTACACCTCGGGCAGCACCGGCGACCCCAAGGGCGTGGAGCTGACCCAGGCCAACGTCATGGCCAACATCCGGGCCGCGCGCGAGGGCTGCGAGCTTCAGGCCGGCGACGTGGTGGTGAGCTGGCTGCCGCTCTATCACGACATGGGGCTCATCGGCGGCTGGCTGATGTGCTTCTACTTCGGCGTGCCCACCGTGCTGATGTCGCCCATGGCGTTCCTGTCGCGGCCCGAGCGGTGGCTGCTGGCGCTGACCGAGTACCGGGCCACGTGCTCGGTGGCCCCCAACTTCGCGTTCGATCTGTGCGTGAAGCGGATCGACCAGGAGGTGCTGCCGCGGCTCGACCTCGGGCACGTGCGGGCCATCCTCAACGGGGCGGAGCCCATCGTGCCGCGCACCCTCGATCGCTTCGTGGAGCGCTTCAGCCCCGTGGGCCTGCGGCGCGAGGCCATCTTCTGCGCCTACGGCCTGGCCGAGAACATGGTCGCGGTCACCTTCCCGCCCGTGTCGCGGGCGCCGCGGATCGACCGGATCGAGCGGGAGGCGTTCGAGACCGAGGGCCGGGCCGTCCCCGCGCCCGACGACGAGGGCGCCCTCGAATTCGTGGGGGTGGGCCGGGCGGTGCCGCGGCACGAGGTGCGGATCATCGACGACGCGGGTCAGCCCCGGCCCGACCGCCAGCAGGGCGCGATCCAGTTCCGCGGCCCGTCGTCGTTCAAGGGCTACTTCCGGCGCCCCGACGCCACCGCCGAGGTCCAGCGCGAGGACGGGTGGGTGGAGACGGGCGACCTCGGCTACATGGACGAGGGCGAGCTGTTCATCACCGGGCGGGTCAAGGACCTCATCATCAAGGGCGGGCGCAACTACTACCCCCACGAGATCGAGGCGGCGGCGGCCTCGGTGCCGGGCATCCGCCAGGGCTGCGTGGCCGCGTTCGCGGTGCGCGACGACGGCAGCGGCACCGAGCTCATCGTGGTGGTGGCCGAGACCCGCGAGCGCGACCCGCTGGCCCGGCAGATGCTCGAGGGGCGGGTCACCGAGGTGGTCACCGCCAAGGTGGGGGTGCCGCCCGATCGGGTCCAGCTGGCCATCCCCGGGGCCATCCCCAAGACCTCCAGCGGCAAGATCCGGCGCAAGGAGAGCCGCCAGCTCTACCTCGACGGCACCATCAACCAGCCGCGCAAGTCGTTCCAGCGCCAGGCGGCGGGCCTGATGATCGGGGGGCTGCCCGCCCGCATCGGGCACGCCCTGAGCGCGGCGGGCCAGGCGATCTACGGGGTGTGGGCCATCTCCGTGCTGTCGGTGGCGTGCATCGTGGCGGTGCTCATCGGGCGCTTCACCCCGGTGGGCCGCACCTCGCGGCGGCTGGGCGCGGCCCAGGCCCGGGCGGCGATGACCCTGGCCGGCCTGCGCCCGCGGGTCACGGGCCTGTCGAACCTGCCGAAGGGCGCGGCGATCCTGGCGGGCAACCACGCGGGCTACCTCGACTTCCTCATCTGCACCGCCGGGCTCACCGACGATCTGTGCTTCGTGATCAAGGGCGAGCTGCGCAACAACTGGCTGGTGGGGCCGGCGCTGCGCCGCATGCAGCACGTGTTCATCGACCGGCAATCGACCGCCCGCTCGCTCACCGACCTCGAGGAGGTGGTGGCGCTGCTCGACGCCAAGCAGCGGGTGATGCTGTTCCCCGAGGGCACCTTCTACCCCGAGGTGGGCATGCGGCCGTTCAAGCTGGGCACCTTCCGGCTGGCATGCGAGACCGGCGTGCCGGTGGTGCCGGTGGTGATCCGCGGCTCTCGCAAGGCCCTGCGCGACGGCACCTGGCTGCCGCGGCACCGCACGATCGAGGTGGAGGTGCTCGAGCCCATTCGGCCCGAGGGCAACGACATCGCCGACATCGTGCGGCTGCGGGATCGCTGCGCGGAGGCGATCGGCGAGCGACTCGACGAGCCGCGGCTCTATGCGGCGGAGATCAGCGTGCCGGGCGGTCGGGCGCCGGCCAGCCGTTGAGCCGAGCCGAGCCGATCTCTCAGCCCGCGTCGCTCGTGTCGCTCGCGTCGCCGCCGTGGCGCCGCACCGAGGCCGCCCAGTGCCCCAGCTCGCGGAGGCTGAGCTCCATCGCCTCGGGGGACCCTGCCAGCTGCTTCATGTTCTCGGACAGCAGCCGCCGGGCGGTGAACAGGCGGGACTTGATCGAGCCGCCGTGCAGGCCGAGGGCCTCGCCGATCTCTCGGGTCGTCAGGCCCTCCCAGTAGTGCAGCTCGAGGGTCAGCTGGAGATCCAGGGGCAGGCGCCGCAGCGCGGCGAGCAGCACCCGCTGCTGCTCGCGGCGGGCCACGTCGCCGCTCAGCCGCGAGCGACCCGACAGCAGCAGGCGCTCCTGGAGGCTGCCGCAAGCCTCTTCACCCCGCCGCACGTGCTGGTGGCGCAGGTGCATCAGCAGCTGCTTGTGCGCCACGCCCAGCAGGTAGGCACGGAAGCGGCCGATCTCGTCCCAGCCCTCGCGCCGCTCCAGGCAGGACATGAACGTCTTCTGGGCGAGATCGGTGACCTCGCCGTCTTGCCGCAGCCGGCCGGAGAAGAAGCGGTACACCGCGTCGAAGTGCCGCCGAACCAGCGCGTTGCCGGCCGCGTCGTCACCGTGCTGCCAGGCTCGAAGCAGCGCCACGTCGTCGGGCGCGTCGTTCATCGATCGCTCTGGCGCGGGGTGACGTCTACGCCGGGGTACGGCTCGCTGGCCGCCGACGGCTCGAGCGCGCGGGCCTCGGCCCGCAGCGCGTCGGCCTCGGCGATGTGGCCGAGCCGGGCCTCGACCTCGGCGAGCTTGGTGAGGCGCGGGGCGAGCCGAGCGTCGCGAGGCCCGAGGTGCGCGCGCTCGACCTCGAGGGCCCGGCCCAGCTCGGACCGGGCCCGCTCGAGCCGCCCGAGGTGCAAGCAGATCGCGCCGATGTTGCCCCGCACCAGGGCCACGCTCGGGTGGTCCTCACCGAGCGCATCGACCTGGATCTGCAGCGAGCGCTCGAGCGAGGCGATCGCGGCCTCGGAGCTGCCGCTCAGGTGCTCGACCGCGGCGAGGTTCTGCAGCGCCGTCGCGTAGTCCACGTGCTGGGGGCCCAGGCTGCGGCGCAGGGTCTCGGTGGCGTGCTCGAGCACCTCGCGCGCCTCGTCGAGCTCGCCCTCGCTGGTGAGCATGACCCCCAAGCTGATCTCGGAGGTGGCTACGTCGGGGTGGTCCGCGCCCTGCATCCGGCGGCGGATCTCGAGGGCCTCTTGCATCGACGCCCTCGCCTCGGCGTGGCGCCCCTGGGCCCCGAGCACGATCGAGAGCATGGCCATGGAGTCGAGCACCTTCGGGTGCTCCAGCGGGTACAGCCGGCGGCGGATCTCGAGGGCCTGGCGATGGGCGGCCTCGGCCTCTTCGAGCCGCCCCGCGTGCCGCAGCACGATCGCCTGCGAGAACAGGGTGGTGGCATGGGCGGGGTGCGACGAGCCCAGCCCGCGCCCGAGCGCGGTGGCCACCGCGGCCACGGTGAGCCCCTCGTCGTGGCGGGCAAGCTCGTTGCCCAGCACGTACGAGAGGGTCGCCCCCGACAGGGCCGCGACCTCGGGGGCGTCGACCTCGAGGGCCAGCTCCAGCGATTGTCGCAGCCGGGCCTCGGCGGCCTCGAAGCGGCCCTGCTTGGCGAGCATGCTGCCCGCCATGGACCCCGCGGCGGCGACGAGCGGGCGCACGGCCAGCCGCTCGGCCTCGGCGCGGGCCGTGGTGATCAGCCGGTCGGCGTCTTCGAAGTGCCCCGCCACGATGTGCACGTCGGCTCGGGCGAGCTTGGCGAGGACGTGCTCCTCGGCCTCCGAGTTCGGCGGTGCCTCCTGGCTGGTCTGGCAGTACTCGGGCGAGGGCAGCCCTGCCACGAGCATCGCCGCCGTGTCGACCACGTCGCGATCGCCACGCTCGAGGATGGCGATCGTCTCGGCCACCTGGATCCGCAGCCGGGCCAGGCACGCCAGCGGTGCGGCCGCGGCCGTGGGCTCGGCTCGCGAGACCTCGCACGCAGCCCGCTGCTCCAAGGCCCAGCGATCGGCGAGATCGTCGAGCTGGTCGTCGACGGTGCGCGCCGTGTGCTCCGCGTGGGCGGCCCCGGTGTCGAGCAGCGAGGCTCGCACGCGGTCTCGGGCCCGTGCGTCCCACATCTGGTGCATCGACTCGGCGGCCTCTCGGCACGGAGAGTCGCGCGAGACGACCATGCCCAGCGGCCCGAGCAGCAGCGCGGCCCCGACCAACCCCGCGCCCCGCCGCAGCTTCTTGCGCCGTCGAACTGCGTCGAGCGCGTCGAGCAGGGCGTGCATGGAGGGCCACCGGTCGACCGGGTCGGGGGCGAGCCCGCGGTCGATCACCCGCCGCAGTGCGCCGGTCACCGAGCCCCGGGGCCACGGCGGTGGGCCCTTGAGCTTGGCGCGGTGCTGCTTCGGCAGCGAGCCCGCGAACACCCTCGTGCGGGTGAGGGCCTCGCGCAGCACGAGGCAGAAGGCGTACTGGTCGCTGGCCGGTCCGGCCCGCTCGCCCGAGAGCTGCTCGGGGGCCATGTACTGCGGGGTCCCCACCAGGACTTGGGTGGGCATGGTCCCCGCGAAGCGCTCGGGCTCGTCCGCGTCGATGTCCGGCGTCGCGTCCTCGACGAAGCCCGCGAGGCCGAAGTCGACCACCCGAACCCGCTCCTCCCGGTCGACCAGCACGTTGGACGGCTTGAAGTCGCGGTGGGCCAAGCCCGCGGCGTGAGCGGCAGCGAGCCCACGGCCGGCCTGCTCGAAGGCCCCGAGCACCGCGGCCAAGGGGCGAGGGGACTTCAGCCACGCGTGCAGCGTCTGCCCGAAGATCCGCTCCATGACGATGAAGACGCACGCGTCGGCGTCTTCGTGGTCGACGTCTCGCTCGTAGCGGCCCACGTCGTGGACCGCGACGATGTTGGGGTGTGACAGCCCTCCGGCGATCCGCGCCTCGTTCAGCAGCTCGTCTTCGTGCTCCAGCGAGTGCTCGCCATCGCTCCGCAGCAGCTTGATCGCGACCTCTCGGCGCAGCTCGGGATCCCACGCCGCGTAGACGACCCCGAAGCCGCCCTCCCCCAGGCGCTCGCGCAGCGCGTAGCGCCCGATCGACGCGCGCGGCTCACCGAACATCCGCTCGAGCAGGGCCGACCGCACCGCGGTGTAGCCCGAGGCCTCGGGGCCCGGTCGCAGGGCTCGCATCGCGACGGTGGTGTGTTCCTCTGCGTGCGAGCGGGATGCCTCATCCATGGTGCTCATCGCCGAGAGCTCGGACGTGCAGACGATACCCGAATTCCGGCGGGTGTCCGCCCCGTCCTCGGGTTTTCTTCGTCGGCTCCGGCACCTTGCGCACGCGGCCAGAACTTTCTCGCCAACCGATCCGGCCGGTCGCGCAACCCCGGAGTCGAAGCGATGAGCACGACGATGACGACGACGCGAGACACGAACCCGGCCCGCCTGCTCCCCTCCGCCCGGATCGCCCTGGGAGGGCTGCTGCTCGGCATCCTGGGCCAAGGCTGCGTCGTCGAGGAGGGACGCTCGATCGACGCGCTCGATCGCGGCGATGCGCCCGCCGACGCCGCTAGCGCGGGAGCGTCCTTCGACCCCCATCGGATCCTCACCGACGCCGCCATGCTCGACGCCGATGCGTTCTCGGCCGCCGAGATCGACGCCTTCCTCGCCGACCCCTATGAAGACGGCCTGGCCTCGTGCCTGGACGCGGAGACCTTCGGGGGGAAGAGCGCGGGGCAGCTCATCCACGCCACGGCGCTGCGCCACGGGATCAACCCCCTGTTCCTGCTCGCTCACCTCCAAAAGGAGTCCTCGCTGGTGGGCGAGATCGGCACCTGCGCCCAGATCGCGATGGACGAGGCCTTTGGCTGCGGCTGCCCGGACGGCTCCGGCTGCGCGCCCGAGTTCTCGGGCTTCGAGAACCAGCTGGAGTGCGCGGGGGACCTGACGCGCTCCTACCTCGACGATCTCGACGCGGGTCAGCCGACGATCTCGGGCTGGGCGGTCGGGAAGCCCAAGAGCACCCTCGACCCGCAGACGATCACGCCCCAGAACAAGGCGACCGCGGTGCTCTACACGTACACGCCCTGGGTCGGTGATCGCAGCGCGGGCGGCAACCCGGCTCCGTTCGGCAATTACCTGTTCTGGCAGGTGTGGTCGCAGTACGTCGACACCCTGGGCTACGCGGGCCCGAGCGACGGCGACGGCGACGTCCCGCCGCCGCCTCTGCCCCCGGCCGGTGACGACGATGACCACGACGATGACGACGGAGACCGCGGCGCCCTGGCCGACTGGAGCTACATCCTCGATCGGGACTTCGGGCTGCGCAGCGACGGCCTGGGCGAGGGCTACTTCCAGGCGCCGCGCAGCGGGGCGGGCCTGCACAACGGCCTAGACATCCTCGGCGAGGTGGGCGAGCCCCTCTACACACCCTGCTCGGGCGAGGTGCTGTCGGGCGTGTCGGGCTCGTTCGGCAACTGGGTGCAGCTGGTCTGCCCCGTGGAGCTGAGCGATCGCACCGTGTACGCGTCGCTGTTCTACGCCCACCTCGACCGCCGCGAGGTCGGCTTCGGCAACTGGCAGCCCGTGGCCAAGGACATCCGCGTGGGCCGCCTGGGCTCGACCGGCAACGCCTCGGGCACCAACCCTCACGTGCACGTCGAGCTCATCTTCCACGCCAGCCGCAGCGAGGCCCTCGGCGAGCTCCACAACGGCGCCGACAAGTCGAGCAACGCCACCTCCGACGTGATGGTGTCGATCCTCCAGCAGGAGTGCCTCGAGCCCAACGGCTTCAATTCGGCCAACCCCGCGGACATCATCCGCCTCGGGCGGCGCTTCGATCCCTTCTTGGCCATGACGTGCTTGGGGGCCGACAAGGCGGCCATGCAGACCCCGTCGGCGGCCATGCAGAGCCGTCCCGTCCCGTGGAGCGACTGGTACACCGCGGCCACCTTCGACGTGAACTCCGAGCACCTGTAGGCGCCCGAGTCGCTCGGGATCTCCAACCCAACCCACGAGGAACGACATGCACATCACCAAGATTCGAATCGGCACCCTAGCGCTGGGCGTGGCCCTGTCGGCATGCGACGCGGCAGAGGACGGACGCGCGGAGGGGCTGGAGCCGGCGGAGATCGATCGGGCCGACGACGACGCGGTCGCAGCCGATCCGGGCCAGCTGCGCTGGTCCCAGATGCAGCCGCTGGCCGGGGCCCCGGTGGGCGACCCCCTGTTCGTCAGCAACAACCCCGAGCACGTCGAGGGGTTCGGAATCCTGGCCGGCGTGCCCTACCCCGGGCTGTCGCTGCGCCAGACCCAGCGCGCGCCCGAGGCTCCGCTGGCCCACTGGACCGGCGAGCAGATCGACCCGGCCTGCCCCGGGGGTGGCATGCGCTCGTTCGGCGTGTACCTCGCCCACATCCTCGGCGCCGAGCTGGGCGCGGGCCGGCGGGTGACGCTGGTGGTCGTGCCCGAGGGCGACGGCTCGGTGCACGTGCACGGCGGCATGGGCACGACCGACTGGTCCATCAATGGCGTCGTCCGCACGATCCGGACCGACTGGCTGAGCGCCGACTTGGCCAAGTCGTTCCACTTCCGTCCCGAGCAGCTCCCCGAGCGCACGCTCGACGCGGAGGCGGGCAAGATGCTCGTCATCGACTCGCAGCTGGCCGACTCGCTGGTGGAGGGGCGCTACCACATCGAGTCCGACACCTGCGTGCATCCCTTCACCATCGCGCACGCGGCCAACCTCGGCGGCGTGCTCCCCGGCCACTACGCCCCCGGCGACGTGAAGTGGCCGGGCTGGTACGAGGGCCAGGGCTACGGGCGAGCCGCCGGCGTGTACGAGGCCGACGGCTGGCAGGGCGAGCAGGTGGTCGAGATCGACCGGGCGCCCTCGGTGCAGGGGGTGGGCCTGCTGACCGGAGCCGACTCCATGGGAGCGCGGGCGCGGCACGAGGACTCGGCCGACGTGCTGTTCGGCAACTACGGCGTGCTCCACGACCAGACCCTGCACCTGAGCAACGCCACGGAGGCGTGCGTAGAGGCGACGGTCGAGCTGGTCTCGTACATGGATCGCAACGGTCAGCCCGAGCGGACCCCCACCGAGGCGTTCTTCCGCCAGACCCCCGATGCCTACACCCCGTCCATGTTCTGGAACGGGCCGGTCGAGGTGATCTCGGGAGCCGCCGCGATGCTGTTCCACCCGGTGCTCCGCTACGCGCCCACCGCAGCGGAGCGGGCCGACCCCGAGCGGGCCATGGGGAGCATGCGCCGGGCGCTGGCCACCGTCCGCCTCGAGGCCGACCAGTCGGAGGCGGTCCGGGTTCGCCTGCCCGTCCCCGGCTACATCGTGGCCCCGATCGCGCTCACCGTCGACGCCCAGCCCTGCGGCTGAGCGAGAGCCCGGCGCGATCTCTGGGCCGGGTGCGTCCCCTCGACGGACGCCCCGGGCCGGGGTGCTGCGGGCTCACGAGTACCGGTCGTTGCGCCACGGATGCGCCGAGTTCGAATACCCGCGCTGCTCCCAGAACCCGGGCTGGTCCTCGGCCAGCACCACGATCCGCTGCACCCACTTGGCGCCCTTCCACGCGTACAGCTGCGGGGTGATCACCCGCACCGGCCCGCCGTGATCGGCCGGCAGCGGCTGGCCCTCCACCGTGTGGCCGAGCAGCACGTCGTCCTTGAGCGCCTCTTCCAGCGGCAGGTTGGTGGTGTAGCCGTCGTGGGCGTGGAACAGCACGAACGCGGCCGCATCGGTGGGCTGGGCGCGGGCGAGCACCTCGGCCAGGCGCACGCCGGTCCAGGTCATGTCGAGCTTCGACCAGGTGGTCACGCAGTGGAAGTCGCTGGCTTCGGTCACCTGGGGCAGGGCCCGCAGCTCGTCCCAGCCGAGCGTGAGCGGCTGCTCGACCTCGCCCTCCACCCGCAGCTGCCACTGCTTGGGGGGCACGCGGGGCTTGGACCCGAGATCGAGCACGGGCCACTTCTGGGTCACGTACTGGCCGGGCGGCACCTGGGGCATGCCGTGGCGGTTGGGCGGGCCCTCGCCCATGGGCCGGTCGTCGGCCACGCTCGGGGTGGCGGCCATGCGGGCCTCGAAGCGGGCCCGCAGCTTCATGCGCGCCTCCACCACCCGGGCGAGCTTGTCGTCGCCGTCGCTGCCGCTGCTGCCGTCGCTGCCGTCGCTGCTCACGCCTCACCCCCTCCTGCGCCCTCGGCCTGCTCCATCATCGTCACGAACGCCTCCTCGCCGAGGATCTCGATCCCGGCGCCCTGCTCGATGAGCGTCTCGGCCTTCTTCTGCTTGCTGCTCTTGGCCGCCGTCTTGCCCGCGCCCACCACCAGCACGCTGAGCCCCGCGCTCACGCCCGAGGGCGTCTCGCCCCCCAGCGCCCGCACGCGCAGCTGGGCGCTCTTGCGGTCGAAGCCCTCGAGCGTGCCGGTGAACACGAAGCTGCGGCCGGCCAGCGCCCCGGGGGCCTGGTCGGGGTCGGGGGCGGGCGGGGCCTCCTCGTCGGGCACCGTCACCTCCTTGAGCAGCTCGTCGATCATGGCCGCGCGCGCGGCCAGCCCGGCGATGATGGCGTCGGCGATGGCCTCCTTGATGCCCTTCACCGCGCACAGCGTGGCCTGATCGAGCGTGCGGATCTTCGGCAGCGACAAGAAGTTGCTGGCCAGCAGCCGGGCGTTCTGGGGCCCGAGGTGGTCGATGCCCAGCGACTCGAGGAAGGTGGGCAGCGGGATCGTGCGGTGGGCGGCCACCTGGTCCAGCAGGTTCTGGGCGCTCTTCTCGGCCAGGCGCTCCAGCTTCACCAGGTCGTCCAGCTGCATGCGGTAGTAGTCGGCGGGGCTGGCCAGCAGGCCCGCGTCGACCACCGCGGTCACCACCTTGGGGCCGAAGCCCTGGATGTCGACCACCTTGGCGAAGTGCTCCAGCTCGCGCAGGCGGGCCACGACGCACTCGGAGGGGTTGGAGCACTGCAAGAACTCGCCGTCGCGCTTCTGCCGGATGGCGGCCGGGCTGCCGCACGCGGGGCACTGCTCGGGGATCGGAAACGCCTCGGCGCCCGGCCCCGGAGAGATCACCCGCTCCACGTGCGGGATGACCCCGCCGCGCCGGGTGACCTCCACCCGAGCCCCGCGGGTGAGCCCCAGGGCGCGGAACTGGGTGATGTTGTGCAGCCCCGCCCGCGAGATCATCGCCCCCGACAGCTCGATGGGCTCGAGCATGGCCATGGGGGTGATGGTGCCCGTGCGCGACACGCCCCAGTCCACGTCGTGCAGCGTGGTCTCGCCGGTGTCGCCCTGGAACTTGAACGCGATGGCGAAGCGCGGGTGGTGGGCGGTGGCGCCGAGGCGCTCCTGCTCGTCGACCCGGTCCGCGCGGTAGACCACGCCGTCGATCTCGTAGTCGAGCTGGGCGCGGCGCTCAGAGAAGCGCTCGAACGCCTCGGCGATGCCGTCGCGATCGACGAACTCGTGGTCGCACGCGGGCAGGCCCAGCTCGGCCAGCCGGGCCATCTTCTCGCGCTCGGAGGTCAGGCCGTCCTCGAGGATGTCGTAGGCGCCGAAGCTCAGCCCGAAGCGGCGGCTCTTCTCGGCGTCCTTGTTGCGCACCGCGCCGGCGGCCAGGTTGCGGGGGTTGGAGAAGTCGCCCCGGAAGCGCTCGAAGACCGACAGCAGCATGTGCACCTCGCCGCGGACCTCGACCGGGCCGTGCCCCGCCGGCAGCTGCTCGGGCACGTCGGCGAGCACCAGGATGTTGGCGGTGATGTCCTCGCCCTCGGTGCCCGAGCCGCGGGTGGCGGCCAGCACCAGCCGGCCCTGCTCGTCGTAGCGGATGCTGCACGCGATCCCGTCGAGCTTGGGCATCACGATCATGTCGCCCTCGAACTTCGTGGCCCAGCTCGAGACCTCCTCGGCCGAGTAGGCCTTGTCCAGCGAGAGCATGGGGCGAGCGTGGCGCACGCCGGTGCCGAAGCGCTCGGCGGGCGGCAGGCCCAGCACGTCGTCGGCGTCGACCACGGGCCCCGAGGGCTGGGCGGGGCCCATGCTCGAGAGGATCTCGGCGTCGGGATCGAGCTTGCGCAATCGCTCGACCAGGCGATCGTAGAGAGGGTCGGGCAGGGTGGGGGCGTGGTCGTCCCAGTACTCGGCGTTGGCCTGCGTCAGCAGCTCGATCAGCGCGTCGCGGCTGAGATCGTGCAGGCGGGCCTCGATTTCGGCGGCGTTCATGAGCGGCTCCGTAGCCGCCGAAGGATACCCCAGGGCCGAGGCTCGGATCCGGCCGTGGTGATCGGCGCGGGATGGCCCCATCGCAGACCGGCCATCCGGCTAGAGTACGCCCCATGACCGAATCCGCGTCGAGATCGAAGCCTCTGCCGCCCGGCGGACGAGGCCTCCCCGTGATTGGAGAGACGCTCGAGTTCCTTCGCGACCCGCGGAGCTTCCTCGACCGACGCAAGCGGCGCTACGGCCCGATCTTCACCACGCGGGTGCTGGGCATGCGCGTGGTGAACATGCTGGGGGCCGAGGCCAACCGGTGGATCTTCTCCAACGAGGACAAGGCGCTGCGCAACAGCTGGAACTACTCCGTTCGGCACCTGCTGGGGGCCGACAGCCTGTCGCAGCTGGTGGGCGAGGCCCACCGGGCGCGCCGGCGGATCCTCGCGCCGCACTTCCGCCGGGCGGGCATGGGCCCCCAGGCCGAGCTCGTCCAGGAGGTGACCGCCGAGCACCTGCGGCGCTGGGCGGCGCGGCCGGGCGACGAGCCGGTGGTGGAGCGTCTCAAGCAGCTGGCCTTCGAGATCGCGGCGCGCTATCTGTTCGGAGAGCTCGGCACGCTCGACCTCCCGGCGCTCAGCCGGGACTTCGACCAGTGGGTGCAGGGGATGTTCGTGGCCGTGCCCCTCCGGCTGCCGTTCACCGCGTTCGGCCGCGCCATGGCGGCCCGCGACCGGATGTTCCCGGCGATCGAGGCGGAGGTGGAGCGCCGGTCGGCCGGCACCTCGCGCGGGCCCGACGTGCTGAGCACCCTGCTCGACATGCGCGACGAGCAGGGCCAGCCGCTGGCCCGCTCCACCATCGTCGACGAGCTTCAGCTGCTGCTGTTCGCGGGGCACGACACCACCGTCACCGCGCTCACCAACATGATGCTGCACCTGTCCGAGCACCCCGCGGTGCTCGAGCGAGCGCGGGCCGAGCAAGACGCCGCCTCGGAGGCGCTCGACCTCGAGGCGCTGCGGGCCATGCCCTACCTCGACGCGGTCATCCACGAGAGCATGCGGATGCTCCCTCCGGTCGGCGGCGCCTTCCGGCGGGTGATCCGCGACGTCGACTACGAGGGCTTCCGGCTGCGCAAGGGTTGGATGGTGTCCATGAACCCCGGGGCGGCGCACCACGACGAGACGCTGTGGACCGACCCGGAGCGCTTCGACCCGGAGCGCTGGCTGCCCGAGCGGGCCGAGCAGCGCGTGCACCCGTTTGCCTTCATCGCCTTCGGGGGCGGCCCCCGCCGGTGCCTCGGCGAGCACTTCGCGATGCTCGAGATGCAGACGGTGCTCGCGGTGCTGCTGCGGGGCTACACCTGGGAGCTGAGCCCCGGGCAGGACCTCTCCCTCACCGTGTTCCCGTTCCCGCGGCCCCGCAGCGGGCTGCGGGTGCGGCTGCGGGCCCGGTAGACCCACGCGAGGGGAGAGCGAGCGGTCGGCTCTGCTCCCCCCGTGGGCTCGCGCGGGGTCGGGTTCGCCCTACGCCAGCGCCGCGAGCACGGGCGTGCCGTTGGCGATCCGCTCGTCGAGGCGGTCCTGGGGGACACCCAGGGCCCGGCCCAGGGTGTGGGCGGCGGCCTCGAGGGTGCGCTCGGGGGCCACATCGCCGCCCGGGGCACCGGTGACCGAGTCGAAGCCGGTGGCGCCGTAGTCGTTGCCGGACTCCTGGATGCCGCCGATCACGCTGCCGCGCACGTGCTTGCCGGTGATCGACATGACGTGGTGGTTGAGGTTGTGGTCGCGGCCCTTGCCGTTCTGGTTGCGGAGGGTGCGGCCAAAGACGTTGAGGTTGGCCACGGTGACCTCGTCCTTCAGGCCCGCGGCCTCCAGCTCTTCGAGGAGCATCGTCCAGCTGGCCACGCCCGCGATGGTCTCGTCGCGCTCTTTCACCAGGCCGGTGTCGTTGTGGTTGTCGCCGCCGAAGGGGATGTGGATGGCGATGACCGGCGAGACCTTCATCAGGATGAGGGTGATCGCGGCGTGGATCTGGTTGGTGGTGTCGTCACCGTCGAGGGTGGCGAAGCGCTCCAGCAGGGTCTCGTCGATCGAGCGCACCTGGTCCCGCGACAGCGCGTGGCGGTCCAGCCAGGTCTTCTGGGCGTGGGTGCCCGACTCCTTGAGCTGGGTGTGCAGGTCGTCGAGGGTCTGATCGCGGAGCTGCTGCAGGTCGAACTCCACGCCATCGCGCGGGGCGAACATCTGGCGCAGCATGCTGGGGCGCAGCGACTGCAGGGCGCGGCCCTGGAACGACAGCTCGCTCTTCGACAGCGAGATCGGCTCCTCCTGGATGGTGTCCAGCGTCTCGGTCAGCTCCGAAGAGAACACCGAGGCCATCATGTCCGAGCCATTGCCGCCCGGTGCCTTGGCCGAGCCCACCAGGCCCAGCACCTTGGAGTACGCGGGGTGCGTATTGAGGTAGGTGCGGTGGTGGATGAAGGTGGTGCGGTCGAGGATCCACTGGGGCGCCTCGGCCCAGGGCTTGGCGGCCCGGGTGGCGGTCTCGCCCAGCATCAGGTTGGTGGGGGCCATCGCCGCGTGGGGGTTGTTGAACACCCCGTTCACTCCGTACGAGCCCGGCGCGTTGGCGTTGAAGGGGTCGCCGGCCTGAGAGGAGAACATCACCAGCGTCTGGGGCTCCTCGGTGGGGTCGCCCTCGGCCATTGCCTCGGGGATCCGACCGGAGAGCAGGGCGGCCATGGGGATGCCGGTGGCCACCGAGCGCAGGCCGAGCATTCCCGAGCCGAACAGCGCAGTCTTGAGCATGTTGCGTCGCGTCGTATCCATGGTTCGGTTCCTTGCGGTTCTCGGGTCGGGGTCAGTAGCCAACGGCGCTGACGAAGGGCGAGGTGCAGGCGAGGGTGAAGGCAGACTCCAGCACGATGCGGTCGTTGTTGGTGACCTCTCGGGCCGCCTCGATGTGCTGCTCGATGGCGGCCTGGACCGTGTCGTGGCGGCTGTCTTCGACCGAGAGGTCCATCAGCGTCTCCACCAAGAAGGTCACCGAGGCGTCCATGTCGCTGGACTGGAGCATCGAGCCCTGCTCGTCGACGACGTTCTTGCCCAGTCGGTCACAGAAGGACTCCATGCTCGCGGCGTAGAACAGCGACGAGGCGGCGGGCTGGAACGGCGTGGAGCTGCCCCGCGACCAGGCGTCCCCGGGGATCGCGTTGGCCACGTTGTTGGCGCCGGCGCAGGCGTTGTTGATCCCCAGGCGGGTGTCGAGGATCTGGCACAGGTGGGCGCGGCGGGTGATCGACACCACGAACTCGATCTCGTCGTGAGTCTGGGTGCGCTCGGCTCCGGTGACCAGCGGCGAGGAGTACAGCTCGATCACCAGCTCGCGGAAGTCGTAGCCCGACTGCACGAAGTGGTCGACGATCCGCTCGAACTCGGGGTCGCTGGTGGAGCAGCTCTGCGAGTTGGCCTGGTAGCAGAGCTTCTGGACCCACGCGGCGGCGAACTTCGGGTGGTTGGCGATCGCCGCGCCGAAGTCGGAGAGGTCATCACCCTCGGCGGTCACGCCGAAGAAGGCGAACGAGGGGATCACGTCGGGCTTCTCCTCCACGGCGGTGTAGAAGTCCGGGTCGTACTCTCGCAGGAAGAAGTTGCGCATCGGGTCGAGCATCACGTGGCAGCCGTAGCACTCGGTGGTGGGGTCGGCGTGGTCGTCCGACAGCCCCGAGTCGTCCAGCGGGTTGGTGGTGCCCTCGGAGTCGATGCTCTGGCCCAGGGCCACGATGAGGCTCTGGTTGGTGGTCACCCGGAAGCTGTTGTCGATGTTGCTGCGCCACTTGGCGAGGAAGGCCGGGGTGCTGAAGAAGCCGGTGCGGGCGATCTCCAGGCCGAGGGTGGAGGCGTTCCGCAGGGTGGGGATGTCGTAGTAGGGGACCTTCTCGTCGTTGGGCCCCAGCGTGGTCATCGTGACTTCGCGCCAGTCCGAGAAGTCGGAGTCGCGCATCACCGCCTGGCCCTCGAAGTCGGGGCAGTCGGCCGCTCTGAGGCTGCCCATCAGCGCGGGCAGCACGAAGTAGGGGTTCTTGGTCTCGTACGAGGGGTTGACGCAGCCGTTGGGCACGTACCAGGCGCGGTTGGCCACCTGCTGCGCGACCGACGAGCCCGCCGACATCCCGGCGGGGGGGTTGTTGTTGTAGAAGGTGTGCTGCGGGCCCGCCTTGGGGGGATCGTCCGCGGCCCCCAGGAAGCTCATCATCGCGGTGGTCATCATCCATGTGCGCGTGGAGGCCACCTCGTTGAAGGGTCGACCCTGCTCGACGATGGCCCACGCGGTGCGAGCGAACGACTCGGTGAGGTTGTCGAACAGCTCGTCGCGGGGGAAGAAGTTGCCCGTGGCATCGGTGCCGCGAATCTGGCTGACGATGGTGGCCCGAGACGCCTCCTCCTGCTGGAAGGTCACCGTGAAGAAGTCGAGCATCTTGAGCCGGAAGGCCTCCGTCTCGGTCCAGTCGCGGACGAGGTCACGCAGCGCGGCGGGGTCGGCCTTCACCAGGGCAAGCTCGGTGGGGAGCACGGCATCACCGGTGAGCAGCAGCTTCACCTTGCGGGTGTAGCTCTCGGGGTCGGACTCATCGAAGGGGGCGGGGGGCTCGACGGGGCCGTCGTCGCCGGAGTCGTCGCCGGAGTCGTCGCCAGAGTCGTCGCCGGAGCCATCGCCGGGGCCGGAGCCGTCGTCGTCCTCGCCGTTGGAGTCGCCGACGGTAGAGGGGCCATCGGTGTCAGCGGAGGGGTCGACGTCCACGCCCTGGTAGCAGGCGGGGAGGGCGAGCAGCAGGGCAGGGGCGAGGCGGAGGGCTCGGCGGGTCATGATGGTCGCTCGGTGGAGGGGGGCGGTCACCATGACGGCCCCCGTTGCGAGGCTGATGTGCGGACGGGGGGGGGTCGTGTCCCAAGAAAATTTGGGGAATCTCGCGATCGGGCGCGGACGGGGACTTACGCGCAATGATCGAGCGACGTGCGATCTCGCCGAGCGCGAGGGGCTCGGGCGAGCGAGTGCAGCGACGGTGAGAGGGGTGACCAAACGATCGGCATGCGACGTGGCCCTCCGCCCGCCTCGCGATCGTCAGCCGCCTCGCGATCGCCAGCCGCCTCGCGTCCGAGCGGCGGCGCGTCCTTCGAGCTGACCCGGGATGGGGGAGGCGCGAGTCGCTAGTCGCTCGAGCGCGACCAGTTGCGCGTGGCCTCGGTCTCGGACTGGTCGACCTCGACGCGCCACTGCAGGTGCCGCGGGGTCCAGCGCTCGACGGCCTCGGGATCGACCTCGTCCTCTACCAGCTCGGCGCTCACCGCATCGGCGGCCCGGGCCGCCTCGAGGGCGGTGGGGGCCTGGCCCTTGGTGCGGGCCTCGGGCTCGCGGCCGGGCAGCATCACCACCCAGCCCCACTGGGTGCCCTCGTCGTCCTCTGCGGCGACCCAGGCGAACACCCGGCGGCCCTCGAAGCGCGCCATCCGGTGGTCGTGGAACGTCCACTCGCCGACCGTGCCGACCTCGCGGAGCTTGCTCATCGCCCGCACGCTAGCCCGAGGCCGCGGAGGCAGGCAACCACCACGCGCACGCGGGCCAGATCTCGTTCATCGCCGCTCGAGGGACACAGTTCCTGCGGTGGGTGACGATCGGCCGTTGCAGGGGCGGTCCGAGCTGGGCACGACGGACCTCCACGGGCATGCTCGACCGCGATGAGCGACGCCGAAGGCTGGATCGACGCGGGAGCAGACGACGAGATCACGGTAGACCACCCCGTGGTGGTGAAGCAGGGGCGGCGCCAGCTGGCCGTGCTGCGCGACGCCCGAGGCCGGCTGTTCGCGCTCGACAACCGCTGCCCCCACGAGGGCTACCCCCTGGTGCAGGGGCAGCTGCGCGACTGCACGCTCACCTGCGCCTGGCACAACTTCAAGTTCGATCTCCGCGACGGTCGCTGCCTCAAGGGCGACGAGGCGGTGGCGGTGTACCCGGTGCGGGTACGCGCGGGCCGGGTCGAGATCGACGCCCGGCCGCGAGCCGACGAGGGAGCGGTGGAGCGCGGGCTGGCTCGGCTGCACGAGGGGCTGCTCGAGCGCCGCGTGGGCCAGGTGGCCCGGCAGCTGGTCCGGCTGCTCGAGCGGGGCATGGAGCCCTCGCGGCTGGCGGTGGAGGCCGCGCGCTTCGATGCGGCCCGGGGCGAGTGGGGGCTGAGCCACGCCATGGCGGTGGCGACCGACGTGCTGCCCACGTTGTCGCGCTACCCGGGCGAGGCGGCCGCGCTGCCGCTGGTGCAGGCGTTCGACCTGGCCTCCGAGGCCAACGTGCGCCGGCCGGTGCGCCCGCGGGCCGAGCCGGTCGATCCCGGCGACGACCCGGTGGAGGCCGGGCGGAGGCTGCGGGCCCTGGTGGAGGGCGAGCACGCCGAGCCGGCCGAGGCGCTGCTGCGCGGGGCGCTGGCGCGGGGGTGGGGTCGCGCGGAGCTGGAGCCGTGGCTGTACGGGCCGTGCTGCGATCACTTCCTGTCGTTCGGCCACCCGATGATCTACCAGACCAAGGTCTTCGACCTGCTCGAGGCCACCGGGTGGGCGCACGCCGAGGTGCTCCTCCCCGGGCACCTGTGGGGGATCGTCAACGCCACCCGCGAGGACGCGCTGCCGCGGTGGAAGGCGTTCGGCCAGCGGCTGGCCGCATGCGAGGACCGGCTGCCGGGGTGGCGGGCGGCCGTGGCTCCGCGGGGGTCCGCCGCCGAGGTGCCGGCCGGTGTGCGCGAGGGCTGGTGGCGGGCGTGGGTGGAGGGCGATCGCGAGGCCGCCTTCGATGCGGTGATCGACGCCCTGGAGGGGGGCACCGCGCCCGGGGCCATCGCCGACGTGGTGGCGGCCGCGGCCGCGGCCCGGCTGCTGCGCTTCGAGATGGCCCACGATCTCGACCCCGCCGTGCAGGAGGGCTGGCTGGACGTCACGCACCCCATGACCTTCGCGGCGGCGGTGCACCACGCGGTCGATCGCTACCGCGATCCCTCCGGGCTGCGCCCCCTGTTCCACGCCGCTCGCTTCGTGAACAACGCCCGGTCGCTCGATGCCTCGTCGCAGCCCGAGACGAGCGCGGCCTCGTCGTCGGTCTCGGTGGGTGGCGCGGCGGTGGAGGTGCCCGAGATCGTGCGCGCCATCGAGGCCCGCGACCCCGTGCGCGCGGTCGAGCTGACCGCCCGCTACCTCGCCGAGCGCGGCCCCGACGACGCGCTGCGCCATGCGCTGGCCGATCTGCCGCTGCGCGATCTCTACACCCGCCCCATCATCGTCGCCCACGCGATCAAGACCGGGCGGGTCGCCTTCGAGTTGGCCGCGCGGCTGCGGGGCACGCCGTGGGTCCACGATCCCGTGCTGGCGTTCGTGCGCTTCGCCGCCGCGCCGATCCGGGAGCGCCCGGTGGCCCAGCTGGTCCACGAGGCAAGGCGGCTGGTGGTCGACGGCAAGGTGCCGCGCGCGCTGACTTGAGCGGTTGCCGCGGGCCCGGGCTGTACGGGACTCGGGGGCGACAGACCCCGGTGCGCGATTCGTCCCAGAGAGCCGGTCGCCGGCCCCGCGGTTCGCCCGGCGCGTAGTCCATCTCACGCGGCGGGCGGCGGCGTGGCCCGAATTCCGGGGGGTCCGCATTGACCGGTGGAATGTGGATCGGCACCGTGAGTCCAACTTCCTCCCGCGTCTTCCCCATGCCCTCCGCCTCCCAGTCTGCCGATCCGACCACCGAGTCGATGATCGGCATGGTCATCGACGACAAGTATCGCGTGGACGCGCTGCTCGGTGAGGGGGGAATGGGCGCCGTGTTCCGGGCGCATCACCTCGGGCTGCGGCGAGAGTTCGCGCTCAAGGTGCTGCGCCCCGAGCTGGCCTCGCACGCCGAGGTCGCCGCGCGCTTCGATCGCGAGGCCCACAGCGCCGCGCGGCTCGATCACCCCAACTGCCTGCAGGTCACCGACTTCGGCACCACCCCTGCGGGCCTGAAGTACATGGTGATGCAGCTGCTGAGCGGCCACGAGCTGAGCGCTGAGCTGCAGCACGGGGCGCTGGCGCCGGGGCGGGCGGTGGCCCTGATGCTGCAGATCGTGCGGGGGCTCGAGCACGCCCACGATCACGGCATCGTGCACCGCGACATCAAGCCCGAGAACGTGTTCGTCACCCGCGATCACGACGGGCGCGAGCGGCTGAAGCTGGTGGACTTCGGGATCGCCAAGGTGCTCGAGGGCGAGCTGGACGATGCGTCTCCCAAGCTGACCCGCGTGGGCATGGTGTTCGGCACGCCGCGCTACATGAGCCCCGAGCAGGCGGCGGGCGGGGAGATCGACCACCGCAGCGACCTGTACTCGGCGGGGGTCATCTTCTACGAGATGCTGGCGGGGCGGGTGCCCTTCGAAGGCGACGACTTGGTGAAGGTGCTCCGGCGCCAGGTGGTCGAGCCGCCGCCGCCGCTGCCCGACGACGTCCCGGCGCCGCTGCGGGTGATCGTGGAGCGGCTGCTGGCCAAGGACCGTCAGGAGCGCTTCTCCGATGCGGCGGCGCTGGTCCGGGTGCTGGAGGCCAGCGGGGTGGGCCCGGCCGCGACCCCCTTCGGGGCGTCCGGGACGGCGCCGACGATGGCGAGCATCCCGGTGGGGGCCGCCGTGACGGGCCGGGCGGCGACGGGCCAGGCGGCGACGGGCCGGGCGGCGACGGGCCAGGCGGCGACGGGCGGGGCGGCGACGGGCGGGGCGGCGACGGGCGGGGCGGCGACGGGCGGGGCGGCGACGGGCGGGGCGGCGACGGGCGCGGGCGTGACCGGGACGGCGCCGACGATGGCGAGCGTGCCGGGGATGGAGGTGGCGGACGCCGAGGCGAGCGGGCGGGCGCCGACGATGGCGAGCGTGCCGGGGATGGAGGTGGCGGACGCCGAGGCGAGCGGGCGGGCGCCGACGATGGCGAACATCCCGGCGATGGCGAGCGCCAGAGCGAGGGCGAGGTCCAGAGCCACCGGCGCGAGGGCGACGGGCGTGGGCATGACGGGGGCCGGGGTCACCGGAACGGCGCCGACGATGGCCGACATCCCGGCGGACACGGGCGCCATCGCGACGCGCACCCAGCCGGGCGCGAGGATCACCAGCGTCACGAACACTTCGGTGGGCCCGGTGAGCGGGAGCCGGGCCCGGACGTCGCTGCCCACTCTCGCCCCGACCGCGCCCACGCGCAGGCTGGTCGCCCGCCCGTCGTGGCCCGTGTTGGCGGCGGTGGCCGGGGGCGTGCTGGCGCTCGTGGTCGTGGGCGCGTGGCTGGGCGGCGACGACGACGACGACGAGGTCGCGCCGGCGGGCGGCGAGCCGGGTCTGCTCGCGGGGCTGTGGCCCTCGGGCGAGGGGCTGTCCGACCTCGACGAGGACGCGCTGGCGTCGATCGACGGCGCCATCGTGGCCGGCCGGCTCGAGCAGGCCCAAGACGAGCTGGTCGCGCTGGAGCAGGAGCACCCCGATCACCCCCACCTGCTGTGGCGACGGGGCCGGCTGCTCGCCCAAGACGACGCCACCCAGCGCGAGGCGCTCACCACCTACGGTCGCGCCGCCGAGGGGGACCCCGCGCTGCTCGACCAGCCGGTCTTCTTCGCCGAGCTCGGCCGGCTGCTGCGCGAGCCCGAGCTCGAGACCGAGGCGGTGCGGGTGGCCGTGGAGCAGCTGGGCCACCCGGGCCACGCGTTCCTGCTCGAGCGGCTCAACGATCTGGACGAGCCGCTGCCCCGAGCCGAGCGCAAGCAGGCGACCGAGGCCGTGCTCGGCCACGAAGAGTGCGCCCCGCTGCTCGACGCTCGCAAGCAGATCGCCCAGGACCTCCTGCAGGCCTCGGCCGCCGAGGACCCCTGCGCCGAGTTCGGAGCCAAGCTGACGTTGATCGAGTTCGATCTCGACGCCATCTACCTCGAGCCCGTGCACGCGGCCAAGCTCCCCCGCGGGTGCAAGCAGCACAAGGCGAAGCTCGCCGAGGTCCGGGCCGCGCTCGCGGCCAAGCACGGGGCGGCCAAGAGCGGCGGCAACAAGCAGCGCTGCCGCGGGGTTCGGGGCATGTTCCGCAGCGGGTGCTGAGGGGTCGCCCCCGGTGGATCCGGGGGCGATCGCGGGGCCCGGCGCTGGGCCCGAGCCGGCTCAGCTACATCGCGGCAGGCTCAGCAGGTTGTTCTTGGTGGAGGTGTCGGAATCCGTCGCGAGGTACTCGTTCGGCGGAGTGCCCTTCACGATGACGTTGGCGGTATCGTCATCGATCTTGGTGTAGAAGCTCGAGGTCTTGTCTTTGATCTCTTCGATGGCCTGCTTGGTCGTCCAGCGAAGCTTGTCGGATCCGATCTTGGTGATGGTGTCGTCGTCGTTCTTGGTAACGATGCATGTGACCTTGTGTCTTGCCATGATGGTGTTCTCCTGTTCTTCTTTGGTTCGTCGAGGGTCGATGGAGCGGCGATGGCCGCACGAGCGGATCGGAAGTGAAACGAGGTCGAAGCAGGACCTGCGCGCAGGCGCGTGCCTCGATGGCGGGCGTAGTGGCGAGACGCCTACGGGCGCAGCGACAGCTCGAGGAGGTGGACGGCGAGCAGCGGGGTGTCGAGGAGGTCCGAGCGCTTCGGCTGCGACGGCGGGGGCTTGGCGCGCTTGCTCCACGGCTTGGTCTCCCACGAGGTCACGGGCAGCGGAGCGCGCGAGACGAAGATCACCAGTGACTCCGGCCGAGGGCCGTCGGGCGGGACGATCGAGGGCCACGAAAGCTCCAGGCCCACCAGTCGCCCGTACTCGGCCGCGCCGAGCAGCTCGGTGGCGCCCACGGCCAGGTCGATGCCCTCGGGCTCGCTCGGGTTGAGCAGGGTGATCGCCCGCCCCACGCCCACGTCGAGGAGCGAGACGTGGATCGGCTTGACGCCGCGGTTGTCGATCGACACGTAGAGGCGCTCGCCCACGCTCAGCGCCCCGCCCCGGTGCGGCAGGGGGCGAGGATCACCGTCGACGACGCTCCCCCACTCGACGGTGTGCGGCAGCGCGGTCGGGCACGGGGCCTCGCTGGCCCGGCGGGCGAGCTTCAGCAGGTCGGCGGCGCGGGCCAGGCCGTGGAGGTCGTCGAGCAGCGCGTCGAGCCGCTCTTCACGGACGGCGTCGGGGAGGCTGGGCGCATCTCGCCACGGGTAGCGGAGCCTGCGACCGGCCGCGTCGAGCACCGTAAGCTCCAGGCCGTCCACCGACAGCGCGAAGGCGGGCGCGGGTGCGCTCGGGTCGACGACCAGGCCCGGCACGTGCTGGAGTCGATCGTGCAGCTGTCGCGCCAGCGGGCCCGTGCCCTCGATGCGGCAGGGCTGGTGGTGCGTGCCGGCGGCAGCGGGCACCATCAGCGTGCCGGTGGGAGGCGGGGGGCCCTCGGGCACCGAGATCCGCGCGCGACTCGGCTCGACCTCCACCACCTCGACCTGTCCGCCGAGCTCGGGGGCGTGGTAGCGATCGCCGCTGCGCAGCCCGGCCGCCAGGCCCCCGTCGAGGAACCACTGGCCGTCGGCCTGCTGGAGGGTGAGGGCGCCGAGGCGCCGGTGCTGCTGCTCCGAGAACAGGACGCGCGCCAGCGGGCCCGCGCCCTGCGGGCGCTGGTACCACAGGATCGACTGCACGCGATCGACCACGGTGCGCATCAGCGCCTCCCAGGTCGGGCGCGTCGGGCGAGGGGAGCCGTGGCGCGCCGCCTCGACCAGGCAGTGGGTGAACAGGCCCGCGCGGGTGCCGTCGTCGGGGCGGGTGAACTCGTAGGCCTGGCGCGTCGCGACGCAGGCGGAGAGCACGACCACGGCGGGGTTGCGCAGCAGGGGGAGCTGCTCGAGCGCGTAGCCTTGCTCGAGCATCCACGCCACGTGGGCTTCGATCCCCTCGCCCCACGGGTCGACGATCGCCTTGACGTCCCTGCGCACCACGTCGCTCGAGTGGCAGCAATCGAGGATCACCGTCACGTTGGGTGTGCGGTCGGTGATCCGGCGGACGTAGCTCGAAAGCTCGGCCCGGAAGATTCCCCGGAAGCTCCGCGTCTTGTCGTGATCGGTGGGCACGATGTACTGGAGGGCACGCGGGACGATCCGCCCGTCGACGACGCGCTGGTCGGCGGGCACGTGGACTCGCCCGCCGTGGCCGGAGTAGTAGATCACCACCGCGTCGCCGAGCTCGGCGGTGCGGGCGAGCGCCTCGAGGCCGTCGAGCAGCCCGTCGCGGCTGGCCTCGGCGCCCGTGCGGACGTCGAGGGCGAAGTCCTCCTCGCCCAGCCAGGTGGACATGGCGGCGAGATCTCGAGAGACGCCGTGCAGTCCTCTGGTCTCGCTTCCCATCAGCAGCGCGCGTCGGGTCATCGTGGGTCCATCTTCTCGGTGCGGGGGCTGCGTGTTAGATTCGGCTGATGTCGTCGACTGGCGAGGATGCGCTGCTGCTGGAGCAGTGGCGAGCAGGGGACCCGAAGGCAGGAGAGGCGCTCATCGAGCGCAACTTTCCTCGGGTCAAGCGCTTCTTCCGGCGGAAGACGAGCAACCGCGATGTCGTGCAGGAGCTGTCGCAGCGCACGTTCATCCGCTGCATGGACAAGATCGACGCCTTCGAACACCGCTCGAGCTTCTCGTCGTTCCTCTACGGGATCGCCCGGAACATCCTGCTCGAGCACTACCGGGAGCAGCGCAAGGCCGACCGGGGGGTCTCCGTGGAGGAGGTGCCGGCGGTGGACCTCGAGCCCAGCCCGTTCTCGATCGTGGAGCGCCGCAGCGAGCGAAAGCTCATCATCCACGTGCTGCGGCGCCTCCCGCTCGATACACAGATCCTGATCGAGCTGTACTTCTTCGAGAACCTTCCGGGACGCCAGGTATCCGAGGTGCTCGAGCTTCCCGAGGGCACCGTGCGCGGCCGCATCCGCTCGTGCCGCGGACAGGTCGAGAAGCTCGTTCGACAACTGGCAGAGTCTCCCGAACAACTCGAGAGCACGATGATGACCCTGGAGACCTGGGCCCGGAAGGTTCGCGAGAAGGTGTGAGGTCAGTCGGGACGGCCCTGGGGGCGAAGGCGGATGTGGGCACCGCCGGCGAGAGGGGTGCCGCTGGGAGGCGTCCCCGTGATGTCGAGATCTAGCTCTACATCCGCGGTTTCCTTCGGAGAGACGCACCTGTTGTTGGTATACGACCAGGTGCTGGTGGTGTTGGTGTTCTCGTCGGTTCGCGTTGCAACGACCGTTACGGAGTACGTCGTTCCGTCATGAACGAAGTCGGGGACCTCGAATTCGATGGACTCTTCGGTCTCTGTGTCGACTTCGATCTCGAAGGTGTTTGGGCTCGGCTCCGTGAGGCGAGCGTGGCCCGAGGTGACTTCGATTTGCTGGGACTGGTTTACGGAGCAGATGATGGGGCAGGTGACGGACATGGGGTGCTTCCTTTTGTTGTTCATCGGGTGGGATGATTGAGCTTGAGCATTTTATGCGCTTCTTTGCGTATGTCTTCGACGTCGTCGGGCTCGTCGACGACGGTTTTCAGTCGTGCAAGGGCCTTTTGCGGTTTCTTCTCGAGTAGGAATATCTGAGCCTCAGCGAGTGGTAGGCTCGGGGTGTCGCTGTCGACATCACGTCTCTGGGCTTCGAAATCGTCCAGTGCGGCTTTTGCGGCGCGAAGGTTGCCCTGCTCGGCTTCCGCGAGCGCGAGGTTGACTAGGGTCTCGAGGAGTTGGGTGTGCTCATCTCCCGTTCGGGATCTTCTGCTGGTGATCTCGGAAAGAATATCTACTGCCGCTTCAAAGTGATGGATAGAGGATTCTTGATCGTTGAGATCGAGTAGAGCGGAGCCGATTGCGTTGTGTGCTTCTGCAAGAGGTAGTGCTGCTCCTGGGGTTGATGCGTCTTGGAAGAACTTCTTGCGCGCTTCGAGGCACATTCTTGCATAGCTCAAAGCTTTGTTGTTCTCTTCCAGTTTCTGGTATGCAGCGGTGAGGGCTAGATATTCATAGCTCAGGAGGATTCCGTTGTTTGGGCTTGATTTGGTGTAGATCCTGGCTGTCTTCTCGAAATGCGATATTGCTCCTCTTGGATCGTCGAGTTGTAGTTTTGCAATGCCAATGTTGTGCTCGTAGCGAGCTAGTTCGATGTGGAATTCGTCGCCGTTGACGGCTTTGGCAAATTGATCGCGAGCTTCTTGGTAGCCGCTCAGTATCTGTTTTAGATCGGCGTCGCTGACAGGAGCTTTGAGCGAAGAATGCTTCGCTAAGGTGAGGTCGAGTAGAGCATCTGCCGCTAGCTGTTCGTATTTTGCGAGGGGTGGGAATTTTTTGGCTCTTCGGTCTGAAATGATCTCTCGACGAATTTCAAGGGCCTTTTCGAGGCTTGCGATCGCTTCGTCGTATAGTGGTGGGTTGTGAAGGGTGGTCAGTGCGAGTCCGCGTTTTTCCAAGAGGCGTGCTCGGCGGATTGGCATGTTGGGTACGTTTCCGTCTTCTAGGATTGTCTCTGCTTCCCAGAGTGCGGTTTCGGCGATTTCGTATGTTCCAGAGTGAATGACTTCGGCTTCTGCCTGTTCAAGTGCAATATCGAAGGCGAGGGTTGGAGCCCTTAGCGTCACTGCTTTGAAGGCGGCTCGTTTGAGCGTATTGTGTACGCGGCTTAGATCTCCTTGTGTTTCGTAAATCCGTGCAAGCTGTAGGCGTGCGCGAAGTCGTGCGACTTGATTGTGTTCATCGGAGGCTTTGAGGGCGTTGTTTGCGTGCTCTAGTGCAGTGTCGAGGGAGCCTGCGATTTCAGCTTGTCGTGATCTTGCGAGTTCCTCTGCGGCTTCTGGAGGACTGGTTTCGTAGTTGGGGAGAGGAGATTCGATGCATTCATCCAGGTTGAGCGTGATTTGTGTAAATATGTCTTCGGTAATATACTCGGTGTAGTCTTCGAGCAACGCAGAGAAGTCGTCGGAGGCCTCATCTTGGCATGTTTTTGGGGCGCTTCTTTCGCAGGCCTGTTTCAGGTGCTGGATGAATTGCTCAGATCCTGAGTCGAGTACTTCGATGGACGAATTCTCGTTCTTCGCAGCCGGGTCTTGAGCTTCGATTGTTGGTCTGATGGCAGACCATTCCGCCTGGTGTTCTTCGACGAGCCTTTTGCATTGCTCTGTGATGGGGTCTGGCTCGCGCTTCGTTTCGTTGTCTGAGAGGCTTCGACGAGATGCCAGCCACGCTCCCACCCCCGCCGCCAACACCACCGCCGCCCCGATCCCCGCCCACCGCCACCGCTGCCCCCGATCCCTCTCCAACTCCGCCAGCAGCGCCTCCATGTCGCTGAACCGCTCCCCTGCCTTCGGCGCCAGCCCCCGGCAGAGCACCGTATACAGCCACCGCGGCGCCCCAGCACCCCCGGTCGGCGGCAGGATCTTCCCCGCCCGTGTCGCCTCGACCACCTCGAGCAACTTCCGCCCGTCGAACGGTCGGCGCCCGTAGACCCCCTCGTACAGCGCCACGCAGAAGCTGAACTGATCGCTCAGCGGCGTCGCCGTCTGCCCGTCGAACAGCTCGGGGGCCATGTACGCTGGCGTACCGAGGATCGCCCCGGTCGCGGTCAGCCGCACGTCGTTGACCCGCTCGATGGCCCCCTCGCCGCGCAAGGGAATCTCGACCGTCGCCTGCTCCTCGCGGTCGAAGGTGCCGTGGGCGAGCCCGAAGTCCACCACGCGGACGCGCCCCTCCTCGTCGACCAAGACGTTCTGCGGCTTGAAGTCTCGATGAACGATCCCCTTCGCGTGCGCAGCAGCCAGCCCACGCCCCGCGTCGAGGTACAGCGTGACCGTGGCGTCCCACGACGGCCGTTTCTCCTGCTGGAGCTTGTCGAGCGACTGCCCGACGATCAGCTCCATCGCCATGAACATCTGACCCTCGTGCTCCCCCACCTCGTGGATGTGCACGATGTTGGGGTGCGCCAGCCGGGCGAGGCTCTGGGCCTCTCGCAGCACTCGGGCCCGCCGCTCGCCCTCGGAGGCGATCACGCCCGGGTGCAGCAGCTTGATGGCGACCCGGCGATCGAGCTGGTCGTCGAGCGCCTCGAACACGATCCCCATCGCGCCCTCGCCCAAGCAGCCAAGGATCTGGAACCGGCCGATGTGGGAGTCGACCGGCGTGGAGCCCACGACGTTCGTCTTGATCTGGGCGAGCATGTGACGATCGCCGACGTCGAGGTCGGTGTCCTCTGGGCTGGGGGAGCGCTTGGGCATGGGGTCGAGGTTTGGGTGACGCGAGCGATCTCGATCGATCATGGGGAGGTCGTTTTAGCGAGGAACACATGGCACGATCGGGCCATCCGGGGCATGAAGGAGCACGAGCGAGACCTTGCCCTCCTGGTGTCCTGCGACGAGGTAGCGGAGGTTCGGGTCGACGGTGAGGCGGCCTCGCCCGGGCTTGCGGAGCTCGATCGTGCGGAGGATGGCGAAGCGATCCCCTGCCACGCGCAGCCAGGTGACGGTGCCGGTCTCATCCAGCACGAACACGAAGGCGCTGCCGCCGTGCTCGACGACGACGAGATCGTGGATGTCCGAGTCCGGCGACGGCCAGGTGGCGATCACCTTCGGCTGGCCCAAGGACGTGCCCCACAGCGCCGCTTGCTTCGAGCTGGCCGTCACGAAGCGCTCTCCCCCGGAGACGGCGTGGACCCAGTACGCGACGCGGCGATCCGGGTGCTCTTGGGTTCGGCACGATGTTCCGTCGATCTCGCAGATATGGACCCAGCGGCTGACCGCGAGCACGCTGTCGCTCACGACGTCGAGGCTTCGAATCGGGGGCTGCCGTGACTGGAGCGGGATCACGGTGGTCGCGGCTGGATCCCAAGAAGCGATGCCCTCGCCCGCGCCCGCGACGATCCACCCCGGGCCCGAGGACGCTCGCGCGTCGTAGATCTTCCACCCGATGTCCTGCTCCTCGGACGCGCCGAGGTCCGCCCCGCGGTGCTCCACGGCCAGCCCGCCGACGTCGGCCGACAGCAGCACGTCGCGGGTGGACGAGAAGGCCAGCGCGCTGATCCCCTCGTGGTGCCCGGACAGCGGCACGAGATCCCCGGGGCCTCCGCTGCGCCAGTCGACGAACTCGAGACCGCCGGCGTTCTGACCGATCGCCAAGCGATCCCCGCGTCGGTCCCACGCGAGGGTCGTGACGTGGTTCTTCGCCGAGATCGTGCGAAACGTAGGCGCCGGACCGCCGTGCCCCGCCTCGGACGGCTCCAGCACGAACACCTTCTGTCGCGCCTTCAGGCCGAGGGCCACGCGTCGACCGTCGGGAGAGACGACCAGGTCGCTGGGCTCGCTCGACAGCTCCGTCTCCAGCCCGAAGATCGTGCAGCGCGACGTGTCACGAGCGGCCGCGGCCATCCGCCCCGCGGCGCGACCAGGCTCCGGCTCGTCCCGCGCCGAGCCCCGATCGGCGCCGAGCAGGCTCTCGGGGGGCACGGGAGGCCCCAGACCCAGCTCGGTCGAGGCGTCCTCCCGCGCATCGTCACGCTGTGGCCCGCCCTCGCCCTCGCTCGCGCTCCCGCTCGCGTCAGGCCCCCGGTCGGCATCCATGCGTCCGCCCTCGCCCGCGCTGTGGTCCTCGCCCGCATTCGCCCTCCCGCGCCGTGCCGCCCCCCTGGGCCGCCCCGCCTCCTCACCCGCCTCCTCCCGCCGCATCGACAGCGCGTCCGAGACCGGCCGCATCCCCGCGTAGTTGGTGCGCAGCTCGGCCTCCCTCGCCGACCTCAGCTCTTGGTACCCCAACACCGCGACCGCGACCGCCACCGACCCCACCGTGATCCCCAGCCGCACGCGCCCCCACCACGCTCGCCGGCGGGTCCGCGCCCGGCTGTCGCGGACCAGCTCCAACTCCTCCTCGGTCCACGCCCGCATGCCCGAGCGCGCGACCTCGATCTGCGCCAGGTCGCTCTCGCCGAGCAGTCGCGAACCCGAGGCCTCGGACATCCCCATCCGGGCCCGCAGCAGCCGCGCGGCGGCCTGCCCCGGCGCGGTGGAATCCTGGTACAGGCGGCGGACGATCGGCGCGAGGGTGTCGTGCGCCAGCCGAACCCCCACCTCGGCGTCGGAGCGCGCGGTGAAGGGCTGCAGCAGGTACAGCGAGGTGCAGCGCTCGACCAAGCCCTGGACCTCGCGCCAGCGATGGGCGTAGCTGGCTCGCAGCTCGGCGTAGGTGCACGCGCCAGCGGTCCCGCGCGGGGTGGTGTGGCGGTACAGCAGGTCGAGCACCAGTCCGCTCTCGGTCGCCTCGGGGTGAGTCTGGCCGAGCGTCTCGAGCTGACGCTCCACGAAATCGGCCAGGCCCAGCCCCTCGCGCTGCAGCGCGTCGTACGTCTCCAGCGTGAACGGCCGCCGCACGCGACCGTCGCTCGAGGTGGTCAGGGGATCGGTCCGCGCCCACATGCGGGTGAGCAGGATCTGCAAGACCGGGGCGATGGCCGACTCGCGGTCCTGCATCAGCTCGCCGGCGATCCGCTGCGCCAGCCCGTGTTCACAGGTGATCCCGTAGCGCGAGCGCAGGGTGGCGCTGTGGGTGGGGCCGAGCACGACCTCCTCGATGTCGTCGCGATCGAGCGGCTCCACGAAGTGCTCGTGCCAGCTCACGTGGTGCGCCCGCAGCTCGTTGCGCAGCTCGGGGAACCACTCCTTGCGCAGGGCGAGCAGCAGCTTCCCCCGGGGACGCCCCTCGTCGCGCAGCAGCGGCTCGAGGAAGCGGACGAAGCGGGCCAGCGACGCGCGACCGCCCTCGTCGAGCACGAGCACCTCGAGCTGGTCGATGCAGACGACCACGGGGCGCTCCGCGGCGCGCTCGCGGACCCGCCACAGCTCCGCCAGGCTCTTCGTGCTGCCCTCGCCCCCGAGCGACCGCCGCAGCGCTCGCCTGGGATCCTGGCCCCGCTCCAGCCGGATCGCGTGCACCTCGTGCTCGGCGACCAGTCGCGGCAGCAGCCCCGCCTCGAGCAGCGATGACTTCCCCACCCCCGAGGCCCCGTAGATCACCACCATCGGAGGCATGGAGGAGTTGGTGACGTCGAGGTAGAGGTTGCGGATCGCCTGGCCGCGCCCGAAGAAGACCCCCGCGTCCGCCGCGGTGAACCGCCGCAGCCCCATGAAGGGCTCCTGGGGCAGGGTGGCGATGGCCGGGCTGGGCAGCCCGAACAGCGGGTCACGGGCGGCGCCGGGCAGGCTCCAGTCCTCCGCGCCCGGGGCCGACTCGCTGCGCACGAGCGTCCAGGGGGGCGGCAAGGGGGCAGGCTCCGCGGCGGGAGCCGTCAGGTCCCGCGAGGTCCCCTCTTGGTCGCCGAAGCACTCGGCCTGAGCGCGCGCCCGCCGAAACGCCGCGCCGATCGGCCGACCCGCGGCCAGGCTGCGGTAGAAATCGGTCGCGAAGCGCTGGGCCGCCGTGTCTTCGACCGGGCGATCGGTTCCGATGACCGCCGGGATGCCCAGCTCGACCAGCCGCTCCGCCTGCGCGCGCGTGGAGCAGCCGTTGAGAAACACCAGCGCCAGCCCGTGCTCGGCCAGCAGCGGCGCGAGCCCGCGGATGTGGGCCGCGACCGGCTCGGTCTCGCCCTCGAGCAGCAGCCGCGCGTCGCCGGCGTGGCCCGCGAAGTGGACCAGCGCCAGGCGCCGGCGGTAGCGCGGCTCCTCGAGCACCTCGATCAGCTCCGCGGGCGTCGTGCTCTCCCGCACCTCGATCTCGCACAGCCCCGAGCGCTCGGCGGGCGCGAGCACCCGGCGGATCTGCTCGATCTCCCGGCGCAGCCCGCTCAGCCCCCGCCCCGGCCGATCGTCGTTGGCGAACGCGAAGACGAGGACGGGCGGCCCCTCGGGCAGAGTCTGCACCTTCATCGGGACACCCCGTCGTCGAACCGTCACCCGAGCACGGCCCGGAGCGAGGGGGCGCTCCTGTCGGCCGACGGGGGACGGGTCGAGGGTACTATTGGGCCAACGAGGCGCTCAAGTGGCGAATTGCGTTTTCCGTGCGATCGATGACCGATGTGACGTCACCGCTTCACATGAAGCGTAGACTCTTCGGTCACGAGCGCGAGATCCAGTCCTGGCGATCGATCACCCTCACCACCCATCGGGTCATCCACTTCGATGCAGAGCGGGGGTTCGAGTCCTCCACGTCGATCCTGCTGCCCCATCTCCAGGCCACGAAGATCGCCCGCTCCCACGAGCCGAAGTATGCGGTCCTCGCGGCGGGCCTTGGGTTGCTGGGCCTGTACTTCATCGCGGCGCACGAGAGCGCGGGCGCCTTGATCGCGTTGCTGCTGGCCTTCGTCCTGGCGGCGATCTATTTCGGCTCGAGGCGAGCCATGCTCAGCCTCGCCGCGGGCAGCGTCTCCATCGAGATCCCCATCCCAGCGAGCGCGCCGATGCGGCAGCAGGCCCGCGCCTTCATCGACACCGTCGAAGACGCGGCCGGTCGCTGGCCGCACGGGGGGGCGGAGCCCGCCCAGACGGCGAGGGGCTGAGTGGTCCACGTCACCACGAAGGGCCCGCGGCATGACTGCGAGCCCTTCGTCGCATCATCCGTCCGCCGCGTCGCCTCGGGCGAGCGAGCGGATCTCGTCCTCCGCGAGCTGCTCGGTGTCCATCAGCGAGCGATCGGCCTTCATCTCGGTCGCGCCGCCGCCCTGGAGCATGAAGAACTCGCCCGGCTTCTGGCCCGCGAGCTTGCCCTTGACGTTCGTGCGACACTCGCTCAGCAACGACTGCATCTTGTTGATGGCGGTCTTCTCGGCGATGCGCCCCAGAAACCACGTGCGGATGTTGTCGCGCGACTTGTAGTCGAGGTCGCCCGGGCTCTGGGTGGCCAGCATCATCCCCAGGCCGGCCGAGCGAGCCCGGCGCAGCAGGTCCTGCATGGGCTCCTTGGTGGCGGGCTTGCGGGTGGCGGGCATGTAGATGTCGGCCTCGTCGAACATCACCAGCGCCTGCAGGTGCTTGCTCGGGTTGCGGCTGGCCCAGCCCGCCAGCTCGGAGAGCATCTGCGCCACCCAGAAGTCGATGCTGGCGTTGTCGCGCAGGAACTTCGTGTTCACCACGGTGAGCTGGACCTTCCCGCCGGTGCGGTGCAGCCCCAGCAGCTTCGCCGGATCGAGGCGCTCGGCGTCGGAGGACAGCAGCTCCCCCTTGGACATGCGGAGGGTCTCGAGCTGGTCCACCAGCCGACCGAAGTGCTTGGGGTCGAGGCGCCCGATGGCGTTGATGAGGGCCGGATCCTCGCTGTGGATCAGCTCCACCACGTGCTCGAGCGTGACCTCCTCGGTGGTGAGCTTGGCGAGCACCTCGAGCGCCTTGGCCAGCATGATCTGGCGGGTCCGGTCACTGTCGGAGTTCTTGTAGTTGAGCATCGAGCAGATGGCCACCGCCGCCTGGCGGCAGGCGTGCGCCTTCTCGTAGTCCTTCATGTCCCGCAGCCCCTCGGGCAGCAGCGGCAGCGAGAGGTCCCGCCCGTCGGGCATGCCGGGCGTGTACACGGCCACCTCCACGCGCTGTCGCAGCGCTTGCTTGCGCGCGGTGGACTCGGCGTTGCGGCTGGGCGTCTCCCACCACCCGGGGCGGGCGTAGGTGGCCAGGTCGCCCTTCCGATCGAGCATCAGCGTGGGGATCCCCCGCTCGAGCGCCTGCTCGATGAGGTTGAGGGCCAGCGTGGTCTTGCCGCTGCCCGTCGAGCCCAGGAACGCAGAGTGGGTGACCAGCGAGGACATCGGGATGGAGACGGGCTGGCCGAGCACCCCGGTGGTGTGCCCGATGGTGAGCGCGTCGCTCGTCGCCCCCGCGTCGGTGGGCCCGAGGTCCGGGCCGGCGCCGGAGTCGGGCTGCTCATGGTTGGGGTGCACCCCTGGCGAGTCGCCCGCGTCGGTCGGGTCGCCCGCGTCGGTCGGGTCGCCCGCGTCGGTCGGGACGCCCGCGCCGGCCGGGTCGACGGCGTCGACGGGCTCGGGAGCTTCGATGGGCGGCTCGACGTCGACCCGCGGCTCTCCGAGATCGAGCAGCTCGCGGAGCGAGGAGAGCTGCGACAGCGGTCGCTCCGCTCGGCGCCAGTCCCCGAAGCTCGGATCGGCGGCGTGCTGGTCCGCGAACGCCTGGAACGCCATGATGGTGCGCCAGTCGCCGTCCTCCATCGTTACGCGGCGCCCGCCGTCGCGCAGCACCTCCCCCAGCACCGTGAAGATCTTGGTGCGGGGGTTGTCGGGGAACTCGGAGCAGCGCACCACCCCGACCGGGCGGTCACCCGCGAGCGACTGCAGCGACTCGATCTGCTTCTGCAGCGTGCCTCCGCGCGCGGTCTTGTTGCACAGCCCGACCACCATCGGTGACCCACCGTCGAGGATGACCAGCGCCGAGTCCTCGCGCGCGACCTCGAACCCGCGGGGGGGCACCAGCTCCTCGCCCACCCGGCCCGTCGCCCACTCCAGCAGGCTCAGCAGGGCCTCCTCGTCCTCGTCGCCGTCGGGCACCGGCTCGCCGTACGCGGTGCGGAAGTCGTTCCACGCCAGCTCGAGGTCGGTGATCTCCGTCGAGCGGCTGGGAGGGGCATCCGTGGTGACGCCGCTGGGCGCCTCGGTGAACTGCCCGCGCGCGATGCAGCCCTCCTGATACTCGCGGCACCAGTCCAGCACGTCCCGCGTGCGCATGTTGACCAGCGCGGAGAGATCCTGGGTGCGGATGGGGAATGAGGGATCGTCCTCGTGGTACCGCACGCCGAGCTTGTCGTAGAGGTGCTGCAGCCGCAGGCCGACGATCTGCTGGATCTCGGGCAGGGAGCGCCCCGCGTTGAGGGTGACCGGCGGAGGATCGGACTCCAGGCGATCGAGCGCCGACTGGGGGAGGATCGAGCGGACCTGGTCGTAGAGATCGCGCAGGCACGAGAGTACGACGATCGAGGTGGGCACGTAGTCCACCACGTGGCGCAGCACGTCGATCGAGTGCTTCACTCGACTCCCGTTCTCCTCGAGGTTGAACACGTCCTCCATCTGGTCGATGAGCAGCACGAACGCGAACCGGCTGACGCGCGCCATCAGCTTGCCGAGGTGCTCGAGCATGCGCAGCGGCGAGTCCTGGTCCAGGCGCGGGGCGATGCCCCCCAGCAGGCGGCGGTCGTAGTCGTTGAGGGGATCGCAGCGCAGGTACTTGAGCACGCGGGCGCGGATCCGCGGCTCTCGGCGCTGGAGGTACAGCAGCACGCGCAGCAGGTCGGGGTCGAAGTCCTCGTAGCCCGGCAGCTCGAGCAGGCGGTCGACCAGCGGGCTGACCGTGTCCCGCTGCTCCAGGTCGAAGTCACCCTCGCGCAGGGTCTCGAGGTCCTTGGCCGACAGCGCGCGGCGATCCTCGGCCAGCGCGTCGGACAGCCGGATGAGGCCCGTGCTGGTCGTCTCCGGCGGATCGTAGGGGCGCCCGAGCGCGTCGATCACGTTGACCAGCACGTAGCGCGCGTAGTGCTCGGAGCGCGTGGTCATCTGCATGTACGCGGCGAAGCCTCGGCCCTGGCCGTGCAGGAACCGGCGAAACGCCCGCATCAGGTGGGTCTTGCCCGCCCCCGACGTGCCGCGCACCACCAAGAAGCGCCCGCGGCGATCGGCGTCGGGCGAGGTCACCCGGTTCACGAGGTGCTCGAAGGTCTCGCGGGCCTCGGCGTGGACCGATTCCACGTCGAAGGGGTCGCGCTCCCACACCTGGTGCGCGTGCGCGATGGCCCCGAACACGGGGGGGCCGCGGCGGTCGCAGAACGCAGTGATGCGAGGATCCACGCCGTGGGACGCGGGCTCGTCGACCAGCTCGCGGCGCAGCTCGATCATGGCGGTCAGGTCGGTGCGCGCGGTCTCCTCCTCCGGGGTCAGCCCCCCGAGGCCGAAGACCCGATCCATGGTGTGCTGCTGCAGGCGCACGTACAGCTCGAGGGGCTCCTCGTCCTTGGTGACCCGAGCCGTCCGCCGGCACACGTCCAGGCCCGCCCACCGCGTGTCCTCGGCGCGCGCGCCGAAGAGTCGAGCGTCGGCCGAGTAGAACGTGAGCAGCTCTCGCAGCGCCTCCAGGGAGTCGAAGCTCGCGTAGCGCCGGTACTCTGGGCGGACCCGGGCGAGGAAGCTCAGCAGCGAGTGGAAGATCGGGTAGACGTGCTCGAGCTCCTCGGTGGTGATCCGGCCGTCCGCCTCGATGCTGGCGTAGGCGACCCGGGCGAAGTCGTTGAGCAGCGCGCCCACCACCACCATGCTGCGAGGCAGGCGATGCTCGGTGCGCAGTCGGTGCAGCAGCGGGCCGAGCAACTCGACCTCGTTGTCCGAGGTGAGCACCCGCTCGATCATGCTGCTGATGCCGCTGATGTCGACGGTGATGTCGTCGGGGGAGGTGGGGGTGTTGGGGGTCATGGCGTGGTCCGAGCGGGGATCTCGATGAAGTGGAAGGTGGCGTTGAGGTGCTGCGTCTCCGACTCCCGCACGAGCTTCGGATCCATCGCCTGCACCAGGTCGGCCCGGTGCAGGCGCAGCAGGCCGGCGCGGTTGGCCTCGATCAGGCGCGTCTTGAACTCGGCCAGCGAGCGACCCACCGGCGAGCGCTCGGCCTGGGCCGTGCGCCACACGGAGGCGATGAACACCTGCTCGTCGCCGTAGCGCCCCGCGGTGGTGCCCTGGGCGAGCGACTGGACGCGCTCGGCCCAGTCGGGCAGCGGCAGCGGGGTGGCGGGAGGATCGGGCGGTCGAGGGGCCGGCCGGGTCTCGACGCGAGCCTTGGGCTTGGGCTCGGGCGCGGGCTCGGGCGCGGGCTCGGGCTCGGGTTCGGGCTCGGGGCGAGACTCGGACGACTCGTCCGAGACGTCCTCGTCGAACACCCAGCGCTCGACCAGCGCGTGGCGGACCACGTGGATGTCCGTGGTCGTCGTTCCCGTCGCGGCGGCCGCGAGGATCTGGCCGGCCTTGGCGGCGTCGAACGACTTGGCGCGGATCGTCATGCTCAGGCTACGCTCGAGCACCATGCGGCGCAGCTTGTTCAGGGTCAGGGGCCCGCTCTCCTCGAACCCGAGCGAACGCCAGATCTCGGCGTCCACCGCTTGGGTGAGCGTCGGCGTCCGTGGCGTGGCGAGCTGGTAGTGCTCCCGAATGATCCGCGCGCGGAGCTCGTCGGCGCTCTTCAGGTCGGTCCACGCCGTGCCGGACAGATCCAGGGCGAGCGCGGGGATCAGCGCATGCCAGACCTTCGCCCACGTCTTGGGCAGCTCCTTCACGCCCAGGGCCTTGCGGAGGCGGGTGAGGCCCTGCGGCGTCGGGACGCGTCGCTCGTCGATGTCTCGGGCGCGCTTCAGGGTCTCGAGCCACCTCGAGCACTGCTCCGAGCACTCGCGTCGGGTCAGCCGCGAGCCGAGGAGGCGGAACAGGGCGTCGACGATCGCGCTCGGAGCCGAAGGCTTGCTGCCGGTGGCGAGGCGGGCCAGGATGAGCAGATCCAAGCGGGGCAACGGTTCGTCGGTCATGTGAATGTCTCGGGCGGGGGTCGGTGCAGGGTGTCCACGATGCGCTCGACGATCTCCGTCAGGCGGGGGCCCACGTCCTGGGCCAAGAAGCGCAGCACGAACATGCCGTGGCGCTGCATCAGTGCGTCCTTGCGACGATCTCGGCGGTAGGCGTCGTCGTCGACGAAGTGGTAGTAGCCGTCGACCTCCACCGCGAGGCGATCGCGGCGCGAGTAGAGGTCGATCTCGGCGGCTCGGTTGCCGAACGTGAAGGGCATCCTCGGGTTCAGCTCGAAGCGTCCGTGCGTGCTCGGGTGGGCCTCGAGCGCCTCGTAGAGCAGGCGCTCGGCGAGGCTGCGGGCACGGTCCGCGGCGACCGGATCGGTCTTCGCCGCCTCGTGGAGCGAGGCGAGCTGCTCGCGGAGCGCCTCGATGCTCGGGGACGCTGCGGTCGCCGGCTCGTCGCTCGTGTCCAGCCGCAGCAGGCCCTCGCGCAGCATCACCCGGGCCCGGCCTCGATCTCCGGGCGTGCCCGAGCCCGTCGCGGGCGCGAGGGCCTCGGGCGTGGTCATCAGCGCCACCGGCAGGCCGGGTCGACGCTCGGCGATCCGTCGCAGGACCCCGAAGCCGGGCTCGAGTGCGGCGGCCTCCAGCAGCAGGCCCAGCCGCCCCTCGCCGTCGAGCAGCTCGACGAGCGGGAGCAGCTCGGCCTCGCTGATGGCTGGGGGCGGGGCCTGGGGGCCCTCCAGCAGCGCCTCGCACAGCTGCGTCAGCGCCGGGGTTCCCGAGCCCGACGACGCGCGCTCCAGCAGGGCCGCACGCTCGGGCCCACCGAGCGCGGGCAGCCGGGCCTCGAGCTCGGAGGCCGGCTCGCCCGTCCCGCGGGCGAGGAACGCCGCGACGGCTCGGCCGGGGTCACCGTCGTGGAGCAGCCCCGCGATCAGGTGAGAGCCGACGCCCTCGCGATCGCCTTCGTCGACGATCACGTGCACGCTGGTGCGCCCCCGGCAGGTCAGCCACGCATCCCAGTGGGAGCTGATGATCGAGCGATCACCGACGAGCACCGACACCCGCGGCAGGTCCTCGTCGCGCGCTCGCTGGTGCCGATCGAGCCCGATCTGGAGGCGAGAGGACGCAGCGGGACCGCGTTCCGCCGAGGGGGGCGTCGACGACGACGAGGGCAGCCGCGGAGGACGGAGGGGCAAGGCGGGGGTGAGTGACCGAAGGGGACGGATTCGATCATCGGCATTCGAATAAAATTCCGTGAGCTTCCGAAGCAGCCCCGGGTCCACTTCGTGCGGGGTCGGGGCGTGACGAATCGGTCGCGGATCGGCAATAGTGTTCGTCGAGTTAGGTGGTCATGTCAGAAGAGTTCGACGTCTTCTTGTCGCATACCCTCGCCGACGAGCCCGTGGTCGAGGAGATCGCGGCTCGGCTGCGCTTCGAGGCCGAGCTGAAGCCCTTCCTGTGTCGATGGCACATCATCCCGGGTGAGCAGAGGATCGCGGCGATCGAGCAGGCGATCGAGCGCTGCGAGTCGGTCGCGGTGTTCTTCGGGCCCGGAGGCTCGAGCGCGTGGAAGGATCACGAGAGCCAGCTGGCGCTCATCAACCACGCCAATCGACGGGTGATCCCGGTGATCTTGCCCGGCGCGACCGAGGCCGAGGTGAAGGGGTTCTTGAAGACGCTGACGTGGGTGAGCCTGTCGGAGACCGACGGCTTCGAGCGACTCGAGGCTGGCATCCGAGGGCTCGCACCAGACCTGCTCATCGACTTCCGCCCGACCTCCAAGCTCAGACGGCGACTGAACGGGCATCGAGCCCGGCGGCGCGCGAAGGACCAAGCCGTCACGACCACTCCCTATCGCGTCTTCGTGTCGACGACGTTGTGTGACGACGAGGCGCAGCGCCAGGCGGTGGCCGAGTCGATCACGCACGTGGGCATGGTGCCGGTGGGGGCGGAGCCTCTCCCCGAAGCCGCAGACGCGGACGCGCTGGAGCAGCGACGGGCGCAGCTGCAGGGGTGCGACCTGATGCTCGTGCTCGTGGCGTGGCGCTACGGGCAGATCGTCGATGAAGCCGATCGCTCGCGGATCGAGCTGGAGTACCAGTGGGCTCGGGAGCACGGGATCCCCCGCTACGTGATGGTGGTCGACGAGGAGCGTCCCGTCGTGGTCGCGCAGGAATTCGACGAGCGCGCCGAGCGGTGGGTCAAGCAGGCCCGATTGCAGAGGTTCAAGCAGCAGCTCGAGGTCGACGAGTCGACGCAACCCTTCACGCTCGAGAATTTCCAGGGGGTGCTCGCGCGCGGGCTCTATGAGTGGCGCAAGAACGGGGCCGTGGCGGGGGCTCGCGTCCAGGCGGCCGAGAACGACGACGAGGCATTGCTGCCAGAGGGGGAGGTCGAGGGCACGCCGGCGGTCGGGTCGAGCGTGGTGAGCGAGCGGCAGGGCGACGGTGAGCGCGAGGTCGAGACCGTCGGAGGTACGGAGGCCGAGCCCAAGAAGCCGCGGGCGCGGCGAGGGCGAGGCACGACGCGCAAGCGGTCGGGACGATCCTCGGTCCGCCAGATCACGCGCTACCTCGAGACGGTCGAGGACGACAGCGACACCACCACCATGCTGGGGGTCGACGGTCCGCTGTCGGCTCGGCTCGAGCCCGATGATCTGAAGACCCCGGTCCGCCTCACGTCGCGGCCCCGTGCGCCGGACATCAGCGCCGACGAGCCGGAGCAGGCGCAGACCGACACGGAGCTGAGCCTGCACGAGGTCTTCGAACGAGCCGAGCGAGACGGTCGGCGGATCGTCTCGCTGGTGGGTCCGCCGGGGTCGGGCAAGACCACGCAGCTGCGCCGGATCGTGCTGTGGCTGTCGAGACGCAGCGCGGGAACCCTCGGCCTGCCGGTCGACACGGTGCCCGTGCTGCTGTCGCTGACCGAGCTGCCGGACGACGTCGACGGCCTGCGCGAGGCCATCGCGCTGCACCTGCGCGCCGGCGAGAAGCTCGAGCCGGGGCTGGTCGAGGCGCTGCTGCAGCGCGATCACCTGCTGGTGCTGGTCGACGGCCTCGACGAGCTGGGCACCGAGGATCGGCGCGCGCGCGCGGTGGCGTGGGTCGACCGCGGCCTGCAGGAGCTGCCCTCGGCGCGCTTCGTGGTCGCGCGTCGTCCCGCCGAGTCCTCCTCGGACGAGGACCACTCCGCCTCGCTGCCGGCCCTCGAGGTCCAGCTCCCTCCCCTCGACGACGCCGACGCGCGGGTGCTGGTCGATCGCTGGACGCGGGCGGCGGCCACCCGCGGCGAGGCCGGCCGCCTCGCGGCCGTCGAGCGCTCCGAGGACCTGTGGTCGCAGCTCGAGGCGCCCGCGTTCCGGGGCACGCGGATGTTCGAGCTGACCCGCAACCCGTTGATGCTCACCGTGCTGTGCGCCGTGCACCACCAGCGCGGGCGGCTGCCCACGCAGCGCGTCGAGCTGTACGAGCAGTGCCTGCAGGTGCTCGTGCAGCGCTGGTGCGCGCGCGGGACCCTGCCCAAGCGCTTCGGTGAGCGCGAGGCTCGGCAGGTGCTCCAGGACCTCGCGCACTGGCTGCACGACCGTCGCGGCCGTACCCACGCCGACGCACGCTCGCTCGCGATGGTGCTCGCCCCCGTCCTGGTCGCCACCCTGGGCCCGGACGTCGACGGCGTGGGCTTCCTGCGCAGCGCGGCGACGCCCGACGGGATCCTCGCTCGGCGGGGCCGCGACAGCTTCGGGCTGCTGCACCTGGGCTTCCAAGAGTACCTGTGCGCCCGGCACCTGCGCAGCCTCTCCCACGGCGACCCGGGTGTGCTCGACCAGCTCACGGAGCGTTTTGGCGATCCGTGGTGGCGCGAGGTCATCGTCTTGCTGCTCGCGCTCGGGGAGCCCGCCCTCTTCGAACCGATGATGCGCCGGGTGATCCACACCCCGGCCTTCGTCGAGCACCCCGACTGGGTCGTCGAGTGCTTCCGCGAGGCCGCGCAGAGCACCGTGGAGCCGTTCGTGGAGCTGCTCGATCAGCCCCCCGGAGACGAGGAGGCCCAGTGGCGTCGGCAGCTCGCGG
>JGI12210J13797_10255443_pt1 | contig 46740 bp, 43 predicted proteins | sample ElkSlonscriptome_3_FD_13797 | JGI IMG/M metagenome (IMG submission 13797) | reverse complement strand
TGTCGAGGAAGGCTTCGCTATTGACTTGGATAACTTACAACGCACGTTCCCAACTGGCTGAAATCATCTGCCAGTCGTCCTCCTGTTTGCGCCAGCCGGTTTCGACGTTCCAGAGTTGGCCTTCATCCGGGATGAGGCCTGTGCCACCGGTGCCGATGGCCTGGAAAGTCGCGGTTGCCCGATCGCTGCTGACCAGTTCAACCCGGGTATTCATGCGCTGAATGCGGACCTCTTCGCGCGCCATGCGCTCGCGTCTCACCAGCAGCATCAGCGCATTACGGTTCAGGCTACCGGTACCGGCAATGAAGTCTTCGGCAATCGGGCGCATGAAGTCGCGCACATGGTCTTCCTCCAGCGCCAGGCTCATTGCGTCGAGATGATCGCGAATCTGCTGCTCGTCATCGCTCGGTGCACTGCAGGCCGACGCCAGAACCAGCGTGGCCACTAGTAGTACAGCGCTTAGTGATACAGCGCTATTCAGCCGGGCGATCATCCAATACTTCCTCGAGCAGCTTCGATGCAACAGTGATCAGGTCGTACTCGGTGATCAAGCCGACCAGCTTGTCATCCTCGGTGACCGGCAGACAACTCAGCTTGTTCTTTCGCATCAAGCGGATGGCCTCGACCGTGCTGCTGTCCGGCGAAACCGAGATTGGCTCGGGCCGCATGATGTCGCGAACCATGACGGGTTCGGCATCCTTGGTCAGACCTCGAGCAACCAAGCGCAGCAGCTGGCGGTGACTGACCAGGCCGAGTAATCGGCCGGAATCATCCTCCACCGGTACGTGCCGCACATAGCGCCACTCCATCAGGCTGGCGGCGAAATCGACAATATCATCCGGGCGCACGGTAAACAGGTCAGTCGCCATGAACTGGCCAACCGTCCGATAACTCTCGCGCCAATCCTGGCTGCCGGAAAATTCAGCCAATGTCCACTCGGCCACAGACTTGCCTGATTCCTGCTGCTGCACCATGCTCCCGGTCAGTTCACGCAGCTTCTCGTGGGGCGTGCCCTCGCCTTTCATTTTTTCCAGTGACTCAAGCTGCCAACGGGCTCCAGTCCGACGCTGCTCAACGCGGTTCTGTATTACGCCAAGGTAGCGATCGATGTCCTGTGAGTCGATATTGCATTCCTGCAGTCCTTCGCGCGCCAGCGGCAGCAGAATATCCAGAATCAATTCCTGGGCCGGCATCTGCTTTTCATCCAACCAGATTTGCTGTGCCTTGAGTCCATCGCGAGCAGCCGACAGAAAATTGCTTTTTACATCAGCAAAGGACATGTGATCCCGGATGTCGTCGATATGGTGCGACAGCTTGGACATCATGCCGAAGAAAAACGCGGCGTTGGCGATCTCGTCCAACACCGTCGGGCCCGAGGGAATGACGCGGTTTTCAATCCGCAGGTGTGGCTTGCCGGTGTCAGAAATCCCGTAACAGGCCCGGTTCCAGCGGTACACCGTGCCGTTGTGCAGGCATAGGGCCTTGAGCTTTGGAATTTCACCGCGTTCGGCCATACCGATCGGGTCGTTCTCGAATTCGGTCGTCAGAATGACCCGAAAACGTGCAATGTCCTCCTTGAAGATTTCAATGACTGAATCTTCGATCCAGTGATCGCCAAAATGGACACGTGGCTTCAGCCCGCGCGCCGCGTGTGCATCGGAACGCGCATCAATCGAACGCTCGAACACGGCAATTCGGCTTTCATGCCACAATCGTTTGCCGAGCAGTATGGGTGAATTGACACACGATGCCAGCAGCGGACCGGTCACGGCCTGGGCGATGTTGTAGAGCGAGGCAAACTCATCGGCACCGACCTGGAAATGCACCTGGAAGCTGGTATTGCAAGCCTCCAGCATCAGGTTATCGTGCTGAAAATCCAGTTGATCGATGCCCTTGATCGAAATCTTGAAATCCGAGCCTCGAAGATGCTTCAACGCATCATTCAGCGCGTAATAACGTGCTTTAGGCACAATGGCGTCCAGCGATAAATGCTCACGCGTCAGGGTCGGGAGAATGCCGACCAGTGCAATCTTCGTGTCGACCTGGTCCGCCTGCTGGCGCGCGATGGCCAACACTTCCTCGGTTTCTTGTTCAAGCTTCCGCAGGCAGTCGCCGCCCAGTTCCAGTGGCGATAAGTTCGCTTCCATATTGAACAGACCCAATTCGTGAGTAAAGCGAGGGTCTTCAATTCGATCCAGTACCTGCATGGCAGTCAGCGCAGGGCGATAGGCACGATCGGTCAGGAACATTTCCTGTTCAGCGCCAATCCTGCGGATATCCGATTCGAACATGCCGTTGGCAAGCATATGCTCCATTGCCCGAACCTCGTTCAGCAGGGCCTTCATGAACGCCCTGCGCGCTTCTACATCGGTATTCGGCAATACATTCTGTTCACCCATCGATTTCCCCGGTGGATAGTTTTGGTTTTTGTTAACTTCACGACTTGCTCAAGACACATACTATACGGGAACAGAGAATTCAACAAACCCCATATTTTTCAGGGTTTTTAGCCGAAAAACCACCTAAAGTCTTGTGCCGCGATTCAAGCTGTGCCAATCTAGTAATCGGGTAGACCAATTCAAATAACGAGAACATATCAAATGACAGAGCACGCTATCGAAAAGTGCTGGCTGGATCAATATCCTGCCGGCGTTCCATCTGAAATCGATCTTTCAGAATTTTCTTCAGTCGTCGATATTTTTGATCAGAGCTGCGAGCGATTCGCCGATAAGGAAGCCTACGTTAATTTCGGCAAATCCATCACTTACCGAGAGCTCGAGCAACAAAGCCGGGCTTTCGGTGCATACCTCCAGTCACTGGGCCTGGAGCGCGGCGATCGTGTCGCTATCATGTTGCCCAACCTGCTTCAATATCCGATTGCCCTGTTCGGCATCCTGCGCGCCGGTCTGGTTGTGGTCAATACCAATCCGCTCTACACCGCGCGAGAATTGAAGCACCAGTTGAATGATTCCGGCGCGAAAGCCATCATCGTGCTGGAGAATTTTGCTCATACGCTGCAAAGCGTGATCGGCGATAGTCCGGTTGAGCATGTGTTCGTCACCGGCGTTGGCGACATGCTTGGATTTCCGAAGGGCTCACTGATCAATTTCGTGCTCCGTCACGTCAAAAAAGAAGTGCCAGCGTTTTCAATTGATGGCTCGATGCGCTTCAGTGCCGCGCTGTCGGCCGGCGCCAGCAAGTCGCTTGAAAGTTCGGACATGGGCCACGATGACATCGCCTTCCTGCAATACACAGGAGGAACAACCGGCGTTTCAAAAGGCGCAATGCTGACGCACGGAAACATTGTGGCCAACGTTCAACAATCGGCAGCCTGGCTGGGTAACAACATCGACTACGGTCAGGAAGTGATTATCACGGCGCTACCGCTGTATCACATCTTTGCCTTGACCGCGAACTGCCTGGTATTCATCAAATTTGGCGGCCGCAACGTCCTGATTACCAACCCGCGCGATATGCCGGGATTCGTCAAGACCCTGAAAGGTACGAGGTTCACCGCGATTACCGGGGTCAATACCCTGTTCAACGGCTTGTTGAACACCGCCGGCTTTGATGAAGTGGATTTCAGCAATCTACGATTTACGCTGGGCGGCGGCATGGCCGTGCAGCGCGCAGTCGCTGAAAAGTGGAAAGAGGTGACGGGCGTGACGCTGGTCGAAGCCTACGGTCTGACTGAAACTTCGCCTGCAGCCTGCATCAATCCAATGGATTTGAAAGACTACAACGGTGCCATCGGACTGCCCATCCCCTCGACCGAATGCCGGGTGGTGGACGGTGAAGGCAACGATGTAGCGGTTGGTGAGCCAGGGGAACTCTGCATTCGTGGCCCGCAAGTCATGAAAGGCTACTGGCAGCGTCCTGAAGAGACGGCCAAGGTTATGGATAGTGACGGCTGGTTAAAAACCGGCGACATGGCTGCGCGCGATGAAAAAGGGTATTTCTTCATTGTTGACCGCAAGAAAGACATGATCCTGGTGTCCGGTTTCAACGTGTATCCGAATGAGATCGAGGACGTCATTGCAGCTCATCCAAAAGTGCTCGAAGTGGGTGCTATCGGCGTCGAGGACGCCAAATCCGGCGAACTGGTGAAAGCCGTTGTCGTTCGCAAGGACGATTCGTTGACGGTCGATGAACTCCGCGCTCACTGCAAGGAAGAATTGACCGGCTACAAGGTGCCCCGCTACATCGAGTTTGTCGATGAGCTGCCGAAAACCAACGTCGGCAAGATCCTCAGACGCGAGCTACGCGATCAGTTTGGTGAAGCGAAAAGCTCCTGAAGCATCCATTCAAGCTTGATTTGACCCGGCCCCGTGCCGGTTTTTTTGTACACCGATCAAAGGATCGGCTACAGCAGATCATCCCGATCCGGATGCTGAACCAGTCCTGATACACCAACACCGATCAACCGAACGCTGATCCGGGTCTGATATCGGGCCCATGCGCGGGCGAGTTCGATGACCGGTTTCGTGATTCGCTCCGGGTCACGCATGGCAGCGTCCAGCGTGCGGCTGCGCGTTAGCGTAGAAAAACCTGCTGATCGCAGCTTCAGATGGACCGTTCTGGCAAACAGGCCCTTCTGCAGCAATCGCTCGGCGCACTGCCCGGCCTGCTGATGAATGATCCGTTCGATGTCGTCCAACGTGTGAAGCTCTTCATTGAGCGTTGTTTCCTGGCTGATCGAACGCCGTTTTCGCTCGGACTTGACGGCACGGTCATCCAGACCGGCAGCGCGTGCCTGATAGGCCACAGCATGATTGCCCAATGCCGGCGTCAGCAGTTCCAGCGGTGACAGGCGCAGCTGGCCGATGGTCAGAATGCCAATATCATGCAGCTTGCTCGCAGTGCTGGGGCCCACGCCTGGCAATCGACTGACCGGCATCGGATCCAGAAAGCGCTGTACCGCTTCATCAGGAATCCAGATCAAGCCATCTGGCTTGTCGTAATCAGAAGCCAGCTTGGCCACCAGCTTGCTGCCGGCCATTCCGACCGAGGCACTGAGACCCAACTCGCTGGAGATGGTTTGCTTCAATTGCCGGCCGATGGCAAGCATATCGGCCTGTGTGTGTACCTGTTGACTCAGGTCGAGATAGGCTTCGTCAATGCTGATACCCTCAATGCAGTCTGTGATGCGGGCAAAACATTCAAATACCCCAGCGGATACGGCTCGATAATGCGCATGTCGCCCTTTGACAAATATGGCCTCCGGGCACAGTTTCCGCGCTACAGCTGCCGGCATGGCCGAGCGAATGCCGAATTTACGGGCTTCATAACTGGCAGCTGCCACCACACCACGCTGACTGCTGCCGCCAACGACAACCGGGCGACCACGCAGATCGGGATGATCACGTTGTTCGACGCTGGCAAAGAATGCGTCCATGTCTACATGCATAATGGCGCGCATGGTTTTTGAGGTTGATGGTTGCATGTCGAATTCGTTTACGCAAAACCCGTTTGAGAATGAAGACCTGTTTCCGGCCATTCGGCGACCTGCCTGGTTGAACCACGCGGCGATCGGCCCCTGGCCAAAACCGGTGATCGAAGCCATGCGCGGGTATGTCCAGCACAATGCGCTGAATGGACCGGTTGAATATCAACGGTGGCTGGATATCGAGCAGCAGTTACGAACGCAGCTCAGCCAGTTGCTGAACGCAGAATCACCGGACGATATCGCCCTGGTCAAGAATACCTCGGATGGCCTGAATCTGATTGCAAATGGATTGACTTGGCAGCCGGGTGACGTGGTGGTTTGCTGCGCCAAGGATTTCCCCAGTAACGTACTGCCCTGGACCAGCCTGAGTCGATTGGGCGTAGAAGTTCGACAGGTTGACCTGCACGATCCGCAGGGTCTGCCCCTGCCGGACCCGGAACAGGCGCTGATTGACGTGATCGACGAACGGGTACGGCTGGTGGCAGTCAGTGCAGTGCGGTATGACAGCGGCATGAGACTCGACATTGACCGGATTGGCCATGCCTGCAGGCATCACGGCAGCGTGTTCGTGGTCGACGCCATCCAGCAGTTGGGTGCGTTGCCGATCGATGTAAAGCAGTCACCCATCGACTTTCTGGTTGCGGGTAGCCATAAATGGCTGATGGCACCCGAAGGGCTCGCAGTATTCTGGTCAAGCGCCGGGGCGCGCGCCGGCCTTCGCCCTGCCCAGGTGGGCTGGCGTATGTGGCACGACCCGTTCAATTTCGAGCGAACAAGCTGGCAGGCACCAGACACCGCCCGTCGGTTTGAACCCGGCACGCTGAATATGGCCGGTATCCACGGGCTGCAAGCGGCCGTTCAATTATTGCTCGAGATCAGCGTGGAACGCTCGTCAAGGCAGCTGCTCGACAATTGCGCTTATCTGCAGCAGGCCCTGAGGCGGATGGACGGCATCCAGTTGGTCACACCCGCCGAACGACAGCGGCATGCTGGAATCGCCAGTTTCCGTCACTCGAAGATCCCCTCTTCTCGATTATTCAGTGTTTTCACGGAAGCCGGAATGCAGTGCGCGCAACGGGGCCAGTGGCTTCGTTTATCGCCGAATTTCTACACGCCGAAAAAACAGTTGGACCAGGCGATCGAGGTTGTGGCCAGCGCGATTCATCAGTGACCAGACCTGCTTTCTGTTCAACACTTTGCGGCACTGATCACAGCAACAATGCTCTCGCTCGACCTGTTCGGGAATGATGCAGCCGCTTAAAGACCGATGCTCGGGCACCGAGAACAAGGACCCTTAACCGGTGCTTAACCTGATCAACGGTACTTTCAGGACTCCCCAACCAGCATGATGGAGTTTCCCCATGTTCAACAAACGAGACCAGATCGAGCAGGATCAAGATCCAAGCAATGCGCCCGCAAGCCCGCCTCAGCCTTCACAACCAGCCGGTCGCTCCAGTAGTCAGGGGCCGACGGCAACCATTGGCGCATCGGTCCACATCAAAGGGGAAGTTCAAGGAGAAGAAAATCTGGTTATTGAAGGTCATGTCGATGGCGTAGTCAATTTAAAGAGCCACACGCTGACGATCGGCAATAATGGCAAGGTCAAGGCGGAAATCTTTGCCCACGTTGTTCAGATCAATGGCGAAGTCAATGGGGACGTCGTGGCCTCCGAGCAAATCAACATCAGCCAGTCGGCGCGCGTTGAAGGTAATCTTCTTGCGCCTCGAATCAGTCTTCAGGACGGCGCTCGCTTTCGCGGCTCGATCGACATGGATACCGAGTCGGAAAAATTTCGCAACACATTCAATCATCCGGCGAATATCAACAAGGCCTCGGCGAACAACAAACCTGGTAAAAGCGATGTCGACAGCAAGCCTGCGTCCAGTACGGATGTCAAGCAATCCGCATCGAGCAAGGAGATCAGCGGAGCTGCCTGAAGCATCGCTGTAAATCACTGATTGAAGCTGAGCCCAGTGCCCGTGCATGCCCGAGTTGAAACCACGACGTCCGATCAGACCGGTCCAGCCCGCTTTGATCTTCCGTTATTGCGTGGGTGGTTCGAAAAAGCCGATGCAAGCCCTCACGCCATATTGGATTTTGGCGTGGTTCAACCGCACCTGGTCGGTCGAATGCAGCGGTTTGGCGGAAAGCTTCGGGTTATGGACATCGGCACATCGGACCTGAAGAACGTTCAGCTGGTCGATCGATTGCAAAATGAAATTCCCCGACATTCGGCTCAACAATTTGATCTGATTCTGACTTGGGATTTTGTCAATTTCTTTGACAGTAATCAGATTCAATTGCTGGATGCAGTGCTGGCAGACACGGCTGCCCGCAACGCCAGAATGCACGCGCTGATTTATTCAGCCAAGCCGGAAATGCCCGCAAAGCCGGCACGTTTTTCGATCAGGGATTCATTTAATGTCACACTTGGAACGGACAACGGACCAACCATCAAGGCACCACGCTATTCACCGAAATTCCTGGAAAAATGGATGACTAATTTCAAGGTTGATCGAAGCCGTCTGCTTGGCAATGGTATGCAGGAATATCTTTTTCAACGACGTAAATAGAAAGGGCGCCCCCAAGGACGCCCCTTTGATTCGAAACGACAGCGATTAATCAGGCTGCTTTCGATTTATCCTGCGATTCGATCAACGATTCCTTGCCGTTGATGGAAATAGTCCGTGGCTTCATTTGCTCTGGCAACTCACGACGCAATTCGATATGTAGCAAGCCATTTTCCAGTGATGCATGTTCGACTCGTACATGATCTGCGAGCTGGAAACGCCGCTCAAACGATCGTGTCGCGATACCGCGGTACAGGAATTGATGCTCGTTGTCGTCAGACGGTTTCTGAGCACCGGAAACGGTCAGCGTATTCTGCTCGGAAACGATATTCAGCTCGTTTTCGGCAAAACCAGCAACGGCCATCGTAATGCGATAATCGTCATCGCCTACCGCTTCGATGTTATACGGCGGATAGCCATTGCCGCCATCAGCGCGTGAGGCGCGAGTCAGCATGTCAGCCAGACGGTCATAACCGATCGCCGTACGATAAAGAGGGGTTAAGTCAAATGTATTCATTGCACTATTCTCCTTTGAGCAATAGATTGGTCTAAACCTGCCGGCCAATCCGGCCAGGTTAATGAGAACCCTATTGGCGTCCTCAGGATACTAGTTAGGGCCTTCGTGCCCGGTTTTCAAGCCCGGAAGCATCGGGCTGGTTTGAACCAGTGCTTAGCTGCTGTTCTGTGCGCAGGCACTGCAGGCTGGATCACGATCAAGGCGGGTTTCTCGAAACTGCATGGTCATGGCATTGACCGTCAATAGCCGCCCGCACAGACTCTCGCCCACATTGCTCAACCACTTGATGGTCTCGATGGCCTGCATGCAACCGATCAGACCGGGCAAGGCGCCGAGCACACCCCGCTCGCTGCAGCTGGGGGCTTCACCGGCGTGTTCGTGCGCCGGGAAAAGGCATTCGTAACATGGCGAGGAGTGTGGCTGCCGGACACTGAAATCGAACAGGCTGAGCTGACCAGCAAACTGTTCAACGGCACCGTACACCAGCGGCTTGGCCGCCTTCAGGCAGGCCTGATTGACCAGATATCGCGTCGCATAATTATCGCTGCCATCGACAATCAGGTCATGTCGGTCAACCAGGGTTCTGATTGACGCTGAATCTGCGCGCATCGGATGCGCTTCGATCCGGATCTGATCGTTGAGTCCGGATAAGCGCTGTTGAGCCGACAATGCCTTGTTCACACCGAGCCGCTCGATGGAATGCAGCACTTGGCGCTGCAAATTGCTCAGTTCGACTCGATCATGATCGACAATACTCAGGTGCCCAACGCCGGCTGCTGCCAAATACATTGCGGCCGGGCAACCCAGACCGCCAGCACCGATGACCAGCACGCGGCTTCTTTTCAACCGAACCTGACCTTCAATTCCGATTGCAGGCAGAGCCAGCTGCGCCCTGTAGCGTTGAACCTCGGCCGCATCAAGACGTGAATCCGGACGCACCAGCGGCAGGTCAGCATCGAGCCAGGCTTCAATGCCGCCTTGAACGGAAACAACTCGGTCGAAAGTGCTCGACAACGTCTGACAGAGCCGTTCAGATCGAACGCCGCGCTGACAAATCAACCCGAGTTCGATCTCCTCGTTCTGATTACACCAGTCTTTCAGTGCTTCAGGCAACACCGCAATTGAACCCTCGACCATGCCTTGAAGCTGCTCGTGCGGCTGACGAATATCAAGCAAGGTAAGCCGATTCCGTTGAATGGCGTTCAAGGCCTGCTGCGGGGTGATTGTGCTGAGGCTCACGACGGCGTCCGTCAGCGTTTTCGAATGCGCTGTCGTCGCTTGATCTGTCGAGGGGTCAGCGTGTTTTTGCGGCCGGCGAATGGATTCTCGGAATCACGAAACAGCAGCCGGATCGGCACACCGACCAGGTCGAACTCGTCGCGAAACCGGTTGACCAGGTAGCGTTTGTAGGAATCCGAAACATGCTCTGTGCGATTGCCGTGGATCACGATTCGAGTGGGGAAATTGCCACCTGGATGGGCAAACCGCAACTTGGGCGCAAACCGCTGAACCACGGGCGGTGGATGCGCTTCAGTTGCGCGATTCAGTGTTCTCGATAATCGACCCGAGCTGAGGGTCTGACACGCCGCAGCATAGACCGTGTCGATGGCATCCGTCAGCTCACCAAGGCCGCTACCGTGTAACGCCGATAGAATCACTACCGGCGACCAGATCACGAATTTCAGCTTATCGCCCGCATCTTTGAGAATCTGCTGACGCTGCTTGTCGTTCAAACCGTCCCACTTGTTCAGCACAAGCACAATCGCGCGGCCGGCATCAAGCGCATGGCCGGCCAGACGAGCATCCTGGTCAGTCACTCCCTCGGTCGAATCCAACAGCAAACACACCACATCGGCGTTCGCCATTGCTTGCAGGGCCTTGAGCGTGCTGAGCGATTCGACCGTTTCATGCTGGGCCCGGCGTCTGCGGATACCCGCAGTATCAACCAGATGATAGCGTTGGCCATCGCGCTCGACTTCACCTTCGACCGGATCACGGGTTGTGCCCGGTTGGTTTGCCGTCACTGCCCGCTCGTCACCCAGCAGCTGGTTAAGCAGCGTTGATTTGCCGACGTTGGGTCGACCGATCAGCGCCAGACGCAGGGTATCGCCCGGGCTGCGCAGTGGCTCGGATTCGGCCGGTTCAGGCAGCAATGCACTGATTTTCATCGACAGGCGTTCAAGCCCACGCCGATGTGCTGCGGCAATTGGCACCAGGTCTCCCAGGCCGAGCGCAGAAAACTCAGCCAGTGCAGTCTGTTCATCAATGCCGTCGGTCTTGTTGACCGCGACCAGCAGCGGCGTACCCCGGCGTCTGAGGTTGGCTGCAATATCCAGATCTTCAGCGCTGACGGCGCCGCGTCCATCAACAACCAGCACAATGACGTCAGCCTCATCCAGCGCGAGCTGAGTCTGGTGCTGTGCGCGTTGATTCAACGAATCGGCGTCAGGGTCGAGACCGCCGGTATCGACCAGCAGGACCTCACGATATTGTGATGGGTCATCTGCAGTCATATCTGCCGATGCATCAGCGGCATGGGCCCTGGGCCGGTTGCGGTGATGTTTGACGGACTGTACGTCCGGATTTTCCGCGGCTTGAGCTGATGATTGTTGTGACAGTCGAGCGCGCCCGTAGATCCGGTCTCGAGTGACGCCCGGCTGGTCAACGACCAATGCATCGCGGGTTCGGGTCAGCGCGTTGAACAGCGTTGATTTCCCGACGTTGGGACGGCCGGCAATGACAACGACCGGGAGATCAACATTCATGAGGGCACCGGATTCAGCTGGATTCGCGAATTTGCCAGGCGCTCAGACGGCCCTCAACGTCATAGAAATACAGCGTATTGCCGACCAGAAAGGGTTTTTCTGCCGGACGCTCCTTGCTGGCGCGCGTACGTGCTGTCAGTTGACCGGTGTCGGCGTCAAACCAGTGCAGATAGCCTTCACGGTCGGCAACCACCCATTGGTCACTCATGGCGATTGGCTGAGTCAGACCGCGGCGAAGTAAATCTTCACTGCGCCAGATCGTATCGCCGCTCTGTCGGTCCACTACCCAGATGGCATCATCGGTGTCGGTGACCGCAATCTGGGTTCTGGAGACGCTGATGCCACTGTGCGAACGCACGTCCTTGACCCATTGAATCCGCCCGGAATCGAGCGCGAGTGATGCCATCCGGCCGTGGCGGGTGACAGCATACAAGTCGCCACCAACAATCACAAGAGAACCGTCAATATCGGCCAATCGATCGAGCTGGCTGCGACCTTCCGGCGTGCTGACGCGGGCCTCCCAAAGCACGGTGCCATCGGCAACCCGGATCGCCACTACGCTGCCGTCATCGTAGCCGCTGAACAATTGTCCGCCGCGAATGATCGGTGTCGAATTGCCGCGTAAAGTCAGCAGTGGAATGCTGCGATCATAGACCCATTCCCGGCGGCCAGTTTCAGCGTTCAGGCCAAAGATTCGGCCATCGATACAGCGCACAACCACAATGCCGTCCTGCAGTACCGGTTTGGCCAGAATCTCGGATGAAAGCTGTGTGCGCCATTCAATCTGACCACTGTTCGCATTGACGTTCAACAGCTGGCCCTCGAACGTGCCCAGAAGCACGCGGTTTCCATAGACTGATGGCCCGGCGGACAGGTCCATGTCGAGTTCAAAGTCCGATCTTCGCTCGCCATTTTCTGCATCAATGGACACCAGCCGGCCTTCGACATCGGCAATCCAGATCTGGCCATTGGTGTATTCAGGATGGAGATTGGGCGCGCGACGATCCAGTCCCTCGCCGGTCGCGGTCGACCAGAGTTCATCGACGTTGAAGCGGGGCTCGAACTCGATGAGTTCCAGCGGTTGCTGCTGTTCGTCTTCGTCACCACCAAACCAGCCACAACCTGTGACCAGCATCGTAGCGACAATCAGGGTGATGAGGCGTCTGATACGAAAGTCCGATTCAAGCTTCATGAGACTTCGGTTTCTGAAGACCGGACCGCGTTGAGTTTGGTTTCCAGGATGCGAATGTTGCCGCCTTCGCCGCGCAACTGATCCAGTGCTTGCTGATAGGCTTGTTCAGCCGGCTGGAGCTGACCCTGGTCAAGCAGCAGGTCGCCACGCGTTTCAAGCCACAGGGCTTCGAAGCCAAACGGCGCATCACCGACAAGCACTGCAATGCCTTCGCTGGCTTGGTCGGTTGCGGCCAGCAATTGGGCCAAGCGAAGACGCGCGATCGGCTCCAGCGACTCGAGCTCCTGATTGGCCAGTAGATCACGGTATTGATCAATGGCCGGCTGTAGCGCTCCGTCTTCAACCTGGCGCGCAGCAATCAACATGCCGGCCAGGACAGTGTAGCTGTGTGATGGCACCGATTCACGCATCACCTGATGCTGCGCGATGGCATCCTCGAGTCGATCTTCCTCCAGTTCAAGCTGGACTGCGGTGTAGTAATCGGAGGCCAGATGGGCTTGGCCTGACTGGTATTCCAGGTACTGTCGCCAACCGAAAATTGCAGCCAACGCCAGGGCCACGCCCATGATCAATGACAAACCATTTTCGCGCAGCCAGTGCTGCACGCGCTGACTTTGTTCGTGTTCATCGTACATTTCTACTGACATTTCTGGATCCGGTACTTCGTGATATGGGTTGATAGAACCTGCGGTTCAAAAGCCGCTGGTTCGCAGTTCTAGTAAATTCAAGTTGAATGATAATGGAAAAACAGTTAAAAAACCGCAACCCAGGCCATTGCAGAACAGCCTGAACGGGTATTCGTCATGCGATTCAGCCTGGTCTGTTCTGTTCAAGCCATTCGGCAGCCTGGTTCAGGTTCAAGGTCAGTTGTTCCGCGTTACCACGCAAATCCTTGACCGTGATCGTGCCCTGCTCCAGCTCGTCATCTCCAAGCACCAGCGCCCAGCGCGCAGCAGAGCGATCGGCTCGCTTGAACTGTGCCTTGAAGCTGCCGCCTTGTAGATCGGCAATCAGGCGCAGTGCCGGCCCATCCGTCCGCAGTCGCTCTGCAATCGCGAGCGTATGCTCAGCAGCCAATGCACTGACCAGATAGGCATCAGGGGATGTTTTGAAACCACCCTGCTGCTGGTCGCGGATCAATTCCAATAAGCGCTCCATGCCCATCGCAAGGCCGATACCGGGGGTTGCGCGTCCACCCTGCATTTCGATCAACTCGTCGTAGCGACCACCTGCACAGATCGTGCCCTGGGCACCCAGTTGTTCGGTCTTCCACTCAAATACAGTGCGGCCATAATAGTCCAGTCCACGAACCAGCCCCGGATTGATGGTGTAGTTGATATCCAGCGCGTCCAAGCACCCACAGAGCTGCTCGAAATGCGTTCGAGCTGAAGGTCCCAGCGCATCGCTCAGCTTCGGCGCATCCAGCATGATTGCCTGCGTCGTTGCGTTTTTGGAGTCGAAAATGCGCAGTGGATTTAAGTCGAGGCGGCGCTGACTGTCTTCATCGAGTTGATCGCGAAGTGGCGTCAGGTAGTCCAGTAACGTTTCTCGATACTGCGCACGGTCTGCACGATCGCCCAGGCTGTTGATTTCGAGCACGACATGACGGTCGATGCCCAGTGCCCGCCAGATTCGTGAAATCAATGCGATCAATTCAGCGTCAATCGACGGCCCTTCGATACCGAACGCTTCAAGACCGGCCTGATAGAACTGGCGCTGTCGGCCTTTCTGGGGTCGCTCATAGCGAAACATCGGACCGCAGTACCAGGCTTTCAGTCCGGGCGGATTCAACAAGCCGTGCTGCAATACCGCACGAACAACACCTGCCGTGCCTTCAGGCCGAAGTGACAAGTGAGCATCACCCCGCGCCTGAAGCGCATACATCTCTTTTTCGATGACATCGGTGCTTTGACCCATGGCTTTGGTGAACAATTCAGTTTGTTCTACCAGAGGGGTACGAATTTCCTCGTAGCCATACGCCTCGAACTGCGTTTTCAGAATTGATTCCAGCCACTGCCACGCTGCGCTGTCGTCCGGCAGGATGTCGTGCATGCCGCGAACGGCTTGGAGAGTCTTCATGCCATAAATCCGGATAGGCTCAGGTTTTTAAGGTGCTGTAACCCGTCGAAAGAAGCCGTGCGGTTGTCATCAGCCGCAGTTCAATTATCCGCTGGAATCAGCTGAAGGCGCTGACTCGGCGCTGTTGTTCAGTCCCAACTCGAATTCGGCAACGCTGGCTTGATCATGACCCGGGAATGCAACTGGCTGCCCGTCCAGTTCGATCTGCACCGCGCTGGCACGCCCCAGCAGCACGGTGAATGGTGGTTCGGCTTGATATTCTCGCTGCATGCCCGCGCGCAACAAGTCAAATTCGAGCCTCTGACCATCGGCGGACTGAATTTCAACCCAACTGTCATCACTCATTTCCAGGACCAGCGTTGCACTCAGGACCTCAGGAGTCGTTTCCAGAACGGGCTCAGCCGGTTGATCTTGTACGGTTTCGTTCGAGCGCAGTTGGGCAAGCGGAATCGTTGACGCTGACATCGGGCTTGAATCCTGATTGGTTGGATCAGCCGAAGAATCGGCAGCTGCAAGTGCCTGTGCAATCCGCTCACTGACGTTGACCGACTGCTCGCCGCTCTCGTTTTCGACTGAAGTGCTGACCACTTCATGCTCAAAAACGGCGACGCCACCGACCACAAAGAAGTAAATCAAAGGCGGAACAATCAGAGTAGTTACAAGTAGATACGTTGATAACTTAAACCAACGCTCGAGCCTGATTGCGGGCTGCCTGACCGGCAAGACTGAACGTAATTCGCTCGACTGTTGATCCGCGACGTCGGCTAGCAGCGGTTGGCTGGCCAGGCCGAGGAATTTTGCGTAATGTCGTATATATCCGCGCAGGAATACCGGTGCAATTCGTTCATGCTCATCATTCTCAAGGGCTTCGATGACCCAGCCCGGCAGCTTGATTTGTTCAGACACCTGGCGCACGCTGATCCCCCTTGAGCGACGTGCCTGAACAAATTGACGGCCAATTGATGGCTCCTTGATTTCGATCGAATTGTGTTCCGTTTCGTTGTTATTCATTGTTTTGGCGCCTCATTTCTGAAGCCTGGGGTGTATTGGGGAAATTGGTTTCCAAAGCCGAAGCGTAGCGTTGTGCATCACGCGCACTGCCCAGTGACTGCTCGATGTTATAACCGAGCAATAGCGAATCCGGGTCGAGCGGTGAAAGCGCTTCCAGCCGCTGCAGAAAAGCCCGGGCTCGCAAATACTCCTGCTGATCATAAAACAAGCCTGCAAGATTGAACAATGAAATTTCATTGTTCGGCTCGATCGTCAGCGCTTCTCTCAAATAGCGCTCGGCATTTCCATACGCTTCATTTCGCCGCGCACAGGAACCTGCATTGGCAAGGACGACCTGCGGCGTCGGATAAAACGGGTCTTGCAGTGCGCGTCGAAAATGGTCATCTGCCAGCTCGAATTGTTCATTACGGCACAGCAGTGTTGCATAGCTATTGTGCGCTGAACCATCGTCTGGAGCAAGCCGCACCGCACGTTCGAGATGCTGGAGTGCGCGGTCAACCTGATTGATCCGCTCATAGGCAATGCCAAGCGCAAGAAACGCTGGCGCATGCTGTGGGTCCTGACGGACTGCGTCTTCCAGCTTCTCGATGGCAATCTGCAGCTGACCCTGCTCCAGATAACCAACGCCGAGACGGGTATTGATTTCGGCTGCACGAACCGGGCTGATCCGCTCGACTGCCGAGCCGCTGCGCTGGGTCGAGACCTCGTCCAGGTTATTGGAGGCACAGCCGTTCAAAGCGATCAGCGCCGTTGTTATCACGAGCAATCGGGTTTTCACTAAGCGAGAGCCTGTTGTGCCAGCTGCCGTTGCACCAGTGCCCGGCGGCTGTTGTGCGACAATACTTTACCCACAAGCTGACCGCAGGCCGCATCAATATCATCACCTCGCGTTTTTCGAACCGTCGTGACCAGGCCACCCGCGCGGAGAATTCGCTGAAATTGCTCGATCGCCATCGGCTCGGAACATTCGAACGGCGTGCCGGGAAATGGATTGAAGGGAATCAGATTGATTTTGCAAGGCAACTGGCCGAGCAATCGGACCAATTGCCTGGCGATGGCCGGGGTGTCGTTCAGGCCACGAATCATCGTGTACTCGAAGGTGATGGATTCTTTGCGCTTACGATCAGCCAGATACCGCTGGCAGGCGGCCAGCAGTTCTTTGATCGGATACTTCCGATTCAACGGCACCAAGCGAGTGCGCAACGCATCATTCGGCGCGTGCAGAGATACGGCAAGCGCAATGTCCGGCCCGCTACGCAATTGATCAATGCCAGGCACGACGCCGGCCGTGGACACGGTTACACGCCTGGCGGCCAGTCCATAGGCCAGATCGTCGCGCATCAATGACAATGCCGGCATGACCTGATCCAGGTTCAACAACGGCTCGCCCATGCCCATCAGAACGACATTGGTGATGCGCTGTTCGCCAATGGCCTGATCAGCCAGCCAGACCTGTCCAATGATCTCTGCACTCGACAGGTTGCGGTTGAAGCCCTGGGTCGCAGTTGAACAGAATGTGCAGTTCAACATACATCCCACCTGGGACGAAATGCACAGCGTGCCCCGCCCGGACTCGGGAATGAAAACCGTTTCAACTGCACTGCCGCCGGGAAGCGACATCAGCCACTTGATCGTACCGTCTTCCGAGCGTTGCTCATCGAGCACAGACGGCGGGATGATGCTTGCTTCATGCTGCAGACGTTCGCGTAACGGCCGACTCAGGTCGGTCATCTGATCAAAATCAACGATGCCGCGCTGATACATCCACTGCAACAATTGCCGTGCTCGGAACGGCGCCTCGCCGCGTTCGGCAAAAAACGCTTCGAGCTGGTCACGATCCAGGCCAAGCAGGTTTGTTTTGCAGGCAAATTCAGTCATTTAAGTGAACGTTTGAATACTCTTTCTGAGTATAGCTCAAAGATCTCCGAAGAAATAACGGATTTCTTCAGTGGCTGTTTCGGGCGCGTCGGAGCCGTGCACTGCATTCGCGTCAATGCTGGTTGCGAAATCAGCGCGAATCGTGCCGGGTGCGGCTTCTTTCGGATCCGTTGCGCCCATCAGCTCCCGATGCTTGGCAATGGCATCGTCCCCTTCCAGAACCTGGATCATGACCGGGCCCGAGGTCATGAACTTGACCAGGTCATTGAAAAAAGGACGCGCCTTATGGACGGCATAAAACCCTTCGGCATCTTCGGTACTCAGATGCTTCATTTGTGCAGCGATAATCTTCAGGCCGGCCTGCTCGAAGCGCGTATAAATTTGCCCGATCACGTTCTTTGCAACCGCATCGGGTTTGATGATGGATAAGGTACGTTGCATGATGTGCTCCAGTATGCGCATAAAAAACATCAGTGGCCCCAGTCAACGGTCAACTGGGGCCACTGCTAAAAAACGATTGATCGGCTTTACCGGGCGCTGGGGACCCGAAAAAACAAATCCACTAAACAATAGTTTAGTGCTTTTTGGTGTGCCTTTGGCGGCAATTGCCAAAATTCTCGCAGCACGCCCGGCAGGTTTTCGAGTAAGTGGGTGGTCAACCAGTAATAGGCATCAAGGTCAACTCGACTCTGCGGTTTTGACGTCGACCGGAATCACTTTGATTCGACGCAATCGGGTAGCCCTCTCCATAACCATAGGTCGCGATACGAACCGGCTGAACACCCTGTGCCATCAGGTATCGGCCGACACTGTCGGCGCGCTCAGCGGACAGATCGAGATTGAATGCCTCACTGCCGACCGAGTCCGTATGCCCGTCGACGACCAGCACGGTCTGGTCGAATTCATTGACGACCAGTGAGACTGAATTCAAAACCTCGAAAAACTCGGGCCTAAGTGCTGCACTGCCGAAATCAAACGTGACGTTACCGGGCATATTCAGGATGATTTCATCACCACGCCGGGTCACGCTGACTCCGGTTCCCCGAAGTTGCTGACGAAGCTCGGCTTCCTGGCGATCCATGTAGTTTCCGACTGCAGCGCCAGAAAGCGCGCCAATACCGGCACCGATCGCGGCACGCTCGAGACGATCACCACCGCTGATGGCACCAATGACAGCACCAATCCCAGCCCCGATCGCGGCGCCCTGGCCTGTTCGCGAGGTACGCTGTTCTCCTGTCCATGGGTCTGTTGTTACACAGGCCATCAACGTAAGGCTCAGCACCATGATGACAGTATATTTTAAGGTTTGCATGTTGGATCCCAGATTGTGAAGGTATGGCCACACTAGGCCGATAAGCCTGAATGCGGGCTGAATTCATTCTGGCTCTTTTCGAACCAATACGTTGCGTTTTTTTACAATCATGACCAATATGCGATAGAATTAAAACATGTGTTTGAAACTTGTGTTTTGCTTCAGTCTTGTCCAGCCGGATAGCAGTGTTCCGGCCGAAATTATCCGGCGTCGGCCTGGCATGCTTCATGTTGGGGGGATTTGATCATGAAAGAATCCACGCTGCTGAAACTGCTGGATACCGCCGAACTACTGTTTGCTGACCAGGGTTTTCACGCCACCACGCTGCGCCAGATCACGCGCGAAGCCGAAGTCAATCTGGCGGCCGTCAACTATCACCTGGGTTCCAAAGACGCTTTGATTGTGGCCGTGTTTCAGCGACGCATGGACGACTTGAACAAGCAACGACTGTCGCTGCTGGGTGAAGCGCTTAAAGCCAGCCAGCCGCCCAGCCTTGAACGAATCCTGGAGGCATTTGTGCACCCGGCGCTTCAAATGAGCGCACGGTCATCCGGCGACGGCGGTCGTTTCATGCGCCTGATGATGCGTGCATGGGCTGAAAACAATACACGGCTTCATCGCGTGATCAGCCGACAGTATTCTCACGTCATGAGGAGCTTCGCAGATGCTGTCAAGCAGGCGCTGCCCGTGGTGCCTGCCGACCTCCGACAGCAGCTCGATTTTCTGATTGGCGCGTTGACCTACAGCATGGCAGAAACCGAAGACAGCGACGTTGAGCAAACCGCCCGGTCGCTGGTTCGCTTTGCCTGTGCCGGACTCCGCCAGTCCGCTCAGCAAACCGTAAAAAACAGTACTACTGATCCATCCGAGTCCGAACATCAGGACCAATCCTTGACTCCATCACTACTCCAGGAGAATCCCGCATGAATGCGCTTCTAGTTGCAGCACTCATCCTGCTGCCGATTGCACTGGCCTTTTTCGCAGCCCCGGCCTGGCTTGCAGCACTTTCCCTGATCGCGCTTGCGACCGCTGCGGCGTACTTTCAGGGCTCACTGATCATCACCGTGATTGCCGGCGTGTTGTCACTGCCGCTGGTGCTGGCCTCGATTCCACCACTGCGGCGCGCCTTGCTGAGCAATCGTCTGTATGACTGGTTTGGAACTGTCATGCCGCCAATGTCGGATACCGAGCGTGAGGCGCTCGAGTCCGGCACGGTCTGGTGGGACGCTGAATTGTTCTCGGGCCGGCCGCGCTGGAAAAAGCTGCTGAAGACGCCTGCGCCTTCCATCAGTGCGGAAGAACAGGCCTTTGTCGACGGTCCGGTCGAAGAATTGTGCAGGATGCTGGATGACTATCAGATCGGCCGTGATCAGGATCTTCCCCGAGAGGTCTGGGATTTCATCCTGAAAGAGCGCTTTTTCAGCATGATCATCCCGAAAGAATACGGCGGGCTGGACTTTTCTGCCCAGGGTAACGCGGCGGTCGTGACCAAGATTGCCAGTCGAAATCACTCGGCTGCAACCAGTGTCATGGTGCCTAATTCGCTGGGCCCGGGCGAACTGTTGCATTACTTCGGTACGGAAGAACAGAAAAAGCACTACCTGCCAAGGCTGGCGTCCGGAGATGAAATTCCATGTTTTGCACTGACTTCCCCTCTGGCGGGCTCGGATGCCGCGTCCATGCCCGATAAAGGCATTGTTTGCATGGGTGAGCACAACGGCGAACAGGTGCTCGGTTTGCGCGTTTCCTGGGACAAGCGCTACATTACACTGGCTCCTGTGGCCACGCTGGTCGGTCTGGCATTCAAGGCGTTTGATCCGGATGGCCTGATCGGCGAGAAGAAGAGCCTGGGCATTACCTGTGCCTTGATTCCGGCCGATACACCGGGCGTGCAAACCGGTGACCGCCACCTGCCGGGTGGCGCACCGTTCATGAATGGCCCGACCCGTGGAAAGGACGTATTCATTCCGATGGACTGGGTCATCGGCGGCCAGAAGCAGGTCGGCAAGGGCTGGAGCATGTTGATGCATTGCTTGTCGGCAGGGCGTGCGATTTCCTTACCCGCATTGTCTATTGCCAACGGCAAGTTGTTCTCGATGCTGACCGGCGCCTATGCACGTGTTCGCTACCAGTTCAAGCAGCCGATTGGCCAATTCGAGGGTATACAAGAGCCGCTGGCCCGAATTGCCGGGGAAACCTATCGCATGGATGCCGCCCAGCAAATGACGCTGGTGGCACTGGACCAGGGCGAGAAACCAGCCGTGCTTTCGGCCATCCTCAAAGCGAATCTGACCGAGGGCAATCGACGCCTGATCAACGATGCGATGGATATCCATGGCGGCAAGGCCGTCATTCTGGGTCCAAAAAACTACCTGGCGACGGCCTATCAATCCGTGCCGGTGGCCATCACCGTGGAAGGCGCCAATATCCTGACCCGGTCGATGATCATTTTTGGCCAGGGCGCCATTCGTTGTCATCCCTGGTTGCTGAAAGAAATGATGGCAGCGACCAGTCAGACGCCGGATGCACGCAATAAATTCGATCAGGCGCTGTTCGGCCATTTTGGCTACACCATCAGCAATGCCGTTCGTGCGCTGTTGCTGGGCTTGACGGGCGGGCGCCTGACACGGTCTCCGGTGTCGGGTCCAACCGCCCACTGGTATCGAAAAATCAATCGGCTGACCGCAGGATTCACGCTGACTGCAGATTTCACCTTGCTGGTGCTGGGTGGCAAGTTCAAATTCGCCGAAAAACTGTCGGGTCGACTTGCCGATGCGCTCAGCCACCTGTACATTGCATCGGCCACACTGAAACGCTTTGAAGACGACGGCCAACCCGAAGAGGACTTGCCGCTGGTCAACTGGGCGCTGGGCGACAGCCTGTTTCGGGTCGAGCAGGCACTCAGCGGCGTACTCGATAATTTCCCCTCCCCGGCAATCGGTCGAATCCTGCGCATCCTGAGCTTTCCGTTGGGCAGAGCCAATCGTCCGGCCGATGACAAGACCATTCGCGCGGCTGCGAAACTGCTGATGAGTGATAATCCTGCCCGCGACCGCCTGATTCACCGAGTCTTCAAATCACCGTTCGACGATGGTGCAGGCACGGTCTTGAAAGCCTTCAACGCGGTGCTCGCAGCCCGTGAAGCGGAACAGGCGGTCGTCAATGGCTTGAAAAAACAGCCGACACCCGTCAACGTGGAAGCCCTGGCTGAGCAGGCCGTTGAAGCTGGATTGTTGAGCGCAGAACAGGCCAATCAACTCATCACGGCACAGAAACTGAGTGCGGATGTGATCGCCGTCGACGAATATACGCCTGCGGAGTTGGCCGAATTGCTTGGCCATGACGAACAGCTGGAACCGCCTCGTCAAGTGGTTAACGCCTGAATCAATCGATAAATGCCAGCCCGGAGCGGGCTGGCGCTTTTTCTAATTACCTGAATAACGCTTTTCAAAGGAACGTTTATGTCTATGCAACGATTCAAGCCGCGCCGGGCCGCCGTGCTCGGTGCCGGGGTTATGGGTGCGCAAATTGCTGCTCATCTGACTTCGGCTGGCATCCCGGTCCGTTTGTTTGACCTGCCCTCCGATGGCAAGGATCGCAACGCCGGGATCAAACAGTCCATACAGCGCCTGACCAAGCTCAAGCCGCCGCCGCTGGCCTCGAAATCACAAACCGGTGCACTGACGCCGGCCAACTTCGAAGATGACCTGGAACAGCTTTCAGACTGCGATTTCGTTATCGAAGCCATTGCCGAGCGCATGGATATCAAGAAATCGCTGTATGAAAGGCTGGTGCCGCATCTGAACGAACAGGCTATTTTTGCCAGCAACACCTCTGGGCTGTCGATCACGGAACTGGCAAACACCCTGCCCGACGAGATGTCGAGTCGCTTCTGCGGCGTGCATTTCTTCAATCCGCCCCGCTATATGCACTTGGTCGAATTGATACCGCACGCAGGCTGCAAGCCTGAAATTCTTGATCAGCTCGAAGATTTCCTGACCCGCACCCTCGGCAAGGGCGTCGTGCGGACACGCGATACCGTGAACTTCATTGCCAACAGGGTTGGCGTGTTTTCGATGATTTCAACGGTCTATCACGCCAAGCGTCTCGGCCTGGGCTTCGACACGGTCGATGCCCTGACCGGTCCGGCCATTGGTCGACCCAAGTCAGCCACATTCCGCCTGGCCGACGTAGTCGGTCTCGACACGATGGGCAATGTCATTCGCACCATGCAGGACAAGCTTAACGAGGACCCTTGGCATTCCTACTACAAGGCACCGGAATGGATGAGCCAGCTGATCGAAGCCGGGGCACTCGGGCAGAAATCCGGCGCCGGCGTATTCAAAAAGGAAGGCAAAGCGATTCGCGTACTGGACCCGGCGTCTGGCGAATATCGCGATACCGATTACAGCCTTGATGATGGGGTCAAGCAGGTATTGTCAATCAAGGATCCGGCCGAGAAGATGCAGCAATTGGCTCAGGCCACTGGTGAAAATCAGCGCCCGGAATTCGATTTTTTATGGTCGATCCATCGTGACCTGTTCCACTACTGTGCCGTGCATCTGAACGACATCGCCGACAGTGCGCGCGAAATCGACCTGGCCATGCGCTGGGGCTATGGCTGGGAACATGGGCCGTTCGAGCTTTGGCAGGCTGCTGGCTGGGATTCGGTGCATGCGCTTATTCAACGCGATATCGAGGCCAATCAGAGCATGTCCGATGCGGTATTACCTGAGTGGGTACGTCAAACCGACGCAGCCCACAGCGCATCGGGCTCGATCAATGGCTCAGGTCAAGTCGTTGCCCGACCGGATTTGCCGGTTTATCAGCGCCAGCTGCAGCCACCGCGCCTGATTGGCGAACAACGAGACAACGGCACTACGGTGGCTGACCTGCCGGGCGCACGTCTCTGGCACCTGCAGGACGATGTCCTGATTGTCAGTCACAAAACCCGCATGAGCGTTATCGATCAGAGCGTGATTGAAGCATTGAATGAGGCGCTGGACCGGGCCGAGCGGGAATTTTCCGGCATCGTGATCTGGCAACCTGAAGGCCCCTTCTCGGCCGGCGCCAACCTCAAGGCAGCGATGGATTGGGTTCAGAACGGTGACTATGATTCGGTCGCCAAGCTGGTAGAAGATTTCCAGGCGGTCAATCTGCGACTGCGCTACTCGACCACGCCCAGTGTTTCGGCCGTGCGTGGCCTGGCACTTGGCGGCGGCCTGGAGCTGGCCATGCATACCAGCCGCATTGTTGCCCATCTTGAAAGTTATATGGGCCTGGTCGAAGCCGGCGTTGGCTTGTTGCCGGCTGGCGGTGGTCTGGGCACCCTGGCCTTCCGTACGCATGCGCAAACGCAGGCCGGTGACAGCTATGCGTTGCTTGAAAAGCGCTTCAAGCAGGTCGCCATGGCCCAGGTGTCGGGCAGCGCCATGGAAGCACGCGCGATGGGCTACCTGACCGGGCGCGACGAGATCGTCATGCATGAACACGAATTGCTGCACGCTGCACACGGCATGATTGACGGGCTCAATGCCGTCGGCTATCGGCCCGAGCTCGCGGATCAGACAATCCCGGCCGGGGGCGATGTTGCAGCCTCAACCATGAAAATGTTGCTGGCGAATATGATTGAAGGCCGCTTTATTTCGGAACATGACATGGAAATTGCAGGCCGCACGGCTGAAATACTATCCGGCGGCATGATCGATCGGGGGACGCCAGTCACGGAGGACTGGATCTATGCGCTGGAGCGAAAACACTTCGTCGAACTGGCTCGCATGGAGCCGACCCAACAGCGAATCATGCACATGCTCAAAACCGGCAAGCCACTGAGAAACTGACAAAGCAAGGACCGGGTGTGCGTCTGGCAGCGTCGGATCGTGCTCAACAACCGCATGTGCTCGTTTGGGCACACGGTTTGCTAGGGCCCGGCGGTCACGTCCACGCGACCATTTGCTTTGCTATTAACCATTTCTCACCAGCCGGCAGAGAACGTGGCTGAAAGTACAAATTGATTAAGGACCAAGATTATGAAAGACGCATACATTGTTTCCGCCGTCCGTACACCGGTCGGCAAAGCCTTCAAGGGTGGTTTCCGTAACACTCGTCCGGATGACTTACTGGCCCATGCGCTGCGCGAAGCCATGAATGAAGTGCCGGATCTGGATCCGGCGCTGGTCGAGGATGTCATCGTCGGCTGCGCCATGCCCGAAGCCGAACAGGGCATGAACGTGGCCCGGATCGGCGCTCTGCTGGCCGGTTTGCCGGAAAGCGTACCGGGTGTGACGGTCAATCGTTTCTGCTCGTCAGGGCTGCAGACGGTTGGCATGGCCGCCGACCGGATTCGTCTCGGCGAGGCTGACGTCATGATCGCAGCCGGTACCGAAAGCATGTCGATGGTCCCGATGATGGGACACAAGGTCGCGATGAATCCCAAGGTATTCGAGGGCAATGAGCACTTGGCAATCGCGTATGGCATGGGCATTACCGCGGAAAAAGTGGCTGAGCAGTGGCAAGTGTCTCGCGAAGCGCAGGACGAATTCGCCTATCACAGCCACCAAAAAGCCATTGCCGCGATTGAAGCCGGCGAGTTCAGCGAGATCCGACCCTACACCGTCATCAGCCATCGACCGGATTTCGCCTCGGGCGCCATTCGAGCGGTAGAACATGTGGTCGATACCGATGAAGGGCCCCGGCGTGACACCACCGTGGAAGCGCTGGCCAAGCTACGCCCGGTGTTTCGAGCTGGCGGCAGCGTAACGGCGGGCACCAGCTCGCAGATGTCGGATGGCGCAGGTGCATTGGTACTGGTTTCTGAAGACATTCTCAAGCGTCATAACCTGACGCCGCTGGCCGTATTCAAAGGCTTCAGCGTGGCCGGTGTGCCGCCGGAAATCATGGGCATCGGGCCGATCAAGGCCATCCCGAAAGTGCTGGAGCAAACGGGTATTCACCAGGACGATCTGGACTGGATTGAATTGAACGAAGCGTTCGCCGCCCAAGCACTGGCCGTGATCGGCGAAACCGGCCTGAATCCTGAAAAAGTCAACCCGCTCGGCGGCGCCATTGCGCTGGGCCACCCGCTCGGTGCTACCGGCGCCATCCTGTCGGCCAAGTTGATCCACGGCCTGAAGCGCCGGAACCAGCGCTACGGCATGGTCACCATGTGCATCGGTACCGGCATGGGCGCGGCCGGTATTTTCGAGGCGGTCTGATGCGCGCGATGGATGAATGAACGCGGTTGTTTAAACGACAAAAAGCCGACGTGAACCTCGCGTTGGCTTTATCGAATCAATAGGCTGTTCGGATCGGCGCCGCTTTGAACCGTTCGTGACAATAACCAAACGGTCCTTCAGCCCAAGCACAGGAATGCTTGATCCTACCCCTTGACAAGCTTTCTCTTCGGTTTGCGCATTGGTATATGAGCCCCAACTGTGCCAGTGCCGATGATCTACTGTGCGAAAAAACAATTTCGAATTGCGCTATTCACCTTATTGCTGACTCACCTATTCTGGGTGCCCTGGGTTTCGGCTCAGCCCATTGCCTCTGAGGACGCACTCTGGATATCCGGCTTTGAAGGCCAGGTCATCTCCGCCCGGTTTCCGCTGATTGATGGGGCCTATCAATTACCGGATTATTCAGTCGCAGATCAGCTGGAATGGGTCATCGCCGAGCTGGCGGTCGGTGAAACGACCACCGTGGCCGAAGTGCAGCAGCGATTCACCTCGGCTTTCGATGCACCGACGATTGCTGATTTCTTTAATGACAATCTGCGCATCAATTTCCCGGACGCGGCCATTCTAGACTTGATTGCGATGACCCCGGTCAGCGCAGTAGCCATAATCGATGGCACCAGTGGCCCTACCAGCAGCGGTTTCCTGCAAATCAACAGCCAGTACTCCGGCGATGAGCTGATCAGTTTTCTGCAGGTCCAGAATTTTTTCGGCACGATCCAGTTTCCGGATGATCAAATACTGGAACTGGATGCGGCGCTGGACAAGTTCCAGAGTTTCCAGCCCGACAACTCCATCTTTGTCGGCTATATCGATCAGCAAAATCAATGCCAGCCGATCAGCACGCGCAGTGCGCTGACGCCCAGGGCACTCGGCTCGATTTTCAAGATGTGGGTACTGGGCGGTTTGGCGGAAGAGGTTGCGGATGTTCAGATCGATACCAGCGATCCCATCACGCTGGTCGCAGCCGAGCGCGCCAGCGGCGGCACGATCAACAGCGAGCCTCTAGGCACCGTGTTCAGCGTGCAGGACATGGCGACATTAATGATGGGCATCAGCGATAACACGGCGACTGATCATCTGCATGAACTGGTCGGTCGCGCAGGCATCGGTCAAGTGGTCCAGGACTACGGCGTTGCCGATCCGGATATCCTGCTTCCCTTTCTGAATATCAGCGAACAGTTTCACGTCTTTTCGCGCTTTGACCTGCCCACTGCCCTGTCCTATGTGAACGGTACAGAACCGTTTCAGGAAACGTTCCTGAGCAATCAGATCGAGCCGCTGGGCCCTTCCTTTCCAACCAATTTCCCGTTTTTCCATCAGCAGCTGCTGACCGATGGGACTTGGGCTGCCAGTCCGGCCGATGTATGCCAGACCCTGGCCGGACTGCGCGCCACAGCTGAAGACAACGGTGCGCTGGAGCTGGTCGATATCGCAATGGCCTCGCAAGCCGCCTTCCCGAACCTGCGAAACGAGTGGGATCGGGTCTGGTACAAGGGCGGCAGCCTGGCCTCTGGCGCCAACGGGCTGCACGTATTGGCCAATGCCTGGCTGCTGGAGAATTCCGGCGACTTTCCGCCCTATGTCGTGGTTGGTCTGGCCAACAATCCGGCCGGCGGCATCGATCAGTTCAACATCAATTCTGTACTGGCTCGAGTGATCGAGTTGGTGCGGAGATTCGAGCCCTGATTCGCAAACACCGCTGATTTATTCAATTAAAACAATTAAGAGATATCGCTCATGAGTATCCAAAAACTGATCGTGCTTGCCGCTCTGCTGTGGTTGACAGGTTGGCCGATGTTGCTGCATGCAGAAATTATTCGCATCAGCGTAGCCGAAAACGGCTCCGAGTCGAATGCCGACAGCTATCAAGCCCGGCTATCGGACAACGGTTCAATTGTGGTGTATCGCTCCAATGCCGATAATCTTGTCGCCAACGATACCAACGATTGGCCGGATATCTTCCTGCGGGATGTTACTGCTGGTAGCTCCGAGCGAATCAGCCTGGCGCCAGGCGGCAGTCAACTGACGCAGACTACAGCAAGGCACCGTCCATTTCGTCCGATGGACAATGGATCGTGTATGAAGGCCGGTTAGGCGGTATCACCTCGGTGCTGGTCTACGACCGAATCAATGGAATCACACTGAACCCTCTACCTGATACCTTCAGCGGCAACCCGGACACACCAAGCACGGCCCGTGTTGGACCGGCAATTGCTGGCAACGGTAGCGTGTTCGCATTTCAGACCAACAGCCCGCTGCAGAATGCCTTTCCGGCCAGCATCCGCCCAGTCAATGATGACACCGATACGGCACCTGATATTTTCATTTACGACCTGGTTACATCACCCACGCCGCCTGTTCAACGCATCAGCCGGCAATCGAATAGCAATAGCCTTGACGCCGACAATCGCAATCCATCCATCGATGAAACGGGCCAGTTCATCGCGTTTGAATCGTTTTCAGACCTGCTGCCAGAAGACGACAACAACCAGGGCGATATCCTGCTCAAGGATCGCCTGAATGGCCCATTGCAATTGATCAGCGCAACGCCGGCTGGTGCAAGTGGCAATGCAGTCAGTCTCGAACCGGCCATCTCCGACAACGGTAATTTCGTCGCCTTCCGCTCGGGCGCAAGTAATCTGGTTCCCGAAGACACGAATGCGCGTCTTGATATTTTCGTGCGGAATGTTTCAGCCGGGACAACAGAGCGAGTCAGTGTGGCATCGGACAGCAGCCAGGCCAATCAGAACAGTTTCGAGCCCGATATTTCGGGTGATGGTCGATTCGTCGTCTTTCGATCCAATGCCAGCAACCTGGTTGCCGGCGACACGAATGCCAGAACGGACATTTTCGTCCACGACCGCAGTACAGGCGAAACCGCCAGAGTCGGACAGCCAGCTGGTGAAGACTCAAACGGCAATAGCGTAAACCCTGCTATATCAGGCGACGGTCAGTGGATCGTGTTCGAATCCGACGCCACCAACCTGGTTGCAGGCGACACCAACGGTGCACGCGATATCTTCCGGGCACCCAATCCACTGTTCAATACCCGCACCACCTCGCCGGGAGGCAGCCATGAATAGGCGTAAATTATTGCCGTCACTTATCGCTGTGCTGTTGCTGCTGAGCTGGTTTTGTACCGCTCAAGCAGGCGATGGCGAAATTCTGTTCATCAACAGTTTCGAAGGCACTGGCAACGTGCCACAGTTTGTCTCGGTTGATGATCAGGTCGGCGTGGCAGAACAGCTGCTGATTGTCGATATTGATACTTCCGAGCCAGCCAATCAGAACGGCGTGTTTTTCTCGCTGGTCGATGCACCGGCCGGCATGACTATCAACGATCGCACGGGGATCATTCAGTGGACGCCTGCGCTGGTCCAGGTGGGTAGCGATTCGGTGACGGTGCAGGCTGAAGATCTCGAAGGACTGACCAATACGCTGTCGTTCAATCTCGAGGTCATCAGCACGTCCGGGAGCCCGTTGATTCAGCCCATTCCCGATCAGGTCATTGTTGTCAATGAGACTTATCTGTTTGACGTTCAAGCCACCGATCCTGACCCGGCAGAGGTCCTGCTGTATGAACTGATCGACCCACCAGGCGGCCTTGTAATGAACAGCGCCAGCGGCGAGTTGAGCTGGACCCCCGAAGCGAGCGATATTGGTGCCTACACCATTCGGGTGCGTGTATCCGATCCGGGCGGAGCAGCCAACGAGACATTGTTCAGTCTTCAGGTTGTTGCCTCCAATCTGCCACCGGTCATCACCGCCCTGCCCGATCGCGGTGCAGCGCCCACTGTGCCGGTTGAGATTCAGGTCGATGCGGCCGATCCTGATAACAATGATGTGAGTTACAGCTTATCAATCCGACCCACCGGCATGGTGATTGACCCGACCAGCGGCTTGATTCGCTGGACGCCAACCCTGCAGCAGCTCGGGCCGCATGTGGTCACAGTGGTGGCATCCGACCCGCTCGGCGCGAACGATTCGGCCACATTCGAAATCGTCGTCGACCTGAACCGCGCGCCGGTAGCTGTAGACGATGCCGGCTATCGCGTCGAGCGTGGCGATACATTGATCGTGCCAGCCCCCGGCGTGCTCGATAACGACAACGATCCGAACAGCGACGCGCTGAGCACACTGCTGGGAACCGGCCCCGAGCGTGGCAGCTTGCTGTTGAACAGCGATGGCGCGTTTGAGTACACACCGGACAACCCGATCGGCACGATCGGTTTCGAAATCGACTGGGAAGCCAACGTGAGCGGTGGTGGAGGCAATTGGATGCCGATCATTGCCAACATGGACGACGATGAACAGTCCGAAATTCTGGTAAATCTTGCTGGCGGGTGTTGCCAACGCGAGATTCGCGCTTATGACGGAATCGATGGGTCTTTGGAATGGGCCACGCTTTTTGCAAATCGCGAGCTTTCTTTTACTTCACAACCCGCAGTTGCAGATATTGATCTGGACGGAATGCCGGAGTTGATTGTTGTTGGCGGTCAACCCGATGCGTTCCCGAGCCGCGAATCCATTTTGTACGCCTTTGAGCATGATGGCACGCTCAAGTGGTTAAGTGAGGAGTTTCCAGGCAGCATTTATCGAAACGGGAGTCTTGCTTCGAACTTCGACTTTTTCGGATCAGCATTGAGTATTGCAGATCTGGACCAGGATGGTTTCCCGGAAATAGTAACCGCGCCAACAGGCGGCCCCGTTCAATTTGCGGTTTGGGATCACGAGGGCCAGCTGATACGAACGGTGGAAAGTGAGACCTCCAACTTGAATGACCTCTCTGTCCGAGTGACGCTAGTCGACCTGGATCTCGACGGCGATCTTGAGGTTGTCGTAGGCGGCACCGCCTGGCACCATGATGGCACTTTTATCTGGGACATCGGCATTGCTTACGGAAACAATTATCTGAATACATTTCCGATCGTGGCCAATCTGGATGAAGATCCCTATCCAGAGTTGATCAGGATACGGGGAATTGGAACCGATGGATTGGACCAACGTGCCAATCTACTGGCGGTTAACCACGACGGCTCCATAAAATGGGAAATTCCAACGCCGGGACTGGGCACAGCGGATGCTCCACTGACCGCCGCCGACTTGAATCAGGATGGCTTTGCCGATGTCATACGAATGGGCCCGAACTTCGAGGGCTATGTCGAAGCAAGGGATGGGCGCGACGGCGCCCTGCTCTGGACCAGCAACGTGGAGTCCGGCCGTGGAGGAACAACGGTCTTCGACATGGACCGCGATGGTTTTCCGGAGGTCATTGCGTTCGATCCGTCCAGCAGATTGCACGTTTTGAACGGACAAGACGGAACAAGCCTGGAGGTCTTTCCGACGATCGGTGGAGGAATCCGGCCCCCGCTCAATACGTCTCCGGTCTTCGCCGACATCGATACCGACGGTCAGGCCGAACTGGTTCTTTCCATGGGCGCCAGCTTTGGTAACTCGCCAAGCATATCGGTGTATCAGAGCCCCCAACAGGACTGGGGCCCGATGCGCTCAATCTGGAATGAGTGGAAATACCGGGTGACCAACGTCAATGATGATTTAACCATTCCCGGACAAGAGCGGCCACACTGGCTGCAGCCTGGTCTAAACCAGGCCCGCGTCAACGAACGCCTGCCCGAAGCTCGTATTGAGGAACAAGACCAGTTCAGCTATCGCGCCAGCGATGGTCTGCTGCAATCGAATGTCGCCAATGTCGACATTACTATTCTGCCGCCCAACACCCCTCCGCGAATTCTATCGATCCCGCGAACCTTGGCCTCGCCCGGATTCGAGTACGTCTATCGTGCGCTGGCCGTCGATGCGGATCCCGGCGAGAGCCTGACCTGGTTGATCGCAGAAGGCCCGGCGGGGTTGACTGTCGACGCACAGGGCACGCTGCGATGGACGCCTAGCGTGGCCGACCTGGGGTCGAACCCGGTGGTGCTGCAAGTAACCGACACCATCGGTATTGCCGGCTTCCAGAATTTCATCATCGAAGTACAGGATCCCATTGTTGTACCGGACGTGGCCGGATTGAACGAGACTCAGGCCATCGCTGCAGTTGAAACGGCAGGCCTGGTGGTCGACCCGCTTCGGCCCGTATTCAGCGACACGATTCCTGCCGGTCAAGTCGTGACTCAGTCGCCGAGTTCCGGCAGTCTGGTTGCTGCAGGCGACGCTGTGCTGGTCGAGGTCTCACAGGGGCCAGTGCCGCTTCAAGTGCCGGATCTGATCGCGCTGGCGCTGGACGACGCCACCGATGAGATTCTGGCTGAGGGCTTTGCCGTCGGAAGCGTGAGCTTCATCAACGATGATTTGCAGCCGGTCGATACCGTGCTGATACAGGATCCGGCACCACGCTCGGCGCAAGCGCCCGGCTCGGCTATCGATATCACGGTATCGGGCGGACCGCGCGCTGTAATACGCATTACACCGTCCATTATCCCGGCTGGTCAGAGTGCGGAGGTGACGGTCAGCGTTCGCGACGTCGACGGCAGCCCGCTGGACCCACAGCCGGCAATTAACCTGACGCTGGGCATCTCGCCGGGTGACATCAGTGGCACGCCACCGGTCTTGAGCGGCACAACCATCACCACGAGCGCCGATAGTCAGGGTCGATTCAACGCCATTGCCAGCTTCTCGGCTCGCGGCGGCGAGACGGTTACCAGCCCGGCGGTCATTGCACAAGCCGTCAGCGACGGCGATGGGGCCAATGTATTCAGCGAGTTTGCCGAACAGTTGGCTGATTACGAGCAATTGATCGGCCAATTGATCGCCGCGGTCAATGCGGCGGATGGTTCTGCGATAGTCTCGATCGACGCGGCGCTGGCTGACTTGTTGGGCGCGATTGATACGCCCAGACTTAACGGCCTGTCACCGATCGCACCTGAAGGAGGCGTTCCACCCTCACCTGCGGAGGCGATTTCTCTAGGGTTCTCACCCGGACCAAGCGATACTGCCTATGTCGGCGCCGCGTTGGATCTGTATGCATCGCTCGAACAGATTGAGCAAGTCATCAAGCAAGGACTGGCACCGGATCGCGTCATCAATACACTCAATCAGACACTGTCTGATGCAGCCTCTGTAGCCGGACAACTCGAACCGGGGGTGTATGGCGTACTCGAAGCCTCTGAAGCACTGATTGCCATCCTGGGTACCCGAGCACCGCGCATGCTGGTGGCCGACATCGAGGCTGTACGCCAGGCGCTGCGTGACAACGGCATCATTACCGCAGACGGCCAGATCGGCGGTGCGCGCTTTACCCTACCGGGCATCATGTCGGCCAGCCAGATCCGTACCACGATTATCAAACAGATCTACCTGCCCTACCTGGGCGATGTCGCCAAGGCCATGGGCGCTCTGATTGCCGCCGATGCGCTGCAGACCTATGCCAATGCCGGATCGCTTGCAGGCATCATCACTGGCAGCAGTCTGGCCATTCATGTATTCGACATCGACAACTCGGTCATCGAGGGCATCGGCTTCGATACGCTGCTGCCCGAGGGTAACTCAGTGCTGATGATCGGCCCGGAACTGGTCGATGACGCCATCGGCGTGATCAATGCCGCGCTGCCCAATGCCCAGGATCTTAAAGACTTGAACGGCATCCGCGACGCCATTATCGGTGCAATAGAGGCGGCTGAGGCCTTCAACACGTCGTTCGATGAGGCCAACAGCAGCCCGTCACAGGGTTTGCGCGGGTGTTTATTGGACAATTCATCCAGCTGCCGCCAGCTGGTCTATCCGGACGGGTTCAAGTCGGTCTACAAGGTCAGTAGCGGCCCCGCACTGCCAGCTCCTGTTTTGATCGTTGTACAAAATCTCGCTGGTGGCGGTTTTGGTGTTTTTGTGGCCAATTTCGTACCCACACGAGAATGATGTTCGATCAACACAGGTGATGATTGCTAAGTATGCGGCCGCACCATGCGGCCGGCGAACTCGAGCATGCGCTGAAACAGGCCGCGCTTTTTCCAATCATCAGGCTGAATTTGGCGGCATTGTTCAAGATCGTTCTCAAAATCGTTGGCTAGCGTACTGACCAACTGGGGACTCTTTACGATCAATGCAATTTCATCATCCTTGCTGATTGAGCGTTGGTTGAAATTGGCAGAGCCGATGCAGGCGATTTCGTCATCGGCAATGATCGATTTGACATGGAGCATGGTTTTTTCGTATTTCCACAAACGAATGCCCGCCTCGATCAGCGGTTGGAAGGTGTCTTCACCGGCAACTTGGGAAACGCGTTCATCGGTATATTGACCAGGCATCATGATCTGAACATCGACCCCTCGCTCAACCGCCTCAATCAACAATTTGCAGGTTGCCTGATTCGGAACGAAATAAGCCGTGGTCACCCACAGACGTGCATTGCAGGTTGCAATCAACAAATCGAAAACCAGACTGATATCACTCCAACCACCGGTTGAAGCGGTGGCTCGTACTGTCAAAACAGATTCGTCATCGACCGCATGATTGATTGGCAGCTGATCGTCCGGGTTAAGTACCCGTTGACCCGTTTCGGCCCAGTTGCCGTAAAAACCGCCGATCAGCGCCTTAACGGCGGGCCCCGTAATCTTGAAGTGTGTGTCACGCCATTCATTTTCGCTGCGTGCATCGCCGCACCACTCTTCGGCGATACCAACACCGCCAGTGAATCCGGTCGTGCCGTCCACCACGAGTATTTTTCGATGAGTGCGGTGCTCCCGGCTCCAGATCTTCCAGCTCGTCAAGGGACGAAACCACTGCAGATTGACGCCTGACTGCAGCATCGTCTGGACGTTTTCATCGGATATCTGACGTGCACCAACCGCATCCAGCACTACGCGAACCTGAATGCCTGCCTTCGCCTGGCTTGCCAATGCATCAGCAAATTGGTCCGCAATTTCACCTTCCCAATAAACAAAGGTGAGCAATTCGATCGTACGCTCTGCCGAGCGGATCCCATTGAGCATCGATGAAAAAATCTGGTCACCGTTCAACAGTCGGGTAACTGTATTGCCAGTGATGAATGGATAGCCCAGAAAGTATTCCAGGGCCGAGGAAACGCATTGGTCCGACAATTCAGCTCGCATAATCGACCCAGTCGAAATGGCTAATGCAAGGCTATCCTAATGTATTTCTTAACTTTGCTGTCAGCAATGTAAGCAGGGGCCCAATCAGCACCTTGCCGAGCAGGTAGGAACCGTTTTTCGAATTGATTTTCAATGTACTTGCTGTCTTGGAAGCGACCGAGCTGAATTTGATTCGGGCTGCAAGCCATCCGATACCAAATGCAGCGCCAAGCACCCATGGCGAACTCAGCGCAGAGGACACTTGACGCTTGGCATGTAGCCGATTGAGCTCGGCCTTTTCCAACTTGTAGTGCTGACTGGCTTCAAGCTGAGCAATACGAGTGTCGATTTGCTTGAGATTAAACACGCAGTATCATCTAACCGCTTGCATGACTCATTCTGGGCGGGTCGATTGAGTCGAAGTCAACGCCAGTGCCTTACGCGACGCAGGAAATCGAAAGTTTCTACTCAACCTCAAGATCAACAGGCAACAAAAACCGATAAGGGCACCTTGCACCAATGCACTGGCAAGCAAGATCCAAACCCAGTCCAGTCCGAGCTGCAACAATGCGACTGAACCGGCTGCCCACAACATGGCCCAGAGTGTAATGACAAATACAAGAGCACTCAGCGCCAATGCCAGCATGCCTATCAGGCTTATTGCGACTTTTTGCGCTTCAAGCGAGACAATGCCGAGCGCATCGGAAAAAGCAGACGCCGCTGCCTGAGCAGCGGTTCGATAATGTTCGAGGATGGATTGATCGGAAGACATGATCAACTACAGCTTGAACTGATTGCATGGGGTCAACTACTTGCGCAACAGCGAAGACAGCAAATAGCCTGCACCTGCGGCAATGCCGATTGACACCAATGGGTTTTGTCGAATTTTTTCACTGATGTCGGTAGCAATATCTTGAGTGTAGGTTGTCGCTTGGTCGGCCGTATGTTTTGCACGATCCTGAGCCTGTGCAGCCGCATCGCGAACTTGCTGTTCCGCCGGAGCTGCGCGGCGTGCCATTTCGTCGATTGCCTCGTGCGCAGACGCTTGAACCTGTTCAACAACGGGTGATTCGGACGCTTTCTCGCGGTTCTTTTTGGCTGGCATAGTTTGATCTCTTGTGTGATGACCTGCTGTTCTGATAACGTGCTGTTTTGATTAATGTGGATTACGGATCAAGTGTTTTCATCAATCTCATCTTCTACATCGTCAGCGGCATCTTCTAGCGCATCACCGGCATTGTCGACAGCCTGATCAATTTCTTCACCGGCTTCTTCAGCAGGGCCATCCGTATCACAGCCCGTCAGTCCGATCGAAAGCAGTAAAGAAAAGAATACAGCAACTACTGTCTTGGAAAAAAGGGTCAAATAACTCATATTACTTCTCCTGATCATCGGTCAATTCATTCAGCTTCCTGGCTATGGACTCTTTAGTATCGCCATAGTGCTGCTGGATTTTTGCAGACAGTTCCTCGAGATTGCCTTCTGCCTGCTTGACTTCGTCATCCGTCAGCTTGCCCCACTGCTGCTTGATTTTCGCGTTGAATTCATCGATATGTCCTTCACGTTGGTCTTTGTTCATGATTGTTCCTTAGGCGTTTTAAGCAGTGTAGGTATTATTGATGCACAGGCCATAACCTAAGTTAAAGCAGCTTAATTTTCTTACGCCTATATTGCCGACTCCACACACTGAGGAGTTAGATATGATTGGTTGGGCTTTAACATTTTTGATTGTCGCGCTGATTGCCGGCGTATTGGGATTTACAGGCATTGCGGGAGCTGCTGCGAATATCGCATGGATATTGTTTGTAGTAGGGCTTGTTGTTGCGGTAATTTTCTTTATTCTGGGAAGAAGGCCCCGCGTCTAGACGCAATAAGACCGTCTTATATTAACCAGTTAACTGGCCTGCAGCTGCAGGCCTTTTTTATGGATCCCGTATCCAGTTGACGTCGGGTTCCAGGTACGATGGATCAAACCCTGCTAACTCAACCAATGCGTCGAGATTCAAAATTTTAAACGTACCCGCGCTCCACTCCAGCAGTGACTTCTGAGTAAGATCAGTCAAGGTTCGGCTGATATGCACTGATGTAACGCCGAGCGTATCGGCAATCAGTTCCTGAGTCAGCGGTGTTTTCAGATTCAAATCACTGGTTTTGAGTCGCGCTCGTAGTTCGAGTACAAAATGTGCCAGGCTACAGTCAGCCGATCGTTGCCCCAGGCTCATGATGCGTTCAACCAGAAGAGACTGCTGCTGTGCCAGCATCAGCATGACGACCTCAGTCAGGCGTGGAGAATCATCAAATGTCTTGATCAGGTTTCTCTTTGGATAAGGGCACGCAACGACAGGTCCAATGGCCACAATCGAGTTCATGGACTGTTCAAAACCGATTTTTCTCATGCCGACAATCTGGCCCGGCAAATACACATCGAGAATCTGACGATTTCCATTGGCAAGATGCCGGCATGACGCCACCCACCCGCTGCTGATAGTAAAAATGGTCTTGGCGGGATCGCCTTCAGCAGTAATGATTTCGTCTTTCCTGAATTCACGTGGATCGCGTTCGAGTGACTGGACCAACTCGCATTCCTGGTCCGTCAAATCGATGTAGGAACGGAATTCGCTTACGATGCAACTTTTCACTGCGATGACTCCAGTTGTCTTTACAGATCAGCCCTGACCTGATTGGGACGACTATAATAGCGGTTGATCGAACGCTGTGCCGGTAATGTCAGACAATCGAGTCAAAGTCGTTGAGGTAGGCCCACGTGACGGGCTTCAGGACGAGTCACGCTATGTGCCGGCGGAAACCAAACTGAAGCTGATTCACAAGCTGGCCGATTGCGGCATCCCGGTCATCGAAGTCACTAGTTTTGTATCCCCGCGCTGGGTCCCCCAGCTTGCCGATGCCGAAGAGATCATGGCCGGCCTGAACCGCATGCCTGGCGTGCACTACCCCGTGCTGGTGCCAAATGAGCGCGGCTATCAGCGCGCTCGGGCCGCCGGTGCAAATGAGGTCGCTGTTTTTACCGCAGCTTCTGAAGCCTTCAACCAGAAAAACATCAACTGCAGTATTGACGAGTCGTTTGATCGCTTCCGGCCGGTGCTGGAGCGAGCCGCAGAGGATGGCGTGCGGGTTCGTGGCTATATCTCTTGCGTGTTGGGCTGCCCCTACCAGGGCGAGGTTCGCATCAGCGATATTGTGCGGGTCGCAGGCGCCTTGAAGGATGCCGGCTGCGCTGAAATTTCTCTTGGTGATACGATTGGTGTTGGTACGGCAAGAAAAGTACGCGAGGTCGTCAGCGCCATCCTGGAGCTGGTGCCCGATAATCAGTTGGCGGTTCACTTTCATGACACCTACGGCCAGGCACTGGCCAATATCCTGACCAGCCTGGAACTGGGTGTTCGGATTGTTGACAGTTCGGTGGCAGGCATCGGGGGCTGCCCGTACGCGCGTGGTGCAACCGGCAATGTGGCCACTGAGGACGTAATCTATCAACTGCACGGGCTGGGGATGGAAACGGGTGTGGATCTGGACGCATTGGCGTCGACCGGACGCTGGATAGCTGGCACCCTGGGCCGCCAGGGAAGCCGAGCCGGGACGGCCATTTACAATAAAAATTTTGCGGATTAGCCAAGAGAGAATGGTGACATCATGAATTTCGATAATCTAAGCGCCGTCATTACCGGCGGCGCATCGGGGCTGGGCCATGCTGTCGCGCGCGGGTTTGCACGGCGTGGCGCCAGGCTCGCGCTGTTTGACCTGAATGAGGAACAAGCAGCAACGACGGTTGAATCATTGAGGGAATCCGGCGCCGAAGTTTCGTTCTATCCGGTAGATGTTAGCGACGAAGATGCGGTTGCAGCCGCAATCGACGCTGCCGAACGGTCGATGTCAGGGTTGAACGTAGCCGTGAATTGTGCCGGCATCCTAGGTGGCGGCCGCGTGCTGGGCCGTGAAGGGGCCATGCCATTAAGCCGCTTCCGCGATACCGTCATGGTCAACCTGGTCGGCAGCTTCAACGTAGCCAAAGCCGCGGCCGAGCGGATGCAGCGCAATGAACCCAATGCAGACGGCGAACGCGGTGTAATCATCAATACGGCCTCGATCGCCGCCTGGGAAGGACAGATCGGCCAGGCTGCCTATTCAGCCTCGAAAGGTGGTGTCGTGGGCATGACGCTACCCATGGCACGCGAATTGACCCGATTTGGGATCCGGGTGATGACCATTGCACCGGGTGTATTTCACACGCCGATGATCGACACACTGCCCCAAGACATTCAGCAGGCTTTGGGTGATGCGGTACCTTTTCCAAAGCGGCTCGGCAAGCCAGACGAATTCGCAGATCTTTGTGCGCACATTGTCGAGAACGCATATTTCAACGGCAGCACCATCCGGCTGGATGGCGCGGCGCGTCTTGAGCCTAAATAAAGCCTTGAGCCCAAATAAATGATTGCAGCCGAACGCTGCTGGAGCAACCATGATTGAAACATTTGCCGAACTGAGTGCCCACGTCAAGACACACTTTAACGTGGTTCATGAGGAAAAATTCGTTTTGGGCCTTGAAGTGACTACCGGCAGCGAGCAGCGTCGTCAAAGCCTGTTTCTCGCCGAACTGAGAGACGCCGATGACCAAAGAGTGCTACGGGTCGAAACCACGGTTGCGCCGCTGGCACAGCATGATCCGGTCAAAGCCTTGCGGGTTAACCTGATGCTGCGCGTTGGTTATCTTGCAGTTGGCGACCTAGAAGGAATCCCGTTCCTGAAGCTGTGCGATAACGTGCAGTATCAAAGCCTCACGCCTGGAGTCATCAATGAGCATATTCATTGCATTGCGAGCCTGGGCGACGAAATCGAACAAGCGCTGACCGGTGACGGCAGCGATTATTTTTAAGGCCAATTGGAGATTCAAACATGGAAGCAATCACTGAATATCTGACCAATCTCGACACCCAGCTGATGTTGAGCTGGGGCTGGAAAATTGTTGCGGCGCTGCTGATCTTCATTTTCGGCCGCTGGGTGGCCAAAGCTGTGGTCGGTTTTGTAACGCGCATTATGAAAAAGCGTGATGTTCCACCGATCGTATCGAATTTCATCGCGGTCATTCTGTATGCAGTGCTGCTGATCATGGTGATCGTGGCTTCTTTGTCCCAGCTTGGCGTGCCGATTGCGCCGTTCGTTGCAGTTCTTGGTGCAGCCGGTCTGGCGGTGGGTCTGGCCCTGCAGGGTTCGTTGAGCAACTTCGCCTCCGGCGTCATGCTGATCGTATTCCGGCCATTCCTGAAAGGCGATTTTGTCGAGGTTGCCGATGTTTCCGGCAGCGTCGATGAGGTCAACATCTTTACGACGGTATTGAACACGGTCGATAATCGTAAAGTGATCATTCCGAATGGCTTGATCACCTCTGAGCCCATCACCAACTTCAGCGCGCACGACACCCGGCGTGTGGATCTGGTTATCGGCGTGTCCTACAACGATGACCTGAAACTCGCACGCGAAGTCATCGCGCGCGTAATCGAGGCACATGACGCCGTCCTGGACGATCCCGCCCCGGTCATCATGCTGTTGGAATTGGGTGAGTCGAGCGTCGATTTTGCGGTGCGGCCCTGGGTCAAGAGCCCGGACTACTGGACAACGCGATCGGATCTGCTGACCCAGCTGAAAATCGAGCTTGAAGAGGCCGGCTGCTCAATCCCCTACCCGCAGCGCGATATGCATATTCTGAAGCTGAATCAGGATGCCAACGACGATTCGACTGCCTGACTATCCATCAGGCCCCCAGAGCAGGCGGTCGACCGCCTGCTCTGGACTGAATCGCTGCAAATCGATCGTGTCCTGGTCGAATTCCACGCCCTCTGATTCGAGCAGTTTTCGCTGACGGGTATAGGGTGCGCTACCCTTCTTGAAACTGATGCCACCCTGGGCATTGACGACCCGAAACCAGGGCAGCTTCAGCTTCTTCGGTGCGCGCCCGATTGCGCGACCCACCATGCGGGCCCGTCCTGGCATGCCGGCCAGACGGGCGACTTCTCCATAATTCAATACACAGCCCTCTGGAATGCTGGACACGACTGCCCAAATTTTTTTATAACGATCATCCTGGCTTTCGGGAACGGGTTTTTCCGCGGTCATGATTCAGCAGATTCACGCTTGGCCAGTTGCTGGGTACGTGACAGGATGCCGTTGTACATATTCAGCTCATCATCGGTAGGTTGTGCACGCAGAAACAGCTGACGGATACGTCGAAGTAGCGTTTCCCTTGGCCGGGAACCGCCATAGTCGATGGCTTCGATGGTCTGCTCGAAGCGCTGAAAAAACACTTCCATGCGCTCGGCGCTGGCAGGGGGCGCAGATGCATTCGACACGCTGGCGCTGGCTAATGACGCATCCAGTTCCGAGGCCGCCATCCTCAACTCATAAGCAATTACCTGGACAGCCTGGGCCAGGTTCAGCGAGGCATAGTCTTGCGCGGTCGGAATCGCCATTAGAAAATGACAGCGGTCCTGAGCCGCATTGTCCAGGCCACTGCGTTCGCAACCGAATACGACGGCAATCGGACCACGGGCTTCGACAATACGCGACATCGCGCTTCGTGCATCGATGTGCTCCTGCGAGATGGTGCGTGCTTTTGCACTGCAGCCTATGACGAGTGTGCAGTCCGCAATCGCCTGATCCAACGTATCGTGAACTTTGGCGTTATCCAGCAAATCATCCGCGCTTGAAGCCAGGGCTGTGGCTTCCGCATGAGGGTATTTCAGCGGAGCGACCAGGCGAAGATCGCTCAAGCCCATGACCTTCATGGCCCGCGCTGTCGATCCAATGTTGCCTGGGTGGCTGGTGTGGTCCAGCACAAAGCGAATGGAATCCAATGGCTTCATGCTCGCAGTGTAGCGCGGGATGCGATATCGAATGTGCGGCAATCAAGCCAGGACTGGATCAAACCAGATGGCAACTGATTCTGCTAGCATGCAGCCTGCTGTCTGAATTCATCACTACCGAGTATTTCGTGACCCATCCATTTGTTAATACCGCTATCGAAGCGGCCCATAAAGCCGGCGATCTGATCATGAAATACCGTGATCGCGTCGACTCCATTCCAGTTGAGCGCAAGGCACGCGGAGACTACGCCAGCGAGATCGATCGAGCCTGTGAAGCCCTGATTCGAGCCGAATTGCAGCGTCGCTATCCTGACCATGCCATCGTCGGCGAAGAGGACGGCAAAACCGGCGACAGCGAAAATGTCTGGCTGATTGATCCCATCGATGGCACGACGAATTACCTGCGCGGGATCCCGCACTACTCCATTTCCATTGCATTGAGCGTCAAAGGGCGTGTCGAGCATGGTGTCGTCTATGATCCGGTTCGTGATGAGCTGTTTGCAGCCAGCCGTGGAGAAGGCGCTACGCTGAACAATCGCAGAATCCGCGTTTCCGGACGAACTGATCTGAACGGTGCCATCATTGCTGCTGCATTTCCGTTTCGGAATCGTCGTCTGTTACCTGCCTACCGGTCGATGTTCGACGATGTGTTTGAACAAGTCGACGACATCCGGCGGGCCGGCGTATCATCAATGGATCTGGCCTACGTCGCCTGCGGTCGACTGGACGGATACTGGGAACTGGCGCTGAAGCCCTGGGATATTGCGGCGGGTGCATTGCTCGTGCAGGAAGCCGGTGGCGTCATTACCGATATTGCCGGTGGCGATCACTGGCTCAATTCCGGTCATGTCATTGCCGCGCCTTTCAAATTGATTACGCCGCTGCGTCAACTGGTTGAGCCGCACCTGACCGAAGCCATACGGGCCCGTTTGAAAAGCTGAGTCATACACGCCGCCGGCCATTCAAGGCCTGAATAACAGGAAACAGCGCAAATACGACCTGACCGGCGAGCCCGAGTGCGCCCGCGGGGTGCCGGTAGTGGCTCAGATGTTCGGCAATCGTTTGATCGGAAAGCCACAGCGACAGCGCAATTTCGGCCAGCATCAGCAAGATGAACGCCATGCAGCCCATGATCAACGCGGCTGAAATCGACCGATCGAGCTCAAAACGCTGCATTAGCCAGCGACATATCAACCAGGCTGCCACCAGCATGATGGGCAACTCGATCATCACAGCATTGAACTCACCAACGGCGGCCTGCAGCCACAGCGTGCGACAGGCACCAAGAACAGAACCGATCAGAAAAACAATCGTGAAATACAGCACACTCGCTCGAATTGCCTGCCGCATCAGCCATTCCTCATCACATTGCAATCAAAGACATCGGGTGCACCCATCGTATCGGATCCCTTGATGGGCAGCCAGTCACGATGGGGCAGCCTTCATGCACCATTGTGTTATGCATATTGGTGCAGCGACTATCAGCAACCGCAATCCCTGCAGCTGATAAGCGGTCGCATTGGGTAATGAAGCGGCTTGAACATCAGTTCGACGAAATGGATTCGTGGCAATCCAGCGTTGATCGACGCGTTGCCGGGTCGACGTTCCAGTTGCTGATAGGATTGTCAGATGAAAGAAATGATCGATCGATCCGCTCGCGCTGTTGTTCTCGGCCTTGGCATGATCATCGCTTGCGCGTCCACGCCCGCACGGGATGAACCGGGGTTGGACCGCTTGCGAATGCTGCAAACCGATTCGCGTTACGTTGACCCATTGATTCGTTTCCCGCCCGGTTTCAGCATCGGAACGACGCTGTATGGATCGGCCAGCATCGAGACCACCGCGCCTGCTGCAAGACGGCAGCTTGAGCGGGCTGCACAAAGCGGAATGCAGGGCTTCACCTACTACCTTGACTGGCCGGACCTGGAACCGGCGCCCGCCACGTACGATTTCAGCGAGCTCGAAGCCAACCTGGACGCGCTCGAGGAACGGGGACTCAGCCCGCTCATCAACCTTACCTTGATCGATATCGAGGATCTGATACTGCCCAGCGACCTGCTGTTGGAAGATGACCTGCTGCCGGGACTCAGGCTGAACGATCCACGGCTCGAATCGAGGCTGGCTGGATTGCTGGATCAACTGCTACCCATTCTCGAGGCGCACGAAGCCTGGTTTCTGGGCTTCGGGAATGAGATGGACGCATTGTTCGAAACGCGTCCGGAGCTGCTTGATGACTATGTCGAGCTGGTTCAGTTTGCTGTGCACTACACCGAACAGCTGGCACCGGCCCTGACCACTGGCGTGGTTGTCACAACAAGCGCAGTGCTTGAAAATCGACCGACGTTTCTTGCCTTGCAAGAAGCCGGCATCCTGACCGGAATGAATTATGCACCGATCCGGCAGAGTGACTTTACCGTGTTGCCGACTGAGCACATTCTCCAAGACTTCAGGCTGGCGCTGAGTCGCTTTGATGGGAAGCCAGTCATCATTCAGGAGCTGACCTGCCCGAATGCGGTAACCATGGGCGGCGATCAGGCCTGGCAGGCGCAGTGCATGGCGATATTGCTCGATGAAATCGCGATCCGGCCTGAGGTGCGATTCGCTTCAGTCTTTACGCTAGTTGATTTTGAAGGGGCATTCTGCGAGTTGATCCAGACGTTGTTTCTGGCCGGCGAAGACGGCGATGTGCCGCAGGCGCTGTTTGATCGCCTTGCTGAATACCTGTGCACAATGGGCGTGTTGGATGGCCAGGGCGAGCCCAAGCCGGCCTGGGAGAGTATTCTGCAGCGCATCCCTGCATTGACGGGCCGGAATCGCACGCTCCGACCAGGAGATCATCCTGGGCTGAGACAAGAGCTTCTGAAGTAGTCCATCACAAGCCCTTGAAAGCGCCGGCGGCGGTCATGCTGCGCAGGATCTGCGTTTACTCATTGGAGGGCAGCAGTAGACCCTGACTCATGCTCAGCGTGCGGTCGACACCCGGCAGGTGGCTTCGTTCATGGGACAGCATGAGGACCGTTCGGCCACGCAGGAACGGGTCCAATGCGGCGGCAACCACGCCGGCAGTTGCGTCATCCAGCCCCGCCATCGGTTCATCCAGAATCAGGCAGTCAAATGGCCCCAGCAACAAGCGTGCCAGTGCAATACGGCGGGCTTCTCCTCCGGAGACGCTCAGGCCGGATTCTCCCAGCCAGGTGTCCAGTCCATCCGGCAATTGCTCCAGCAGTGGCGACAACTGCACGATATCAAGCACTTCGCGCAACTCATCATCGCTGGCCCCTGCCCTGGCCAGTCTCAGATTATTGGCCAGTGAATCATTGAACAGCACGGTCTGCTGGGCAAGGTACCCAATTCGTGAGCGGACTTCGGGGCCCGGCCTACGGGTCAACGGCATACCTTCAAACTCGATCACGCCGCTGCTTGGCGTGAGCAGCCCGGCCAGCAGTTTGCCCAGCGTGGTCTTGCCACAGCCGCTGGCTCCACCAATCAGTATTCGTTGACCTGCCGTCAGATCCAAATTCAGGCCTGCTATCACCGGGTCGCCCCAAGGCTGGTAGCGGAAGCACAGGTTCCGAATACTGAAATCAGGATGACCATCGGTGCAATATGAGGTCGGGATGTTCACCGCTGCTGAACTCGCTGTGATGACATCGGCATCTTGTCCAGCCTGGCCTAACTGGTCGATGCGATCGGCCGAAGCGCGACAGGTTGCGAGGAACAGCCAGCCGTTGGCGAGCGGCAACCATAGGTCGACCAGGGCGAGTGAGGACAACACCAGCACCACCACGATCGGCCCGGACAGCAGGCCCTGACCAAGTAATTGCAAAGCCGACAGAAAAAGCAGCCAGACACCACAATACGCAAGCATCGCAACCAGGCCATGCGCAATGGCTTCTACTCGACGAAGATCGAGCTGGTGCTGCACAAAGGCTCGGTTGCGCTGGCTCACCTCGTCAAAGCGCGGCGCGACTTGGCCGATACTGCTCAGCGTTCGCAAACCCGCCAGGCTTTCGACCAGATGCGCGCGGACTTCAGGCCCGATCCGGGCCAGCGCCTGACCGCTGACGGCTGATGTTTTGCCTGCGACCCACAACACCAACGGAATGACGAGGGCATAGACCAGCAGCGTAATCCATGCCAAGCGGGCGTGCAGCCAACCATAGGCCAATACCGCCAGAAAGGTACATGCCAGCGCCGTGATCGCTGGCAGAATCAATTTGGGAAAAACGTGATCCAGCGTGTCCACATCGCGCGTCAATCGGCTCAGGGTATCGCCATTTTTCATTGAATCCAGCGCTTCAGGACTACGCTGCAGCAGGCGTTTGACGCTGTGCACGCGTAGATCAGCCAGCTGCCCCAGGGTAGCGTGGTGGCTGATCAATCGCTCCAGATAGCGTGCGACCGTGCGGCCTACCGCAAATGCCCGTATAGCGGCCCCCGGTACAAAAATATCGATCATCCCGATCAAACCGAGACCCGCCATGGCACTGGCGGCAATCAGCCAACCCGAGACGCCAAGCAACAACGCACCAGCGACGATCGTGACCATCGCCAGAAGGATTGCAAGCAGCATCCAGCGCAGGGTTGTACCGCCGGGTCGCAACAGCGTCGACCAGGTGGTCATGTTTTGCCTGCCTTCGCAGGATGCTCGGTCCATTGATCGTCACCAATTTCCACGATGCGGTCGACCCAACTCATGGCTGCACGACGGTGGCTGGCATACACCACGGTACAGTTTCGAAGCTTGAACAGTTCATCCATGGCTGCCAGAACGGCGTGCTCGCCAGCATGATCCAGGCTCGCAGTCGGCTCA
>JGI12210J13797_10855993_pt1 | contig 46997 bp, 46 predicted proteins | sample ElkSlonscriptome_3_FD_13797 | JGI IMG/M metagenome (IMG submission 13797) | reverse complement strand
GCCAAAAATACTCCCGCCGGAGGCTCCCCCGCTCACCACGACGCACCACACCTCGCACACCTCGACCCTACCCCGAATTCCGTTAAGACCGCGTTACCCCCACCGCACGCCGCATTAAGCCACCAATCCACCCCGAAAAGCCGACGTTTTGCCGACGCGATGCCGACGCTTTGCCGACACCCCAAACCCCAGTGAACGCTGGCGTTAACCATGATTCGCAAAGCAAACCTAGCCGGACCCGCCCCGCGCCCTATTTCCCCCTCATGCGCAGCCTGTTTCTTGCCCTCATCCTCGCAACGCCCGTGGCGGCCCAGCAGGTCGAGACCGACCTCGAACTGGTCCTGCTGGCCGATGCATCGGGGTCGATCGACGCAGACGAACTGCTCTTCCAGCGCCAGTCCTACGCCATCGCGATCACCGATCCGGCGGTCGTCGCCGCCATAGAGAACACGCTCTACGGGTCTATCGCCGTCACCTATGTCGAATGGGCCCAGAACCAGGCCACCGTGGTGGACTGGACCATCATCGCCGACATGGACAGTGCGACACGTTTCGCCGAGGCGCTGATCGGCCCGCCCCGTCAGGCCTATGGCCGCAATGCCATCGGCAGTGCCCTCCTCTTCGGGATGGAGGCGATAGAATCCAACGATATCAGGGGTTTCCGCAGGGTCATCGACTTTTCCGGCGATACGCTCGGCAACAGCTTCGGCCCACCGATCACGCAGGCCCGCGATCAGGTCGTGGCCAACAACATCACAATCAACGCCCTGCCCATCCTGCGCGACGGGCGGTCATCCGCGATGGATCTGCCACAGCTCTACCAGGACAATATCATCGGCGGCCCGATGGCCTTCGTGATGCCCGCAGGTGAAGGGCCGGAATTCACCGATGCCGTGCGCCGCAAACTGATCCTCGAAATCGCGGGCACGGTGCCACAGACGGACTATGCCTCACTCCTGCTGGAGGGACTCCAGATAGGCGAGTAGGTCGACGATCGGTTGCGACGTCAGCACCGGCTGACCGGTTTCCGCTTCGGTAAACGCTTCTTTTCCTTCGAAAAAATCGCCGTAGACCGGCATCATGCTACCGTGGCTGACCAGCGGGTCGCGCCCGTCGATGCGCATGATCACACGTGTCGTGGGAAAGACGCCATCGTTACGCACCGCCAGCGTCGTCAGGTTCGATGGCTGCACGACAAGAGACGGCGCCATGGGCCCGTTTCCCTGCGCATCGACCCCGTGGCAGGTCGCACAGTAAAAACCGTAGAGCGCCTCACCCTCGACCGCCTCCTGGGCCATAGCCGGGGCTGCGATCAGCATCGCAGCCAGACAAGATATCACCCGCATCGTTCCGTCCTCCTCGTGCTTGATCGTGTATACCATAGCCGGCGCAGAAGGGGCGATCGTTGATGTACGTCAAGCCCCTAGCGCAGTGTCAGGTTGCCCAGTGCGGCACGGATCATGCTGTCGGTGTCATCGCTGTCGCCCGACACGGCAAGCCCGATCAGGGCGCCTTTCTCTCCGCCGAAGGCACGGGCGTAATCGGCCGCCAGGTCCACGTTTTCATTATACGATCCCGTGCCCGCCTGCCGCAGCGCAATGGTAACACCTTGCCCGTCGGGACCGTAGGGTGACGGGATCACCTGTCCCCGCGCATGGTTGCCGCCATAGGCATACTGGATGATCCGCACCGCTTCGTTGCCCAGCAGCGCGCGGATATTGGCCCCCTCCAGCGACGGGGCCATGCTCTCGGGCACGAAGACGAAGTAAAGCGAGATATTCCGGTCGTCCCCGCCCTTCCGGCTGAGGTCGGTTGGCGGCACCGATTGTTCGACCGTCCAGGTCCAGGATGCGCCGTCGGTATCCCAGTTCGCGGGTCCCAGCCGCGTCCATGCGATCGAGACGGATCCATCCGACACAAGGCCGAGGTTCTGGCCGAAGGCATAGTCGTTCGAGGAAAACAGCGACAACCGCTGTTCCTGCCAGCCATTGGCAAAACTGATGTTCGCGGCATGACCGGCAGAGGCCACAGTAAGGGCGAGAATGGCAGTGGTAAGCGTGCGCAAGGCGATCTCCAGTAAGGTTCGGTGTTGTGGTCAGTCTGACCAACACACGCGCCGAGGGCAGCAAAAGTCCCGTGATGTCACGCCATTGTCAGCAAGGCGTTACCGCTGGATGCTTTGCAGATATTCCGTGAGGACCAGAAGACGCATCGGCACCGGCGTGCCAAGTCCGTCCTCTTCGACGATGACGGTCTCGCCCATATCACCGGCACCGAATTCGGGCATCGCGTCGTTGAAATGCGCCCCACGGTTCAGGCCGTCAATCGTGCTCATGACCTGGTTGGTCGGGAATACGCCGTCATTGCGGGCCGCAAGCGTGGTCAGATCGGGCAACTCTACCGCCAACCCCCGCGCCGCCGGACCATCGCCGGTGCCGTTCACGCCATGACACGCGGCACAGTCCTCAAGATAGGCTGTCCGGCCATCGACGGGTTCCTCGACGCAAGCCGCCAACCCCAATGCCAAGACGAGGTAGAAAAACCGCATGTGCCTGCTCCCTTTTTGTTGTTGGGTCATGTCTATCAAAAGCACCCCCGCCCTGTCTTGACCAAAGTTGGCCGGCGCCGATCCCCTCATCGCAGGGTTGGCCACCGTGGCGGCCGGGGCGTCGGTTCACCCCGCCAGATCGGATACAAGCGCCCACAACCGATCCGGCACATCCACTTCGGTCATCTCACGCCGGTTTTCACCCGGCAGCCGCGCACCTTCCTGTTCCGCCACCGCCGCGGCCAAACGCGCAAATCTCTCACCGAAGCCGTCGTGATAGGTGCCCGGATCCATCAGGATGTAGAACTGGCCCAGATCATGCGGTTTGCCCTGCGGCACTTTCAGGCCCGACACATCCAGCGAGTTGACCGATCCCGTCATTCCCGCCGCCAGCAGTTCCGCCATCAGGCCAAACCCCCACCCCTTGTACCCGCCTGCGCTGACCAGCGCGCCTTTCAGCGCCGCCTCGGGGTCAGTGGTCGGGTTTCCGTCCGGGTCCACCGCCCAACCTGGCGGAATCTCCTCGCCCGCTGCCTTGGCCATGGTGATCTTGCCCAGCGCCACGGCCGAGGTCGAAAAATCGAAATGCATCGCGGGGCCGCCTTCGCCGGGGACGGTCATCGCAATCGGGTTGGTGCCGATCACCGCCCTGTTGCCCCCCGGGGGCGCCACCACGGGCGAGGCGTTCGTGAAGCCGATGCCGATCAGCCCCGCTGCCGCGATCTGTTCGGTAAAATACCCCAGCGACGTACAGGTATGCGCATGGGCCACAGCCAGAGTCGCGACCCCGTTTTCCAGCGCTGCCGCGACCGCCTCGGGCAATGCGGCCGCGAAGGCCGGCTGGGCGAAACCGTACTTCGCATCCGCCAGCACCGCGCTCGGCCGGGGGCGCGTCACCTCCGGCAAGACCGTCCCGTTCACACGCCCCGACTGCAACTGCAGGCAATAGCTTTCCAGATAATAGAGACCGCAGATCACATTGCCCAAAGCTTCGGCCCGCGCGACGGCCGCGGCGACCGCCCCAGCCTGCATCTCGCCTGCACCATGAGAGATCAGCGCGGCCTTCGATTGCGCTTCGATGCGGGAAACGGAAATTTTCATACCACCTCCAGTCCGCCACCCGACAGGCGCACCTGCCTGTCCATGCGCGCGGCCAGTTCGAGATTATGCGTGGCGATCACGGCAGCCAGCCCAGTGCCGCGTACAAGGTCCATCAATGCGCGAAACACGCGATCGGATGTCTCGGGGTCAAGATTGCCCGTCGGCTCGTCCGCAAGAAGAAGCGTCGGCGCGTTGGCCAGCGCACGGCAGAAGGCCACCCGCTGCTGTTCCCCGCCCGACAGGGCGGCGGGTCGATGCGCCGCGCGTGCAGCGATTCCCACCTGCTCCAGCAGGGCCATCGCCCGCGCCTCGGCATCGGATCCCGAGACCCCGTTCGCCAACTGCGGCAGGACGATGTTCTCCAGCGCCGTGAACTCGGGCAACAGGTGATGGAACTGGTAGATGAAACCCACGGTAGCCCGGCGCACGGCCGTCCGCCTGCGGTCTGACAGCCCCGCCATCGCCTCGCCCGCGATCATGACCTCGCCCCTGTCGGGCGTGTCCAGCAGCCCCGCGATATGCAGCAGGGTCGACTTGCCCGCACCCGAGGGCGCCACCAGCGCCACGACCTCGCCCGGCGCGACATCCAGCGTCACCCCTTGCAAGACCTGCACCTCGTTGGGCTGGCCGTGATTGTAAGCCTTGTGCAGGTCACGCAGGCGCAGGGTCGGATCACTCATACCGTAGCGCCTCCACGGGATTCATCCGCGCGGCACGGCGGGCGGGAAAGATGGTGATGATCCACGACAAACCCAGCGACAGCGACACGGCCTTCAGCACATCCTCCAGCCGCAACTCGGCGGGCACATTGTAGATACCGCGGATCGACGGATCCCAGACACCGCCACCTGCAAGGTAGTTCACCGCACTGAAAATCGTGTCGATATAAATCGCGAAGAGGCACCCAAGTATGACGCCTGCGACCGTGCCGATCGTCCCGATCCCTGCACCGCAGATGAAAAACACCCGCAGGATCGACCCCTCGGTCAGCCCCATGGTGCGCAGGATGCCGACGTCACGTCCCTTGTTCTTCACCAGCATGATCAGCCCGCTGATGATGTTCATCGAGGCCACCAGCACGAGGATCGACAGGATGATGAACATCACGTTGTCCTCGATGGTCAGCGCCCGCAGGAAGCGGCCCACACGGTCCTGCCAGCTATAGGCCCACAGGCCCGGGCCCGCGGCATTGGCGATATCCTGCTTGAGCACCTCGGACTGGTTGAGATCATCGAGTATGACCGCCAGTTCATCAGCCACGCCGTCACGGTTCAGGATCAGCTGCGCCTCCTCAAAGGGCAGATAGACCCGCACCTCGTCGATCTGAAAGCGCCCGGTCGAGAAGATGAACACCACCTCATAGGCATTGCGGCGCGTCGCCTGCCCCATCGGCGTCGCAGCGCCCGAACGTGTCGTCAGTTCGATCCGGTCACCGACGTTCAGCCCCAGATTGGACGCGAGGGCCGAACCGATCGCGATCCCGTCGGGCAGATCGTCGATATCGCCGATCGTCCTTTCGCTGTCGACGATGGCTTCGGACGCTTTGAGATCGTCCAGCCTGATGCCATGGATATCGGCCAGCCCGATACGCCCATTGCCCGAGGCCATCGCCTGAGACCGGATCAGCGGCGCGACCGAGCGAACACCCTCGACGGCGCGGATCCGGTCGGCAGCCTCCTCGAAATCCGATATCACCCCGTTCGGCATGACGACGGTGACATGGGCGTTGGCCCCCGCGATCGTGTCGATGAATTCGGCCCTGAAACCCGAACGCACAGCCAGCGTGGCAATCAGCGCGAAAACCGCCAGCGTCACGCCGATCAGGCTGATCCACGTCATCACGCTGACACCCCCCTCGGCGCGCTTGGCACGGATATAGCGCCAGGCGATCATCCATTCGAAGGCCGCAAAGGGTTTGGTGTGTCTGACGTCTGCCATGAAACCTGATCTCGTCGTGCGCGCGCAAGGTGGCGCGGGCGATCGTGTTGGTCAAGCGCCCGCACCTGATGCGGCACGGGCGCTCTCGTCATCTTGCCTCAAATACTCCCGCCGGAGGCATACGGCGGCGCGGCTCAGGCGATCCCGTCGTAAATCGCGGCGATTTTCGCCACGGCATCTTCTGGCGACATCTCTTCGCTTTCACCGGTGCGGCGGCTGGTCACTTCCACGACACCGTTCCTGAGCCCGCGCGGTCCCACGGTAATCCGCCACGGCAGGCCGATCATGTCCATCGTCCCGAACTTGGCGCCAGCACGCTCTTCGCGGTCGTCATAAAGCGGCTCGAGCCCCATTCCGCTCAATGACGCGTAAAGCGCCTCGCAGGCCGCGTCCGCTTCGGCATCGCCTGTCTTGAGGTTGACGATCCCGCAATGGAAAGGCGTCACACCTTCGGGCCAGATGATACCCTTGTCATCATGGCTCGCCTCGATGATCGCGCCCACCAGACGCGACACGCCGATCCCGTGGCTGCCCATATGCACAGGCACCTTGCTGCCCTTGCCGTCATCGACCAGCGCGCCCATCGCGTCCGAGTACTTGGTGCCGAAATAGAAGATCTGCCCGACTTCGATCCCGCGGGCCGTCCGGCGACGATCCTCGGGGATCTCGTTGAAGAGGGCCGCGTCATGGGTTTCATCGGTGCGGGCGTAGCGCGAGGTGAATTCTTCCAGCACGGCCCGGCAGGCGGCCGGATCGTCGTAGTCGATCGCGCGGTCACCGAATTTCAGGTCGGTGATCTCGCTGTCGTAGAAGACCTCCGACTCGCCCGTTTCGGCTAGAACCAGAAATTCATGCGTATCATCCCCGCCGATGGGGCCTGAATCAGCGCGCATCGGGATCGCCTGCAAGCCCATACGCTCGTAGGTGCGCAGATAGCTGACCAGGTGGCGGTTATAGGCGTGCAGCGCATCTTCCTTGGTCAGGTCGAAATTATAGCCGTCTTTCATGTAGAATTCACGGCCCCGCATGACGCCGAAACGCGGGCGCACCTCGTCGCGGAACTTCCACTGGATCTGGTAAAGCGTCAGCGGCAGGTCCTTGTAACTGGTGACATGGGCGCGGAAAATATCCGTTACCAGTTCTTCGGCCGTCGGCGTGAACAGCAGGTCGCGCCCGCCGCGGTCCTTGATGCGGAGCATTTCTTCGCCATAGGCATCGTAACGTTCGCTTTCGCGCCAAAGGTCGGCCGACTGGATCGTCGGCATCTGGATCGCGATATGACCGGCGCGGGCCTGCTCCTCGTGTACGATGTTCTCGATCTTGCGGAGAACCTTGAACCCCAGCGGCAGCCAGGAATAGATGCCCGCGCTCGCCTGTTTGATCATGCCGGCCTGCAACATGTAGCGGTGGCTGACGATCTGGGCTTCACGCGGGGTTTCCTTCAGGACAGGCAGGAAATAGCGGCTGAGACGCATCGGGGGGACCTTTCGGCTGACGGCAATTCGACAAAGGCGGTGTAAAGCCGCATCCGCGGCCCCGCAAGCGCCGACATGACGGTACCGGGCCCGCCGTGTGCGAATAATGCGCGGCCCACACTTGCGCCGCGGGGACGCATGGCGCATCTATTCGGTGCAGGGACGGAGCGCGGATATGGCATTGCCGGTGCGGGAACAGGTGAAATACTGGGGGATCGCCGCGGCGCTTTTCCTGGTTGTCCTGTGGTTTCTGGGCGACGTGATCCTGCCCTTCGTGCTGGGGGGCGCCATCGCCTACTGCCTCGATCCCGTGGCCGACCGACTGGAGCGCACAGGCCTGTCGAGGACCGCGTCGGTCGCCGTGATCACACTCGTCACGATCATCGTGTTCATCATGTTGATCCTGCTGGTCATCCCGACCCTGATCGAGCAGACGACAATGCTGATCAACACCACCCCGGAACTGTTCGACAGGTTGCGAAGCGGTTTGCTGGAGCGTTTTCCCCAACTGATGGATTCCGAAAGCACGGTCAGCCAGCAATTGACCGCCATCGGCCAGTCGATCCAGTCGCGCGGTGGAGAGCTGGTCAACGGTATCCTCAGTTCGGCGCTGGGACTGATCAACATCCTGGTGCTGATGATCATTGTACCGGTCGTGGCCTTTTACCTGCTGCTCGATTGGGACAATATGACAGCACAGGTCGATAGCATGCTGCCGCGCGACCATGCCGACACCGTCCGGATGCTCGCACGTGACATCGACAGCACACTGGCCTCTTTCATTCGCGGACAGGGCACGGTCTGCGTGATCCTGGGAACCTACTATGCAGTCGCACTGATGCTGGCCGGGCTGAATTTCGGGCTGATCGTCGGCTTTATCGCAGGGCTGATCACCTTCATACCCTACGTCGGGGCGCTGGTGGGCGGCACGCTGGCGATCGGTCTTGCCCTGTTCCAGTTCTGGGGCGCGGCCGAGGGCGCAGACGGTGAAACAATCCGGCAGGGCACGGACTGGATCCGCATCGGTATCGTGGCGGGCATCTTCGCCTTTGGGCAGTTTATCGAAGGCAATGTCCTGACCCCCAAGCTGGTGGGCGGATCGGTCGGGCTGCACCCGGTCTGGCTTCTGTTCGCGCTGACCGTGTTCGGCTCGCTCTTCGGCTTCGTGGGCATGCTGGTCGCGGTGCCGATCGCGGCGATGATCGGCGTCGTGGCGCGATGGGGGATCGGCCAGTACAAGCGCAGCCTGCTGTTTCGCGGAACCAGCGGAGGCGACTGATGGCCGACCAGCTGGCCTTTGACTGGCCGACGGGCGTGGCACGGGGGCCGGACGACTTTTTCGTCTCGGACGCCAATGCGCAGGCCTGCGCGATGATCGCGGCGCCTGAGACCTGGCCCGACGGCAAACTGGCGCTGATCGGTCCCACCGGGTCGGGCAAGAGCCACCTTGCCGGTATCTTCCGCAGCGCACGCGCGGCCGAAACGATCGCCGCCGCAGACATGTCGCCCGGCTTTCGGACAGATGCACCCGCCGTCATCGTCGAGGATGTCGAGAGACTGGCACGGGGCGCCGAAGAGGCGCTGTTTCACCTGCACAACAATTTGCGCAGCAACGCCGGACTGCTGCTGATGACATCCGACAGACCCCCCGCTCGCTGGCCGATCGCGCTGCCTGATCTTGCCAGCCGGATGCAGGCCACGACAGTGATAGCGATCGCCGATCCCGACGATGCGCTGCTCGCTGCACTGATCATGAAATTATTCGCCGACCGCCAGATCAGCCCCACGCCGTCACTTGTCCGCTACCTCGTCCCGCGCGTCGAACGTTCCTATGCCGCCGCGGCAAAGATCGTGGCGACACTCGATGCCGCCTCGTTGGCGCAGGGGCGCAAGATCAACACGGCGCTTGCCGCCGATCTGCTGGACAATCGCGACTGAGGTCGCGATAGTTGTCATGAAACCGCAACCATGACTGCGGATAAAACCTTATGGCAGACGCAAATTTTCTGGACGGGGCCTATCCCGAACCCACCGCTCTCGATATCGATCCGGAAACACCGGACCGCTTCGTCAACCGCGAGCTCAGCTGGTTGTCGTTCAACTGGCGGGTGCTGGAAGAGGCGGAAAATCCCCGGGTGCCGCTGCTTGAAAGGCTGCGGTTCCTGTCGATATCGGCCACGAACCTCGACGAATTCTACACCGTGCGCGTCGCCGGCCTGCGCGAACTGCAAAACGAGGGCAACACCACCCCCGGCCTGGACGGGCGCACACCCGCCGAACAACTGGTCATGATAGATCAGGATGCGCGGCAGTTGATGGCGCGCCAGCAAGAGGTGTTCACCGACCTGCAGACCCTGATGGCCTCCGAGAATATCCACATCCTGACCGGTCAGGACCTCACCGGGGACGACATCCGCTTTCTGGAGGATGTCTTTCTCGAACAGGTGTTCCCCGTGCTTTCGCCACTGGCCATCGACCCTGCCCATCCGTTCCCGTTCCTGCCCAACGAAGGCTTTGCATTGGCGCTGCAACTGGAACGGCCCAGTGACAAGCGGCAACTGCGCTCGCTGCTGCCTGTCCCTGCGCAAATCGCCCGTTTCGTGGCCCTGCCCGCCGACTCCGGGCACCGGTTTCTACCGCTCGAAGAACTGCTCTTGCTGCAGATCGGCCGCCTTTTCCCGGGTTACAAGCTCAAGGGGCATTGTGCGTTCAAGGTGCTGCGCGACAGTGACCTCGAGGTCGAGGACGAAGCCGAGGACCTCGTGCGCGAATTCGAGACTGCCCTCAAGCGCCGCAAACGCGGAGAGGTCGTCAGGCTGAAGATTTCGGCCGGGGCACCCGCCGCCCTGCAGAACCTCATCATGTCCGAGCTGCACGTCAGGGACGACAGGGTGATCGCGGTCGACGGGCTGATCGGCATTTCGGACCTGGGCGAACTGGTGCTGGATGCCCGCGCCGACCTGCTATGGCCGCCCTTCAGCCCGCGCATTCCCGAAAGGGTGCAGGATCACGAAGGCGACATGTTCGCCGCGATCCGGCAAAAGGACATGCTGCTGCATCACCCCTATGAGACGTTTGACATGGTCGTGCGGTTTCTTCAGCAGGCCGCGCGGGATCCCGATGTAGTGGCGATCAAGCAGACGCTCTACCGCACATCCAAGAATTCGCCCATCGTGGAAGCCCTGTGCGAGGCGGCGGAAGACGGCAAGTCGGTCACCGCCCTTGTCGAACTCAAGGCCCGTTTCGACGAGGCCGCCAACATCCGCCAGTCCCGGCGTCTGGAACGGGCGGGCGCGCATGTCGTCTACGGGTTCCTGCAATACAAGACCCACGCCAAGATCAGCACCGTGGTTCGACGTGAAGGCGACAAGCTGGTCACCTATACCCATTTCGGCACCGGCAACTATCACCCGATCACCGCGCGCATCTACACCGACCTGAGCCTTTTCACCTGCGACAAGGCACTGGGACGCGATGCCACCAAGGTCTTCAACTACCTGTCGGGCTACGCGCAACCCGAGGGTTTGGAAAACCTGGCGATCTCGCCGATTTCACTGAAAACCACCCTTTTGGAAAGGATCGCGACCGAAGCCAAGAACGCACGTGCCGGGAAACCGGCGATGATCTGGGCGAAGATGAATTCGCTGATCGAAAGCGATGTCATCGACGCGCTTTACGAAGCCTCACAGGCGGGGGTGCAGATCAGCCTCGTCGTGCGCGGTATCTGCGGTCTCCGACCCGGCGTGAAGGGGCTGTCGGAGAACATCCGGGTGAAATCCATCGTCGGGCGTTTTCTGGAACATTCCCGGATCGTCTGCTTCGCCGACGGCAAGGCGCTTCCGTCGAAAAAGGCCCGGGTCTATATCAGTTCAGCCGACTGGATGGGCCGCAATCTCAACCGCCGCGTCGAGACACTGGTCGAGATCCACAACAGCACCGTCAAGGCACAGATCGTCAGCCAGATCATGGCGGCGAACATGGCGGATGTGGCGCAAAGCTGGGTGATGGCGGCGGACGGCAGCTTCCGACGCGCGCAGATCGAAGAAGGCGCTTTCGCCTTCAACTGCCACCGCTTCTTCATGGAAAACCCCTCGCTGTCAGGTCGCGGCACCGCAGGTGCATCGGATGTTCCGCGGCTGACCCACGGGGATGATTAGGAGCGGTCGCGCCCCGGTGCTGCAAGTGTCCTGTAAAAAGTCAGGCCCGAAAAAAGTTACGCCAATTCGCTTTCCAAGGGCTTTTTGTAAGCTGTTTGTCCTGTTTGATACCGAAGCGAACGCGTTTCAAAGTCAGTTTACCATAGATTTTTTCGGGCAGCGGTGGTGTATTCCCCTGCATTCTCTTGTGAAACTTGCTGTCATGCAGGACCCGCGGTGCTGGCTTGCTTCCGCCGACGTTCCCTGCACTCTTCACCCCGCGAACATTGTATTCGTTCGGCAGGATGTACAGGGACACATCAGATAGCCATAGCAGCTCACGCACCGCAGCCTGATCCATTTTAAGATGATCACGCCTGATCGCAGCCTCGACCCTGTGCATGAGTTGTTGCGTCCGTTCGTTCTTTCGTATTGCCATGACACCGCTGTTGATTTGCGGAAACGCATTGGGCAAATCCATGCGCCATGTCTGGGTAGCCCATGAGGCGTTTCGTCCTTGCACATGTGCCGCGGCGATATCGTACTTGTTCAATATCCAGAACAAGTCCGAGATATCCGCGACCACAACAAGATCTGCGTCGAGATACACTGTTCTTTCAAACCGCGAACGGCTTATTGCTTCGAATTTCGGGCGAAAGAACGAGCCGCTCAGCGCGTGCACCTTGTCAAAAACCGAAGCATCAAGCGCTTGATCCGTGAAGATATCGATCCTGATGTCCGGATGCTGTTCCTTTACTGAATGTGCGGCTTGTAAGGCCAAAGCGGTATATTTTTCGCCACTCGTGGCAAAGACGAACCCGGTGTCATAATCCTTGATGGACTGCCGCCAGTCGTTTTGGGGTTCGGGTAGGGACATATGTTCGTCGGTCATCGGCCACCTCTACAAGCGGTTTGGATTATCGCAAATGGCTTGATAGGAGATTGCAGTGGTTACACAACCTCTTTCTGTCCGGCGACGGATGTGCACAACACTGCATTTAACTTCTCGGCGATTGCGATAAAGTCGCGTTGACGACACAGCTGGGAGGTCCGTGAACGATGCCGGACGATACCGACACCATAGACTGGGGCCCGTTCGGCCGACCGCTCTTCAATGACGCCGCGGCGATGGGACTTGGCCGTGTGGGGGTCGTCGACGTCGGCTCGAACTCGGTCCGGCTTGTCGTGTTCGACGGTGCGGCGCGGTCGCCTGCCTATTTCTACAACGAAAAGATCATGTGCGCCCTTGGTGCGGGCCTGTCGCAGTCGGGCCACCTCAACCCCGAGGGTCGCGTCCGGGCCCTGTCGGCCATCCGCCGCTTTGCCGCGCTGGCCGAAGGGATGGGGATCCTTCCGCTGACGGCCGTCGCCACCGCCGCTGTGCGCGAGGCGCGCGACGGCAAGGACTTTCGCGACGAGGTGCTGCGCGAGACCGGCATCAAGCTCTGGGTGATCGACGGCAAGGAGGAAGCCCGGCTTTCAGCGCAGGGCGTGCTGCTGGGCTGGCCCGGCAGCTATGGTCTCGTGTGCGATATCGGCGGCTCTTCGATGGAGCTGGCCGATCTGGCCGAGGGCCGCGTCGGGCGACGCCTGTCATCGGCGCTTGGCCCGCTCAAGCTGCGCGAGATCAAGGGCGGCAAGAAAGCGATCAAGGCCCATGTCCGCGAGGTCATGGAAGGCCTGCATGAGGAGATGGGCAAGGAGACGGGCATGCGGCTTTTCCTTGTGGGCGGGTCGTGGCGCGCCATCGCCCGTATCGACATGGAGCGGCGCAAATACCCACTGACCGTCTTGCACGAATACCGCATGACGGCCCGGCAGGTCAGCAAGACCGCCGAATACATCCGCAAATCCGACCTTCAGGAATTGCGCGGGCGCTGCAATATATCCGACAGCCGGATGTCGCTCGTGCCGTTTGCCAGTATCGTGCTGAAGGAACTGATCCGCGCCTTCAAGCCCAAGGATGTCGCCATTTCATCCTACGGTATCCGCGAGGGGATGCTTTACGAACAGATGCCCCGCGAACTGCGCGAACGTGACCCGCTGGTCGAGGCTTGCCGCTTTGCCGAAAGCAAGGATGCACGCCTTCCGGGCTTCGGCCGGATTCTCTATGATTTCGTCAAACCGCTTTTCCCGCGGGCGAACTGGCAGAAAAAGCGCATCATCAAGGCGGCCTGCCTGCTGCATGACGTCAGTTGGCGCGCCCATCCCGATTATCGCGCCGAAGTCACCTTCGACAATGCCACCCGCGCCAATCTGGGCGGGCTGAAGCATTCGGAACGTGTCTATCTGGGGCTTGCACTGATGAACCGCTACACAAGCAAGACATCGAACACACGGTTCGAACCGCTCTTCGACATGCTGGATGAAGCGCAGATCAAGGAAGCCGCGATCCTCGGGAAAGCGATGCGGCTCGGCGCCATGCTGTGGCTGACGGCCGAGGAACGGCCGGGCTCTTTGAAGTGGCGGTCGAAGTCGGGCGAACTCGTGCTGACCCTGGAGAAACGCGCAGCGCCTCTCTTCGGTGAAGTGGCCGAGGCGCGGCTGGGGGCCCTTGCCACGGCGATGGACTGCAAGCCCGTCGTCACGTTCGGCAAATGACCGCTAGAGGTCGATCGCGCCGCTGTCGGGGTCCGGTTCCCAAGGCGGGGCATCCGGTTTGCGGCGGATGATGATATCGCCATTGGGCAGGATCTCGGGCGCTTCGTAATTGCGGATATCGTCGACCGTATTGAGCATTTCCGCGAATGCAGGCCCGATCGATTGCGCGAACTCGGCGAAAGCGGGCCCGAGGTCTTCCATCGTCTCGCGCATTTCGTCCAGCGCAGGCTCCATCTCGCTCATGATGCCGCGCATGAACATGCGTGCCCCCTCTTCCATCAGGGAAAAGCCGTCTTCCTCGACAGGGGGGGTTGCCTCCTGTGCAAGGACCGGTTGGGCAGCAAGCCCGAACACAACGGTGAGGATCGCGATTCTGTTCATGGTGCAAGAATAGGTCCGGATGGGACGCTTTTCAATTCTCCAGCGGGATATCGAGGATCACCGGAAAATGGTCCGAAGCATCCAGCAGCGCCTTCTGCAAGTCCTTGTCGGCGTAACATCGGGGATGATCGAAGGGATGCCAGATCTGCCAGTGCGGGGATTTCCGGCGTAACGCCGGCGACACCATGATGTAGTCCAGCAAGGCCTGCATGAAGGGCTGGCCCTTGCGCCTGAACCGTGCGGTCGTCGGCATCGCACCCAGCTTGCGGCTGAGCGCCAGTTGCGCGTGAGGATCGTAGAGGCGATGTTCGGCGCCTTCGCCCAGGACGATCTCGACTCCCGATCGTCCGAACAGCTTTTCGTATTCATCCAATCCCGGACCGTCGTTGAAATCTCCCAGCACGATCAGGTCCTCGCCGGCATCGAGGTGCTGGCTGACCCGCCGCCGCAGCCAGACGCATTGCGCCAGCTGCTTGCGGCGGTTTTCAATGGCAATGCGCGTCGCCTCATGCGGGTTGGCGGCACCATGGGGGGCTTTGGATTTCGCGTGCACACCGATCAGACGCAAGGGGCCATGCGGCGTGAGAAGCGCCGCTTCCAGCGGTGGCTTGGACCAGACGATCGCCTCGGGACGGGCGTCCGTGTCCACGTCCATGCGGAACGCGCTGTCGAAGCGGGGCGCCTCGGGTGCCGCCTGCGGATCGTGTCGGGCTTGCATCACAAAAGGATCGTAAAGCAGCGCGATTTCCTGCTGGGTGCCGTTGGCAAAGCCGGTCAATACCTCTTTGGTGCGCAGCCCGAAGGTTTCCGCGAATGTCGCCAGGGCCCTGCGGGCATTGCGTGTCGAACTGGTATCTGGGGCCTCGATGATCATCACCGCGTCGGCATCCATGGCTGTGAAGACCAGACCCAGCGCATCGATCTGCATCGCCTTGGTGACATCCCACCGAGACGACCACGTCCCGTCATAGATCAGCTCACCCGCATCATCGAAAAGCGTATCGAACCATTCGACGTTGTAGGTGGCGATTCTCACGCGCGGGCGCTCTGGATGTCTTCCCAGGCCCGGTTGATCGCGACCATCCGGCGCTCGGCAAGCTTGACGGCCTCTTCCGGCACCCCGCGCGCCAGCATCTGGTCGGGGTGGGTTTCACGCACAAGTTGCCGCCAGGCGCGGCGCACCTCGTCCATGGATGCGTCGGGGTCGACGCCCAGCACGTCGTAGGGATCACGCTCGGCCTCGGTGACGAACTGGGCGCGCACGCCCCGGAACCGGCGTTCGTCGAAACCGAAGATGCGGGCGACCTCATGCAGGAAATCGTCTTCCTTGGGATGATAGACACCATCGGCGACCGCGATATGAAAAAGACCTTCCAGCAGGTCGCACAAGGGGCGCGTGTCGGCACCATACATCGCCTTGATGCGGCGGGCATAGGTGTCGAATCCCGCAACATCCTGGCGGGCGAGGTTGAAGACCCGCGCGGCATTCGCCTCTTCGGACGTCGGGATAACGAAGACTTCGCGGAAAGCGACGACTTCGTCCTTTGTGACACGACCATCGGCCTTGGCCATTTTCGCGCCCAGCGCGATGACGGCGATGGTGAACCCGACCGATCGGTCCGGTTCGCCGCGCAATCTCTCGAAGACCTCCGAAAGGCTTTCACCGGCGCGCAGGGCGGAGATCGCCTCGGCAATGCGGGACCAAATCGACATTGGTGCGGCCACCCCTTTCAGAGCATTTTCTGCATCAGGACAAGATCAATCCAACGTCCGAATTTGAACCCCACTTGCCGCAAGGTTGCAACGGTTTGAAAGCCGCAGGCCGCGTGGAAGGCGACGGCACCGGGGTTTTCCGCGCTGCATCCGGCAAAGAGCGAATGATACCCCGCCGCCCGCGCCGCATCGCAGGTGGCGGTCATCAGGGCTCGGCCGCCACCGCGCCCCTTTGCGTCTTCGTGCAGCAGGATCGTATGCTCGGCGGTGTGGCGGTAGCCGTCGCCGCCGCGAAACTGGAAAAACCGCGTAAAGCCCATGATGCGGCTGCCTTCCTCCCAGACAAGCGTCTGTCCGGCACAGAGGTCAGCCACCTCGGCCTCGGTTTTCTCGGTCGGATTGAAGGTGATTGTCGTATCCCGGATCGCGTGATTCCAGATCGCGGCGATTTGCGCGGCATCGGCGCGGGCGGCAGGCCGGATCGTCATAGGGTGCGCGTGCCCGAAGGTGTCTCGAATGTCGCGCGCATCGCAAACGGAGCCGTCGTCAGCGAGACGCGGGGATCTGCAAGGTCGGTCATGGCGAGAATGTCATCGGCTTGCGGATGCGACACCTCGAATGCCACCAGGCTGCAACCGCTGTCCGGCAACCTGTCGGAGGGATGCACGGTGCCTGACCCCCACTGGATCAGCGTCGGATAGGCCCCGCCGAATGGCAGAGACCCGTCATCCGGCACCGTGATCTGCCAGCTGAGATCACCACGCGTCAGGGCGCGGGGCGTTCCGGCGGCGGCGGGTATGCCGTCAAAGCTGCTTGTCTGGCAAATCCAGTTGGCCAGACGCGGCGGACCGCTGAACTGGTCGAGTCCGAACCAGCTGTGCCCCGCTTGCGCTGTGGCATCCGGATCAATCGCGATGACCTCGAGGTAAAGACCATCCGCCAGGCCCAGCAGCGTGTTATGGGTACCATAGCGGGCATGCCGGCCGCCGGGTTGCAGCGCAACACCCAGACGGTCTTCGACCCATGCGGTGCCTTCGGCAAGGTCGGTGCAGGCAACTGCGATGTGGTCGAGTGTCAGCATGGGCAGCGTCCTTTGGTCGGCTGCGCATTCTTGCCTGTCCGGTACCCCGTTTTGCAAGCCCTGCAATACAATGGCCGCGCCCGGTCCTCCCACCGGGCGCGGCCTGCCGCGTGGCTCAGGCACGCGCCTCGCGGATGAGGCCCAGAATATCCTCGGCCGCCTTCGGGATATTCGTACCGGGCCCGAAGATCGCCTTCACACCGGCATCATAAAGGAACTGGTAATCCTGCTGCGGAATGACACCGCCGCAAATCACGATGATATCCCCGGCCCCCGCATCGTTGAGTGCAGCGACCAGCTTCGGCGCGAGCGTCTTGTGCCCCGCTGCCTGACTGGAAATCCCGATGACATGCACGTCGTTGTCGATCGCATCCTGCGCTGCTTCGGCGGGCGTCTGGAAAAGCGGCCCGACATCGACATCGAAGCCGATGTCGGCAAAGGCGGTGGCAATGACCTTGGCGCCGCGGTCGTGTCCGTCCTGCCCCATCTTGACCACCAGCATACGCGGGCGGCGCCCTTCGTGTTCGGCGAATGTCTCGACGCTCGCCTGAATGGCGGCAAAACCTTCGTCCCCATCGTAAGCCGCACCGTAGACACCTGCCAGCGTCTTCACCTCGGCGCGATGCCGTCCGAATACCTTTTCCATGGCCATACTGATTTCTCCGACTGTGGCACGGGCGCGCGATGCCGCGACGGCGGCTTCCAGAAGATTGCCGCCTTCGTTGGCGCGACGGGTGAGTTCCTCCAGCGCCGCATCGCAGGAAGCCTCATCGCGGGCCTCCTTGGTGCGTGCGATCCGCGCGATTTGAGACTCGCGCACCTTGGCATTGTCGATATCGAGGATATCGATCGGGTCTTCCTTGTCCTTGCGGTATTTGTTGACGCCCACGATCACTTCTGTCCCGCGGTCGATATCGGCCTGACGGCGGGCGGCGGTTTCCTCGATCCGCAGCTTGGGCATGCCCGAGGCCACGGCCTTGGTCATGCCGCCCATCTCCTCGACCTCTTCGATCAGCTTCCACGCCTCTTCGGCCAGATCATGAGTCAGTTTCTCGACATAATAAGACCCGGCGAGCGGATCGACGACATTGGTGACACCCGTTTCCTCTTGCAGGATCAACTGCGTGTTCCGCGCGATGCGGGCGCTGAATTCGGTGGGCAGGGCAATCGCCTCGTCCAGTGCGTTGGTATGCAACGACTGTGTGCCGCCCAAGACCGCGCTCATCGCCTCGTAGGCGGTGCGGATCACGTTGTTGTAAGGGTCCTGCTCCTGCAGGGACACGCCGGACGTCTGGCAGTGTGTCCGCAGCATCGAAGATTTTGGGTCCTTGGGTTCGAATTCGGACATGATCCGCGACCAGAGCAGACGCGCGGCACGCAACTTGGCAGCCTCCATGAAGAAGTTCATGCCGATGGCGAAAAAGAAACTTAGCCGTCCTGCGAACTTATCGACATCCATGCCCCGCGCGATCGCGGTACGAACGTATTCGCGCCCATCCGCCAGCGTGTAGGCCAATTCCTGCACGAGGTTCGCACCGGCCTCTTGCATGTGATAGCCCGAGATCGAAATCGAATTGAAGCGCGGCATCTCGGCGCTGGTGTATTCGATGATATCGGCAATGATCCGCATCGACGGCTCGGGCGGGTAAACATATGTGTTCCGCACCATGAATTCCTTGAGGATATCGTTCTGGATGGTGCCGGACAGGACCGACTTGTCGTGCCCCTGCTCTTCGCCTGCGACGATGAAATTCGCGAGAATCGGAATGACCGCACCGTTCATGGTCATCGAAACCGACACCTGATCCAGCGGGATACCGTCAAAGAGGATTTTCATGTCCTCGACGCTGTCAATCGCGACACCGGCCTTGCCGACATCACCTTCGACGCGGGGGTGATCGCTGTCATAGCCCCGATGCGTCGCCAGATCGAATGCCACGGATACACCTTGCTGTCCCGCCGCCAAAGCCTTGCGATAGAAGGCGTTCGATTCCTCGGCCGTGGAAAACCCCGCATATTGCCGGATGGTCCACGGGCGGCCGGCATACATTGTCGCCTTCACGCCGCGCGTATAGGGTGCCTGCCCCGGAATACCGCCGAGATGCGGCAGTTTCTCGATATCTTCGGCGGTATAAAGGGGCTGAACGGCGATGCCTTCCAGCGTGTCCCACGTCAGCTTTTCGACCGGTTTGCCCCGCAGCTCCTTCGCGGCAATCTCCTGCCATGTTTTCTTGTCAGACATTCGCGCCTCCGATCGGGGGTATGCACATGAAAAAGTTACAGACTTTGCGCCGCAGCCCCTTAGCAATCCTTGCCGGGGGCTCTATATGGCCAGTTATGAAGTTTTTATTCCAGCGCGGCCTCGTAGCCGCCGCCCTCATCGCACTGGCCACTCCCGCACTCGCCGAAGAGCATCTTGGCGCAGCCGCCGCTGCGGCGGATACCGCCGAGACGGTATACGAGCGCTGGCAGGCTGCCCCGACCACGGTTTTCGACGCAGCCGAAGTGGACCCGTCCGAATTGCAATGGGTCCTGCGTCCGCTGGTGGTTTTCGCCGATACACCCAACGATCCGCGCTTTCGCCAGCAGATGGATTTGCTGATGGCCGATATCGACCAGCTGATCGAACGGGACGTGATACTGATCACCGATACCGCGCCTGAGGCTGAATCAGCGCTGCGCATCCAGTTGCGGCCACGCGGGTACATGATGGCACTGGTTGCCAAGGATGGCCGCGTCGCACTGCGCAAGCCCAGCCCGTGGAGCGTGCGTGAACTGACACGCTCTATCGACAAGATGCCGCTGCGCCAGCAGGAAGTGCGGGACCGCAGACAGGTGCAACCATAGCGCCTAATCATTGATCTTACGCCTGAGCATGATGCGCCCTCCCGCAAAGAGGAGCGCGGTCAAAAGCACAAGCACCAGGATCTGGCCCATCGCTTGCGACAACATCAGGCTGGTGGCCAGGATCGTTATGGCAAAGGTGAAGGCCGCGCCATTGATCCAGTCACCACCGGTCAGCCGGGTCTTCGCCATCAGCTGGAAGCCGAGGCAGAATACCAGGTAGCCCAGCATCACCGGCAAAAGGATGACCAGACCGACGAAGGCAGGCACAGACAGTGACACCGCCGACTGCATGACATAGGAAAATCCCATGACGGATCCTGTCGCCGCAATCGCGAATCCGAGCGCGAAAGACAGGGTGTAGGCCAGTTGGCCGGACATCATGAGAACTCCATGATGACGTCATCGACCGCAAGACTGTCACCGGGCCCTGCATTGATCTTGCTGACCACGCCCTTGCGTTCGGCGCGCAGGATGTTCTCCATCTTCATCGCTTCCACGGTGCAAAGCGCCTGACCTTCCTGCACCTCATCGCCTTCGGCCACGTCGACCTTCACGATCAGGCCCGGCATCGGGCAAAGCAATTGCTTGGAGGTATCGGGCGGCAGCTTTTCGGGCATCAGGGCTGCCAGTTCGGCCTGTCTGGGCGTGCGGACATGAACCTTCAGGTCGGCGCCGCGATAGCGCACCCGGAACCCGCCCGATATCTTGCCGACCTTCATCACAAGCGGCGCGCCGTCGATCGTCATCCGCGCAAGGGTCTGGCCCGGCGTCCAGCTTCCCTCGACGCGCATCTTCCTGTCCCCGACAGTCACATCCGCTCCGCTGCGGTCGGCGGTGATCGTGACCTGATGGGTATCGCCCTGCAGGCTGACCACCCAGTCCTCGCCGACATGACGCTCGTGGTTGTCCATCCGGCCCGAAACGCGGGTGCGGCGGATCTCGGCCACGCGGTGCATCGCGGCGGCGGCGGCGGCGATCCGGGTGCAGGCCGCGGCCTCAAGCGTCACACCTTCGAAGCCGTCGGGATATTCTTCCTCGATGAAGGCCGTCGTCATGTTGCCGCTGGTGAATTTGTCGTGGTCATAAACGGCGGCAAGGAACGGCAGGTTATGCCCGATCCCTTCAAGTTCGAACCCGTCCAGCGCCAGCCGCATCTCTTCAATCGCGGTTGCGCGGTCAGGCGCCCATGTGCAGAGTTTGGCGATCATCGGATCATAGTACATGCTGATCTCGCCGCCCTCGAAGACGCCGGTGTCGTTGCGCACCGCGCGCGTCTCTGTCGCTTCTTCGGCAGGCGGACGATACCGGGTCAGCCGGCCGATCGACGGCAGGAACCCGCGGTAGGGATCTTCGGCGTAAAGGCGGCTCTCCATCGCCCAGCCGTTGATTTTCAGGTCAGCTTGCGTGAATGGCAGCTCTTCACCAGCCGCGATACGGATCATCTGCTCGACCAGATCGATACCGGTGATCAGCTCGGTCACAGGGTGTTCCACCTGCAGGCGGGTGTTCATTTCCAGAAAGTAGAAATTCCGATCGCCATCGACGATGAATTCCACCGTGCCCGCGCTGGTATAGCCCACCGCCTGCGCCAGCGCGACGGATTGCTCGCCCATGGCCTTGCGGGTCGCCTCGTCGAGAAACGGGCTCGGCGCCTCTTCGATGACCTTCTGGTTCCGGCGCTGGATGCTGCATTCACGCTCGTGCAGATAAACCGCATTGCCGTGGCTGTCGGCCAGCACCTGAATCTCGATGTGGCGTGGTTGGGTGACGAATTTCTCGATGAAGATGCGGTCGTCGCCAAAGCTGCTGGCGGCCTCGTTCTTGGACGACTGAAAGCCCTCGCGCGCCTCATCGTCGTTCCAGGCAATCCGCATCCCCTTGCCGCCACCGCCGGCAGAGGCCTTGATCATCACCGGATAGCCGATGTCGTTTGAAATCCTCACCGCTTCCTCGGCGTCCTCGATCAGGCCCATGTAACCGGGCACGGTCGAGACATCCGCTTCCTGCGCGATCTTCTTCGATGTGATCTTGTCTCCCATCGCCTCGATCGCGCCCTTGGGGGGGCCGATGAACGCCACGCCGGCCGCGTCAAGCGCATCGGCGAACTTGGGGTTTTCGGAAAGGAAACCGTAGCCGGGATGAACGGCCTCGGCGCCGGTGTCCCTGATCGCCTGCATCACCTTGTCGATCACGATGTAGGACTGGTTGGCCGGGGGCGGGCCGATGTGCACAGCCTCATCCGCCATCTTGACGTGCAGCGCATTGCGGTCGGCGTCAGAATAGATCGCGACGGTCTGGATACCCATCTTGCGGGCAGTCTTGATGACCCGGCAGGCGATTTCACCGCGATTGGCGATCAGGATTTTCTTGAACATGGTCTTTCGTCCCCAAAACAAAAAACCGCCCCGGGGTGAATGCCCCGGCGACGGTTTTCGGATGTTGCACGCCCCGATTGGGGCGTGGTCTTGACTGGATCAGCGGCAGACGCCCGCGTCGTCGCAGAATACGCCTGCGGCAGCGCCGGCGACCATGCTGCCTGTACGGTCGGTGCCAAGCACTTCAGAGGCGACAAGCCCCGCGCCTGCGCCCGCGACGCCCCGTTCGACATCATTGTCGAGGCAACCGGCCAAACCGAATACCGCGACGACCGCAAGAATGATTGATGTTTTTTGCATAGCTCTTTGCCTATCGTTGTTGTTCGCGCCGACGCCACAATCGCGCGGCCCACAGCCAATACCCTACCCGCATTTTCATGATATCCAATATCATTCCGCTGGGCGCGCGAAATAGCGCCCACATCCCGCGCAAGAGTAACCGGTCTGCATGGTGAGCAAGCAGACCGGTCAAGGGAAGGGTAACGATAAAGAGTGTTCCGGGCCGACCGTTTGCTGGACCGATCAACCTTACCTGCAAACATGCGGTATTTCCGGGGTGCCGCAAATTCTTTTCCCGCAAGACAGGTTACCTCGGCGATTTCCCGCTGAAAGCTGCCGCGTCGACCATATGATCGGGCTGCCGGGTTCATTGCGCGAAAACCTCTGGAAAACTGCCTTGCGCAACGGCGACATCGATCTGCAAAAGGGCCTCGTAGCTGGCCGGATCGAAAGGGTCTTCGGCGGGCACGACCTCGCGCCCGAACAGCCAGCTGAGGCGCCCGGCATCCAGATTGCCGCGCACGAACGGTTCGTCGCCGAAGTGATGCCAAAGTGCCAACATGAAGCCCGCATCGGCGCGCTTGTCAGCAGGGCGGCGATCGGGATAGCGGATACGCTCGGTCAGTTTGGTCGCGCCATCCTTGTTGGCGCGACGCAGCACGAACTGGAAATCCGTGCCGGGCAGGCGACCCGGAAAGCCGCGATGCTTTTCCATGTAAGGCAGTGCCATATCGCGCGATCCTTACAGCGGGATATTATCGTGCTTCTTCCACGGCACGTGCACCTTCTTGGTGCGCAGTGACGCGAAGGCGCGGCAGACCCGTTTGCGGGTGGAATGGGGCATGATCACCTCGTCGATAACGCCTTTCTCGGCTGCGACAAAGGGATTGGCGAAGCGGTCCTCGTAATCCTTGGTGTGCTTGGCGATCTTTTCGGGATCACCCAGATCCGCGCGGTGGATGATTTCGGTGGCCCCCTTGGCACCCATCACCGCGATTTCCGACGTCGGCCACGCATAGTTGAAATCACCCTGCAGGTGCTTTGAGGCCATCACCACGTAAGCCCCGCCATAGGCCTTGCGGGTAATGACCGTGACCTTCGGCACCGTCGCTTCGCCATAGGCAAAAAGCAGCTTGGCGCCGTGCTTGATCACCCCGCCGTATTCCTGCGACGTGCCGGGCAGAAAGCCGGGCACATCGACCAATGTCAGGATCGGGATCTCGAAGGCATCGCAGAAGCGCACGAAACGCGCGCCCTTGCGCGAGCTGTCGATATCAAGACAGCCGGCCAGCACCATCGGCTGGTTCGCGACAACACCGACCGTGCGGCCTTCAAGCCTGATAAAGCCGGTCAGGATGTTCTTGGCAAAGTCTTCCTGAATTTCATAAAAGTCGCCCTCGTCCGCGATCTTGGCGATCAATTCCTTCATGTCGTAGGGCATGTTGGGATTATCGGGCACCAGCGTGTCGAGGCTGTCTTCGACACGGTCGACATCATCGAAAAACGGGCGCACGGGGGGCTTTTGCTGATTGTTGAGCGGCAGGAAGTCGATCAGGCGACGCACCTCGGCCAGAGCCTCGACATCATTCTCGAAGGCGGCATCCGCGACCGAGGACTTCTTGGTGTGGGTTGCGGCGCCGCCCAACTCCTCGGCCGTGACATGCTCGTTGGTCACGGTCTTGACGACATCGGGGCCGGTGACGAACATGTAAGAGCTGTCCTTCACCATGAAGATGAAGTCGGTCATCGCGGGAGAATAGACAGCACCGCCCGCACAGGGGCCCATGATCAGGCTGATCTGCGGCACGACGCCGGACGCGGTGATATTGCGCTGGAAGACCTCGCCATAGGCGGCGAGGCTGGCGACGCCTTCCTGGATACGCGCACCGCCTGAATCGTTGATCCCGATGATCGGCGCGCCGTTCTGTACGGCCATATCCATGATCTTGCAGATTTTCTGGCCATGGGTTTCGGACACCGACCCCCCCATCACGGTGAAATCCTGAGAGAAGACATAAACAAGCCGCCCGTTGATCGTCCCCCAGCCTGTGACCACGCCGTCGCCCGCGGGGCGATGCTCTTCCATGCCGAAATCGATGCAGCGATGGGCCACGAACATGTCGAATTCCTCGAAGCTGCCGTCATCGAGCAACAATTCGATCCGCTCCCGGGCGGTCAGCTTGCCCTTCGCGTGCTGTGCCGCAATCCGCTTTTCACCGCCACCCATGCGCGCATCGGCACGCCGGTTTTCGAGTTCCTGCAAGACGTCCATGAAATCACACCTCTGTTCCGCGTTGGGCGTTGATAACGCGGCCGGGCGGGTGGCAGAAGGTGAAATTCGTAAATTTGCAAATTATATGGTTTGCAATTTGCATTTTTTGCAAATGTGCAAAGTGAGCGGTCATTGTGCGCGCAAGCACAATGGACAGTCGGCAGAAATCGCCCTAACTCTGCGCCATGGCCACAACACCGATGATCCGCTTTCTGGATCGCACCACCCCACCACATATCCTGACGCTGGTTCTGATCACCGGCATGTCGGCGCTCAGCATGTCGATCTTCCTGCCGTCCCTCGCGGCCATGACCGCCTATTTCGAGACGGACTATGCGATCATGCAGATCGCCCTGTCGGGCTATCTTGCGGCGACGGCGGTGATGCAGGTTTTCATCGGTCCGATCTCGGATCGTTACGGGCGGCGGATGATCGTGCTGGGATCGCTTGTGATCTTCGTCGTTGCGACCTTCGGGGCGATGATGGCGACGACCGTCGAGATGTTCCTGTTCTTTCGCATCCTGCAATCCGCCGTCGCCACGTCGATGGCACTGGGCCGCGCCATCGTGCGCGATATCGTTCCACAGGATCAGGCCGCGTCGATGATCGGATATGTGACGATGGGCATGGCGATCGTGCCGATGATCGGCCCCATGATCGGCGGCGGGCTGGAACAATGGTTCGGCTGGCAGGCGACGTTCCTGCTGCTGGCGATACTCGGAATCGCGACCTATGCGCTTGTCTTCGCCGATCTGGGAGAAACCGTACAAGGCAAGGGCACAGGGTTTCGCGAACAGTTCCGCACCTACCCCGAACTGCTGACCTCGCCGCGGTTCTGGGGCTATGTCCTGTGTTCGGCCTTCGCCTCGGGCGGGTTTTTCGCGCTATTGGGCGGCACCTCTTTCATTGCCGCTACGATCTTCGGCCTGAGCCCGCTGTGGAGCGGAATCGCACTCGGCGCGCCGGCCATCGGGTATGCCTTCGGCAATTTCCTGTCAGGCCGGTTCTCGGTCCGCTACGGGGTGAACAAGATGGCGATTTTCGGCAGCGTGGTGCTGATTTTCGGCATGGGTGTATCACTGGCGCTGACGCTGGGTGGTCTCAGCCACCCGCTGAGCTTCTTCGGGTTCTGCGTCTTTCTGGGCGTCGGCAACGGGATCGTTCTGCCCAACGTGATGGCTGGCTCGATTTCCGTGCGACCGCATCTGGCGGGAACGGCCAGCGGGTTGGGCGGGGCGATCATGATCGGCGGCGGCGCTGCACTGTCGCAATATGCAGGCAGCGTCTTGACGCCCGAGACCGGTACCCTGCCGCTTCAGATCATCATGTTCACGACCGCGGTTCTGTCGCTCTTGTCGGTTCTGTTTGTCATCTGGCGCGAGCGTCAGATCACTTGACGGGATATTTGCAATTGCTAATCATCGCCTGCAAAACTGCAAAGGCGGCCGATGCCCACACAGAAACTCTATGCCGGTGCCAAACTGCGTGAACTGCGGGCGCGGCTGTCGCTGACCCAGAAGGTTTTCGCCGACAAGCTGGGCGTGTCGCTGCCCTATCTCAACCAGATGGAGAACAACAACCGCCCCGTCTCGACGGCGGTGGTGATGGGGCTTGCGCAGGAATTCGGTTTCGATGTGACCGAACTGCAGGCCGGCGACGAGGCCCGCCTTCTCAGCGACATGCGCGAGGCGCTGGCCGACCCGATCTTCACCGGCCCCGCCCCTGCGCTGGCCGATATGCGGCTAGCCGCGGCGAACGCCCCGGCGCTGGCGCGTGCGTTTCTCGACCTGCATGCCGCCTATCGGCAGACCCACGAACGCCTTGCCTCACTGGACGAGGCCCTCGGCCGCGAGGATGCGCGTCTGCAGCCGTCTCCCTGGGAAGAGGTGCGCGATTTCTTCCACTATTGCGACAACTACATCGACGCGGTGGACCGCAGCGCCGAGCGTTTCGCGGCCCGGTGCCCGCCGGGGACACCGATTGCCGAACATGCCATGCGCACCCTGTCGGCCGAAGGTGTGAAGGTGAGCTTCGACAACACCGCGGACATGCGCCACTTCGACAGCGAGACGCGGACCTTGCGGATTTCGCGGGATGCCGCCGCGGCGACGCAAACCTTTCAGCTGTTGTTGCAATTGGCGCTGATCGTGCAGAACCAGCTGCTCGAAGCGACGCTTGATCTGGCACGGTTCCAGTCGTCCGAGGCCCGCGCCATCGCCAAGGTCGGTCTGGCCAATTATTTCGCAGGGGCCGCCTTGATGCCCTACCGCGCCTTTCTGGCGGCGGCACAGGAATGCCGCCACGACCTGGAGGTACTTGCCCGCCGCTTCGGGGCATCACTCGAACAGGTGGCCCACCGGCTGTCCACGATGCAGCGGCCCGGGGACAAGGGTATCCCGTTCTTCTTTGTCCGCGTCGATCAGGCGGGCACGATCACCAAGCGCCATTCGGCGACCACGCTGCAATTCGCCCGCTACGGTGGCGCCTGCCCTTTGTGGAACGTCCACCAGGCCTTCGAACTGCCGGGCCAGTTCCTGCGGCAACTGGCCGAGACGCCCGACGGCGCCCGATACTTCTGCCTTGCCCGCGACGTCAGCAAATCCGGCGGTGCCTACAACACACCAACCCGCCGCTATGCCATCGGTCTGGGCTGCGAGGTGAAACACGCCGATGCCCTGGTCTATGCCGATCATATGGATGTTGCGGCGGCGCAAGCCTATGCGCCCATCGGTATCTCTTGCCGGATCTGCGAAAGGCGCAACTGTCATCAACGCTCGGTCCCTCCGCTGGAGCGTCAATTGCGGGTGGAACCCGACCGGCGCGGACTGCTGCCCTATCAGCTTGACTAAGGCCATTGAACGCGGTCCTTATGACGCAAAGGATCGGGGAGGATCACCATGGAACTGACTGGCACGCGCATGATCGCCGCCGATGTGGATACCGTCTGGGCGCATCTCAACGATGCGGAAACCCTCAAGGCCTGCATTCCCGGATGTCAGGAACTGACAGGATCGCCGGAAGAAGGGTTTTCGGCCGTTGTCACGCAAAAGGTCGGCCCCGTGAAGGCGACCTTCAAGGGCGAGGTACAGCTCGAGAATGTGGTCCCGGGCAAGAGCTACACCATCTCGGGCGAAGGCAAGGGTGGCGTCGCAGGCTTCGCCAAGGGCGGTGCCGACGTGGTTCTGACCCCCGTCGAGGGGGGCACCGAACTGGCCTATGACGTTCAGGCCAAGGTGGGCGGCAAGCTCGCCCAGCTTGGGAACAGGATCATCGGGGGCTTTGCCCGCAAGATGGCCGACGAGTTCTTCGAGCGGTTCCAGAACACCGTCGAGGGTAACGGCGCCAGCTAGGCTGCGTTCAGCGCCGCGCTGATCTGGTCCTTGAGGGCCATGCGCTGCTTGCGCATCTCTACCATGTGGATGTCGTCGGTCGGTTCGATGTCGGTCTCGGCCCGATGGATCGCCCGGTTGATGGTGTGATATTCGTCGTAGAGCCTGGCGAAATGCGCATCCTCCTGCTTGAGGCTGTGCATTGTCTCGACCATGTGGGGGAATTCCTCGGACAGTTCATGCGGCGTGTGAGACATCGGTATGCTTCCTTTCATGCAACGGTTTACCAAGACTACCGCCAGGATGAACATGCGACTTTGATCGGGATCAATGCCTGCGCGGTTGTTCAGGCGATTGTCCGGGGTGGGCATGGCAGGAAGGATGGACCAGCCTTGCGCCTAGCGACGTGCGGCACGCCAGCCTGCGGCCTCGGCCGCGGCGCGCGAGCAGAACCAGCGTTCGCCGTTGCTTTCATTGATGCGGGTGCGCGCGTAGTGCTCTTGGCCGGGCACGTGGTAGATCCGGCCATTGTCCGAGATGTTGCCCTTGATCACACAACCATTGACCGGCGCGGCCTCGGCCGCGCCACGCGCGGCGCGATAATCGGCGGGCAAGGCGATCTCGACCGCCCATAACCCGCGTTCGGCGAGGGCCGCGCCTTTTTCGTCGAGGTCATAGAGATCGCTGTAACGCCGGTAGGCCCATGCCAGACCTGACGCCACGATCATCTGGCCCATGTCGCGTCCCTCGACCTGGCATCTTGCGACAACGCGGCCGTAACGGTCGGTGTCTTGTGCGGTGCAGCGGGCGTAGGCGCCCTCGAAGGCATTGGCGACCGCATCGCGCGCCCATGCCCCGCAATCCCACCGGCGCCCGTCCGCCGCGCACGGCTGCCCCAATTCCGGCGCGTCGATCCCGAACAGACGCACGCGGGTGCCACCGACGTCGAGGGTATCGGCGTCGATCACGCGCACAGTGCCGTTCGGCGACGCCAACGACATGCCGGCGCAAACCACCAGACCGATCAGGCAAAGAAGCAACCTCATGACACGTTCGTGCAGGTCGTCTCTGCCCGGCGCAAGAGAATTTGTTAACGAAGGTTAAGAAAGTGTTAAGAGCGACGCTATCGCTGCGCGGTCTCCCACTCCGGATGGATCCACGGCCTTTCGTTCGCCGCCGCAAGCGGGTGCCTATGAAGGATGTGATCGGCCGCCTTTTCGCCGACCATCAACGAGGGTGCGTTGGTATTGCCGTTGGTGATACGCGGAAAGACCGAACTGTCGGCCACACGCAGGCCCGCGACACCGATCACGCGGTTTTCGGGATCGACCACGGCCATCGGATCGTTGCGGTCGCCCATCTTGCAGGTGCCGCAGGGGTGATAGGCGCTTTCGGCGTGTTCGCGGATGAAGTCATCCAGCGCATCATCCGTTTGCGCATCCTTGCCGGGCTGTATTTCGCGGCCTCGGAATTCATCGAAGGCCGGTTGCGCGAAAATCTCGCGTGTGAGGCGGATGCAGGTGCGAAAGTCCTCCCAGTCCTGCGCGTGTGACATGTAGTTGAATGCGATCTTCGGCAGATCGGCCGGATCGGCAGAGCGCAAGGTGACCTGCCCGCGCGATTTCGACCGCATCGGGCCGACATGGGCCTGAAAGCCGTGACCGTCCGGTGCGACCCTGCCGTCATAGCTGACGGCGATGGGCAGGAAATGGTACTGGATATCGGGGTATTTGACACCGGCCCGCGACCGGATGAAGCCTGTGCTTTCAAACTGGTTCGAACTGCCCAGACCGGTTTTCCACAACAACCATTCGGCACCGATCCGCGCCTTGCCGCGCAGGTTCCAATACTGGAAGAGCGTGACAGGCTTGGTCGCAGCCTGCTGGATGTAAAGCTCCAGGTGGTCCTGCAGGTTCTGGCCGACGCCGGGGCGATCCGCCACCACGCCGATCCCGTGTTCGGCGAGGTGTTTGGCAGGGCCGATCCCCGACAGCATCAAGAGCTTGGGCGAATTGAGCGACGAGGCGGCGATGATCACCTCTTTGTTGGCCTTGATCACCTCGATCCTGCTGCCGCGGCTGACCTCGACGCCGGTTGCGCGGCCATCCTCGATGATGACGCGGCGGGCCAGCGCGCGGGTGATGGTGCAGTTGGGACGCTTCAGCGCAGGGCGCAGATAGGCGGTGGCCGCCGACCAGCGGTAGCCCTTGTAGATCGTGGCATCGAAGGGGCCAAAGCCCTCCTGCTGCTCGCCGTTGTAGTCGTCGGTCACCTGGTAGCCCGCCTGACGCCCCGCCTCGACAAAGGCGCGGGTCAGCGGGTTCTTGCGCGGACCTCGGGTGACATGCAGTGGGCCATCGTTGCCACGCCACGAAGGATCGCCGCCATGACCGCTGTCGTGCCACGTCTCCATCCGTTTGAAGTAGGGCAGCACATCTGCGTAGGACCAGCCATGCGCGCCGCTTTCTGCCCAGTGGTCATAGTCACAGGCGTGCCCGCGCACGTAGATCATGCCGTTGATCGAGGATGATCCGCCGATCACCTTGCCGCGCGGGGTCACAAGCTGGCGCCCGCCAAGATGCGGCTCGGGTTCCGACTTCATGCCCCAGTCGTATTGTTTCATGTTCATCGGGTAGGACAATGCCGCGGGCATCTGGATAAGCGGCCCGATATCGGTGCCGCCATATTCGATGATCAACACCTGTTTGCCTGCCTCGGCGAGACGGTAGGCGATGGCACAACCGGCGGAGCCGGCGCCAACGATGACGTAATCGGCCTGCATTTCAGAAAGGTGCCTCCAGATCGCCGGTGCGGACGTAGACGCCCTTCAACTGGCTGTAGTGTTCAATCGCAGCCTTGGAATTCTCGCGGCCGACGCCGGAGTTCTTCATGCCGCCAAAAGGGGCTTCGACCGGTGCGTCGTTGTAGGTGTTGATGTAGCAGGTCCCTGCCGCAAAGCCCGCGGCCATGCGGTGCGCGCGCGACAGGTCGCGGGTGAAGACACCGGCGGAAAGGCCGAATTCGGTGTCATTGGCGCGGGTCAGCGCCTCACCTTCTGTCTCGAAATCGAGAACCGACATGACGGGACCGAAGATTTCCTCGCGCGCGATGGTCATCCCGTCGGTGACGTCGGCAAAGACCGTGGGTTCAAGAAAGAAGCCGGGGATGTCGAGGCGATTGCCGCCGCACACAAGCCGCGCCCCTTCTTCTATGCCCTTGGCGATATAACCTTCGACGATATCGCGCTGCTTTTCCGAGACCATGGGCCCGAAGTTCACCTCGGGGTCTTGCGGATCACCCGCCTTGATCCCCTGCAGACGTTCGGCGAGACGGTTCAGAAACGCATCCTTGATCCCCTTTTGCACGAACACGCGGGTACCGTTCGAGCAGATCTGACCTGTGGAGTAGAAATTGCCGAGGATCGCGCCCGAGACGGCGTTTTCAAGGTCGGCATCATCGAAGATCACCAGCGGGGACTTGCCGCCGAGTTCCATCGTGACATGGCGGATACCTTCTGCAGCGGCGGCATAGACCTTCTTGCCGGTCGGCACCGATCCGGTCAGCGACACCTTGTCGACGCGGGGGTCCGTGATCAGCGCAGCACCCACGCCGCCGTAGCCCTGAACGACATTGAAGACGCCTGCGGGCGCACCGGCTTCGAGCAGGATTTCCGCGACCTTGAGCGCGCAAAGCGGGGTGGTTTCGGAAGGCTTGAAGACCATCGTGTTGCCACAGGCAAGCGCGGGGGCAGCCTTCCAGCAGGCGATCTGGGTAGGGTAGTTCCATGCGCCGATCCCGACGCACAGCCCCAAGGGTTCACGGCGTGTATAGACGAAATCCTCGCCCAGCTGGATATGCTCGCCGGTGATCGTGGCGGCCAGACCGCCGAAGTATTCCAGCGCATCCGCACCGGAGGTCGCATCTGCGACCGACGTTTCCTGATAGGGTTTGCCGGTATCAAAGGTTTCCAGCACCGACAGATCATGATTGCGATCGCGCATGATATCGGCCGCACGCCGCAGGACGCGGCCGCGCTCGGTGCCTGTCATGGCGGCCCATGCCCCTTTGGCCGCATCGGCGGTGGCGAGCGCCTGTTCGATGATCGCAGGTGTCGCGGCGTAAAGCGTCGCGATGACCTCGCCTGTCGCGGGATAGATCACGGGGATTTCCTCGCCTGTCTTGTCCTCGACGTATCGTCCGTTGATGAAATGGCTGGCGGTGGGTTTGGTATTCATGTGTTGGATGCCTCCGGCGGGAGTATTTTCGGCAAGATGATGAGGGCTATTCGCCACGCGGGTAGCGTTGGCTTTCTTCGAGGATGTTCAGGTCCATGTGGTTGCGCATGTAGCGTTCGGACGCCTTTTGCAGCGGCTGGTAGTCCCAGGGGTAATAGTGGCCGTTGCGCAATGCTTCGTAGACGATCGAGCGGCAGGCCTGGCTCTGGCGCACGGCCGCGTCGAAGGCGTCAAGATCCCAGCGGGCCCGAGATTGGGCGCGCAGTCGTGCGAGGGTGCCTTGGTGAGCGGGTTCGTCTGCGAGGTTCGTCTGCTCCAGCGGGTCGGCATCGAGATCGAAGAGCTGATCGGGATCGAGCGCGCAGCGCGTGTATTTCCATTTGCCCTCGCGCAGGCAGACCAGCGGCGCGTATGATCCTTCGGCGGCGTATTCCAGCGCGACGGGTGTATCACGCGTCCCGCCCTGCCCCAGAGGCACAAGGCTTTCGCCGGTGGTCCATGGAGCGACCCCGGACATGTCGATGCCTGCAAGGTCGCAAAGTGTCGGGGTGACGTCGATGGTGCTGACAGGCGTTGCATTGAGACCCGGTGCCATATCCGTGCTGGCGATCATGAGCGGCACGCGGGCAGAGCCTTCGTAGAAGGACATCTTGAACCACAGACCCCGCTCTCCCAGCATATCGCCGTGATCGGAGACGAAGAGAATCGTCGCGTCCTGTCGGGTATCTTCGAGCGTTTGCAGGATCTCGCCCACCTTGTCGTCGAGGTAGGAGATATTGGCGAAATAGGCGCGGCGGGCACGCCGGATGTGGTTTTCGGTGATGGTGAAATTGTCGCGGTCGTTGGCGTCGAGGATGCGTTTGGAATGCGCGTCCTGATCCTCGTAGGGAATTGGTCCGACCTGCGGCATCAGATGCGCGCAATCCTCGTAAAGGTCCCAGTATTTCTTGCGTGCGACGTAAGGATCGTGCGGATGGGTGAAGCTGACGGTCAGGCACCAAGGCCGGTCGTCATGCCCGCGTGCGAGGTCGTAGAGCTTGCGCGTCGCATGATAGGCGACCTCGTCATCATATTCCATCTGGTTGGTGATCTCGGCCACGCCGGCACCCGTGACCGAGCCCATGTTGTGATACCACCAGTCGATGCGTTCGCCCGGTCTGCGGTAGTCCGGTGTCCAGCCGAAATCGGCGGGGTAAATGTCGGTCGTCAGCCGTTCTTCGAAGCCGTGCATCTGGTCGGGGCCGACGAAGTGCATCTTGCCCGAAAGACAGGTCCGGTAGCCGGCACGCCGCAGGTGGTGGGCATAGGTGGGGATGGTTGCGGAAAACTCGGCGGCATTGTCATAGACGCCGGTGCGTGACGGAAGCAGCCCCGACATGAACGACGCGCGGCCGGGCGCACAGAGGGGCGAGGCGGTATAGGCATTTGCGAACCGCGTGGATCGCGCCGCCAGCTTTCGCAGGTTCGGCGCATGTAACCAGTCGGCGGGCCCGTCGGGGAAAAGCGTGCCGGTCAACTGGTCGACCATCAGGATCAGGATGTTGGGTTTGCGCATCGGGCGCGTCCTTCCATTTCCATGCGCAGCAGGGCAAGCACCTGTCCGGCGGCATGGGTGTCATTTTGCGCGACACGGGCGAGACCCTGCCGCAGGTAAAGCCCGTCGATCAGACCGGCGATGCGATCCGCCGCGGCCGCCGCGCGAGGACCGATCAGCGGGCGCAGGTCATACATCAGATTACTATGCAGCCGTCGCTGATAGATACGCAGCAGCCGGTGGGCTTGGGGCGAGGTCTGCGCCAGAACGTAGAAATTGAGCCATGCCGCGATGACCTGCGGCTGAAAGTTGGTCGACCCGAAACTGGCCGAGACAATAGCCTCGAGGCGGGCGCGATGGCCTTTGGCGCGTGATTGCGCAGCCCGCACCTCGGCGCCGTAAACCCCCAGCGTGTACCGCATCGCCGCGAGAAAGATCTGGTCCTTGCCGCCGAAGTAGTGATGCGCGAGCGCCGAGGACATGCCTGCACGTCGGGCGATATTGCTGACGGTCACATCCAAGTTGCCAACCGCCCCGATTTCATCGATCGTCGCCTTTACAAGGGCTGCGCGGCGGATAGGCTCCATGCCGAGCTTGGGCATCTGAAATCCTTTCGGTTGACGCAGGCCAGTTAAATTGTTCTTTATTGACTCGTCAATCAAGAAAAAACCAACGGGAGAACGTTCATGAAACTGAAATCAAGTCTTTCGGTGCTGGCCATCTGTGCCGCCGCACCGGCATTCGCCGATTGCGAAACCATCACATTCTCGGATGTCGGCTGGACCGACATCACGGCAACCACGGCAGCCACGACTGTCGTTCTGGAAGCATTGGGATACGAGACCGACATTCGTGTCCTGTCCGTCCCGGTCACATATATCTCGCTGGCCGAGGGTGATGTGGATGTCTTCCTGGGGAACTGGATGCCGACGATGGAGGCCGATATCGCGCCCTACCGCGAGGCCGGCACTGTCGACACGGTCCGCGCCAACCTTGAAGGTGCGAAATACACGCTGGCCACCAATGCCGCCGGTGCAGCCCTCGGGATCGACAGCTTCGACGACATCGCCGCCAATGCGGACGCACTCGAAAGCCAGATCTACGGGATCGAACCCGGGAATGACGGCAACCGGCTGATCATGGACATGATCGCCGCCGGTTCCTTCGGCCTCGACGGTTTCGAGGTCGTGGAAAGCTCCGAACAGGGGATGCTGGCGCAGGTAGACCGGGCCACAAGCCGGGACGAGCCCATCATCTTCCTGGGCTGGGAGCCGCATCCGATGAACGCGAACTTCGACATGACCTATCTGGAAGGCGGCGATGACTGGTTCGGGCCGAACCTCGGCGGCGCGACGGTCTATACCAATACCACGGCGGGTTTTGTGGAAAGCTGTCCGAATGTTGGCCAGTTTCTGACCAACCTCGAATTCTCGCTGGCCATGGAAAACGAGATCATGGGCGCGATCTTGAATGACGGGCAAGACCCGGCGGATGCTGCGCGGGCATGGCTCGCGGCGAATGCCGACGCCTATGCCGCATGGCTTGACGGTGTGACCACCGCGGATGGCGGCGACGCCGTTGCCGCCGTGGATGCAGCCCTCGAGATGTAAGGCAAGCGTTGAGGGCGGGGACATGCCGTCCCCGCCTTTTTCGCACGCAACAAAGGGGGCCGCATGGACTGGCTGACCGAGAACAAGATACCGATCGGCGACGGGGCCGAAGCCATCTTCGACGGGATGAACGATCGGCTGGGCTTTTTCTTCGACTGGCTGTCTGACGTGATGGAGGCGCTGATCGACGCGATCCTGTGGGTTCTCGAAACGCCGCATCCGCTGATCGTTATCGCTGTTTTCGCAGCACTGACATGGGTTTTGCAGCGCAACTGGAAGACGCCGCTCTTCGTTGTGCTGGGATTCCTGTTCATCCTCAATCAGGGCTATTGGGAAGAGACACTTGAGTCCCTGACGCTGGTTCTGTCGGCCTGCGTGGTCTGCATGGGACTTGGCGTGCCGATCGGCATCGCCGCCGCGCATCGCCCGCGTCTCTATCGCGCCATGGTTCCGGTGCTTGATTTGATGCAGACCTTGCCGACCTTCGTTTACCTCATTCCCGCTATCGTCTTTTTCGGCATCGGGATGGTGCCGGGCCTGATCGCCACTGTGATCTTCGTGCTGCCGGCACCTATCCGGCTGACGCATCTGGGTATCTCGTCGACGCCTACCGCGCTGCTTGAAGCCGCGGAAGCCTTCGGCGCAACCAAACAGCAGGTCCTGTTCAAGGTCGAACTGCCCTCGGCCCTGCCGCAAATCATGACGGGGCTGAACCAGACGATCATGTTGTCGCTGTCGATGGTGGTCATCGCCGCCCTCGTGGGGGCCAGCGGGCTTGGCGTGCCGGTGATCCGTGCGCTCAATACGGTGAACACCTCGCTCGGCTTCGAAAGCGGGTTCGTGATCGTGGTGGTCGCGATCATGCTCGACCGGATGTTGCGGGTCAGACGGAAATGAGCGCCGTTACTTTCGACAATGTCTCGATCGTGTTCGGGAACCGTCCCGCCAAAGCCTTGCCCCTGATGGACGAAGGTCTGGAGCGGCCCGAGATCCACGAACGCACCGGTCAGATACTGGGTGTGCACGATTGCTCGCTGAGCGTGGCCGCAGGCGAGATCCTTGTGCTGATGGGGCTTTCGGGGTCTGGCAAATCGACATTGTTGCGCGCGGTCAACGGGCTCAATCCGGTCATTCGCGGCTCTGTCTGGATCGATGACGGCGAGAGACGCACCGATGTCGTCAACTGCTCGGCCTCCGATCTGCGTCGCGTGCGGCGCGAAAGCGTATCGATGGTGTTCCAGCAATTCGGCCTGCTGCCGTGGCGCACGGTGCGCGACAATGTCGGTCTGGGGCTGGAACTGGCGGGGATGGACAGCGCCGCAAGGGTGGCGCGCGTCGATCAGGAATTGGAGATGGTGGGCCTCGCCGACCGCGCCGATGCACTGGTGGCCGAGCTTTCGGGCGGTATGCAGCAACGCGTCGGCCTCGCCCGCGCCTTTGCCACCGATGCGCCGATCCTGCTGATGGACGAACCGTTTTCGGCGCTTGACCCGCTGATCCGCACGCGGTTGCAGGACGAGTTGCTGGAATTGCAGAAAGAGCGCGGCCGGACAATCGTTTTCGTCAGCCATGATCTGGACGAGGCCTTCAAGATCGGCAACCGCATCGCGATCATGGAAGGCGGGCGCATCGTGCAATGCGGCACCCCGCGCGAGATCTTCACCAATCCGGCGAATGACTATGTTGCGGATTTCGTCGCCCACATGAACCCGCTGGGTGTGCTGACCGCGCGTGACGTGATGGTCGCGGGTGCAGGCGACGGCCCTGCAGTTGATGCAGAAACGCCGGTTCAGGAAATCATGCAAAGGCTGAACGGTGAGGCCCTGCAAGTGACGGAGAACGGGCAGACCATCGGACAGGTCACCCAAGCCTCTGTGCTTGCGCGCCTTGCGCCGTCGCCGGACGGCTAGACTTTCGGTTCATTCACAGCGGGCGTTACCCTGCGCCGCGCCAGAGCCTCGCGCCATGTAATGAACGTGACCGAGGCCATGATGACGGCCCCGCCGATCACGACCCAGCCGTCAACGGGTTCGCCGAACACGACCGCGCCCAGCGTCACGGCCCAGACCAGTTGCAGGAATGTCACCGGTTGCGTCACCGTCAGGGGCGCCGCGGCGAATGCCAATGTCATGGTAAAGTGCCCGGCGGTCGCAAAGCAGGCCACGAGAAAGAGCCAGCCCAGCTGCGCGCCTGTCGGTGGCACCCACACTGCATAGGCGAAAGGGGCGAGCCCGACCGTGACCGTGATCGACAGCATTCCCACGATCACCGGCGCCGACATCTCGCCCGAGAGCTGCTTGGCGATCAGATAGCCCACTGCAAAGAACACAGCCGTGCCGAGCATCGCCAGATGGCCGACCTCGATCTCGCGCAGACCGGGGCGCAGGATGATGACAGCCCCGAGCAGCGCCACGACCACGGCCACAAGGCGGCGTGGTGGCAGGCGTTCGCCCAGGAACAGGGCGGCCCCCAGCGACACGTAGACCGGCGTCAGGTAATTCATCGCCGTGACCTCGGCGATGGAAATGCGCGCCATGGCGAAGAACCACAGGATCACCGCCAGCGTGTGCATCACCCCCCTTATCCAGAAAAGCCGGTGATGGCGCGGGGTGAGCCTTGCCGCCATGATCGGGCGGATCATCGGGATCAGGAACACCAGCCCCAGCACGTACCGCAAGAACGCCGCCTGCGCTGCGGGCACGTCACTGCCCACGTGTTTCACCACGGCCGTGACACCGACGAACATCAGCCCGGTAATGACCATCCAGAAGACACCGAGGACGGGATTTGACTGTTTTTGCGGCTCCATCCGCCCTAGCTGTCACCACGTGCGAGGCTGCGCAACACAATTCGCTGGATGCCGTGGCCGACAGGCCGTAACACGGGGTCATGAAGATACTTTTCCTCGGTGATGTGATGGGGCGCGCAGGACGCGCTGCCGTCACCGAACACCTGCCCCGCCTGCGCAAGGAATGGAAACTGGATTTCGTCGTGGTGAATGGCGAGAACGCCACCGGCGGGATGGGGCTTTCCGAGCCGCACGCCCAGACCCTGCTCGAGGCAGGGGCCGATGTCGTCACGCTTGGAGACCATGCTTTCGACCAGAAAGACATGATGGCCTACATCGACAGGGAACACCGCATCCTCCGCCCGATGAATTACTCCAAGGCCGCACCCGGCGTCGGCGCCCGCGTTTTCGAGGCACCACAGGGGCGCAAGGTCCTGGTGGCACAGGTGCTTGGGCAGGTCTTCATGAAGCGTCCGTTCGATGATCCCTTTTCGGCCCTCGACGCGGTGCTGCGCCAGTATCCCATGGGCGGACAGGTCGCGGCCAGTCTGATCGACGTGCACTGCGAGGCGACCTCCGAGAAGATGGCGGTCGGGCATTTCTGCGACGGGCGGGCAAGCATCGTGGTGGGCACCCATACCCACGTGCCGACGGCCGATGCGATGATCTTGCCGGGTGGCACGGCCTATCTCACAGATGCCGGAATGTGCGGCGACTACAATTCGGTGATCGGCATGGACAAGGCCGAGCCATTGCGCCGCTTCGTGACGGGCATGCCCAAGGCACGTTTCACCCCCGCGATGGAAGACGCGACGCTTTCGGGGCTTTTCGTCGAAACAGACACACGGACGGGCAAGGCCACGCAGGTCGCGATGATCCGGCAGGGTGGCCGTTTGCAACAGGCCGGTCCCGCATGATCGACACGCGCCTGCGGCTGACGGTGATCCTGCTTGTGATCGGGTGCGGCTGGGGGCTGACCCAGCCGCTGATCAAGATCACGGTCACGGCGGGTTACCAGCCGTTGGGCCTCGTTTTCTGGCAGATGCTGATCGGTGCGGTGGCGCTTGGTGCGATCCAATGGCATCGGCTGAAGCGCTTGCCGGTGACACGGACCACCCTTGCCGTGTGGCTGATGATCGCCGTCATCGGCACGTTGATCCCGAACACCGCCGGCTACCGCGCGGCCTTTCATTTGCCATCGGGTATCATGTCGATCGTGATCGCCACGATCCCGATGATGGCCTTTCCGATGGCGCTTGCACTCGGCAATGACCGGTTTTCGTGGCGAAGGCTTCTGGGCCTGGGGCTCGGCCTTGTCGGGGTCGGTCTGATCGCCCTGCCCGAGGCCAGCCTGCCGGAACGCGCCATGATCGCGTTTCTGCCTTTGGCCCTAATTGCCCCGTTCTGCTACGCCTGCGAGGGCAATATCGTCGCGAAATGGGGCACAGGTGGGCTTGACCCGATTGCCGTGCTCTTCGGAGCCTCGGTGATCGGCACCATTCTGGCGCTGCCGCTGGCGGTGCTTTCGGGGCAGTTCTTCATCCCGCGCGCGCCCTTCATTCTGGCCGATGCAACCCTTTTGCTGAGCGCGCTGGTGCATGTCAGCGTCTATGCCGGATATGTCTGGCTGATCGGACGGGCCGGCGCGGTTTTCGCCGGGCAGGTCAGCTACATCGTGACCGGATCCGGGGTTCTCTGGGCGATGCTGCTTCTGGGCGAGAGTTACAGCCTCTGGATATGGGCCGCGCTCTTGGCGATGGGCTGCGGTCTGACGCTGGTGCAGCCACGGCTTGCCCCGGGGCTTGCGAGAGTAGAAACTGGAGCGCATGGATAGCTTCGTCACGCTGACGCAAACCCAGAGCGCCTTTCTGACGATGGCGGTCGTCGTGGGCATGTTCGCGATGTTCCTGCGCGAGATCTACCCCACGGAAGTCGTCGCCATGGGCGGCGTGTCGCTTTTGCTGGTGACCGGCGTGCTGCCCTATCAGGACGCAGTCGCCGTCCTGTCGAACCCCGCGCCATGGACGATTGCCGCGATGTTCATCATCGTGGGCGCACTCGTCAGGACCGGGGCACTGAACGCGCTGACGACGATCGCGGAACGGCAGGCGAAGGTCTCGCCTGCGCGGGCGATCGGCGGCGGGTTGCTGTTTGTCGCACTGGCCAGCGCGATCATGAACAATACCCCGCTGGTCGTCGTGATGATTCCCGTTTTCGTCCAACTGGCGCGGACGCTTGGCACCTCCGCCTCCAAATTGCTGATCCCGCTCAGCTATGCCGCCATCGTCGGGGGCACGATGACGCTGCTGGGCACGTCGACCAACCTGCTGGTGGATGGGGTGGCGCGCGCGTCCGGGCTTGAGCCCTTCGGTCTGCTCGAAATCCTGCCCGTCGGGGCAGTCGTCGTGGTGTGGACGTTTACCTATCTCTATTTCATGGCGCCCCGCCTGCTGCCCGACAGACAAAGCATGGCGACGATGCTGTCGGACCGCTCCAAGAAGAAGTTCTTCTCCGAGGCGATCATCCCGCCCGAAAGCAACCTGATCGGCCGCGAGGTCATGGATGTGCAGCTTTTCAAACGCGATGGCGTCCGCCTGATCGACGTGGTGCGCGGTGACCAGTCCTTGCGGCGCAATCTCGGCGAAGTGACATTGCAGGTGGGTGACCGCATCGTCCTGCGTACCGAGATGACGGAACTGCTGTCGCTGCAGAGAAACAAGGAATTGCGGCGCGTCGATCAATTGTCGGCGGTCGAGACGCAGACGGTCGAGGTGCTGATCACGCCGAACTGCAAAATGGTCGGTCGGCGCGTGGGGGCGATGCGGCTGCGCCGCCGCTATGCGGTCTATCCGCTGGCGGTGCACAGGCGGGATGCCAACATCAGCCAGCAGATCGACGATATCGTGATCCGGGTCGGTGATACGGTCCTGCTGGAGGGGGCGCCCGAGGACATCCAGCGCCTTGCAGAGGACATGAACCTCGGCGACGTGTCGGCGGCCTCGCAACGCGCGTTCCGACGGAACAAGGCGTGGGTTGCCGTGGCCGTCCTGTTGGGGGTCGTGGTGCTGGCGGCGCTGAACATCGCGCCCATCCTTCTTTTGGCGATGCTGGGCGTGACGCTGGTCCTGCTCACACGCTGTATCGATGCAGACGAGGCGTTCTCGGTGATTGACGGTCGCCTGCTTGCCCTGATCTTCGCGATGCTGGGTGTAGGATCGGCCCTGCAATCGTCGGGGGCGGTCGCGATGATCGCCGATACGTTGTCACCTGTGATGATGGTGCTGCCACCGTTCTTTGTCGTCCTGACGGTCTATCTGCTGTCCAGCATTCTGACCGAGCTTGTGTCCAACAATGCGGTCGCCGTTGTGATGACGCCCATCGCGATCGGCATAGCCGCTGCACTCGGCGTTGATCCGCGCCCCCTCGTCGTGGCGGTGATGATCGCGGCAAGCGCCAGTTTCGCCACCCCGATCGGCTATCAGACCAACACGCTGGTCTATGGCCCCGGCGGCTACAAGTTCGCCGATTTTCTCAGGTTCGGCATTCCCCTGAACCTCACGTTGGCGCCCATCGCATCCTTCGTGATCCCGCTTGTCTGGCCGCTCTAGGCGGGGTTGCGGGCCGCAACGGCTATGCCATATAGAGACGCAGATTTTCTGGCGATCACGAGACGGGGTTTCTTCATGGCCGGCCATTCCAAATGGGCAAACATCCAGCACCGCAAGGGGCGGCAGGACAAACTGCGTTCCAAGCTCTTCTCGAAACTCTCGAAGGAGATCACCGTCGCGGCCAAGATGGGCGACCCCGATCCCGACAAGAACCCCCGCCTGCGCCTTGCGGTAAAGGAAGCCAAGTCGAATTCGATGCCCAAGGACGTGATCGACCGCGCGATCAAGAAGTCGCAGGGCGGCGATGCTGAAAGCTATGAAGAGATCCGCTATGAAGGCTATGGTCCGAACGGGGTCGCGGTGATCGTCGAGGCGATGACCGACAACCGCAACCGGACGGCGTCGACCGTGCGGTCGACCTTTTCAAAAAACGGCGGCAACCTTGGCGAAACCGGTTCTGTCGGTTTCATGTTCGACCGCAAGGGCGAGGTGATCTACCCCGCGTCCGTCGGCGACGCGGATACTGTGATGATGGCCGCGATCGAGGCCGGTGCGGAGGATGTGCAGTCCGACGAGGAAAACCACGTGATCATCTGCGCGGATACCGACCTGAACGAGGTCTCAAACGCGCTGGAAGAGTCGCTTGGCGAAAGCGAAAGCACCAAACTGATCTGGCAACCCAACATCACGACAGAAGTCGACCTTGAGGGTCTGACCAAGCTGATGAAGCTGCTCGACACTCTGGAAGAAGACGACGACATCCAGCGTGTCACGGCGAACTTCGAAGCCCCGGACGACGTGATAGCGTCTTTCGACGCGGCAAGCTGAAGGATCAGCGGGGGCGCCGCCCCCGTCCCGGAGCAAGTCCGGGACTCCCCCGAGGTATTTTGAAACATGAGAAGATCAGGGCGTGATGATGCCTTGTTCGGTGACGATCAGGTCAAGCGGCTGATCGGTGGCTTCGAGCGGCAGGTCCGCGTCTTCCTGTGCGGCATAGGCGAATCCGATCGCCATGGTTGGATGTGTTGCGCGGAGTTTTTCGAGAGTCCTGTCATAAAAGCCGCCACCGTAGCCGAGCCGCCCGCCCCGGCTTGTGAAGGCGACCAGCGGAACGATGACGATTTCCGGTGTCATCCAGTCGCCGGTTTCGGGGATCAACGCGCCGAAGGTGCCCGCAATCATGATGCTATCGGGGGACCAGCACCGGAAAGCGAGCGGCCTGTCCTTGCCCATGATGACGGGCACGCCGACGGGACCGTAAGCTGCCGCCTCCTGCATGGAAGGAAGCGGGTCGATCTCGGTCCGGATCGGCATATAGCCTGCCAGCGGAACACCGCGATAACCGGCGAGCACCTCGCTGAGGTAGCCGGCTGTCGCGCTACCGGGTCTGTGCGTCTCACGACGGCGGGCGAAGGCGGCCTTGCGGGCCGCCGCCTTGTCGATCACAGCAGCCATAGCGCGGCGAGCCCGAGAAAGGCGAAAAAGCCGACCACATCCGTGACGGTCGTCACGAATGCGCCCGAAGCGAGGGCCGGATCGAAGCCGAGCTTTTCCAGCACGACCGGAATGACGGTGCCGGCAAACCCCGCGATGACCAGATTGATCACCATCGCCACACCGATCACGACCCCCAGCATGGGTGATCCGAACCAGACCACGCCAACGACGCCCATCACCACCGCGAAGGCGAGACCGTTGATCAGGCCCACCAGAACCTCGCGCCGGATCACGCGCCAGACGTTGGCCGTGGTCAGATCGCGCGTGGCCAGCGCGCGCACTGCAACGGTCAGCGACTGCGTTCCCGCATTGCCGCCCATGGAGGCGACGATCGGCATCAGCACGGCCAGTGCGACGAGCCCGGCGATGGTTTCCTCGAAAAGCGCGATGACCATCGACGCCAGGATCGCCGTCACCAGATTGACCGCGAGCCATGGAAAGCGTTGCCTGGTCGTGTTGATGACCTTGTCCGAAAAGCTTCCCTCGCCCACGCCGGCCAGACGGAGGATGTCTTCCTCGGCTTCTTCCTCGAGAAACATCATCGCATCGTCGATGGTGATCACGCCGACAAGCCGGTCGTTGTCGTCCACCACGGGTGCGGTGATCATGTGGTAGTGATTGACCGCCTGTGCGACCTCTTCGACATCTTGCGCCACGTGGAAGGTGCGAAAGCTGTCCTCGGCCAGATCCTTGAGCGGCTTGTCACGCGGATGGCTGAGGATACGCCCCAGTGTGACATAGCCCGTGGCCTTGAGGCGCGGATCGACCAGGATCACGTGATAGAACTGGTCGGGCAACATCACGTCCGAGCGCAGATAATCGATGGTCTCGCCCACGGTCCAGTGTTCGGGCGCACGCACAAGTTCCGACTGCATGTGGCGACCGGCCGATTCCTCGGGGTAGGTGAGTGCGAGTTCGACGACCACGCGGTCCGTGGCATCCAGAGCATCGAGGACCGCACCCTGCTGGTCATCGTCGAGATATTCGACCAGATCGACCACATCGTCGCTGTCCAGTTCGCGGACCGCTTCGGCCAGTTCGGTCGGGGCGAGTTGTTCGATCACCTCTTCGCGCAGGGATTCCTTGAGCTCCGACAGCACCTCGCCATCAAGGTTGCCCGGCCATTGCGTCAGCAGATCGCGGCGCTCACGGGTGTCGACCTGTTCGAGAAGATGGGCAATGTCGGCGGCGTGACGATCATCGAGCAGTTCCGAAAGCCTGGCACTGTCGGATGCCTGAAGCGCGGCGCGCACATCAGCGAGCAACCGCTCGGTGACGCCCCATGCTTCGTTTTCGTTTTCAGGTGCTTCTTCGGCCATCGTCGCCCCTTATTGTCCCCGCACAATACGCATCTGCCCCACACAGACAACGCCATTCGGCGATTTACCCCGCCCTGTGCCGGCCATATGCTTGTGCGTATGAACAAGCGATTACTTCTCGGGCAGACCCTTGGGTTTGCAGGCAATCCGATGATCGGTGATCCGATGCAGGCAGTGTCGTTCGACAGCGCCGGTGGCGTGTTGATCGCGGGTGACAGGATCGCGGCAACGGGAAGCGGTGCCGATCTGCGCGCCGCGCACCCGGACGCCAAGGTCATCGACTACGGCGACGCCCTTGTCACGGCGGGATTCGTGGATGCGCATATGCATTACCCGCAGACCGGAATCATCGCGAGTTGGGGCAAGCAGCTGATCGACTGGCTCAATACCTATACCTTCCCCGAAGAGGCCCGCTTTGGCGACAAGTCATACGCCGACGAGATCGCCAACCGAACGCTCGATCTGGCACTGGCACACGGGACGACCACGCTTGCCAGTTTCTGCACGATCCATGTCGAAAGCGTGGATGCGTTTTTCGAAGCGGCCGCCCAGCGGAACATGGCCGTGGTCGCGGGCAAGACCTGCATGGATCGCAATGCGCCCGACACCCTGCGCGACACCGCGCAATCGGCCTATGACGACAGCAAGTCACTGTTGGGCAAATGGCATGGGGTGGGGCGGGCGTCCTATGCGATCACGCCACGGTTCTCGCCGACCTCGACACCGGATCAGTTGCAAGCACTCGGGGCGCTTTGGGCCGAGCATCCCGATTGCCTGATGCAGACACACCTGTCCGAGCAGGTGCCGGAGATCGCGTGGATGCGCACGCTCTTTCCCGAGGCCCGCGACTACCTCGATACCTACGAAGCCTTCGGTCTGCTGGGCGCACGGGGGCTCTATGGGCATGCGATTCATCTGGACCCGCGCGAGATCGACCGGCTGGCCGAGGTCGGTGCGGCGGTTGCGCATTGCCCGACCTCGAACCTCTTCATCGGATCGGGATTGTGCGATGTGGCTGGCCTCGCGCAGCGCGGGATCACGACGGGGCTGGCCACCGATACCGGGGGCGGGTCATCGTTTTCGATGCTGCGCACGATGGCCGCGGCCTATGAAGTCGGACAGTTGCGCGGCAGCGCGCTGCATCCCAGTCAATTGATTTGGCTGGCGACCGAGGGCGCGGCCGCGGCATTGAAAATGTCGGGCGAGATCGGGCATCTGGGTGAAGGGGCGATGGCCGATATCACCGTGCTCGATCTCGATTCAACGCCGGCGATCGCACAGCGCGCAGGCCAGGCTGCGGATATCTGGGATGCTGTCTTTCCGACCATCATGATGGGCGACGACCGCGCGATCCGGGATGTGTGGGTCGCCGGCGTGCGCCGGGGCTAGCAACCCGACGAGAGTTTGAGCACCCAGATATCACCGGCACGTCCCAGTCCGTAGTCGGTCATGCGCCGGTTGAGCATGTTACGGCGGTGCCCCGATGAATTGGCCCAGTCTTCCAGCACCTCAGCCTCGCCCCGCTGACCTTTCGCGATATTCTCGGCAACGGCGCGTACATTGCAGCCCGCGGCACGTGACCGTGCCATGAGGGTCTCGCCGTTCGGTCCGCCACGGGACCGATGGGAAAAGTATCCACGATCGGACATATCTTGCGCATGGGCCTGCGCCGCCCGTGTCAGTATGGCGCTCTGACGCACCGGGCCCGCGCCCTGGCTGGCGCGAAAGGCGTTGATGCGGTTGGTGAAACTATCCGTCGCGCGTACCGGGATCGAGGTGTCAGGCGCCCGCGTGGCCGTGGCGGTGGCCGCGATGGGGATCGGCACAACTGCGATACAGCCCGAAACCAGCAGACACGCGACAAGCGCAAGCAAAGCTTTCATCGTAATCATTCCTTGATGCACGAAGGCCAGTAAGCCAATTTTTGTGGCCAGAGTTTGACCGCGCCGAAGACTTCGGCGCGTTCCTGCGTGGCTAGTATATACCGGGCTGTCGGCGCCGTGCCGCGGACTGCACTGACATTGGTGTCAGGCGCAAGCGGATTCAACCGCGAAGCGGCGGTGACGCCCCGTCCGGCGATACGTGTGGTGCGTGCCGCGCGTCATCCTGGCGGGACCGTGCAGTCGGCTTTCCAGACCGGTATTTCAGGACTCGGGGGCATCCCGTAGGATCGCCAATGCTGCGGCATGTATGTCCGTGTTCGCGGCGGCGACGACCCTGCCGCCGTCGTGCGCCGGTCCACCCTGCCAATTGGTGACCAAACCGCCGGCAGCGGTGACGACAGCGATGGGGGCCTGAATATCGTAGGCCTGAAGCCCCGCTTCGATCAC
>JGI12210J13797_10867021_pt1 | contig 47050 bp, 37 predicted proteins | sample ElkSlonscriptome_3_FD_13797 | JGI IMG/M metagenome (IMG submission 13797) | reverse complement strand
CGTAGCTGGAATAGACAATGATGCTCCCAGCTTCACCGATGTCATCCAACGCAGCGCTCAGGACACCCATTTTTTGCAGCAATCGTTAGATCGACAGGTGTATTTTTTTCATGCCTGATATTCAATATTGCCAACGCTTATACTTCTGTCAAGAGGGATAAAACGAATGTCTATGACAACCTTTTCTGCTGACTGGTCAGACGATCTGTTTCGCCTTGCGCTGGAGGCAGCGCCAAGCGGTCAGATTGTTGCTGATGGTGACGGCCGCATCATTCTGGTCAACGCGGAAATTGAGCGTATCTTCGGCTATTCGCGGGATGAGCTCATCGGTCAGGCCATCGAAGTGCTTATACCCGAGCGATATGCATCGTCGCATCCGGGCAAGCGCGCAGGCTATCTGGAGAATCCGTCGGCACGCGTGATGGGTGCCGGCCGGGATCTGTATGGTGTGCGCAAAGACGGCAGTGAAGTACCCGTTGAAGTTGGCCTGAATCCGCTGCAGAGCAGTGACCTCACTTTTATTCTTGCCGCTGTAGTCGATATCAGCGCCCGAAAACAGTCCGAAGAGGAACATCGACGACTGCAGGACCAGATGCAGCATGCCCAGAAAATGGAAAGCCTGGGCGTGCTTGCGGGTGGCATTGCCCACGAGTTCAACAATGTTCTGACGGCAATTCTGGGTAATGCCGAGCTTGCTGCCGATGATATCGAGCCGGATTCTCCCGCCCAGCCTGCGCTGTCCGACATTATGCTGGCCACGCAGCGTGCGGCAGAACTGTGCAAACAAATGCTGGCTTACTCAGGCCACAGTCAGTTCATGATCTCAGCCCTGGATGTAAGCAATCTGGTCAAGGACATGTCTGATTTGATCAACATTTCGGTCACAAAGAAGATTGTGGTTCATTATGAGCTGCAGACGCATTTGCCTGCGGTTGCGGCAGACCCGACTCAACTGCGTCAGGTGATCATGAATCTGATGACCAATGCATCGGAGGCCATTGGCGAGCAAAACGGCACGATTTCGATTTCAACCAAGCAGGTGCACTGCGACGATGAATATATTGCACGCTATTTTCCAGACAAGACCCTGGCGGCTGGTGAATATGTCGCGCTGATGGTGTCCGATAGCGGCTCCGGCATGTCCGAGCAGATCCGGGAACGCGTATTCGAGCCCTTTTTCTCGACAAAATTCACCGGTCGCGGTTTGGGCATGTCGGCCGTGCTGGGCGTGGTTGAATCACACGGCGGCGGCATTCGCATTGAGACCGTGGAAAACAAAGGCACCAAGGTCACGATCCTGTTGCCACAGTCGACCGAGCAGACGCACGCCATTGCTGCCAATAATCGCGATTCCAATTTGCCTGCGGTATCGGGCCAAGTGCTGCTGGTAGACGATGAATCGGCGGTGCGCACCATGGCCAGCCAGCTGTTGAAGAAGCTTGGGTTCCAGGTCACCCTGGCAGAAGACGGTCACGACGCGGTAGAAAAGTTCAGGGACGCTCATCAGCACTTGTCGTTTGTGCTGATGGACATGACCATGCCGAAAATGAGCGGATTGGAGGCCTACGCTGAATTTTGCAGCATGAACCCGGAGGTACCAGTCATATTCACCAGTGGCTACAACGAAGGCGATGCGATCAGCAACCTGAATGGCAAGGGCCCGACTGCATTTCTTCAGAAACCATTTTCGCGCTACCAGCTGAAACAAGTGGTCAACGAAATCAGCGGGCAATTGCATGGCCATGACTGATTGCAGCCGTCGGGAAACTGGCTGAATCAACGTCTGATTTTCTCAGCTGTACTGCCGGCTTCGTAGTATTGGATGGTTCGCTGATCGTTATGCATCTGGTTGCTCGGTATTGCCAAAACTTCTCAGACTTTTGAGACCCACCCTGGCTTCACTGACTTTCGGCACTTGACGCAGAGCAGCTATTAAAAGCACAGTAGCATGCTGAATTTTTTAAATATTAAAAGTGAACGCCTCATGCTCCGATCGAATCTGCCCACTCTGATTATTACGTTGTATTCTGCCCTGCTATTGAGCCATACGGCCTTGGCGCAAGAAGACGCGACCAGTACTGAGGATTTACCGGCCGCCAGTACCGAGCAAGCTGATCCGTCAACGACTGCAGCTGTAGGGTCCGGACCTGAAGCCGTTGCACCATCGCCCGTCGAATTCGAATGGCTGCGCTCGGACCAGCCGGATACGATTGTCTGCCCGTTCCGCGGCCAGATCGACTACGAGCCCGGTGAAATCGAATGCGGTTTGATCAAGGTGCCTGAAAACCGCGAAGTCGAGGGTAGCCGCACGATCGAGCTGCACTATGTCCGCATCGTTGCAACCGGCAAGAACCACGAAGACGACGACGTCGAAATCCGTGATGATCCGGTCATCTACCTGACCGGCGGCCCGGGTGTGACCGTCGACGGCTACGTCAACCGGCTGAAAGACCACCGCATCATTGCACAACGCGATCTGTACATTCTGGAGCAGCGCGGCATCGGCAGTTCCGGCGATTTCTGCCCGTTTTTCAGCACCCGCAATGTCGCCGAGCACATTCACCCGGATCGCGAAACAGCAGACCGGGCGCTGATCAACCAGGCCGAAGACTGCATCCGGGGTGCCATCGAGCGCGGCGTGGATGTGACCGGCTACAACACGTTTGAAAACGCTCGCGATGTGCGCGCGATGCGCATGGCGTTGGGGCTCGAGCAATGGAACGTCTGGGGCATCTCGTACGGCTCGGTGCTTGGCCAGGCCTACATGAAGGTCGATCCGGGCGGTATTCGCGCGGCCATCATCGATGCCATCGTGCCACTGGATCTGGGCGAATTGATGCGCATCGCGCACTGGCACAACGCCAATCTCGATCGATTGTTTGCCGCCTGTGCCGAACAGCCGGAATGTGCCCGCGTCTATGACGGCCTGCGCAATCGCTACATGAATGCGATCGAAACCGTGCAGACATCGCCCATCACGGTCGAAGTGGAAGCCAGCGAACTATTTCCGCAGGGCGAGGTGCATTTCTTTTCAAACTTCATTGCCGGACTGCCCTTCAGTCTGATGTATGAGCAGGAAACGCATCCGGCGTTACCCGCCATTCTGGACGGTTTGACGCGCGCGGTTGAATCGGATGACGACCGCTTTTTCCGCGGCCTGGCCCAGGCCATGACGATGGGCATTGGCGAGGGCGGATTCGGGATTTCGATGGGCATGGCAACCTCATTACGGTGTCAGGACGGCTACCAGGATTCAGCGGCAGCGTTTGCCGAACAGGATGCCCAGACCTACCCGACGCTGTTCAATGCCTTCAACCATCCTGCGCCAGTCGCCGAGGCACCCCAACGCTGCCGCGAGATCGGCCTGGTGCCGCGTGACATGACCGCCTATTCGCCAGTACAAACTGAATTACCCGTTATCGTTGCCAACGGTCGCTGGGACCCGATCACGCCGGTCGAGTTGGCCGAAACCATCATGCCCGGCTTCGAAAACGGCGAACTGGTGGTGTTTCCGCATGCCGGCCACGGCCCGACCCGCTCGATCGAATGCGCCGGCGACTGGATGAACGACTGGTATGACGATCCCAGCCAGCCGGTCGGCCGCGAATGCGTCGAAGAGGGTGAGCAGGCCGCAGCGTTTGTAGCGCCCTACTTCAAAACTACAACCATGATCGATGCGTTGGCGCTGATGAATGAAGACGAGGACCGGCTCAAGGCGCACGGTGCCTGGCTGGGTGCATCGGCCGGCCTGACGCTGTTGGCCGCGCTATTCCTGCCGCTGGCCTGGGTCGGGCGACGCTTCAACAAGCACCAGCTCGAACCCGGTGGCGGCAGCCGTCTGCTGGTATTCCTGTCCGCAGGCATCGCAGTGACATGGCTGGTTGGCCTGGGCCTTGCCGCTCGAGCAACGTCGGAAATCACCGAAACCATGCTGCTCTTCGGCATGGTGCCATGGGCCCAGTGGTTTGCCTGGCTGGGGCCGCTCAGCCTGGTACTGGCCATTACCGCCCTGATCCAGACCTGGCGCAGCCGCGACCGGATCCGGCTCGGCTCAAGAATTGGACTCCTCGTCAGCGCGCTCGCCGTAATCAGTCTGAGTGTCGCCGGTCAGGTCTGGTCGCTGTGGCCGTTCTGATCTGAGCGCGGAGGCGCTTGCTTTCGTGGCCACTTTCACGTTTGTTCGTGCGGAGTGAACTCCATGCGGGTCTCTGGTAGTATTCACGGTCGTTCAGTTGCCGACAAGCCGAATGTTCCCACGCCAATTCCTGCTGATCGTTTTCGCCCTATCGGCGGCACACGCAGTGCCTGCTGCCGCCGAAGACAAACATGAAGATCAGGCCACACAACTCCAGATTCTCGGTTGGGTTGAAAATGCCTATCTGATCGCGCCCGGGTTCGACCTCAGCGCAAAGCTCGATACCGGGGCCAACACCTCGTCGCTGGATGCAAGAATCATCAAGCGTTTCCGCCAGTGGGGCCGGCGCTGGGTGCGCTTTGCCGTGATGGACCGTGAAACTGGAGAAGAAGTCGTGATGGTCCGTGAGCGTGAGCGCACGATCGGCATTGTGCGGCACGAGGGTGAGAACGATGTTCGACCGACCGTCAGCGTCGAAATCTGCATCGCGGGCTTGCAGCGGAATATCGAGGTCAGCCTGGTTGACCGCAGCAACTTCAATTATCCACTGCTGCTGGGACGGCGCGCGATGAAGGAATTTGCCGTTGTGGATTCGAGTGCTACCTTCCTGGGCTCCGAGCCCTGTCCGGATTCGCTTGATCGCAGCGGCATCGTGCTGGACCCTTCCGCGTCGGATCCTGACGCAGACCGGCCCAGGTCACGCAACGTATCACGAAAAAACCGAGCCGATTCCGAAAACCAGCTCAGCGAAACCCACGATGAAGATCGCGACGAGGACGTTGAACCTGAAGACGACAATCCGGAGCGGCTGAACTCTTGAAACGAACCACTCATGGTTTGGCCTTAGCGCTTTTGCTGGTGCTGATCGGCCTGGCCATGTTTACCTGGAAAGTCCGTGCCTTCGGCTTTCCAATCATGCCGGATGAAACCAGCGTCCTGTGGAGCGTGCAGGCCCAGATAGTAGCCGAACCGGGCGATGCTGCACTCAAGATCGAGATGCAGCTGCCGACACGGACGCCGGGTTTTTCGCTGACCGATGAGCATTTTATTTCTCGCGGGTTTGGTCTCGCGGTCGACGATGACGCCTGGCAGCGAACGGCGATCTGGACGCTGCGACGTGCAAGTAATCGCCAGACCCTGTTTTATCGAGCGGTGTTCTTTCAGGATGACCGGCCGGTCGAGCTGGCCCCCCAGCCTAGATTCCCGAGCCCTCCAGCGCTTGAAGAACCATTTCAGACAGCCTTGACCGAGATTGTCGATGAGGTCCGCAGTGAATCCGCCGATGTCGTGAGTTTTGCCGCTCAGGTACTGGTTCAACTCAACGATGAAGCACCGGAAGACAACATGGCCCTGTTTCTGGAGGGTCCGCTCGGCCTGGATCGGGCCCGTATTGCCCAATTGATCTTGAGCGCGGCTCGAATCCCGGTTGTGATGATCAACGGGGTCCGGCTGGTCGAGCAGAACCGGGATGCAGCCATTGAAACCTGGCTCGCCGTCCATGACGGCACTACCTGGACTGCATTTGATCCGACCAGCGGTGACCGCGGCCTGCCGGATAATTTCCTTGTCTGGCATATTGGCGATACTCCGCTCGTACTTGCAACGGGTGCGTCGATTGATGAACTCACGATCAGCGTCAGAGAACGTTCGATCAGTGCGCTGGACCTGGCCACCGAGCGTGCCGAACAGGCCGGCTCCAAAGTCACCGAATTGTCTTTACTGGCCCTGCCGCTCGACTTGCAGGCTGTCTATGAGATTTTGCTGCTGATTCCACTGGGCGCGCTGATCATCGCGTTTTTACGCAACGTGATCGGCCTGCGGTCATTCGGCACCTTCATGCCCGTACTGATTGCGCTGGCCTTCAGAGAAACGGAATTACTTGCCGGCATCGTTTTGTTCACGGTCATCGTCGGCGCCGGTTTGCTGTTTCGTTTCTACCTGGAAAAACTGCGCTTGCTGCTGGTGCCGCGGCTGTCGGCCGTCTTGATCATCGTCGTCATCCTGATGGCCATCGTATCGGTGCTGAGTCAGCGACTGGGCATCGAGGCCGGGCTCTCGGTCGCACTGTTCCCGATGGTCATCGTCGCCATGGTCATCGAACGCATGTCGATCGTCTGGGAGGAGCAAAGCCCGGCAGATGCCCTGCTTGATGGCGCCGGCAGCCTGTTGATTGCTGCTATCGCCTATCTGGTCATGGGGGTCGACCTGTTCGGCTGGTGGGTACTGATTTTCCCGGAGCTGTTGCTGGTTTTGCTTGGATTGACGATTGCGCTGGGTCGCTATACCGGCTATCGACTGACTGAACTGGTCCGCTTCCGGGAGCTGGCGAAGTGAGGACATGGTTTGCGAGACCAGACGCACTGCGAAAGGCCGGCGTGCTCAGTCTGAATCGCAGGAATGCCGAGTGCATCATGCGGCTGAACGATCGATCACTCTACCCGCTGGTCGATGACAAAATACGCTGCAAGAAAGTGCTGGAAGCTCAAAACATGCCGGTGCCGGGCATGATCGGTCAGATTGCCTATTCCGGCCAATCGAACCGGTTCTATTCGCATTTGCAGGGTCGTGAACAGTTCGTCATCAAACCGGCCAACGGCAGCGGCGGCGACGGCATCCTGGTCATCGTTGGCCAGCGCGGTGAACGCTATCTATCCTCCGGCGGCCGACTTTGGGATCGCGATGACATTGCCCACTATCTGACCAACGTCATCAGCGGCCTCTACAGCCTGGGCGGCCAACCGGATACCGCCTTACTGGAAGAACTGGTTGAGTTTGATCCGGTGTTTGACGGCATTGCATTTCAGGGCGTGCCCGACATCCGCTTGATTGTTTATCGTGGCGTGCCCGTCATGTCCATGGTGCGATTGCCAACGCGCGCATCCGACGGCAAAGCCAATCTGCATCAGGGCGCGATTGGCGCCGGCATCTGTATTGCTACCGGGCAAACGATTGCGGCAGTGATTTCAAACCATCACGTTGACGAGCACGTCGACACCGGATCGCCATTGCTAGGATTCAACGTGCCCGACTGGGGGCAGATCGTATCGATGGCCGCACACTGCTTTGAAGCCGTCAAGCTGGGCTACCTGGGCGTCGACATCGTGCTCGACAAAAACCGCGGCCCGTTGATTCTGGAGCTCAATGCCCGCCCCGGACTGAACATCCAGATCGCCAACCACGCCGGCCTGCGTCAACGGCTTCAGCAGGTTGATGACAGCGGAGCATACGAATGGGCCGCCAATGAGCGGGCTGAATGGGCCCGCGAGCACTTTTCGTCTAACGTCTACGATCCACGACCGTAGTTCGAAGGGCAACGCACCAGCCTTCGCGTCAACGTGATCAACAGTCAAACAAAAGTTAGACGCAAGGCACAAGTCATCAATAGATTGATGTTGAATTATTGCGGTTCTGAACAATTTCGAAACTGTCGCTGAAGATCAGGTCCGAGTCACTTTGGATTGTAACGATGACCTCATCGGACTGGTTGAGTCCACCATTGGATGTGCCACCATTATCCTGGAGCACGACGCTCACCACGGCATTGCCGACCGCGTCTGAAGCGAGCTCGAAGCTCAAATCCGCACTGGAGCCGCTGATATCGAGACTGGGTATGCCGGTGAAATAACCACCGGGCACATTGACTGGTGTAATAATAAATTCGACCGACTGTATCTGCTCATCGGGAGGACCCGAACTGATTTGGATCGCCCAATCTTCGACTATCGTTTGCTCTCCGGCGATGGCTGTAATCACCTTGCTGCCAGCGTTAAAAACCGGTGGGTCATTGACCGGAACTATTTGAATCAGCAGCTCGGCCGAATCCGTATTCAAAGTGTCACTGATGGTGTAGACAAATTCGGCCGGCCCGACAGAATCCGGGCTTGAGGGTTCAAAAACAAATGCGCCATCCGCACCAGCGGTTACCTGTCCCTGCAGCCGCTTCCTGGTTTGGTCGGCCAGACTCAAGTCGATGACAATCAGTGGATCATCATCTACGTCATTGAACAATAGCCCATCGACTGCCGGTATCACCAGCGGTTGATCCTCAAACGCCAGATAGCTGTCATCATTGGCCTCGGGAACGGGGTCCGAGCTGGCGCCAAAGCGTTCGACAGCGCCGATATCGCAGCCGTCTGAAGCATTGGAAAAAGTAATAATATCAATTGTCCGCAGGCCGGTCTGGATATTTTGAAACAGACGCTGATCCGTAATGCGCGAGGCGCACTTACCCTGGTCGAGCACCGGGCTGTTGAGTAAGGGCTCATGAACCTGCGTCGGCCCGCCGTAATTATCCAGTGCAGCCAAAGCAGGGTCAAGCGGCGTCACGCTGGAGCCCACCAAGTCATCATTGGCATTTGGTTGACCGGCGGGAAATACACCACTTACCGTACTGTTATTACCGATCAGGTTAAAACCGAAGCTGTCTGTGCTGCCATGCAGGTCGGGCGCCGGGGAATCTGCATTGTCAACATTTTGGGCCACAATTGAGTTATACACCTGAACGGCCTCGGATGAGGACGACCACACGCCTCCGCCACCGGGCACCGCGGTTTCATCATCGTTCTGATCCGCTTCATTGAGTACAACGGTCGAATGACGGATGCTCAATTCAGAATTGTCAGCAGGAAACCCTGGCCCGCCGAGGGCAATGGCACCGCCGACGCCGGTGGTGCTGTTGTTTGAAAAGGTCGATTGAAAAATATCTACTGTACTGGTAAAACCCTGACCGGACCGGATCAGTATGGCGCCACCGGCCGCGTCGCTCTGGGGCTGAGCCAACGGCACATGAAAGGTATTGTTATTGAAGAAGCTGCTGTTTTCAATCACGACGTTCTGGCTTGTTCCTACAAAGATTGCACCGCCACCCAGCACATTCCCGGCAGCAAAATTGCCTGCATAGTTCTCCTGGAACGTGGAATTTTGAATCGTGATTGAATTGTCTTGTCCGCCAAACAAGCCAATGGCACCGCCGCCACGCTCTGAACCATTATTGAAGAACACCATGTTTTCAAGCAGAAGGCTGCTGCCTGCACTGAGCGTTACCAGCATGGCACCGCCATAGTCGCCGGTCGCTGCCCGCAGAATATTATCCAACAGGGTTATCCCGCTGATATCGAACTCGACATCCACTTGGAAGTTCTGAATATTGAAAACACGTGTTTCGGCCAAATTGGTCAGTTTCATCACGGCAGCACCCGGCCCTTCAATCTTGACCGGTTCGTTCAACTCAAGGGTATCGAAAATAAAAAAATGGGCCGGGAAAATGCTCAATTGAAAAATGATCTGATCTTGAACCGGCCAAGCCTCGCCTGCCACGCACTCTCCTGCTGTCGTGCCAGAAGCCGTGTTGGTGTTGGCGGCCAGCACTGCTTCGGTCAATGTGCAATAGCCGTCATCGGCAAGAATGGTGTTGTCCGCCGTATTGACCGTAATGGTTGCCGCAGCGAGCTGCTGACAACAGATTAATAACATGCAGATCCATACTGTTTTGATAGACATACCTATACACCCTGTTACCGCAACAGGAAATTCGGACGTTCCCAGCCGCAATTCGTTTGAATAATCAGAAAGTGGAGGCCACACATTCACACAGTGGCAGTGGTTAGATCTAGTTGCTGTAGTCAAGAGAATCCTCCTGATGAGACTTACTTAGCTATACGCAATCAGAAGTCTGGCCCCTTCACAACATTCGGATCAGCCGGTACACCAGGGAACCCCTGAACAACGCTGCACGGAGCGCGTTTCAGTCTGAAAAGCCGCAGATCGCCTGGAGTGATCGGAGATACAGTAGCTGTAGCTGCGCCCGAAGATCGGAGCGTGCGAGCTGCGACTTTTCCGGCGAAACCCGTTCGGGACGGACCTTTGTTAGGCGCTCCGGCTCGTTTGGGCTCGTTTATTTTGAATTTCCGAATGTTTTCACTATTGGTACTCACCCAAACCAAGCCGGAGTATCCTGCAAAGACGCCGTTGCGCCCGTGCAGTGTTATTCAGAGGGTCCCTGTCGAGACAGCTTGGCAGCACAGTACCGATCAGCGACCTGGATAACCGGTCCGGCTTCAGCTTGATGATGGTTAAACTAGCTACGTAAGGTTTTTGTTTTTGGATTGCGTATATCAATATAGGGGAAATACATTGCGGTTGATTTCGACAATAGCGGATAAAAACCATGACAGATTCTGATCGTTTCCAGCGTCTGGAAGCCTTGTTCCATGAACTCGATCGCTTATCGGCCGAAGACCGAAAAGCACGGCTCATCGCCTTGGCAGCCGAAGACCCCGACCTGCATTCGGAGTTGATTGCGATGCTTGAACCAAACAAGCATGGCGCACGGGATGCCAGTGCGCTCGATTCGTTGGCCGGTCGTGGCGGGATGGCAGCTTCGATCGAGAATTTTTCCAGCCCGAGTGATCCTGAAACCATCGGTCCATACCGATTGGTTCGTCCAATTGGCGAAGGCGGCATGGGTCGGGTGTATCTGGCCGAGCAGATGGAGCCGGTGCAGCGCCGAGTGGCGCTGAAGCTTTCCCGTCGCGGATTGGACAGCCAGGACGCACTGACTCGATTCCGGGCCGAGCGCCAAGCACTGGCTGTGCTGGAACACCCGAATATCGCGCGAGTGTTCGACGCTGGAAGCCTGGACGACGGTCGTCCGTGGTTCGCCATGGAATACATCGAAGGTGTATCCATTACCGAGTGGGCAGCCAAGCGAGCGTTGGGCCTGGAGGAGCGAATCCGGCTGCTCTTACCGGTATGCGAAGCTGTTCAACACGCCCACCGCAAGGGTCTTATACATCGCGATCTGAAACCTTCCAATATCCTGGTCCCTGATCAGGGCAGCAGACCAGCACCGAAAGTGATTGACTTCGGTATTGCGCGCGTGTTTGAAGCTGGTGCCGAAGAACGGACTCAACTGACTCAACTGGGTGAACTGATTGGCACACCAGAGTACATGAGCCCGGAGCAAGCAGCATTGGGCGAAATCGATATTGACACTCGCTCAGACGTGTATTCGCTGGGTCTGGTGCTGTATGAACTCCTGGTCGGCACGCTGCCAGTTTCCGGCAAGGAGTTGCGTGAGCTCGGTTTTGAAGCGATGTGCAAGCAAATCCGTGAAGGCGAAACGCCTCGCCCAAGTCGACTACAACCTTCAGCAGACACGATCAGCGATTCAACGACACAACAATGGCAGGGTCGTCTCAAAGGCGACCTGGATTCGGTGATGCTCAAAGCGCTGGCCAAGGACCGCGAGCGGCGGTACGGTAGCGCCTCAGAACTGGCTGATGATCTCAAGCGTTATCTCGATAATCAGCCGGTGCGGGCCCAACCGCCATCACTAGCCTATCGGATGAGCAAGTTCGTGCGACGTAATCGAACGATGGTTGGCGCAAGTGCGTTCGTCAGCCTTGCGCTGGTTGTAGCGACGATTATTTCAGCAACAGGATTTCTTCAGGCCAGAGAAGCCGAACAGCGTGCTCAGCAGGCGGCACAGCAAGCCATGCTTGAAGCCGAGCGCGCCACTGCGGCTCAGCATGAGGCCGAGAGCCAATACGAACTAGCCAATGCCTTTCTGCTCGGGCAGCGGGTATATTCAGATCTATTGCTTGAGCAATTCGCCAATGAAGACGGCGGGCAGGCATTGACCGAGACGTTAATGGAACGATGGCGTTCACAGCATGCCAATTGGGAAGAAAGTGGGGATACAGCGACCGCGCTCAGTCTCGCTCTCGGCCGAAATTTCTATTTCCGGCGCGACTATGAATCAGCTCACGAGATTTTTAAAGGATGGCTGGAAGCCGGCTACGGATCTGAAGGTATGCGCGCCGCTGGCCGCGAACTATATGCTTCGAGTCTTTTTGACTCAGGTCAACGCGCTGAAGCGCTTCCAGTCCTGCGCGAAGTGCTCGATGACATGGAAAGTGGCATAAAAAGGTCGGCCGTTGACCGGTTCAATGTTTCGATTCGAATTGCAACCCAAACACGAAAACCGGAAGACATTGAACGAGCCGAAGCACTCTATCGACTGCGGGATCAGGAGTTTGGCGTGTCCAGCCCGAATGCCGCTCAACAAATTGAAAATCTGGCCGGCATGATGACCATTCGGCGACTGCAGGGCGACCTGGCCGGCAGCGCAACAGTGCTTGAAGACATGCTCCAGGTCTATGTTGATCAACCGGATTTCAGCTTTGGTCGGAATATTGTGCATGCACGGCTGGCGGAACTCTGGTTGTTTGATCAAAACCGGCCAATCGACGCTGAACGCCTTGCTCGCAAGATAGTGACCGAGGATCTAGAGCTACTTGGTGAGAACCAGGTAACCGCTCGCGGTGCCTATTTGCTGGCGCGATCACTGCTGCATCAGGGACAGCCTGACGCTGCCGCACAAGCGTTCGAAATGAGTGCGGAAATTCTTTCTCGCCTGACTGGAGGCGTCAATCTACCCCCGGAGTACAAATTATTCCGCGTCCTTGTTGAATTGGAATCAGGCAGCACTGTCGAAATGCAGAAGCAGCTTCAAGCGCTGCGAGCACAAGTATCAAAGCTGCCCGAGGAATCCGGCTGGAATGAAACGTTGGCCCTGGCAGATGCATACGTCGAGATTCAACAAAACCCCGATGCGATCGGCAATTTTAAAATGCCTGTGCGCTCCCGGCCAACGGTCGAGCTGGAGGCGATGTATTTATTCGACAGACTGTCACAGCAGCTGTCTGGTGAATAGCGATGTCTGCATTGATATTCATTCAATCCCCTGTCTTTCAGGGTTGAACAGCTCTTTTCAAGGCCCAGTCCTGGAACCTGTTTGAATCGCACAAAAACTGCTTAAGAGCTCATGCGATTGTGATCGGCATCTAGGCGTCGAGCCAACCATTGGCGGGTAAAGCGCCAATCACGCTCTGCGGTTGACAGGGAAATGTCGAGAATGTCGGCAATCTCTTCCATGCTGGCACCCCAGAACACGCGCAAACCGACCAGCTCGGCCTTTCGTTCATCCAGAGCCTCGAGCTCCTTAAGCACTTTCGGTACATCGAGCAAATCAAAACTAATGTCAGTCGACAACTCGCTGAGCGTCACCTGAAACCGATCGCCGCCTCGCTTCTGTGCCAGTCGTTTGCGCTGATAGTCGATCAAGCAGCGCGACATCACTTTGCTCGCGTAGGAGAAGAAATGCCGTCGGTTTTCAAAATCCAAAGGGCGCTCAAGAATTTTCAACAATGCATCGTGAGCGAGCATGCGCGGTTCCATTGTCAAGCCATGCAGCCCACCGCGATTTCCGGCGGCCATTTCCCGCCCGGCCATAAGCTCGAGCCGCTGCACCACGGCGGCGATCAATCGGTCCTGTGCACCAGCCTGCCCCTGAGCAGCCTGGCTCAATAGCTGTGTAATTGCGGTTTCAGTCATTGAATGCTTGCGATAGGGTCATGTGCTTACGATGCCTGTTTCAGATAATAGTCGACTGCACGCTGGCTGACTTATTGAAAGGCATCAGCTCGGGTTTGATCAAAAGCGATTGCGCCCACCTTTTGGAGAGAACACGGATGAAATACTGCGGTGAGCCCCTTCAGCTTGATCTACGCACGGTGCAATCATATATGCGCTGAGTTATTTTTTCCAGCGATATATTGACTCTGGATGACCACGATTTTAGAACGTGAAGCGCATTCGCAGCCAGGCCCGTGATGCATCTTGATATTGTCCGAATAGGCCGTCTCGTGTGCCAAACAACCAGTCTGCACCAATACTCAGGCGGAGCGGATCGCTATATTGCCAGTCCATTGAAGCGCGAAGCACGCCGTCGGCATCGCTGAGCGAAGTCAGCAGTTCGGATCGCAGTTTGATCGTGTCCTGGGCAATACTGCGCTGGATGCGCAATGTTGAAATCACATCGGTGCGTGGCCTCACAGCCACTGGACTACCTGAACTCAAATGGTCAACTGCAAGCTGAGCATTGATAAACCAGCCACCTGGCGCATTCCAGTCCATACCTATTCCGGCCAGGGTTCGGCCACGTTCGTCGCTGCTCAATTGAATTTCACTTTCAGTATTGATGGCTTGATCGGGACTATGGGCCAATTCCAATCGCCAGACATGACTGCCGGCTGGAAATTCGAGCGTGCCGCCAATCAGCATGCGACGTGGATGTTCCAGATTGATCACCGACTGACTGCCATCCAGGTCGACCAGTTGTAGCAGCGGTTCAGGATCAGGGCCTGACAGGAACAACAGGCTGGCATCGGCACGTCCAATGCGGCGACTCAGGCGCAGTCCGAGTGTCGCATCGTGCCAATAGCGATCGCGCTCACTCTGCATAATTGGAATATCGGCAGACCCTGGATCAATAGCAAGACCGCCCAGCAGCCTGGATGCCAGCGGCTGAAATCGATCCCCGGCATTGGCCAGTTGGTTAACGGTCGGATCAAAGGCAACGGCCAGATCGACGTTCAGCCCCTCACCCTCACGCTGCCAGCGCAGACCCCAACGCGCCAGGCGCTCGGGTCGAACTTCGGTCAGCACGAAATCACGCCGCCGCACCGGGTCGAATCGATCGGTGATCTGAATTCCATCAAGCACGCCCCATGCAATGGTCTGCTTGCCGAAACTCAGGCGATGATCGCCAATCCTGCGGCTCAAGACCAGCCGGTCGATTTCAAGTCGGACGTCATCGTTGTCGATCAATGGCCTGGATGCTGACGAGTAGGTTTCAACGGTACCCAACCCGGTTCGATCTCGTGCAGCCTCGAAACGCCCTGCCGCCTCCAGGCGCCAACCCTGGTCAAATCGCAACTTGATTTCGGGCCGAATGCTGAGACGGGACAGCGCAATCCGCCCCTCCTCGCCGTCCACGCCAAGCCAGTAATCCAGTTCGGTTCGATGCGAAACCAGCTCGAGTCCTGCCAAAGCCGGTGTCACCGGCGCTAGAAGACCGACCATCAATAGCAAAATCAGCAGGCGATGGTTTTTGCGCAATTGAAAAGAAACCATCTAGCGAATCCTCGGCACACCGTCGACCAGTGCAGCGGGCTGAAATACCCGCTCATCCAGGTTCGGCACGGCCCGCATTCCTTCAAAGGTGATGTCAGTACGATGGCCCGTTTGCAGATTGCGGACCGAAAAGGCCAACGCCACCCATGCATCCCCGACCCGACCAATTTCCATAACCTCGGTCTGCTTAAGCGGTTGGTCGTAGACATCGAAATAGGCCACTTCAACCGGAAACAGCGTGTCTTCGTCAATCAGTGCTTCAAAGCGGCCATAGCCCATCTCACGAGCACTTTCCTCACTTCGCGCCAGACCTTCCAGAACCCTTAGATCTTTGCCATTTTTTGTTCGCATGCCGGTTGACCGAAAGCGCCAGTGCTCAGTCGGAAAACGGAAGTTGTCGCGAATATCTCCGTAGCTTAAATCCGAGCCGATAAATGCATCACCACGTTCTGCTGCAGGTAGACGACGTACCCGATCGGTGGCCGGTAGATACAACCAGCTATCGTCTTCCTGGTGATCGTGCTCATGACTTAGGAATGCAGTATTCTGAATTGCCGCAGGTGATTTAAAGAAGATCGCCACCCGGGTCGTGTGTTCGTCCTGGGTTCGCACCATCATGGCCAGGCGCTCGCGACTGCGTCCGCGCTTGTTGGTCAATTTGAAGTGCATGTCACCGGCACGTCCAATACTGGCCGGCCGTTCATAAACAGCCTGGCCTAAAACGCGACCTTCAGCATTCTCGGTCCAGTCCTGAGCGGCGACCACACTCGAATACAGCAGCAGCATCAGTAGTAAACGAGGGAACCTCTGAATACGTCTGAGTGGTCGTGACGGTCTCCTTGCAGGATGACTCGCTGTGACTTCGGCGAGCGTATCTTGGCCGCTCCGAGCATGCGAGCTAAAATGCAGCGAGCCGCCCGCAAAGGTACGTCGCAACAGGGATTCAGCGGTCACGTTGTTTCTCATTTTTTAAACTCCCGACTATAACGATCATTGCTCGGCGCTGATGTAGGCCAAATCATGTTCGGCCTTTCCGTCAGAAACGAACGCCGTTCAGAAACATTCAGAGTCTCACGATGCATGGCGGAGTCTCCAGATCACCAGTGGGCGGCTTAGCACAAGCAGCGCCGGAAGAATTACCACTGCACCAATCAGGCTTCCGAATGCACCGGCCGAGACCAGCACACCGAACCAGCGCAACGGCGGCGCACCACTCAAGGCCATGACTGCTAACGCCACGCCGAGCGCCACGGCCGAAAAGAAGCAAGCCCGGGCGACCAGCAGGTAGCGGCCGGCCAGCGCTTCCTCCAGCGAAGCTCCGGCCTGCAGTTGTTTGCGCACATAGGCAATCAGGTGAATACCAAAATCCACGCCCAGGCCAGTCGCAATAGCGGCAGTCATTGAAGTGGCCGGTGCGATATCGACGTGCAGCAAGCCCATCGTGGCGTACACAAACAGGACACCAATACCGACCGGCACCATCGCCAGCAATGCGGGCCCCAAAGCGCGAAACGCCATGACCGAGGTCAGAAAAACCAACAGGGCAGCCAGGCCCAGTGCCAGAAAGTGGCGTTCAGCCAGCAGGCTCATCCATCCTTCGTTGACGGCTACGCGACCACTGACGGCAGCGTTCAGCCCCGACTTCGCCGACCACGCAGTGACGATCTTTTCAAGCTCGCGCACTACGGGCCGAGTAACGGAATACTGATCGCTGGCCAACTGCGCACGAATCAACGCGCGACTATGGTCATAATCGATCTCGTGCCGAAAGTCTTCGGGCTCACTGGATGCCTCATACAAGAACATGTATTGAGCAGGTGCCAGCGCACGTTCGGGCAAAGTGCCGGGTGCGGCGTCCGTCAACACTTCGTGCATTTTGGCAATCGACTGGTCAATACCGGAGACGTGCACAACCTGTGGCAGATCGTCCATGGCCGCGCGCAGTTCGGCCAGCGCCAGGAGCGCATCTACTGTCATGATTCCACCCGCATCCGAGGCTGTGACAGTGACATCCAGAAAATTCATGCCACCCAGCGTCTGATTGATCGCCTGATCGGCCACGTTGACCGGATCGTTTGGCTGAAAATACCGTTTGCGCTCGTAATCAAAGCGCGCATCCATCGCGAACATCACCAATGTACCGATCAACGCAAGCACGCCCAGCGAAGTCGCAATTGGCCGTTGCAAGGACAATTGGGTAATCGAGCGCAGTAGCCGATCCAACAGTCCGGCAGCATGAATATTGCGATTGCTTGCCACACCGACTTGAGGCGCCGGTTTCAGGTTGGTCAGCACAATAATGGCCGGTAATGCGGTCAAACTCAGTATCCAGGCAGCCGCCACACCCACGACAGCAAACTGGCCAAACTCACGAATCGGCTGCATATCAGCGCCTATCGAAAGGCCAGCAAATGCTGCCATCGTGGTTACACTGGTCAAAGAAATCGGCAGCCAGGTGTGCCGTAACGCCAGCTCAATCGCCTGTGAGCTACTGAGCCGGGTATCTTCACTGCGATAGCGCAGGTAGTAGACCGACAGGTGCATGCTGTCGGCCACTGCCAGCGCCATGATCACCACCGGCAAAGCCGAGGTAATCAGATAGTAATCTGCACCACTCCAGCCCAACAGACCCAGCGCAGTGACCGCTGAACCGGCAATCACGAACAGCGGCCCGACGACTGCGATGGGCTTGCGCAAAGCAAACCAGACGATTAGCAAGACGGTCACCATCGCGGCCGGAATGAAGATGCGCGTATCGGTATTGACAATATCGGCCAGGCGCGCGTTCATGCCAGCAACTCCCGCCACATGCAGCGACATCCCGGCAGGAGCGAGCTCGCTCAGGGCAACAATCTGCTCATAGACCACACTGGCCCGATTCGGGTCATTGACCGGTGCAATAATGGTGGCGACCGTGCCATCGTGGTTGGCCAGCAAGCCAAGCAACATTGGCATGCTGCGCAGCCGGTCCAGCGCCAGGTCCGCGGTTTGGAGCGTGACCGGACCATCTTCAATAATGGGGTCTACCAGTAGATCACCGTTGTTGCCGCTGATGGCATGTTTGCTGTGCACGCTGATCACATCAGCGCTGCGCACGTCTGGCAGGGCCTCGATTTTCTGATGCAACATACGCAGTGCGGTCAATCCCTCGACCGTAAACACCGATTGACCGTGATCACCGATCAAGCCAACAATGATTGGGTCTTCCAGACCAAACCACTCACGCGCCTGGTCACGCGCAGCAGCAGCCGGGTGATCACTGGGGACAAACGCATCGACCGACGGATCTTTCTGAATCTTGGTCAAACCCGCGCCAAGCGGAATCAACAGCAAGAGGCAGGTCATCAGGACAACGACCGGACGCATGATGGACTGCCTCAGAATGCTGCGGAGTTTGTTTCCCAGTCGGGCAGATTGGATCGGTATTCCTGTATTCATGGACGTCGCTCCAGGTCGTAATTGGTGGTTGAAACCGAAGTGCTCAAATTGACATCCATTCGATCCAGGATTTCATCCACAACGCGCGCGCAGCTCAGGATCCGACGATGACCCAGACCCTGGGTGGCGAGTAGCTCTCCACTGCTCCAGCACTCCGCCAGACGAGCACTGATCGCATATGGGATCAAGGGGTCATTTCGATCGTGAACAATCAACCCCGGCGTCTGAAGCTGCACGGCCGCATCCAGGGTGCTGATGCTCTCCAGCGGTTGGCCCAAACGCTCGCCAACACGGCGCTGCAATCGATGCCAACCGTCCGGAGACAGGCCTGCAATGCCAGCAAAAATGGCCAGATGCTGGAGAATATCCAGCATCGGCGAGACCAGCGTCAGATGCTGCGGCATCCACTGTGGCAAGCGAGCAAGCATCAGTGCCGTAGCAGCGGCACCATAGGAATGAGCAATAATGGCCGAGCAACCACCTGACTGCTCCAGCACAGCAGCCAGCGCATCGCTTGTGTCTATCAAATGTGTATCCATCGCCGGCGACAGACCATGACCCGGCGCATCCAACGTCAGAACACGGTAGCCTCGTTCGCGCAGAGGATTGACTAGTTTCAGCATCGTGCCGCTGTGGTCTTCCCAGCCATGCACGAGCAGTACCGTTGGGCCACGCCTGCCCCAGCACCAGCCGGTCAGCGACTGGCTGCGGTAGTCAATGGCCAGGCGCTGCGCGCCGGCCGGCAGATTGTCCCGATAATCACGCCCGCGTCGGCGTCGCGGCCGTACAAATAATTTCAGCAATAATTGGGTGGTCAAACCAGGAGCCAGTCGATCGAGGCCGCGTATCGCGCCGGTATAGGCTTTGAGCATCGGCGTCAAGCGAGCAACCTTTCCGGACGGCAGCGTCGGTGTAGTTGACGCACCGCATTGATTTTCCAGACCTGCAGTTGCCAGCGGAAGGTTGGCTTGATCTTGGCGTACGATGTGCATGGCAAAGAACCGTTCTTATTTTTGCTTGGTTACATTGCTATACGCAGGCCGGCCCCTTCACCCTTCACTGGATGCATACCTCAAACACCTGATGCCGATTGCGATCGCAGAACGGTCGTCATTGAACGAGTGGCGATACACGCGACAACACGCAGTCTCTGGTTGTTGTCGTGTTTTTTGCATGAATCCATTAGGCTGTCGCACTTGGAACCGATCAAACAAGCCGATTGAACCCTAATGATTTCGTTTGTTATTCCTGCGCATAATGAAGCATCAGAAATCAGTGCTTGCCTGGAAACAATCCATCGCGCTGCAGAAGCCATCGAATGGCCTTATGAGGTGATCGTGGTGGATGACGCGTCGAATGACGAAACCGCAGCCATTGCAGCGGCTTACGAAGCTCGAGTGATCCGCGTTGACCACCGGCAGATTGCAGCGACTCGCAACGCCGGCGCAGCCGAAGCTGCTGGCGACATCCTGGTATTTGTGGACGCAGATACGCAGATCAATGCAGTGCTGATACACGAAATGCTCGATGCGCTGGATGCAGGCGCTACCGCTGGAGGCGCCCGCATACGCATCGACGATGCTCCCGGTTTTCCCGAGCGCGTGCTGTTGATTGTCGTTATGGCCATTTGGCGCATGACAGGATGGGCTGCCGGCTGTTTTATCTACAGTCGCCGCTCAGCCTTCGAGGCCGTTGGCGGCTTCGATGAGCGCTACTATGCCTCGGAAGAAATCCACCTGAGTCGCGCTCTCAAGCGCCAGGGCCCCTTCAAGGTACTGAAAACGCCGGTCGTGACTTCGGGACGTAAATGGCGGCTCTACAGCAGGAAAGAGCAGTGGCGAACCATCGGCCATTTTATTTTGGGCGGGTTTGCGGCGGGTCGCAGACGCGAAGGGCTGGATCTCTGGTATGACGGTCGCAGGGAGACCGACGAGCCGATGATCAAATCAGACGGCCACCGGTAATCAATAGCCAACGCCGCCAATGTGCCCGGTCAAGCCAATGGCGCGATGACCCTACTCATTCTCGGAGGCCTTTTCAATTCTTGGGGCAGGCATTTCCTGGCCGCCCTGGAACAGCGTCAGGCTGGTGGCAGAGCCCGATGCAGGCAGCTCGAACGCAATATCGGCACCGACCTGCGTGTTAAAGAATCGGGCGCTGGACTCGGCCTGCATCAGAATTGGCCCCTGTCCGGTTGCCTGAACCTGCAGCTGGCCCGCATTGATGCTGACTGACAGCACAAAACCAGGCTGTAACTGATAGTTGCCGACCAAGCGCCGCAAATCTTCTTCAGCGACTTCGACGGTTTCACGTATCTGAATCTCGTCACTGATCCTGACGGCCCGCTCCGGCTCGCCACCCCAGCCGGTATGCAGGGCTACCGCAGTCACATTGCCGGCGTCATCGCGTTCGACCGAATACGATGCGAGTGAGTTCTCGAACGCAAGGCGGTCATTTTCAACCGGAAACACGGTGAAGTCCTGGCTGCCCTGGCGCTGGCTGATCAGCCGTCCATCTTCGATACGGATGGTGCGAACAGTGTCGTCGTCAATTCGATAGGTTCCGTGAAATTGGGCCCGATCAGCGTCGCTCATCTCGACTGCTGCCCGGTCTACTGGATAGGCACGTCCGGTAGCGAGTCCAGCCAGGCGCAGCGAGATATCCTGCGTGCCCCAACCTGGTCCGGCCCGATTGCTCAACAACACGACCGATAATTGCTCTTCCGGCAACCACAAGGTGTGCGTCGTAAAGCCGAAGATACCACCACCGTGATAATAGGCCGGCTGGCCGAACCACTCACCAATGAAAAGACCATAGCCATAGCCATGACCACCCATTGCATTCACTGCCGCACCTTGAGGCGTGATCATCGCTTGGTAGAGGTCATCACCCAGCACTTTGCCGGTATGCAGCGCGAACGACCAGCGATCGACTGCGGCGGCTGTTCCCATCAAGGCACCGGCCGCATGTGGTTGCGTCATCGACAGGAATGGAGCGCGCTGCGGCGCATCAGCCGGACCGGCATAGCCCTGCACGCGTCCAGGCACGATCGCATTATCGTCATATGCATCGGTCTGTTCGATATCCAGCGGCAACAGCAGCCGTTCTCGAATGAATTCATTCCAGGGCTGGCCCGACACCGCCTCAATCACGGCACCGATCAGCACATAGCCTGAATTGTTGTATTCCATTTGTTCGCCTGGCGCAAAATCCACTGCTTCATCGGCAAACACGGCCACCAGCGCGTCTGTACCAAGATCGGCACGAATCTTTTCTGAACTCATATACCCGGGAATGTTGGTATAGCTCTTGATACCCGATGTGTGATTCAACAACTGCTGCATCGTGACCTCTCCAACGGGAAAATCAGGCAGGAATCTGGAAATAGGATCATCCAGCGCCACCTCACCATCCTCGATCAATGCCAGCAACGCTGCCGCAGCATATTGCTTGGTCACCGATGCCAAGCGAAACATATGATCAGTTTCTGCCGAAACCTCAAGGCCTATATTCGCCATGCCGAACGCCCGATTGAAAATGACCTCGCCGTTTCGGCTCACCACTGCCACGGCACCCGGCGCGTCATCTGGAAAAACAGTCTGGAGCATGTCAGTGGCCCGAGATTCAAACTCGGTGTCGGCTGCGGCAGCACCGGCCAAGCATAATAATGCAATCGCCGATGAGATCATGGCACTTCGAATCATGAGATTGAATCCTTGTTCAATTATTCGTTGCAAAAGCAGTCCATTAAACACACGAGGCTGATCAATACCGCATAGAAAAACACAGTACCGCCGGACCCGGCGTATTCAACATGAGTATTCAGACAAAAATCATTGCACAAAAAGGCCGTCGAAGTCGACGGCCAATAGTCATGGTTTGATGATGGATTCAAGCATCCGATTGCCCTATGCCTGCAGCGCAAGTCGTGGACTTGATTTGCCAGATAAAACCAAACAGGTTGCTGCAGTCAAAGTGATGTCTCGCAAAATCCGATTGCATTACTTTAAAGCACGCCAACTTCGCCGGCTAACGAGCTCCCAGTCATGCCCGTCAGGTGCGAGCAAGGTTAATCAAAGGCTGCTGAATCAGTTCCGGGGACGATTAACGATACGTGGATCGAGACTGATGTAGTAATGGTCATACCCCTCTCGAAGCAGTTCGATAGCCGGCTTGTAGTTATACTCGTTGCTATCATCATCTTTATCTTCAATGATGATCGTATTCGGTGAATTCTCATTTATCACTACATTCATTTCAGAGTTACTACCGCCTTCCGGGACCTCGACCGTCATGCCTGTGCCGTACTTGGTTGCCCAGGCGACATCAAAGGCATGGGCTCCGGTCGTCGGCGTGTCGAGCGTAAAGATCAGGTCAACGCTCTGATTGAATTGACTGGTGTCATAGCTGCTGGCCTGATCAAGGTGTATCGTTCCATCTGTATCCACGATTTGGCCCATCTCGGGTGTCGAGCCGGTCTGTGTATAGGTTGCACCACCACCAAAACCGCCGTCGGAAGTGTCGCTAACGCTGAAGCTAACGGTGATTTCTAATGTTCGATTGATTGTCATTATTGTCTACCCTCGTACTGTTGGAAGATCAGAGCCGGGTTGTACCCTATACGTTCGACCTGATCGACTCGATTCTCAGGCCAGGGTTGTTTGTCTGCTATACCGTCAAGAAAATCCAGCAAAGCAGTTACTCTTGGTAAATCCGAATTCAACTCAATGATCGAATCGATGCGCATTTCAGCCTTGTCAAATTCGGCATTGGCTCGATGGGTGATGGCCATCATCGCATGGATCATCGACCACGCAAGAACTGAATCCTGAGGCTCGATTCCTGCTACCTGACCAAATTCATGCTCAAAATCCATTCGTCGCTGTTGTGCGACTAAGCGATCAGAGGTGGCAAACATGATCGCGATTTCCATCCATCGGGCATTCATCAATCCATTGGTAATACGGCTGGTAACCGTTGGATCAGCCTCAACCATGGCCTGCGCCCGGCGCAGTGCAGACTGATTCAACCGCTCGGCAGCTGGCCAATCCCCGATCAACATCATGGCTTCGACGGTTCGATTATGAGCCGACACCGTCAAGTCTTGCCAGAACGCATTACTTGGGTCTTTCTCGTTCATGTCTGAAACCTGGTCCAACGCCCTTTGCGCTGAATCGAGTGCGGAGCGATATTGCCCGGTCAGAATATCGAGATTGGCAATTTGCAACAGCACAACAACATTGCCCTGTTCTGCCCTGGCATCTCGCTGGTCTCTCTCCAACATGGCCGAATAGAGCGCCCGCTCTTTGTACCGTTCCGATCTGGCTCCAGCGAAATCGCCAGCCCCACGCAATGCATCCGAAAGCCAGGCATGGCCCTGAGCCACGCTCCATCTCAACTCCTGATCATCAGGATCGGCCTGAGCCAGGCGTTGATCAATTTCCAGCGCTTGTCTGAAATAAGGAATAGCCTCTGCATCTCGCCCCTCGTAGTGCAGCATAACGCCCAGGTTTACCAGCGAACTGGACTGCTCAAGCTGCCACTCTTTGTTGTCCGGCTCCTGCGAAACTAATTGATTGGCCAGCTGGTTGTACTCGAGAAAGCGCCGTTCTGCCGCATCGATTTCGTTGCGCTGCCAGTCCACATAGCCGACCCAGAAAGTACTCTGGGAATGATCATAGATCCGGTTGACATTCGTTGGATCTCGCGCCAACAATTCGCCCGTGGTTTGCTGGGCTTGAATGAACGCCTCCAGGGCACCCTCGGAATCGGCCTGTAGATCACGCACCTCACCAACCAGATGCAGCGCACGCGCACGACGCCCCAGGGAATCGGCATCCAGGGTATCGATATCCTGATTGGCAAAATAGGCCAACGCACGCTGGCCCACGGAATCAAAAATTTCCAGCCGTCCGACGGGTTCGAGCTGATCGCGCAAATCGGTCAGCATGAATTCAATCAGGCCGTCGGATTCTGCGCGCTGCCGATCGGCTTCGATCTGTCCTCGCACTGCCATCGCTGCCATCACGCTCATGCTAATGGCGATCACACTGACCACGGCGGCATACGCAATCAAGGTCCGCTGTCGGCGCACTTCGTCGCGACGAACGAGCTGATTCAGACTCACGCCTGTCAACCCCGCAACAAGCTTGAGCTTGACCAGTCGCTTGCCATCGCCCTGTTCGCGCAGATCAGCTGCCAATGGTTCACTTGCTTGCTCAGTCAGCTCGCCCAATGGGCTGACTTGACGGAGCAAAGCGGGAACAAAGCACTCGTTCGAGGTCCCGGAACCTGGTACACCGTCGGCAATCACGACCAGCACCCGTGAATCGCCATGGTGCTGCTTGAAATACTGAACCTCTTTATTCACCCAATGGGACTGTGCCGAACTGGGTGATGCGACAACGATCAGAAATTCAGATTGTTTGAGCGCATTGTGCAACTCCACGCTCAGTTCGCCTGAGGCCGGTAATTCATCCCGATCTCGAAAAATCGGGGTCAATTTGGGCGCTGAGGTGTTGGTCAGACGGGATTGCTTCAGGATCGAGCGCGGTAAACGGTAGGTTTCAAGGGCTTTATGTAACCACTCGGCCACTGCCTTATCAACATGGCTATAGCTGATAAACGCTTTATAGCGAAATTTCCGGACCACGTTTGTCCTAGACCGTTGCAACGGTGCAGCATAAACGAAACGCAGGTCTCAGTACAGTCCAAGAAAGTGTGCTGAACAGGAGCTCATCCTTAACGAGTAAAGACGCCATCGCGACCGTACAGCGTTGTCAGACGCGCTTGGGAAATCGACATGGATCGAACACTCGGGCCAACGTTCTGAGCGCACTGTACTGTTCTGGATTCAGCCCCTGTGCGGATTATTCAAATCCGTCTGAAAACAATACTTGAGGCAGAAACTCGACGTCGTTAAAGAACCAATTGAAGTTATCCGCTGAGCCCATCACGGCGTTGCCCGTTGTGACGCGGCGGTTGTCAGGCCCAATACTGGAGCCGCCGAGCGAACAGAAGGCAAAGCTGCTACCGCCAACAGTCACGGTAATGTCGCAATCATCCCGAACGCCACCGTAGACCAGGCGAAGGCGATAGTCGTCGGCGGTGCCTTCCATGCGGTCCAGACCGGCCATGCCGAGTCGAATGCCAGCCACATCGCTGACTGCGAGTAGACGCTGATCTTCATCAGTACGCGCACCCTGTTGCATGATGGCTTCGGTATTCGGAAAACCGAGCAAGCTACTGACAGCGAGGTCTGCATTCGCGGCAAAAGAATCGCCCGGCGGCAGGTCTGCCAGCTCGACGCTGTAGGTTGATGCATCAACCACATCACCCAGAATGAAGGGGTTGTTGGATCCTAATTCGAACCAGTGAAGGTTAACGTCGTCACCGCGAATATCATCGGCCGAACCGCGAACGCCATCCGGGCCCGGATTGATATCCAATTCATTATTCGGCCCGTCTCCGGCCTTGGTGTAGTTGCGATTGTTTCCGCCGAGTCCGGACTCGGAAGCTGCATTGACATGCGCAAGTCCGATGCAGTGACCGATTTCATGGGTCAACACGGACTCGAAATCGATCTGCCCACTGGGGATGTTGTTATTACCGCCGCGAAACGAATTCGGGCTGGCCGGCTCCAGCCGATTCCAGATGGCAATGGAATTGGCCAGCGAAATTTGCATGTCATCAATCGATTCGCTATCCGTGGCAATACAGACTTCGACCTGCAGGTCGCCGCCTGTACCGGTATAACCGGACGGATGCAGGATCACGTCCGGATTGCTCTCACCGGAAAAGATGAATGCACTCGCCCATAACGGACCTGAGCTGATGGGCAGCAATACGAGCAAGGCCAATCGAGTTCCGATCATGGACTGAATCTCGTTTGTGCTTCCGTTGCCGAATCTGACTGATTGTTCAATGCATCATCCATCAGTTGCCACCACTGGGCTTCCAGCCGCTTGGCCTGCTCCAACGCCGGATCGTCGCGGGTCTGCAATCGCTGCGCGTCGATTGATTCGATTTCAAGCTGATCCATCACGTTCCTCGATGCATCAAGGCGCTGGAACCTGGATAGTTCCGGATGGCTGACAAAAAGGGACTGCCCCTCAAGACGCTGACGGTAGCGCGACTGCAGCTCAACGGAACCGGCCGGCACAGCGTTCAAGCCTGAACTCAGCGAAAGGTAGTGGACCGGGTCCACCTGGTACTCATAGCGGCCAGGCTGGGTCATGAACGGCGGGCGCTCGATCGTCAACAAGCCTTGATCCGTCAGCATGACGCGCAGCGTGTTCTGACCGTGCTCGAAGTGCGAATACTGCCGTTCATACACCAGCGTAGATGCATGCAGCGTGCTGGCAATCAGCAGTACTACCGTCAGCACAGCATTTCGGAGAACAGATTGGACGCTGTTCATCGTAGGACCTCTCGATCAGTCAACAGGGGAACGTTCGGATTGACTCGATCAATCGACACCCCTTGTGTGGATTGCATGCGCTTGTTGTAGCACAGCCTTAAAAAGGATGTCCAGCAACAAGCGTGACTGAAATCACAGGACTCTGATGAATGCGCGTGGCAATTCCCCAGATTGTTTCCTTTCTCATGGCAGGACCATCGCATAAACCTTTGTCCGTACCTCGGGCCGGTGCCACAATACCAGTCCTTGTAAAAGACCTTCTGAAGTCATGAACGAGAACACGCTCTCACTGTACGCGGTCATGCTGGGCGGTCGCGCGCCAGGCTGTCGAATCGAACTTCACGATATTGCCTTTGCCCTCGGCACCACCCTGTCGTCAATGCACGTCCAGTTGCTCGACCAGTGGTTTGGTCAGCCTCAGGGCCTGCATATTGACGCCTATGCTCGCCTGGAGCAGGCTGACGGGCACCGCATCGAACTGCGCGATGCGCCACCGAACGGCGTTAAACGACTCTTTTTCATCAATATTGGTGGATACGCTGAAGATGAACTGGCCGAACAGCATGCCTACGCCTTCTATGTCGCCAAGAACAAGACCGAAGCCAAGGCCCGTGCCAGGGCCGAACTATTGCCCGGTCGTCAGGAAATCCATAAAGACGACCTTTACGATGTCGACGATTGTCTGGAACTAAGCGAAATCAATGGCCAGCATATTCATCTGGTTGAGGATGCCAGCGCTGGCAGTCCGCAGGTCGTCAACGGCTACTTTCCGCTGCCCTCCCGTACTATCAAAGCCTGGCTTGAACAGCAGAAAGGATCGCACTGAAAAGCCGTTCAGCGGGCGACCGCAGCAGCTAGAGGCTTTCTGGGGCAGGAATGCCGAAAACCATTCAACACAGGATTGAATGGAAGAATCGAATCAACAAGAGGACCAATCATGGCAAAAACCGAATCCAGCATGCGAGACCTGGGCAGCACAGCCCCGGACTTTCAATTGTCGGAACCACGGACCGGCAAGGAACTGAGCCTGGACGCGCTGGCCGGCAATACAGCCACCGTGGTGATGTTTATCTGCAACCACTGCCCATTCGTCAAGCATGTGCTTGATGGGTTAGTCGCCTTCGGTCGTGATTACGCGCGGCCGGAAGTCGGCATCGTGGCCATCAGCAGCAATGATGTGTCTGGCTATCCTGAAGATCACCCGGAGCGGATGGCCGAACTGGCGGATGCAAAAGACTTCCCGTTCGCGTATCTGTACGACGAAAGTCAGGCCATCGCACGAGCCTACGATGCAACCTGTACTCCGGACTTCTTCGTGTTTGATCGCGATCGCAAACTGGCGTATCGAGGCCAGTTCGACGATGCGCGACCTGGCAATGGCCAGCCGGTAACCGGCGCCGACTTGCGCGCTGCGGTCGATGCGCTGGTGCAGAATCAGCCAGTCAATCCCCTTCAAAAACCCAGCGTAGGCTGCAATATCAAGTGGGCAAGTTAACGCATTACCCATCCGGTCAAGCCGCTCCGGATCACTGCAAGCCCGCCTGCACACTGATTCTTGATTGAAGCAGGCAGTGACCGTTCCAGGCCCGGAGGATACTCAGGCGAGCAACGAGCGCTTGAAGGCTGTGCCACGGATCGATCAGCCCGCCGCATCAATGGCCAGCGCACTGCCTGCGACACTGTACGATCATTAATGCCATGATCAGGTCAAAGAGCGCTGGACTCAGTGCTCACACGTTCGATGGTTTTGACTGGATCAATGGGTTCAGTCGGCCAGTGCTCGATCCACGTAATCAATAACCGCTGGGTGACGCATCAGCTCCAGATGACTGCATTCATGAAACCGAATCCGGTCAACCCGTTGCGAACAACGCCATTGACCAGCAGCCAGTGCGCTTTCCACCGGTACCAGGCCGTCGCCCGATTCCACTCGGCTACCCGCCTCGGATCGACTTCCTGCGACCAGGTGCAGGGTTGCCCCCGCCGGGAGCGGGTCATTGATCAGGCGATTGCCGGTGATGCCCCAGCGAAGATCAGTGATGCCGGCACTGCGCAGCGCAGACAGTCGCGCAAACGGTCGTGAATAGCGTGAAATTCCGAACAGTTGATCCACCCGGTGGCCTGCCCGCTCAAGCGGTGCGCCCAGGTGTGGCGTTCCGAGGGTGACGATGCGCTGCAAACGCCCGGCCCATTGATGGCCGGCGGACTGCGCGTGATGAGCAGCACTGCGCGCCACCAGCCCACCCATGCTGTGGCCGATCAGCGTGATCTGCTCGACGTCGACCGGCCAGCGTTTGATCATTTCATCCAGCACGTTGGCCAGCGCCCGACCGTTGGCGTCGATGGCTCGGCCGGTATTGTAGTGAAGGTGCAGGATCGTGCAATCCGCCCTTTGCGCCAGCCGTGCAGGCAGTGATTCAGACAATTCCGCCCCCCAACGCCCTGGATGAAGACAAAGTCCGTGAATGAAGAGCACGACCTGGCGGCTGGCCGAATCGACCTCGGGCATTCTCGACTCGCGCAGGATGGACTTGCCTTGGTGCAACAGGTCCAGCTCGATCGCCAATGGGTTGTTGGTATCAGCCAGATAGTCACCTAACACGCCATTGAGCACAGACTGGACGTCGATACGGCGGGTCGATGAGGGATCGTCAACGCCCGAACCCAGCGGAGCAAGCGCCAGATCGATGCTCCCGCCGACCAGACGAGTGATGCCTCGAACCGAGCCATAGATAGCGCCCGTCAGGCCGTGCGCGCGCTGCGGCGAGCGGCGGTACGGAGCACTGATACTGGCATGAAGATGCTCGACAAGATCGGTTACGCCCACCACACCATCAATCGCAAGCCGGCTCAGGCCACGAAGATCGGACGGTTGAAGCGGAACGGTGTTTGGTTGATTCATCAGTTGCAGCCAGTGTAAGCGCCTTGGTGGTCGATTACCAGGAAAAGCCGCCCAGCCTCAGCCCCAGGCAGCCATTGGATTGTAGTCGTCCGAACCCCGATACAGCCACCAGGGTGACCTGATTACCGAAGGGAGCGCTGATCATCGCCAAGACGATCGTGCATGCACAGCACCATTGGATGGTCAGCTGGTAATGCTTCGCTACTCAACGCGTTGACCTTCAACCACGGATCATGGTTGTGCTAAATCCATCCGGTAAATTCGTGAGCGTCGCACTGCAAGTCGATCCAGCTTTGACCATAGCTGGTGCACGGTCTTGTTTTCTTCGAGCTCGTGATTGGTCTCGATGAATTGGACCCCCCGATCACGCAGCGTGTCGAACATGGCAATCATGCCCAGCGCCGTCAGCGTGGTGGTTGGTTCTCCTGGGCGCGCGCCGGCCAGCAGAAAATCCACGGTTTCCGGTTTTCGAAAGGCCTTCAGAACATGCAGAAAACCAAAGGGGTACAACCGTCCATTGGCTTTTTGAAAAGCCCTGCTCAGGCTCGGGATACCGATCATGAAGGCGACCAGCCCAGTGCCGGGGCGAACAATCAGCTTGACAAAATCAGGGTCGAGAAAATCGAAGTAAGCGTCGGTGTAGAACGCGCGCTGCTCGGCGGTCAACGGGACGACGCCATACAGCGGTTCAAAACTTTCTTCCAATAACCGCCAGATATCATCCAGGTGCTGTTTCAGCTCCTTCCGGCTGGAACAGGTCAATACCTGGTATTCGCTGCCGGCAAAGCGCTTGCGGAGTTTCTCGAACAGCGGCAGACGATCCGGTACGACCGCGCGAAAATCCAGGTAGTCAACGTCCTTTTCCAGTCCATAGGCTTCGAGCAGCGTTGAATAGTAGGGAAAGTTATACGATCCGTTGATGGTAGGCAGCGCATCAAACCCATCGATCAAGATGCCTTCGATATCAAGATCCGTAAAGCCATGTGGGCCGGTCATTTCCACACACTGCTGTTGCTGCAACCACCCATGAACCGCATCCAGCAGTGCCGATGCCACAGCTTGGTCATCGATGCTTTCAAACCAGCCGAATCGGCCGCGTTTATGACCCAGTTTTTCGCATTCCAGCGCATTGATAATGGCGCAGATGCGGCCGACGACTTTACCATCCAGTTCTGCCAGTAAAAACAGGGTTTTGGCAGTATCGAAACCGGGATTGCGCTGAGGATCAAAAAACACGCGCTGTTCACGACGCAGTTGAGGAATGAAGTTCGGTACTTTGTGGTACAAGCGATACGGAAAATCGATCCACTGCATCCGGTCTCGGTCGGTGGTTACGGTGCGAATCTGAATCGTCATCTATTTGCTCGTGGATGCAGCGTTGCGGTCAAAAGTATAAACGAGCGAATCGACTGGGTCTTGCTGGAGCTCGCAACGCATCAGCCTGTAAGCAATGCTTTCAGCGCTGTCCCTGGGCCCGATTGTCGCATCAGCGACTCGCCGATCAAAAACGCATTGATGCCCGCGACCTGGAGTTGCTCGATGTCCTGATGTGAATGAATGCCGCTCTCTGAAACCACGAGACGGTCGCCCGGTACCATTGGTGCCAGTTGCAGGGTGGTATTCAAGTCGGTCACGAAGCGATGCAGATCGCGGTTATTGATGCCGACCAATTGGCCGGGCACCTGAAGCGCACGGCGTAATTCAGGTTCATCGTGCACTTCCACCAGCACAGCCAGCCCCAGCGTGTGCGCCAATTCCGATAGCGCATTCAATTGCTCATCGTCCAACGCGGCCACGATCAACAGTATGGCATCGGCGCCCAGCGCCCGCGTTTCGTAGACTTGGTATGGATCGATGATGAAATCCTTTCGAATCACCGGCAGCTCACACGCGGCCCGCGCATCCAACAAATCCTGCTCGGAGCCGCGAAAGTACTCGGCGTCGGTCAGCACCGACAGGCAGGCTGCCCCACCCTGCGCGTAGTACTGCGCAACTTCTGCCGGGTCGGCATGCTGATGGATCCAGCCGGCCGAAGGCGAAGCGCGCTTGAATTCGGCGATGACGGCCGGTTCCTGCCTGGCCACGCGATCGGCAAGGGCCGCATGAAAGTCTCGTGCCGCAGACATGGATTCGCATTGACGCTGCAGCTGCTCGATCGGATGCGACTGACGCCGCCGGGCCACTTCGTGCTGCTTGGTCTTGATGATCTTCTGCAGTACAGACGGCGTATTCATTCCGTCTGGCTCCAATCGGCATAGGCCTGCAGCATCTTCAGCGCGCGGCCTTCGGCCAGCACCTGTTGTGCGAGGACCACGCCTGAACGCAGGCAATCGGCTACTCCAGCCACGTACAGTGCAGCGCCGGCATTCATCGCAATCATGTCCGCGGCCGGGCCTGGCTGGCCGGACAGCGCCGACCGAATCATACCCAGGCTTTGCGTGGCATCGGCAACCTGCAATCCTTCCAGTGAACCGGAAAGATCGAGTTCTGCAGGCTCCAGGACCCATTCGCTGACCTGCCCGTTGTGGAGTTCAGCCACGTCCGTGGGCGCTGCAATCGAGAATTCATCCAGGCCGTCGCGCGAGTGGATGACCAAAACGTGCTCACTCCCGAGTTCAGCCAGCGCTTCGGCCAGCGGTCGAATCCACTTGCGGTCATACACGCCCAACACCTGCCGGCTGGCACTGGCCGGGTTGGTCATTGGCCCAAGCAGGTTGAACAGGGTTCGAATACCCAGATCACGACGCGGCTCCACCGCGTGGCGCATGGCCGAATGATGCATCGGCGCAAACAGAAAGCCGATGCCGATGGAGTTCACTGCCGCCTGCAGCTTATCCGCTGGCAGGTCCAGGCGCACTCCGGCCGCCTCGAGCACATCGGCCGCGCCGGACTTGCTCGATACCGAGCGATTGCCGTGTTTGGCGATGCGGGCGCCGCCAGCCGCTGCAACAAATGAAGCTGCGGTCGACACATTGAATAACGAGGCGCCGTCGCCGCCCGTACCGACGATATCGGTCAGCGGTTGCTCGAGACCGGTCAGGGGGCTGGCCAGTTCACGCATGACCTGTGCAGCGGCCACGATTTCATCGACCGTCTCGCCCTTGGCCGAAAGGCCGACCAGCAGGCCGGCGATCTGTGCGCTGGTGGCCTGTCCCGACATGATCTCGCGCATGGTGTCAGCCATCAATCCGGGGCTCAGATCTTTGGCCTGAGAAACGTGATAAATCGCCTGATGTATAGCTTCCATAGTATTGTTTTTAATAGAATTAAGATTGCTTGATCTGGTTCATGAAGTTGGCAAGCAAATCGTGGCCATGCCGAGTCAGAATGGATTCAGGGTGAAACTGAACGCCCTCCATCAGCCAGTCCCGATGTCGAAACCCCATGATTTCATCACGCTGATCGGGTTCGGCATCGTTGGTCGCGGTCCAGGCCGTTTCGATCAGGCTGTCCGGCAGGCTGTCTCGTTCGACGATCAGCGAATGATAGCGCGTGGCCTCGAATGGATTATCCAGGCCGCTGAACACCCCTTCGCTGTGGTGATGCATCAGCGAGGTCTTGCCGTGCATTACCTGGGCGGCGCGCACGACCTTGCCGCCCAGTGCCTGGCCAATCGCCTGATGACCCAGGCAAACACCCAGAATCGGGCGCTGGCCGCCTAATTCTGTGACCACATCCAGACAGATTCCGGCTTCGTTCGGCGTACACGGCCCCGGCGACAGGATGATGCCGTCGGGGGCCAGATCATTGATGCCGGCCAGGTCGATCGCATCATTGCGCCGCGTGACGACCTCGGCGCCAAGTTCCCCGAGGTACTGCACCAGGTTGTAGGTGAAGGAGTCGTAGTTATCAATCATCAACAGCTTCATTCAATACCTCTACTGGCCTCGGCGATGGCACGGATCAGGGCTCGACCCTTGTTCATGGTCTCCTCCCACTCGCGGGACGGATCTGAATCGGCGACGATGCCAGCGCCGGCCTGAAGGTGAATCCGGCCTTCGGCGACCAGGGCTGTGCGGATGGCAATCGCCCAGTCCGCGTCGCCATGCCAATTCATCCAACCCACGGCACCGGCATAAATACCGCGCCGGACCGGTTCCAGCTCGGAGATGATTTCCATGGCTCTGACCTTGGGCGCACCGGACAGGGTTCCTGCAGGGAACGTTGCCCTGAGCACATCGATCGGACTCATGCCCGACTGCAGGCGTCCGCGCACCTGGCTGACGATATGCATGACGTGAGAATAGCGCTCGATCACCATTTGATCGGTCAGCTCGACCGTGCCGATCTCGGCGATACGACCGATATCGTTGCGGCCCAGGTCGATCAGCATCAGGTGCTCAGCCAGTTCTTTTGGATCTTCCAGCAGTTCCTGCTCGAGCGCTCGATCCTCTGCTTCGTCCGCGCCGCGATGGCGCGTGCCGGCAATCGGTCGTACCAGCGCCTGACCGTCCTGGATGCGCACGAGCACTTCCGGCGAAGAACCGACAACCTGAAATTGCTGAAAATCGAAGAAATACATGTACGGCGAAGGATTCAGCGCACGCAGGGCACGGTAGACATCGATCGGTCGAGCGGCCAGATCGACACTCATGCGCTGGCTCAGCACCACTTGCATGGCGTCACCAGCCAGGATGTACTCCTTGATTCGACCGACGGCGCGCTCGAAATCACGCTGCGCAAAACCGAAGTGGAAATCGTCCTCCTGCGGAATGGGCAGTGAAATCGGCGCCGGATAGCCGGGTGAGCCCGAGCGTAGACGATGAACCAACTGGTCCAGGCGGCGATTGGTCTGTTCCCATGCATCGTCCTGGTCCGGACTGGCGTGAACGACCAGGAACAGACGCCCGCTCAAGTTATCGAACACGGCCAATTCATCGACCTCCAACAGCAGAATGTCGGGGATGCCGAGCAGGTCCGCATTGTCTGAAAAATCCAGCCGGGGCTCGATCAACGCAACGGTCTCATAGCCGAAATAGCCGACCAGGCCGCCCAGAAACTTGGGCAGTTCCGGCAGCTCCGGGGCGCGCACCTCCCGGCGTATCTGCTCGATTTCAGTCAGCGGATCGACGTCGTATCTGGATTCGGTGAGCCGCCCGTGATCCAGGATATCCAGTTGACGGCCCTGTACGCTGTACACGCGTGCGCACGGCAACCCGATGATGGAATACCGACCCCAGTTTTCGCCGCCCTCGACCGATTCGAGCAGAAAGGCATTGGGTCCGTCGACCAGCTTCAGGTAGACCGACAGCGGCGTATCCAGATCCGCCGCAACCGAACGCCAGACCGGAATCCGGTTATAGCCGTCAGCAACATGCTGGTTGAAGTGAGTGCGATCCACGGGGTCTTTGATCAATTAGCAGAACAAACGAGCGGCCGAGTTCAGACGCTGCCTGCACTGCGCATCTGCTCGATCACCTGACGATAGTTTTCGGCGTTGAAAATGGCAGAGCCGGCAACCAATGTATCCGCTCCAGCCTGGATGATGTCACCGGCATTATCCGTCTTTACGCCGCCATCCACCTCCAGGCGAATCGGGAATCCGGACTGTTCGATCATGGTTCGCGCCTGGCGCAGCTTTTCCAGCGAAGACGGGATGAATGACTGGCCGCCAAAGCCGGGGTTGACCGACATGATCAGTACCAGATCCACCTTGTCAATGACCCAGTGCAGTACATCCAGTGGTGTCGCCGGATTGAACACCAGACCGGCCTTGCAGCCCGATTCGCGGATCAAACCCAGCGTTCGGTCCACGTGCTCGGTGGATTCCGGATGGATACTGATGACACTGGCCCCGGCAGCTGCAAAATCAGGGATGATCCGATCGACCGGCTTGACCATCAGGTGAACATCAATCGGTGCGGTAATGCCATAGTTCCGAAGCGCCTCGCATACCATCGGGCCAATGGTCAGATTCGGCACGTAGTGATTGTCCATTACGTCGAAATGCACCCAGTCGGCGCCGGCTTCGAGCACCTGTTCCACATCCTCCCCCAGTCTGGCAAAGTCGGCTGACAATATGGAGGGCGCAATGACCAAAGGTTGCGTCATGTCAAATCATTCCTGTATTGGCTGGTTTCAATGCACTTTATAATCATTGCTCAATTCCCACTGAACGCACGACTGGCCGTCCCGTGACACAAACAACAGAACACTACCCTTCAGATTATCCCATCCCACCGCTTGAACGTGTGCATCAGGGCAAGGTACGTGACATCTATCGAGTCGACGAACACCGGCTGTTGATGGTCGCGTCGGATCGGCTCAGCGCGTTCGATGTGGTCTTGCCCGATCCGATTCCGGGTAAAGGTGCCTTATTGAGCGCTGTTTCGCGCTTCTGGTTCGGCCAATTCGATGACTTGATTCGCAATCACCTGCTCGATGATCCGCTGGAACACGTCATCGATGACCCGGGCCTGGCTGAAGCCCTGGCGCCGCGCAGCATGTTGGTCAAGCATCTGAAGCCACTGCCGGTCGAGGCCATCGTGCGCGGCTACCTGGCCGGTTCCGGTTGGAAAGATTATCAACAGACAGGTGAAATATCCGGTATTGCATTACCCGAACGGCTGCAACAGGCAGCCCGCCTGCCGGAGCCGGTGTTTACTCCGTCGACCAAGGCACAGGCCAGTGAGCATGATCAGAACATCGATTTTGCGCGCATGAAAGACCTGATTGGCACCGAGATGGCCATCCGGGTGCGCGATATCAGCCTGGCAATCTATCTGCGCGCTGGTGGCTATGCGCGTGATCGCGGCATTATCATCGCCGACACCAAGTTCGAATTCGGCATCGATGACGACGGCCATCTGCATTTGATCGACGAAGTGCTGACACCCGATTCCTCGCGCTTCTGGCCGGAAAGCGAATGGCAGCTCGGCATCAGCCCACCGAGCTTCGACAAGCAGTTCGTGCGCGACTATCTGGAAACGCTGGACTGGGATAAGACCGCACCCGGACCGCACTTGCCACAGCGCATCATCGATCAGACCCTGGAGCGCTACCAGGAGGCCAGGCGGCGATTGATCGGCTGAGTTTCCAGCACGGCCGCGCTTTTTTTTCTGTGAACTTCCTATTCGACAGCTTGAGCTAAGATTGCACGAAAGAAAATAATATGTTCATGCTTTCATCTATCGACCCAATACTGCTGACGACGACCTTTGTTGGCCTGACTGCCATCATTGCGGTCCGCTACATGATGATTTCGGGCCTGTTCTACTGGCTGTTATGGGGTCGGTCGCAGGACAAGGTCCACGCCATGAAGCTGATGGAAGGCCAGCCAAAGCCCGGTATGGTACGCCGCGAAATCAGCTGGTCGTTGTTGTCTTCTTTCATTTACGCAGCACCAGCCGCGGTTGTCATTGAACTCTGGCGCGGCGGCGGCACGGCCGTCTACACCGACATCCATGCCTATCCACTCTGGTATGTGCCGGCCAGCGTATTGATCTACCTGTTTCTGCACGACACGTACTTCTACTGGACGCATCGCTTGATGCATCACAAGAAGCTGTTCAAGATCATGCACCGGGTGCATCACGAATCACGTCCGCCGACACCGTTTGCTTCGTTTTCGTTCCATCCGTGGGAGTCGGTGCTGGGTGCCTTTTTTTTGCCGTTGCTGGCCTTGTTCATTCCGATCCACGTCGGCGCCGTACTGTTCATCCTGACGCTGATGACGATCTGCGCCGTGCTGAATCACTCCGGCTATGAAATATTTCCGAAGTGGTGGCTCAGAGCCTGGCCCGGCAAGCACCTGATTACCGCCGCTCATCACGATCTGCACCACAAACACGTGCGCTGCAATTACGCGCTGTATTTCCGCTTCTGGGACAAGGTCATGGGAACGGATCGAATGGAGCGGGACTACGATTTTCTGGACGAGCCGATCGAGGCCGAAAAAGCGACGGGCTGAATCGAATCTTGCCGATCAGGCAAACGCGGCGATAATCACCAGATACAGCCCGGTAATCAACAATCGTCCGAGCAGGCTCAATACCCCACCGGTTCGCCATTTCCGTTCGGCGAACCTTGTCCTGAACAGCGCCACGGCCGCTGCAATACTCAAGACCAGGCCCAGCCACCAGAACGAAAACGGAATACTGATCCAGTCTCCAGTCAATCGGCTGACAATCAGCAACATGCCGGCTGCGGTCACAATCACGAACAAGTCGAGGCGATCCGGCCGCCGTCGCGTCGACTTATCCTGGCTGTCTGCAGCCGCCTTGGGCTTGGCAAATACCCCGGTCAGCAGCGTCAGTGGTGCGATCACAATGCCCATCAACGCCATGCCAATGCCGAACCAGGATGACTCATAAGGCTCGAGCGGGGATGCCTCGGAACGAATCAGCACGTCCGCCAGCTGATCCGCATTGCCAGTGCCGTTGGTCAACACGACAATACCGAAATCACGGGCCGGCGCAAAGCCGAAATAGGTTCGAAATCCGCCGGTACCACCGTTATGCCAGAGCCATTGCTCACCCGCTATTTCCCGGTGTGAATAACCCAGCCCCAGCGTTCTGGAGCGCTCGCCGGTTGACTGCCCCGGACTGCGCTGCGCTTGTGCAACAAAATCTTGGTCGGAGCTCAAGCTGACTTCGATGAAATCCAGGAGCTGGCGTACGCTGGCAATCAAGCCGCCGGCTCCGAGATAGGCATCCAGATTCCAATGCGCTGCTGCCCGACCCTGGTTAAAGCCCTGCGCGAGCAAGGATGGATCTGCACGATCAGGCCCCAGGGCCATACCGTCAAGCTGCAGCGGCACCAGCACCCGTTCGGTCAGCAGCGTATCAAAATCCTGTCCTGACACCCCGGCCAACAGCTGGCTCAATAAGCCATAGCCAAGATTGGAATAGGCAAACGCCCCTTCGGCACTCAGTCGATCATCGCTTAGAAAAGCAACCGATTGAAAGATCTCCTCTGGCGTAGACCCTGCATAGGGGTCATCGGTAAACAAGCCGCGCATGACCGGTCCAGGATCCATGGCCAGGCGCGGCAGTCCGGACGTATGGGCTACCAGCTGCTCCAATGTGATCGCGCCTACGCGCTCGCTGAACGAATACTCATCGGGCGCGAGTTCGGCCACTGTATCGCTGTAGTCCACTTCGCCGTTCAGGGCCATTTCAGCCAACAGCAAGCCGGTAAACACCTTGCTGATGGAACCAATTTCAAACAGCGTGTCCTGATCCAGCGCAAGCTCGTCGCGGCCTGATATGCCATAGCTGTAAACCGCACGTCGCCCATTGTCGATCAGTCCGACCACGACGCCGGGTGCTAATTTTGATTCATCGACATATTCGCGCATGGCCTCGCGCACCTGATCTGGCTGTGGAATGATCAGCGTGTCAGCCTGCACGGCCGCACCAAAACAGGCCAGCAATAGTGATGGCAACAGACAATATTGGATAGCAATTGATTTCATGGGCAGCATCATAGCCATTTCAGCCTCGATCGTTGTGGCCATCTCGGCGGATACCGCCACCAGCTCAGCAACACAAGCAGACCAAACATCGAGTAAGCCGCAATAAACACCCACCAGGGCAAATCAAAGAAAATCAGCCTGCCCAGCCAGTGCTGAATAAACGATTCCTGGTAGATCGATTGGCCTGCGGCCATGCGCAGCTGCTGCTCCCAGATGGTCAGTGGGCACAATTGACCCAGCCAGGTCTGGGCGATAACAAAACCGATCGTGACCAGATGTGTCAGCCGGAACCACAAGTTGCGCGTCCATTGCCAATTCTGACACCAACCGATCAGTACCAAAAGCTGGCCGAGTACCAGAAACAGCACGATGACGACGTGCAATGCCAGCATCAGATCGGCCCAGACTCCGGGCCATGGCACGCGGTCGTACCAGGCGAGATCCATCAAGGCAAGCTCAATCCTGCGCTGGCATCGCTGCGTCGTCGAGTTCCTGCGCTTTTTTATAGGCCGGACGTGCCATCACCTTCTTGCTGTACTCGACAAATACCGGGCGGGGTTCAATCGTCTCGAACTGCAGCCCCCAGCCGATCTGGGCACCCAGATACACATCGGCTGCGCTGAACTGATGACCGGCAATGTACTCGGAGTGTTCGATCGCTTGTTCGAGCGTATCGACCACCGCCTGCATGCTGCCGAAGCCCGACATTCTGCGTTTGTCCTCGGGCACGTCCAGGCCCATGCCTTTCATGGTCACAGCCGATTCAACCGGCCCGGCAGCAAAGAACAGCCAGCGGTAATAGGCAGCGCGTTGATTCAACGGTGGTGCCAGGCCGGCATCCGGGAACGCATCGGCCAGATACGCGCAGATCGCTGCGCATTCGGTCACGACGGTATCGCCGTGACGGATGGCCGGCACCTTGCCCATCGGGTTGATCGAGCTGTAGGGCTCGCTTTTCATCGCGGCGCCGTATTCGATAATCTCGGTTTCATAGTTGGTGCCGACCTCCTCAAGCATCCACCGCACAATGCGACCGCGTGACATCGGGTTGGTATAGAACGTAAGCGTATCGGTCAAGGGATTCTCCTAAATTCAGTGCTCAAGGATTACGCGTTATTTCAAATGAAATGAAAGCCTTCAGCGTGTATCGAAACTTCATCCTATCGCCCAATCATGACGGATTTCGTACGAGTGTATGAGCCGGTTTGTTTGGCGGAAAACGATTCTGAAGTGCTTGCTAGAATTAAACCATGACGACGCCTGCCCAATCCGACCGCCATCAATCGAGTGACGCTCCATCAACTCAGGGCTGGCGCTTCTGGATTGATCGAGGCGGCACCTTCACCGATATTATTGCCTGCTCTCCCAATGGCCAGCTGCAACAGTGCAAGCTGCTATCCGAGAACCCTGATCAATACGCTGATGCCGCGATCGAGGGCATTCGGCAGCTATTGGAACTGAAGACGGACCAGCCGATTCCTGCTGATCGGATCGAACATGTCCGGATGGGCACGACGGTCGCAACGAATGCACTGCTGCAGCGAAACGGCGAACCGACTGCATTAGTGATCACCCGCGGCCATCGCGATCTACTCAGCATCCGCCATCAAAGCCGCCCAGATGTATTCGCGCTCGATATACAGAAACCACAGCCTCTGCATGATGCTGTCGTTGAAATCGACGAACGCGTTGACGCACAGGGTCAAGTACTCAAGGCATTGGATCCTGATCAGGTCAGAGCGCAGTTGACTGGTCTACGCGGCAGCGGCATCAAGGCGCTGGCCGTGGTGTTGGTGCACGGTTATCGATTTCAGGATCACGAACTGGCCATCGGCCGAATCGCAGAAGAACTGGGCTTTGGGCAAATCAGCCTGTCGCATCAGGCCAGCCCTTTGATTCGACTGATCGGCCGGGCCGACACCACGATTGTCGATGCCTATCTGTCGCCGGTGCTGCGTCGCTATGCCAACCGGGTGGCCTCATCACTGGGTCAGGTTCCGCTTCAGTTCATGAAATCCGACGGCGGCTTGACCGAGGCCAGCCACTTCAGCGGCAAGGATGCCATTCTGTCCGGGCCGGCCGGTGGCGTCATCGGCTGCATCCAGACGGCCAAGCAAGCCGGCCTGGGCGAGGTCATTGGCTTCGATATGGGCGGCACGTCAACCGACGTCTGCCACTATGGCGGTGAGCTGGAGCGCAGCTTCGAGTCGGTCGTAGACAGCATCCACGTTCGGGTGCCGATGCTGGACATCCATACCGTCGCCGCCGGCGGCGGCTCGAGGCTGCACTTCGACGGCAGCCGGTATCGCGTTGGCCCGGATTCGGCCGGCGCCGATCCGGGGCCGGCCGCCTATCGCAAGGGTGGACCGCTGACCGTCACCGACTGCAATGTCATGCTGGGCAAGCTGCAGCCGGCGTTTTTCCCGGACACCTTTGGCCCGGACGCGAATCAGGCAATGGACATCAAGGCCGTATACGATCAGTTTGCCGAACTCCAGCAGACCATCTTCAAGGCCACAGGCGACGATCGGAGCCTGCACGAGGTGGCCGAGGGGTTTCTGCACGTTGCCATTACAACGATGGCCAACGCGATCAAGAAAATTTCGGTCCAGCGCGGTCGGGATGTCAGCCGCTATGCGCTGAATTGCTTTGGCGGTGCCGGTGGCCAGCATGCCTGCCTGGTGGCCGACGCACTCGGTATCGAAACCGTGTTGATTCACCCCCAGGCCGGCGTCTTGTCGGCACTTGGCATGGGTTTAGCTGACGTGACCGCGCACCGCGAATTTGCTGTCGGCCAACACTTGAATTCGCAGCTGATCGAATCACTCAAAATGAAATTCACTGCCGCCGAAGAACAGGCCATCGAGGAACTGCATACGCATCAGCAAAACAGTAATGAGATTGTCCTGGCACGGACCTGTCGCGTCCGCTATGCCGGTACCGATACTCACCTTGAGATCCCGTTTGAATCGAACGAGTCCATGCAGGCCGCATTCATCGAAGCCCATCGCAGCCGGTTCGGTTTCGCCATGCCGGATCGTGACCTTGTGATCGATGCCGGGCTGGTTGAGGCCATTGCAATTGGCACTCAGTCTGCAACCACTTCCGCTATTGATCCTGCGCGTTCTGCCGCTCAGCCGGTGCAGAGGGTCGAGACCTTCATGGCCGCTGTGCATCATCCAGCAACTCCGGTTTTTCTCAGACAAGCGCTGGCATCGGGACAGCGCGTTGATGGGCCCGCCCTGCTCGTCGAGCCAAATTCAACGGTGGTTGTTGAGCCTGGCTGGACGTGCAGGCTGGATCAGCACGGCAACCTGCGCATGAATCGAAGTACATCGAAACAAAAGCCCAAAAAATCAACCGAAGCCGATCCCGTGCTGCTGGAAGTCTTCAATCATTTGTTCATGGCGATTGCAGAGCACATGGGCGCCACGCTGCAACAAACCGCCTGGTCGGCCAATATCAAGGAACGTCTGGATTTTTCCTGCGCCTTGTTCGATGACCGCGGGCGTCTGGTGGCCAACGCACCGCACGTACCCGTGCATCTGGGCTCCATGGGCGAAAGCGTCCGCGCGGTCATCGACACATTTGGCGACGACATGCAGCCCGGCGATGCCTTTCTGCTCAACGACCCCTACCATGGTGGCACTCATCTGCCTGATCTGACCGTCGTCAGCCCCTGCTTCGGCGACGCCGATGAGCTGCTGTTTTTTACCGCCAGCCGCGCGCATCACGCCGATGTCGGCGGTATCACACCGGGTTCGATGCCGCCGGACAGCCAGCATATCGAACAGGAGGGTGTGCTGATTCGACCCATGCTTGCGGTCCGGGACGGCGAGTGGTGCCGCGAACCACTGAAGGAGAGGTTTACGGTCGGGCCCTACCCGGTTCGCAACCTGAAACAGAATTTCAGCGACCTCAACGCCCAGATCGCCGCCAATCATCGCGGCATTCAGGAACTGACCGCAATGGTCGAACAATACGGACTGCCGATGGTGCGGGCCTACATGCAGCACGTCCAGGACAACGCGGCCGAGCAGGTTGCACGCGCAGTGACCAAGCTGGAAAACGGTCATTGGGTCAAGAGGATGGACAACGGTTGCCGGGTTGAAGTCAAGGTCACTGTGGATCAAGACGCACGGCGCGCAACGATCGACTTCACCGGCACCAGCCCGCAGTCGGACGATAATTTCAATGCGCCCAGCGCCGTTACCCGCGCCTGCGTACTGTACGTGCTGCGCTGCCTGGTCGCTGACCAGATCCCACTCAACGATGGCTGCCTGGCCCCGATCGAGCTGATTATTCCCGAAGGCAGTCTGCTTGCTCCGGCCCACCCTGCAGCTGTCGTGGCCGGCAATGTCGAAACCAGCCAGGTCGTGACCGATGCGCTGCTGGCCGCGATGGGTATTCTCGCCAATGGCCAGAGCACGATGAATAACCTGACCTTCGGCAATGACCGCTATCAGCACTACGAAACCATCTGCGGCGGTGCCGGTGCCGGCGATGGAATTGACGGTGCCGATGCCGTGCATGTGCATATGACCAACTCACGGCTGACCGATCCGGAAATCCTGGAGACCCGCTTCCCGATTCTGCTTGAATCCTTCGGCATTCGACCGGACTCCAGCGGCGATGGTCAATGGCACGGCGGCAACGGCACCGAGCGTCGGCTGGTGTTTCGAGAAGACATGACCGTAGCGCTGCTGGCCAACGCGCGCCATGTAGCACCATCCGGGCTGAACGGCGGCGGTGATGGGGCGGTCGGCAAGGCCTGGATTGAACGCGCCGATGGCCACCTGGAACCGCTGGCCGGTACTGACCAGGTCGAGGTCCATGCAGGCGATCGGCTTTTACTGCTGACGCCCGGCGGCGGTGGCTTTGGCAAGATCGAAGCGAAACAGCGCACGCAGGCCCCCAAACCTTGTGACGATCCTGAGAAATGACCCAATCCAAACCGGACCGACTCCCCATGGACTTGCACCGGTATCTGCTGGAGACCACCCGGATCGCGGTGCTGACCGGTGCCGGCGTATCCGCAGAATCCGGCATCCCGACGTTTCGTGAAGCCCAGACCGGGCTTTGGAGCCAATACGACCCGATGACGCTGGCCTCGCCCGAAGGCTTTGCACAACAGCCTGATCTGGTCTGGCGTTGGTATCAATGGCGACGAGAACTGGTTGCAAAAGCTGCGCCGAATGCAGGCCACAAAGCGCTGGCCAGTATCCAGCAACACCTTCCAGAATTCACACTGATTACGCAAAACGTCGATGGCCTGCACCAGCAAGCCGGTTCAAGCGACGTGCTGGAGCTGCACGGCAATATTCACAGGACCGTCTGTTCTCGCACCGGCAGCGCCATTGAAGCATCCTGGCTCAGTGCGCACGCCGCTGCCGAGCCACCACCCTCCCCGCATCATGCCGATGGACTGGCGCGCCCGGACGTGGTCTGGTTCGGCGAGGCACTGGATGAGTGCACGCTGCAACAGTCCTTTGATGCAGCGCAGGACTGTGAGCTGATGATCGTCGCCGGCACCGCTGGCGTCGTGCATCCTGCCGCCAGCCTGCCGGTCATGGCGCAGCAGGCCGGAGCCCGTGTAGTAGACATCAACCCGGAGCACAACGAAATCAGCCGCATGGCCAATTGGTATCTTCAGGGCACCAGCGCACGCTGGCTTCCGGTTCTTGCAGCCACCCTGGAAAAGGAAAACCGTTGAGTCGATATGTACCGCAGGGCCCGAAACGCATCGTCTGCCTGACGGAGGAAACCACTGAAACGCTGTATCTACTGGGCCAGCAGCATCGCATTGTCGGCATCTCCGGCTTTACCGTTCGACCGCCACAGGCACGAAAAGACAAGCCGCGGGTGGCCGCGTTTACCAGCGCCAGGATCGACCGCATTGTTGAATTGAAACCGGATCTGGTGCTGGGCTTTTCCGATCTGCAGGCCGATATTGCAGCCGACCTGATCCGGCGCGGGCTTGCCGTTCACGTCTTCAATCAGCGCAGTGTTGACGGTATTTTCGACATGATTCAAACGCTCGGAGCACTGGTCAATGTCGCCACTGCTGCACAGGAATTGATTGGCACATTACAGCAGAATCTTGAGCAGGCACAGCGCCAGGCAGAACAGCTGGCATTCCGGCCGCGCGTCTACTTCGAAGAATGGAACGAGCCGCTGATTACCGGCATCCAGTGGGTGTCCGAACTGGTCGAACTGGCCGGTGGGCGGGACTGCTTCGCTGCGCTGGCGCAGCAGGCGGCCGCCAGCGGACGCATTGTTACAGATCCGGATCAAGTCATCGAACAGAATCCCGATATCATCATCGGCTCCTGGTGCGGCAAGAAGTTCCGGCCAGCACAGGTGCGTGACCGGCCGGGTTGGCATCGGATATCGGCAGTCCAGCAGGACCAACTTCACGAAATCAAGTCCTGTGACATCCTGCAGCCCGGCCCTGCTGCCCTGGGCGATGGCCTGCAGCAGCTGGTCAACATCATTCAGCGCTGGTCCCTTCTGCAGAGTGGTCGTCGCGTTACAGCGCGCTGTTGATCGGCGCGTTTTATACTAGATGGCTATTCGCATCCAGCCTGGAGTACTCAGATGGCTCAATCCATGCGCGCCTTGGTCAAGGCCGAATCGGCCGCAGGCATCACCATGCGGGAAGTGCCGCGCCCCACTGCAGGGCCTGGCGAGGTTCTGGTCAAGCTCGAAAAAACAGCGATCTGCGGTACCGATTTGCATATTTACCAGTGGGATGACTGGGCCCAGCGTACGATCAAACCACCGCTGGTCATCGGCCATGAGTTCGTCGGTCACATCGTCGAAATCGGCGCCGGCGTCAAAGGCTACCAGGAAGGCCAGCGCGTGTCGGCCGAAGGCCATATCGTGTGCGGCGTTTGTCGTAACTGCCGTGCCGGCAAGCCGCATCTGTGTCCGCACACCATCGGTATCGGCGTGCATCGCGACGGCGGCTTCGCCGAATACGTTGTCGTCCCAGCGACCAATCTATGGCCGATTCCAGATGAAATTCCCAGCGAGCTTGCCGCGTTTTTCGACCCCTTCGGCAACGCGGCGCACTGCGCGCTCCAGTTCGACCTGGTCGGTGAAGACGTGCTGATCACAGGTGCCGGACCGATCGGTATTATTGCCGCCGGCATCGCCAAGCACGTCGGTGCGCGCCATATTGTCATCAGCGACATCAACGATTACCGACTGCAGCTGGCCGCGGACATGGGGGCAACCCGCACCATCAACGTCAAGAACGAGCGGTTGCTGGACGTGATTGACGAACTGGATATCGACGGTTTCGACATCGGCATGGAAATGTCCGGCAATGCTCAGGCCTTCAACGACATGCTCAAAGCCATGTATCACGGTGGCCGCGTAGCCATGCTCGGCATCCTGCCGAACGGCGCCGGCATCAACTGGGACGACGTCATCTTCAAGGGTCTGAAAATGCACGGCATCTACGGGCGTATCATGTACGAAACCTGGTACAAGATGACCCAGATGCTGCTGACCGGCTTCCCGCTGGAAAAAGTGTTGACCCACCAGATCGCGATCGACGACTACGAAACCGGCTTTGACCTGATGGCTCACGGCAAGTGCGGCAAGGTTGTCTGCGACTGGACCGGTGATATCAAAACCGCCGCTTGATTCTGCTGCGAATCATCAGGATGTGCCAGTAACAGCTAAAATCAGTGAAACCGCAGATTACACAGATTGGTTTATAAAACTTTTGCAAATTATTGATAACACTAGATTCCA
>JGI12210J13797_10668514_pt1 | contig 47394 bp, 46 predicted proteins | sample ElkSlonscriptome_3_FD_13797 | JGI IMG/M metagenome (IMG submission 13797) | reverse complement strand
GTCCGAGTCGTCCTCGTCGTCGCCCGAGTCATCCTCGTCGTCGTCCGAGTCATCCTCGTCGTCGTCCGAGTCATCCTCGTCGTCGTCCGAGTCGTCCTCGTCGTCGTCCGAGTCGTCCTCGTCGTCGTCCGAGTCGTCCTCGTCGTCGTCCGAGTCATCCTCGTCGTCGTCCGAGTCGTCCTCGTCGTCCGAATCGTCGTCGTCGTCGTCCTCCGAGTCATCGGCGGAGTCCTCCGTCTCGGCCGCCGCCTCCTCCTCGGGCTCCTCCGTCTCCTCGACGATATCCTTGTGCTCGGGCAGCTCGACGACCTGCAGCGTGATGCGACGGTTCGCCGCATCCGAATCCATGATCGTCAGCATCACGGTCTCACCGGGCCGGTAGTACTCGTCGATCTTGCTCTGATCGCTGACGCCGGCGTTGTGCCCCGGCATGAAGGCCTCGATGTCGTCGCCCAGGTCGAAGTAGACGCCGCCGTCCGCGAGGCGGACCACGGTGCCCTCGACTTCCATCCCGGTCGTGAACCGCTCGGAGATGGTGGGCCACGGATCGTCCTGAATCTGCTTGAGTCCCAGCGAGATCCGCTTGTTCTCGGCGTCGACGTCGAGGACCATCACCTCGACCTCCTCTCCCTTCTGCACGATCTCGGAGGGGTGCTCGACACGCTTCGTCCACGACATGTCGGACACGTGGACCAGCCCGTCGATGCCGGGCTCGATCTCCACGAAGGCACCGAAGCTCGTCAGGTTCCGGACCACACCCTCCAGGGTCGTACCCGTCGGGTACTTCACCGGAAGCGCGAGCCACGGATCCTCCTCGATCTGCTTCATGCCGAGCGAGATCTTCTCGTCGTTCGGATCGACCTTGAGCACCACCGCCTCGATCTCGTCGCCGATGGCCACCAGCTTCGAGGGATGCCGGACGTTGCGGGTCCAGGACATCTCGGAGATGTGCACCAGGCCCTCGACTCCCTTCTCGAGCTCGATGAACGCTCCGTAGTTGGTGATGGAGACCACACGCCCCTTCGCACGGGCACCGACCGGGTACTTCTTGTCGATGTCCGTCCAGGGGTACGGCAGGAGCTGCTTGAGCCCCAGCGAGATGCGCTCGCGGTCCCAATCGATGTCGAGGACCTTGATATCCAGCTCTTCGCCGATGTCGACCACCTCGTTCGGGTTGGCCACGCGGCCCCACGACATGTCGGTGATGTGCAGCAGTCCGTCGAGCCCGCCGAGGTCGATGAAGGCACCGAAGTCGGTGATGTTCTTCACCGTACCCTCGCGCACCTGACCGACCAGAAGCTCCTTGACCAGCGTCTCGCGCTTCTTCTCGCGGTCCGCTTCGAGGATCACGCGGCGCGACACCACGATGTTCCGGCGCCGCTTGTTGAGCTTGATGATCTTGAAGTTGTACACCTCGCCGACGAGATCCTCGATGTTCGGGACCCGGCGAAGCGCGATCTGCGAACCCGGCAGGAAGGCGTCCACGCCCATCAGGTCGACGGTCACGCCACCCTTGATCTTGCGGACCAGCGTTCCCTTGACCGGGCGATCTTCCTCGTATGCGTCCTTGATCTTCTCCCAGACGCGAAGGAAGTCGGCCTTCTTCTTGGACAGGACGACGATGCCGTCCTCGTCCTCGAGGCTCTCGAGGAGAACTTCGACCTCGTCGCCGATCTCCGGCGTTTCCTTGAACTCGTCCTGCGCGACCGAACCCTCGGACTTGAAGCCGAATTCGAGGATGACGGCGGTATCCGTGACGTCGAGCACGTTCGCCTTGACGATTTCACCCTCGCGGATCCCCGCGAAGTCTTCCTCGTACTCGCCGAGGAGCGCGGCGAACTCGGACCGCGGGATGTCGAGCTCCTCCTCTCCGTACGGATCGTACTTGAGGAGCGGATCTATGCCCGTGGTGTCGTCGTCGTCGAAGGATCCCTCGATCACCTCACCGGTGAAGGCGTCGACGGAGACCGCAGCCTCCTCCTCGAGTTCTTCAGCGGTGGGCTCGTGGTCGTCCGCCTCTTCTTCATCCGTCGCATCGTCCGCTGCGTCTGCGGACTCGTCGTCCGCTGCGTCTGCAGCCTCGTCGTCGGCTGCCTCGCTGGACTCGTCGTCGGCTGTGTCCTCATCCGGCTCGTCGGCAGCGGCTCCCGTCTCTTCATCCTCGGACTCGGCGGCCTCGTCGGCGGCGGCGTCCTCGGACTCATCCGCGACACCCTCGGTTTCCGCGGCCTCGGCGGCGGAATCTTCAGAGTCGTCGGCAGCTTCGGCAGAGGGGGTCTCTTCGACCTGATCACCGTCGACCGCGACATCTTCGTCGGGGGTCTCGGGGGTTTCGTCCTTGGTATCGGCCATGATGCTCGCTCCCTCCCGGGAGCCGGTCTCCGTCGGGCGATGCGACTGCCCGTCGGGTTGAGATGAGATAAGGAAGGCGCACACCCTCATGGCGCGCGCCTGTACAAGTACTGCTAGCGGACCCCGACTCGATCAGGGTACAGCAGGGGAAAGCTAAATCGCCGGCGAGGGGGCGTCTACCCCTGGTCTCGCGGATCTGCGCTGTTCTCGAGAGCAAGTCGGACCACCCTCCTGACCTGGGTCTCGAAGTCGAGGCGAGTCGTGTCGAGGTGCACCGCGTCCGGCGCAGGTTCGAGCGGAGACACCTCCCGCTCCATATCCATCCGATCCCGCGCCTCGAGTCGGGCCCGTTCTTCCTCTACCTGCTCCGGCTTCGGATCGTCCACCCCATGGTCGCCGAGGCGGCGTCTGGCCCGCTCGTCGGCGTCGGCCGCCAGGAAGATCTTCGTGCCGGCGTTCGGAAACACGACGGTTCCCATGTCGCGTCCGTCGGCGACGAGCCGACCGTGCGACCCTGCCTCGCGCTGCGTTTCGAGTAGCCAGCGGCGTACCGCCGGGACTCTGGCCACGTCCGAGACAGCCGACGTCACCCGGGGGGTTCGGAGTTCCGACTCCAGTACACGGCCACGCAGGAGAATCGCGAGCGTACCCCCCTCCGGCCGAACGACCAGCTCGAGCGCTGCGAGCGTATCGCGGTCGAGGTCCGGCCAGTCCGCGGGGGGGATCCCCGCTTCGAGCAGCGCGAAGGCCACCGCTCGATACAGAGCCCCCGAATCGAGGTAGCGCCAGCCCAGGCGCCGTGCGACATCTCGCGCCGTCGACGACTTCCCCACGCCCGCAGGCCCGTCGAGGGTCACGATCGAGCGGGACCGGTCGTCCGGAACGGCGCGATCGGCACTCACGACGCGATCCGCCGAAGCAGCTCCCAGAACTCCGGGAAGCTCACGTCCACGCACTCGCGACCCTGCACGGTGATGTCGTTGCCCGCCTGGGCTGCGAGCACACCGAACACCATCGCGATCCGGTGATCGTCGCGGGCGTCCACCGTGCCCTTCAGTGGCGCATCGGTGCCCTCGACGGACAGTCCGTCCGGATACTCTTCGCAGACGACGCCGATGGCGCGGAGATTGTCGACCATCGCGCGGATCCGATCGGTCTCCTTGTGGCGCAGCTCCTCGGCTCCACGGATCGAGGTCACGCCCTCGGCCCGGGCGGCCGCGACGGCGACCGCAGGAAGTTCGTCGATGGCGCGAACCACGTCCGCGCGAACGACCTCGATGGCGCGGAGGGAGCTGGGCTCGGCGACAACCGTACCGGTGGGTTCGCCGCCCTGCTCCGATTCGACCTCACGGGACATCCGGGCGCCCATGCGCTCGAACAGGTCGAAGCCGCCGGTGCGAGTCGGATTGAGCCCGACGTCCGGGATCTCGACGCCCCGTGACACGCCCAGTAGCGCCGCCAGCAGGAGAAAGGTCGCGGACGACGGATCGGCCGGCACGCGAAGGTCCAGCGGCGGAATCCGATCCGGAGGATCTCGCAGCTCGACCCGGACGCCTTCGTCCCGGACATGGCGGAGCACCGTCGCACCGAGCGCCTCGAACATCCGCTCGGTGTGATCGCGTGACCTTCCGGGCTCCGTGAGCTGGACCGGTACGCCGCCGGTGAGCCCGGCCAGGAGCAGGGCACTCTTCACCTGGGCACTCGCCACCGGAAGGTCGAGATCCACCGAACGGAGCCGACCCCCGGTCACCCGGATCGGAAGCCGTCCCTCCCTCTCGATGAAGTCGAATCGAGCACCCATGGCGCCGACCGGGTCCGTGATCCGTCTCATCGGACGGCTTCGGAGGGAGGCGTCCCCGGTCACGACGGCCGTCAGGTCACACCCCGCGAGCGCACCGAGGAGCAGGCGCGACCCGGTCCCGGAGTTCCCGAGATCTAGGTAGCTCGACGGAGACGTCCATCCCCGGAGCCCTCGACCCGTGACGCGGATCTCCGAGCCGTCGTGGGGCAAGGCGGGCATCTCGGCTCCCAGCGCCGCGACCGCCCCCGCCGTCGACCGTGGGTCCGCGCTGGAAAGCAGACCGGTGAGGCGACTCTCCCCATCGGCCAGACCAGCCAGAATCAGGGCTCGTTGCGTGAGGGACTTGTCGCCCGGGACTCGAACTCGGATCATCCGCCTCGCCTCCATGCGCCCGCCCGAATCAGGCGTCCGACCGGCACGTCCAGGTGACCACCCTCGAGCGCCGACGCATCCTCCTCCAGCCGTTCCGCCAGGTCACGAAGACCGCTGACGAGGGCCGGGCGGGCATGCTCGAACAGGTCTCGCCACATCTCGACGGAGCTCCCCGCCAGCCGGGTGGTGTCCCGGCCGCCGGGACCGAGTGCCTCCGCGGGCGCACCCGTCGCCGCAATGGTGTCCGCCAGCGCGGTCGCTACCAGCTGCGGCAGATGGCTCACCGTCGCCATCCGGTCGTCGTGGTCCTCGGGAACCACCCACTCGGGGAGCGCACCCAGACGGGACCAGAACCGAACGGCGGCGTCCCGCCTCTCCTGCGGCACACCTTCATCGGCCGACAGGAACACGGTCGCCCCCTCGTACAGATCGGCCCGGGACGCGTCGAAGCCGGATCTCTCACTCCCCACCATCGGATGCGCGCTCACCCATCGGGCCGAGAGGGACGCCGCCTTCGCCGCGGCGAGGGACGCCTCCTGCAGACTCGCCACATCCAGAACCAGAGCCCCCGCCGGGGCGACGTCCAGTACCGTCGACGCCAGATCCGGTAGCGTCGACAGCGGGGTCGCGAGCACGACCACCTCGGCGTCGAGAAGGGTGCCCTCGAGATGCTCGCCGATCTCCACTCCCGCCTCCGCCGCCGCCGCGCGATCGGCCGGATTCGCGGCCCACCCCCACACCGAGGTCGAGGGTTCGGTGGGCCCGCGCCCCCCCGCTCCCCCGGCGAGGTGCGTCCGTACGAGGGCCCGTGCCAGGGAACCACCCATGACCCCGAGGCCGACGATGGCGAGCCTCACGAGTTCACCCCCGCATCGTCGCCCTCATCCCTGTATCCGATCTCGATCACCATGCCGTCGTGCGCGATACGGGTTCCCGGACGGATCGCGGCGGCCTCGTCCCGGAGACGATCGGGGCCGTCCGCGTGCCGCGCCGAGATGTGGGTGAGCACCAGCCGACGCACCTCCGCCTCCTGCCCGACCCGCGCCGCCTCCGCCGCCGTCGAGTGGAGCGTCTCGACCGCCCGGTCCCGCTCCTCGTCGACGAACGTCGCCTCGTGAATCAGCAGATCGGCATCCCGCGCCATCTCCACGACGCGCTCGCACGGACGGGTGTCGCCCGCATACACGACGCTCCGGCCCGCCCTGGGTGGTCCGACCAGGTCGGCGGGCTCGATCGCACGCCCGTCGACCTCGATGGTCTCTCCGCGATGAAGGCGCCCGAAGAGCGGGCCCTCCGGGACGCCCAGCGCACGGGCCCGCTCGACGTCGAAGCGTCCGAGGCGATCGTCCTCGCGAAGACGGAATCCCAGGGCGTTGTGCTTGTGCACGACGGCGAACACATCGATGTGCCAGCCCTCGAACGACACCGTGTCTCCGTCGGACACCTCCTCGACACGCACCTCGAAGGGCAGACGTTCGACGCCGAGGTGCACCGCGTCGATCAGCACCTTGCGGCTGCCGCGCGGTCCGTGGAGCGTCAACGGCTCGGTCCGACCCTGGAGCCCCATGGTTCGGACGAGCCCGGGAATCCCGAGGATGTGGTCGGCGTGGATGTGCGTCACGAAGATGTGCCGCAGCCCGAACCCGGTCTGATAGCGCATCATCTGACGCTGTGTCCCCTCTCCGCAGTCGAAGAGGAGCACCTCGCCTTCCCGCTGGACGGCGATGCCGGTCACGTTGCGACCGACGGTGGGACGAGCGGCTGCGGTTCCGAGAAAGGTGACGCGAATCATGCGCGGGCGAGCCCGTGGTGTGACAGCGCGCCCCGTGTGGACCCGCCGGATGTGGAAGGTAGGGCTTTGGTCCCGACCTGACAGACCCGCCCGCCGATCGGCGGGCTGCGTATGTCGACCTCTGTCGACTCTGCCGTCGGGTCGCCTACCGAGCAGTTCGGGGTGGCATGCGGAGGAAGTTCTCCAAGAGCCGGTGTCCACCCTCCGAAAACAGCGACTCCGGGTGGAACTGTACTCCCCAGACCGGATGCTCACGATGTCGCATGGCCTGGATTTCCTCCGTCTCTTCCCCCTCCTCGGACCAGGCGATCGGGACGAGACGATCCGGGAGCGCGGAGGGATCCGTCACCAGCGAGTGGTAGCGGGTCACCGTGAGGGGAGACGGCAGCCCCTCGAACAGACCCGTACCGTCGTGCACAACCGGCGACGTCTTGCCGTGCATGGTCCGCCGCGCTCGTATCGTCCGCCCCCCGTAGGCCTCGCCGATCGCCTGGTGCCCCAGGCACACCCCCAGAATCGGGGTCGTCGGACCGAGCGCCCGGACGACGTCGACGCTCACTCCCGCCTCCGAGGGCGTACACGGTCCCGGCGAAAGCACGATCCGCTCCGGAGACATGGCCGCGATCTCGTCGACCGTCCGGTCGTCGTTCCGGACGACGACGACGTCGGCTCCGAGCTCACCCAGATACTGGACCAGGTTGAAGGTGAAGGAGTCGTAGTTGTCCAGAACGAGCAGCATCGAGGTCTCGGTCGCGCGTGGGGATGGTCTTTCCGGGGGACGGAAAGGTACGTTGACCGGTACGTATGCATAAGCGGTCACCCCCGCCCCCCCGCCCCATCCGCGACCCCATGATTCGAAGGTGCCTGGTCTGCGCGAGCGAGTTCGCGGAGAACGACGAACTGGAGCATCTGCGTCGGGGCCAACGCGTGGCGTTCGATCCCGACCGGGGTCGGCTCTGGATCGTGTGCACTACCTGTCGCCGGTGGTCCCTCATCCCACTGGAGAACCGATGGGAGGCCCTGGAGGAACTCGAGAAGCTGACCTTCGACCGAGGACGCCTGCTCTCGGAGACGGACAACGTCACGCTCCTTCGGGTCGGGCGACTCGAGGTCGTCCGGGTCGGCCGCGCACAGTTGAGGGAGGAGGCGTGGTGGCGGTACGGGCAGGAGCTCACCCGACGCCGAGCGCACGCGAAAAAGGTCGCGGTGGCGACCAGCGTGGTCACCGGCGGCCTCATCGCGACCGGATTCACCAGCGGTGGTCTGTCGCTGTTCGCAGGCTGGATGCTGTGGCAGCGGGCGCCCGAGGGCCTTCAGAAGGCGGGGCGAAGGCTCAGGTTCGGTCGTCGTGCGTGGGCGGGTCACGCGTCGTGCGTGCAGTGCGGTCGGGCCTTCGACTCGATCACCTTCTCGGACCGCGACAGCCTCCTTCTGCTGCCCGGCGAGCGGGCGGACGCGCCCGTCGTGTCCCTCCGCTGCCCGCAGTGTCGAGGCTGGGGCCACGAGGGCGGCCTCCGGCTGGAGGGCGACGACGCACGGCACACCCTGCGCCGCGTTCTCGCCTGGGAGCACTACACGGGAGCTACGGACCGAAGGGTCAAGGCCGCGACCCGCCTGATCGAGGAGGCCGGTTCGGCCGGGGACCTCACCCGTATTCTAGTCCGCGACGGACGGCGCCTCGGCGATCTCCAGCGGACCGGTGCGATCGCTCTCGAGATCGCCGCCAACGAGTCTCGCGAGCAGCGGCTGCTCGAGCTGGAGGTCCGTGAACTGGAGGCGGTGTGGCGTCGCGAGGAGGAGCTCGCCAGCATCATCGACGGAGAGCTTTCGCCGCTTCCGCTCCTGCGCCGTCTCCGGTCGAAACTCGGCGACTGACGACGGCGCCTCCGCGGGTCGCGAAGCTGCCGACGATCTCCCGGCCTGCGGAGTCCGATCGGTGGCGGCTCAGTAGTCGACCGGCCGCAGGTAGTACTCGCCGATCGCGGTCGACGACAGGAGGGCCACCGTGGGCCGCTCCCGCTTCCAGTGTGTCGACCCGAGTCGACGCGCCGTGACCTCCACAGCCGCCTCGTCGAAGCCGGCCGCCACGAGCTCGTCGGCCGTCCAGCCACGCGTGAGCCAGTGGAGGATCGGATCGGCGTCGACATACCGCACGCCCATCTCCGTCTCGTCGGTGACGCCCTCCACCAGATCCGCCGTGGCGGGCTTGTCGACGATCTCGGTGGGGATCGCCAGGTGCCGGGCCAGCGCCCACACCTGGGTCTTGAAGAGGTCCCCCAGGGGGTTGATCGGCGGCGAGTCGTCGGCGTGCCAGGTGTAGTACCCAAGCAGCCGCTCGCTCTTGTTTCCGGTACCGAGGGGGAGCCCGCGGAGCTTGGCCGACTGATCGAACAGGACGATCGCCCGCGTCCGCGCCATGAGATTGCCGCGCCGCAGCCCGGAGGCGTCCGGCTCGTACTCGTCCGCATATCCGTCCACGGCGTCCGAGATGTCGATCGTGCGGGAGTGCGCGCCGGTCTGCTCGAGAATCGCTTCCGCGTGATCGAGGCTGTCCGAACTGGAGGTCCGATAGGGCAGCCGGAAACCGTATACGTTCTCCGGCCCGAGCGCTCGGCAGGCGAGAGCCAGCGTAACCGCCGAATCGACCCCACCCGACACCCCGACCACCGCGCGTTCGAAGCCCCGGCGCTCGACGATCTCGTCGCGCAGGAAGCGCACGAGGGTGCGCTCGACGAGGTCGAGATCGAGCTGAAGCAGCTCCTCCGCGGGCACATCGGGATTCGGGCCCGATACCGGCGCCGACCCCGGTCCCCCGCCCCGGAGGCCCCACGGAGCCGCCGGCGCACGCTGGATTCCCGTGAAGTGGCCGTCGAGGGAACGCTGAAGGTGTGGCAGCGCGTGCTCGAGGTCGGCGAGAAGGGGAGCCTCCGCACGGGCGCGAGCGACCGCGCCCTCGGCGAGTCGGGCCGACACCGTCGTCTCCTCGTGCATTCCTCCGTCCGCCAGCACCCCGCCGTCCGGCCCGAAGATCTGCGACCCGCCCGAAAATACCTTGCCGCCCTCCGACCCGACGAGCTGTGCGACCGCGACGAAGACGCCGTGTTCCTCGGCGATGCCCCGGCCGAGCCGGTCCCAGCGGGCGAGGTTCCCGGGCCGCTCGGTCTCGTCCGGCCTGAAGTCCCGGGCGGGCGAGGCGCTCAGGACAACGATCAGTTCGGCACCGTGGAGGGCCAGGATCGTCGACGTCATTCCGTGCCAGGCGTCCTCACAGACGAGGAGTCCGATGCGACCGTACCGCGTGTCCACCGGTCGGACCTCGGTGCCCGCCTCGACGAATCGTGCCTCGTCGAACACGCCGTAGGTCGGCAGGAAGAGCTTCCGATGGGTGTGGGTGACGACCCATTTTCCGTCGTGGGGGGTGAACAGCACGGCTGAGTTGTAGATCCGCTGGCGCCAGTTCTCGAAGAATCCGAGCACCACATCCGGCGCACCCTCGACCGGCTCCCCCAGCGCGTCGGCCACCTGGCCGGCGTCCCGCGCCACCTCCCCCACGCCCCCCTGGAGGAAGTACCCGGACAGACACGCCTCCGGGAACACGAGCAGATCGGTCTCGCCGGCGTGACGGTCGATTCGGTCGCGGATTCGCCGCAGATTCGTCTCGACCGCCGCCTTGTCGGGCCTGTACTGAGCGAGCGCGATACGGAGCGGAGGAGCATTGTCGTGACGCATGGAGATGGATTCCCGGTGCTCGGGTGTGATCGCTCTCGGTGGAGATCGGGCGCAGGGTAGCGCGGATACCGCTCCGCAAGGTAACGTGGCGCCCGCGGGCGAACGACGCCCCCTGGTTCCGCCTCTACAGGAACGCCGCGGACGCCGAAGGGGTTGTACCCGCTGCACGCACTCGTCCCGATTCAGGACCACCCATGCGCTTTCCCCGCTCCCTTCGTTCCCCTGCGACCCTCATTCTCGTCGGGTCGTTCCTGTTCGGCCCCCTGGATGCGGCGGCCCAGAATCCGCAACAACAGGCGGCCACGGCGGACGAGCAGGTCCGCTTCGACGTCTTCATCAACACGCTGACGGCGATCGAGCAGTTCCACCAGACCGCGTTCGCCGACACGGTCCTCTGGGACGCCGCCATCGAGGGAATGATCGAAGCGCTGGACGATCCCTACGCGGCGGTCTTCACGCCCGAAGAGGTCGAGCAGCAGGACGAGACCAACACCGGCAACTACGCCGGGATCGGTGTGACGATCTCGCAGCTGAACGACGTAGTGACCGTCACCGCCGTGAATCGGGGCTTCCCCGCCGATCAGGTGGGCATCATCGAGGGGGACGTGATCGTCGAAGTCGACGGGGAAGATACCCGTGACTGGGACACGGCGGAGGTTTCCGACGTCATCCGGGGTCCGGTCGGCACCGAGGTGAATGTCGGTGTCGAGCGAGCCGGCTACGACGGCACCGTCTACTTCCCGATCGAGCGCGCCGAAGTCCATATCGACCTCGTCCAGGCCGACCGTCTCGCCGACGACATCCTGTACATCGCCATGGACCGGTTCGCCCGCGAGGCGACGGCCGAACTCGACTCGATTCTACAGGCGAACACGGACGCCGCGGGCATCGTGTTGGACCTGCGCCGCAACCCCGGTGGATTCCTGGACGAGGCGCTGGACATGGCCGACCTGTTCGTCGAGCCGGGCGTTACGCTGGCGAGCACCACGAGCCGCCGCCGTGGAGAGCCCTTCCGGCTGGTCGAGGAGGAGTTCGTGGCGAAGGTGCAGCCGCGGGTGGCCGACGTCCCCATGGTGGTGCTCGTGGACGAGTATTCCGCCTCGGCATCCGAAATCCTCGCCGGTGCACTGCAGGACTACGATCGGGCGCTGGTGCTCGGGGAGCGCACCTTCGGCAAGGGTGTGGTCCAGATCGTCCTGAACCTTCCGCACAACCGCAGGCTTCGGATCACCAACGGGACGTGGCACACGCCGCTGGGGCGCTCGCTCCACCGTCCGCGTGACCGTCAGGGACGGCCGCTCGCCGAGGACGTCGACACCTTCCCGACCATCACGACCGCGGGAGGACGAGAGCTCGTGGCGGCGGGCGGGGTCTTCCCCGATCTCACGATCGTCAACGATACGCTCACGACGCGCGAGCAGAACTTCCTCCGCGCCGCGGCCCTGGACTCCCTGCCCATCCCGCTCAGGATCGCCGAGTTCGGGTTCGAGCAGGCCCAGAAACAGCCTGCGGACGTGGAGGAACCCCGAGTGGCCGAGGGCGACTTCCAGGCCTTTCTCTCGGATCTCGTCGATGAGGGCGCGGACGCCGAAATGCTGGCCGATCCCGAGGTTCTCGACTATCTGCGGTGGCAGTCGGAGATCCTCATGCTCGACCGCATGGCACGGCTCGGGCCCGCCACCGAGGCGAGAATGCGCCGCGACCCGGCACTCGCCGATGCCGTAGCCCTCCTCCGAGCCAGCGGCTCGCAGACCGAACTCTATGCCGCTGCGGAGATGGAGCGGGCCGAGCGCGAGCGGGCCGACGGGCAGGCGGCGGGGTCCAACCGACCCTGACAGGCTCGACCGGTCCCCGGCACCGGTCTCAGTCGTCTTCGTCGCGCCTGCTGCTGCGCGGGTGGAAGGTCCGGTGCACGTCGCGGAGGTATTCCCTGTCCACGTGCGTGTAGATCTGCGTCGTGGCGATGTCCGCGTGACCCAGCAGTTCCTGCACGACGGTGAGATCCGCGCCGCCCTCCAGCAGATGCGTGGCGAAGGAATGGCGAAGCGTGTGGGGCGATACCCTGCCCGTGATCCCTGCGCGCTCCGCGGCCTGCTTCACGATGCTCCATACCGACATCCGGCTCAGGGGGGTCCCCCGGCTGTTGAGGAAGACCTTCCCGCGAGACGCACCGCGATCCAGCCGAGGCCGGAGTTGACGCAGGTACACCCGGAGGGCGCGGCGGGCGGCGCCTCCGAGCGGGACCAGCCGTTCCTTCGAGCCCTTCCCGAATACCAGAAGCACCTCGTCGTCCAGGTCGACCGACCGGACGGGAAGATCCGTGAGCTCGCTGACGCGAAGGCCCGAGCCGTAGAGCACCTCGAGGATGGCGCGATCGCGGGGCCAGGTATCTCGCGAGTCGTCCAGCGTGTCGATCATGCGCTCGACCTGGTCGGCGCTCAGGACGTTGGGCAGGGTTCGGCCCGTCCTCGGAGATTCCAGTCGGTCGGTCGGATCCTGCTCGATCACCCCCTCGTCGAGCAGGAAGGCGAAGTACGTCCGCAGCGCCGACTGGGCTCGGCGGATCGTGGTGGCCGCGAGTCCCTCGTCCTTGAGGGCGAAGGTGAACTCCCGGAGATCCCCTGGCTCGACGCGCGCGGGACCCGAGATGTCGGCATCCCGGGAGAAACTCACGAACCGCACGACGTCGCCCCGGTACGCCTGAAGCGTGCGCTTCGAGAGGCCCCGCTCGACGGCCAGGTAGTCGAGGAAGATCTCCAGACGCCAGACCTTCCTGAGCTCGCCTGGATCGCCGCTCTTCTCACTCATCCCGACGACTCTTCCCGACTCCGGCGCCACCACCAGATCAGTGCCAGAACCACCGCGACGGCGACGACCGTGAGCCCGCGGTTCAGCTGGTCGATGAGGGCAGCCACCTGTTCCAGATTGCGACCCGCCGCATACCCTGCCCAGAGCAGCCCCCCGTACCAGAGCACCGAGGCTGCGAGAAGTGGCGGAAGCACCCGGCGTGCCGGGAGATCACCGATTCCCGCGAAGGCGGGCGCCACCGCCCGGAGGCCGGGAAGGAATCGAACCAGAAAGAGTGCGACGGGACCGCGCCGGGCGTGATACTCCTCCACACGGTTCAACTGACCGGCGGTCAGGATGAAGCGACCCGGCCCCTCCGTGAAGAATCGGTGGCCGTACCGGCGACCGAGCAGATAGACCAGCCAGGCGCCCCCGACGTTGGCGCCTCCGACCACGAGGCACACGCTCCAGAGCGGAAGAACGCCGCGCCCGGCGATGACTCCTCCGACGACGATGAAGGTGTCCGCGGGTACCGGAGGGAAGACGTTCTCCGCGAAGGCGCCGAGCGCGAGCACGAGATGGAGCAGGATCGGATCGAGCGCCTCGAGCCAGGAGAGGGCACGCACGACCTGGTCGGCCAGCCCCCCGTCCATCAGGTCCGGGATTCCGAGGTCCACGCCGTCACCCCGAGGTCCACGCCGTCACCCCGAGGGCCGCGGCGGCGCCACGCTTCACGCCGACGGCGCCTTCCCCTCGACTCGGTCGATCAGCGCGACCGCGTGGACGGCGAGTCCATCCCCTGCGCCCTCCCATCCCATCCGTTCGTTCGTCTTGCCCTTCACCGACACGAAATCGGGGCCGATCCCGAGCACATCACCCAGACGTACCCGGATGGACTCCGCATGCGGACCGACCCTGGGGGTCTCGCAGATGACGGTCACATCGACGTTGACCACCTGATAGTTGGCGCGTTCGAGTACCTCCACGGCCCTCCGGAGCAGCTCGATCGAGTCGGCTCCCTTCCACTGGTCATCGGTCGGCGGGAAGTGGCTCCCCACGTCTCCGAGAGCCGCGGCACCCAGCACGGCGTCGATCACCGCGTGGCAGATGGCGTCGCCGTCCGAGTGCCCGGTGAGGCCGGGATGATCCGATATCTCCACGCCCCCGAGGATGCACGGTGTATCCGGGTCAAACCGATGGGAATCGTACCCCAGACCTACTCGCATGACATCCTCGAGCGCGGCGCGGGGGTCAGTCGCCGTCCCATCGACGCATGGCGAGGCACACGTTGTGCCCGCCGAACCCGAAGGAGTTGGAGAGCGAGACGCGCACCTCGCGCTCGACCATGCCGTCGTGCGCATAGTTGAGGTCGCAGGCCGGATCCGCCTGCTCGAAGTTGATCGTCGGCGGAATCTTCCCGGTCTGCATGACCTTCATGCAGATCACCGCCTCGACCGCTCCCGCCGCCCCGAGCACGTGGCCCGTCATCGACTTGGTCGATCCCACGACGATGTCGTGGGCCCGGTCCCCGAGAACCTTCTTGATCGCGATGGTCTCGTGCTCGTCGTTGACGGGCGTCGACGTGCCGTGGGCATTGATATAATCGACGTCGTCGGCCGTGACCCCGGCGTCGGCCATCGCCTCCCTCATCGCCCGCTGGGCGCCTGCATGCTCGGGCGGCGGTGAGGTGATGTGGTACGCATCTCCCGTGGAGCCATACCCCACGATCTCCGCGAAAATCGTGGCGCCCCGAGCCTTCGCCGACTCGAGTTCCTCGAGAATCATCGCACCCGCGCCCTCCCCCATCAGGAAGCCGTCACGGCCGGCGTCGAATGGCCGGCTGGCCTTTTCCGGCTCGTCGTTGCGGGTCGTCATCGCACGCATGGCCGAAAACCCGGCCACCGTCATGGGTGTGATGGTGGCCTCCGCGCCTCCGGCGATGCACCGGTCGGAGTCGCCCCGCTGGATCGCACGGAAGGCGTCCCCGATCGCGTGCGCGCTCGAAGCACAGGCGGACACCGTCGCGTAGTTCGGCCCCCTGGCGCCCGTATGGATCGAAATCAGCCCCGCCGTGATGTCCGGGATGAACATCGGGATGAAGAAGGGGCTGACCCGGTTCGGGCCCCGCTCGAGCATCTTCTTGTGCTCGCGCTCGAAGGTGGAAATCCCTCCGATGCCGGAGCCGAAGATGACCCCGAAGCGGTCCGGATCCGGCAGCTCGCCCGGCGTGAAGCCGGCGTCGTGAAGGGCTTCGACCGCCGCCGAGATCCCGAAGTGCGACGTCCGGTCGTACCGGCGCGCGTCCTTCGAGTCGACGACGTCGGAGGGCTCGTAGTTCTTCACCTCCGCGGCAACCCGCGTGGCGAAGTCCTCCGTGGCTTCGAACGACTGGATGGTCGCACCGCCGGACGTGCCGGCGAGCAGGGCCTCCCAGCTCGTGTCCGCGTCGTTTCCGACCGCCGTGACCATACCGGCCCCGGTGACGACGACGCGCCGATCAGCTCTGTCGGACATGGCGCCCCCTCCCTCTAGACGAGCCGGCTCGACGGATTCCGGATCGGAATCAGCTCGCCTTGTCTTTCATGTACGAGATCGCGTCTCCGACCGTGCGGAGGCCTTCGGCGTCCTCGTCCGGAATGTCGATCCCGAACTCCTCCTCGAAGGCCATCACGAGCTCGACGGTATCGAGCGAATCCGCCCCGAGATCCTCCACGAACGATGCGTCCGGCGTAACCTTCTCGGCCTCGACTCCCAACTCGTTCACGATGATCTCACGGACCTTGGACTCGGCGTCCGACATATGCTCCCCCTGCTGTTCGATTGATGGTTCCTGAAGAAAATCGAGCCCCGCCCCGACATCGGGACGAAGGCTACATGACCATGCCGCCGTCGACGGCAAGGACCTGACCCGTAATGTAGCGTGCTTCCGGCCCCACGAGAAACCGCACGACGCCCGCGATGTCGTCCACCTCGCCGAGGCGGCCCAGCGGGATCTGATCGGCGAGCGCCGAGGTCTGTTCCTCCGTAAGCTCCGCCGTCATGTCCGTGCGGATGTATCCCGGTGCGATCGCATTGCAACGCACGCCTCGCGAGGCGAGTTCCCGAGCGACGCTCTTCGTCAGACCCAGGATTCCGGCCTTCGATGCCGCGTAGTTCGTCTGACCCGCATTTCCCATGAGCCCGACCACCGAACTGACGTTCAGGATCGAGCCGTCGCGGCGCTTCATCATCCCCCGCGTTACGGCACGAGTGAAGTTGAAGGTGCCCTTGAGGTTCACGTCCAGAACCTGATCCCAGTCCTCGTCCTTGAGACGAAGCAGGATGTTGTCGCGGGTCACGCCCGCATTGTTGACCAGGATCGCGATGGGACCGAGGGCGTCCTCGATGGCCGAGACCGTCGCGGCGACGGCGTCCGAGTCCGCGACGTCGCAGGAGAACCCCGCATGCCCCTCACCGGGAAGCGCGGCCGCTGCGTCACGGGCACCCTCCTCCCCTCGGGCGACGATCGCGACATTCGCACCGTCACGGGCCAGAGCCTCGGCGATGCCGCGACCGATGCCACGGGATCCCCCCGTGACCACCGCGACCCGTCCACTCAGCGTGTCCCCCGTTGTGCCGCTCATGCTCTCCGTCACGATTCCTCGCCTCCGCTGCTGAATCCCTCGATGTCGTCGGGCGTGCCGATCGATGTGCAGTCCGTACCTCGTGCGTTCCGTCGGTTCAGGCCGCAGAGTACCCGGTCCGGTCCGAGTTCCACGAAACGATCGACCCCCTGCTCCACCATGTACGCGATCGTGCCCGACCAGCGGACGGGGGAGGTGAGCTGTCGCACGAGAAGGTCGCGGGCGGTGTCGGCGTCCATGACCGGCTCGGCCGTCACGTTCGAGACGACGGGCACCCGGGGGTCACGGATCTCGATCGCGTCCAGGACATCTGCGAGACCGGCCTCCGCGCTCTCCATTAGAGGCGAGTGGAAGGCCCCGGAGACGCTGAGCGGCACGGCCCGCTTCGCGCCCGCCTCCTTTGCCCGCACCACGCCCTCGTCGACCCCGGGCTCGTCGCCGGAGATCACCACCTGACCCGGCGAGTTGTAGTTGGCGGAGACGCACACCCCCGCCTCGACGGATTCGCACACGCCGTCCACCCCGTCGTCGTCCAGACCCAGGAGGGCCGCCATCGTCCCGGGGCGCGCCTCGCCGGCCTCGAACATGAGTTCGCCGCGCCGGCGAACCACGCGGAGCGCGTCGGCCAGATCGATCGCGCCCGCGGCCACATACGCCGAGAACTCCCCCAGAGAATGACCGGCCACGAAAGCCGGGACACCAAGCTGGTCGGCCATCACGCGATAGCTCGCGACCGAATGCAGGAGGAGCGCGGGCTGCGCGTTCCGGGTCTCGGTGAGCGCCTCCTCCGGTCCGTCCCACATGATCGAGGAGAGTTCCAGGCCGAGAGCCTCGTCCGCCTCGTGAAAGAGGGCACGCACCTCGGGAAAGGCATCCGCGAGTTCACGTCCCATGCCGACGTGCTGGGATCCCTGTCCGGGAAAGAGCAGAGCGCAAGACATCGATCGATCTCCGGAGATCAGAACTGCCAGACCATCGAGCCCCAGGTCAGCCCGGCGCCGAAGGTGGCGGAGAGGACCTTCATCCCCGGCTGGATCGCCCCATCTTCCAGCGCCTCGTCCAGCGCGACCGGAATCGATGCCGAGCTCATGTTTCCGTAGCGATCGACATTCACGTACACCTTGTCCATCGGAATCCCCGCGTACTTCGCGGTGGACTCGATGATGCGGATGTTGGCCTGGTGCGGAATCATCAGGTCGATGTCGTCCCCGGTCAGCCCGGCACGGTCGAGCGCCTCGTCACACGCCTGGGCCATCGAGCGAACGGCATTCTTGAAGATCTCCCGACCGGACATGAGCATGAGGTGCTCCCGACCGGCCACGCGCTCCGGGGTGAGCGGCACCTTCGCGCCACCCGACTTGCGCCAGAGCAGTTCGGCGAGCCGTCCGTCCGAGGCGTGAAAGCTCGAGAGGATGCCCTTCGTCCCGTCCCCTCGCCTGAGCACGGCGGCGCCGGAGCCGTCGCCGAACAGCACGCAGGTCGTACGGTCCGTCCAGTCGAGGATCGCGCTCATCTTCTCACTCGCCACGACCAGCACGGTGTCGACCCGGCCGGCCGCGAGATAGCCCTCGCCCATGCTCATCGCGTACAGCCAGCCGGAACAGGCGGCCTGAACGTCGAAGGCCATGGCGCCGTCCGCCCCGATGAGGGCCTGGAGATCACAGGCCGTCGACGGAAGCAGGCGGTCCGGCGTCGCCGTCGACATGATGATCGCATCGACGTCACTCGCCTCCACGCCCGCGCGCTCGAGGGCGATCCGCGAGGACTCCGCGGCCATCTCCGCCGCGAGCTCGTCTTCTCGCGCCAGGCGACGCGTGACGATGCCGGTCCGCGTACGGATCCACTCGTCACTGGTCTCGACGAACTCGCGGAGATCGTCGTTCGTGACTACACGCTCGGGCAGATACCGGCCGGTCGCCACGACTTCGACCATGGGGCTCGGCACACTCACGCGTCCTCTCCCTCCTCGACGGCCGTGGCCGGGTCGCGATCGGCGAACTCCTCCGCCATGTCCCCGACCAGATCGTTCCGGACCGCGTCCGCGGCCACACGAATGGCGTTCCTGATCGCATTCGGCGAGGAACCGCCGTGGCAGATCACCGAAAGCCCGTTCACGCCGAGCAGTGGCGCGCCGCCGTATTCGGAGTAGTCGAGCATGCCGAAGGCCTTCTGATAGTCGAGTTCGACGCTCATCGCATCGAGGTTGCTCTTCACGATTCCCACCACGTACTGCGCGACACTCTCGTAGAACTTGAGCAGCACGTTGCCCGCGAAGCCATCCGTCACCAGTACGTCGCAGACTCCCCGGATCACGTCGCGGCCCTCGACGTTCCCGATGAAGTCGATGCCCGAGTCTGCAGCGAGAAGCTGGTGCGTCTCCAGGCTCCGCTCGTCTCCCTTCTGCGGCTCCTCGCCGATGTTGAGAAGACCCACGCGGGGCGAAACGACGCCGAGCGCGTCGCTGGCGTACACCGCGCCGAGATGGGCGAACTGCACCAGCTGCCGGGGCTTGCAATCGACGTTGGTGCCGGCGTCGAGAAGAATCATCGGGTCGCCGATGGTCGGAAGCGTGGTGGCGACGGACGGACGGTCCACCCCGGGAAGGGGCCGCAGCAGGAACAGCGACGCCGTCATGACGGCACCGGTGCTCCCGGCGCTGATGAAGGCATCCACCTCACCGTCACGGTGGAGCGAGATGCCGCGGACGATCGCCGACTCCGGCTTCGTTCGGACGACTCGTGCCGGAGAGTCTCCGGCCGAAATCGTCTCCGGGGCGTGCAGAATTCCCAGCCGATCGGAGACCGAAACCCCGCGCTCGTCGAGCGCCGGGATCAGGAGAGCTTCGTCACCGACGAGCGTGATGCGGACGTCGGAGAGATCGTCGAGCGCTGCGAGCGCACCATCGATCTCGACGCCCGGTGCATCGTCGGTGCCACTCGCATCCAGTGCGATTCGCACGGATTCGACGCTCGATCAGATCACGTCGACGTCGACCACGGTCTCACCGCGATAGTGCCCACAGCTGGGGCACACGCGGTGCGGCTGCCGCGGATCACCACATTTCTCGCAGGTCTGTACGGTCGGGTTCGCGGCCTTGTAGTGCGTGCGGCGCTTCCGCTTCCGCTGCTTCGACGTACGCTTTTTCGGGACTGCCATGGTGCCTCACTCGGACTGCAGCTCCCGGAGAGCGTCCCACCTGGGATCGCGCTGATCGGTCGAGCAGTCGCAGCTGTGTTCATTCCAGTTCGTACCGCACTGCGGGCAGAGCCCCTTGCAGTCCGGATCGCATTCGGTGTACGCCGGAACCGCGAGAATCAATTCCTCGCGGACCGCCGGTCCAACATCGACGTCGTCCGTATCGTCCGGAAGCGCCCGGATCTCTCCGTCGTCCCCCCTGAGTTCCACGTCGTCCGACCAGATCAGGGCCACGTCGAGCTCGAGCGCCTCCTCTTCCCTCTTCAGGCAGCGGCGACATGTGCGATCGAGTATCGTCGATACGGCCCCCGTCGCCACCACTTCCCCACTGCCGGTCTCGCGCGCGACCAGATCCACACGCACCGGGGCGGCGAAGGAGAGGCCCGATTCGTCCCAGAGGGAGTCGTCAGCGGCCCATTCCCCTGCGACGTCGACGGAATCTTCTCGCGCGAGGCGTCGTAGGTCGAGCGTTGGCATAGCTCTGAAGCCTAGTTATGGAGCGGAAAGGTGTCAACGACAAATGGGAGTCTCGAGCCCCCTCCTCCGGAGACTCCATCGAACCCGCACGCCGACAGGCAGAGCGGACAGCCGCGACGCCGGCGGCGTGTCCGTCGACCCCGCCTCGGAAGGGATCAGACGCCTGTCGTTATGCGGTCGGCCTCGCTGAAGAAGAAGCCGATCTCCCGCGCGGCATTCTCGTCCGAGTCCGACGCGTGGATCGCGTTCCGACCCTTGGATTCCGCGTAGAGCTTGCGCACCGTGCCCTCGGCGGCCTCGGCCGGATCCGTGGCACCGATCGCCTCGCGCAGAGCTGGAACCGCATCGTCCGCCTCGAGCACGACCGGAATGCAGGGTCCCGACGTCATGAAGTCCACGAGTTCGCCGTAGAACGGCCGCTCACTGTGCACTGCGTAGAACTCGCCGGCCTGCGCATCGGTGAGGTGGACCATCCGGAGCGCGCGGACTGAGAACCCGCCCTGCTCGAGGTGGGAAAGGATCCTGCCGGCGTTGCCCGCACCGACGGCGTCGGGCTTGATGATGGCCAGAGTCAGGGACATGGAATGCTTCTCCTTCATTGATGTGGCTGAATGTGTGTGAGACTGATGACTTCGCGGAATCGAGCGACCGGATCAGGCGTCCTTCTCATCCAGTTCGGGATCGAGTAGCGAACGGAGCACTGCGTCCCGCGTGATGAATCCGACGAGCTCTCCCTCCCGGACCACCGGGAGCTGCTCTACGTCGCGGTTCACCATCAGCGAGGCGACGTCCACGAGGGTCTGATCCTCGGACACGCAGAGGACCGACCGCGTCATGACATCGCGTGCGACCGCGTCCTTGACCGCCTCCATGGCATCCTGTCCGCCCCGCGTGTGGGGCACCAGATGCCGGAGTGCGTCGCCCGAGGTGACGACCCCGAGCACTTCGTAGTCCTCCCCGACCACGGGCACCGCACGGAGTCGGCGACGTGTCATGAGTTCGTAGATCTCCGCCACCGGCGTGTCGGGGTACACCCGGTAGGTGACGGGGCGAATCGCGCTCGCGACACCCGTCGGATTCGGGATCTCGAGGTCGAGCAGGCCCGAGTCTCCGACGATCTCGTCGGGAGAACGTGCCGCGTAGACGGCCAGGCGGCCCTCGTCGGTCGCGAGGAATCTCCTCAGCACGGGGACGAGCCTCGCCCGAAACGACTCCATTCGACCCGGAACGAGTGCAAGCACCACGGCCCTGGCCCGGCCTGGATCCTCCCGCCCCTCCGCCGTCACGACGAAGGGGTCGACCGATACCCCGAGGAAGACGGCGGGGACGTCCACATCGTCCGATTCGGAGACGACCAGAACCGCTTCGTCCCCGATTCGCACGACCTCACCCCGTGACCCGAACGAGAGGTCCCGCGCACACTTGGCTCGGGCCCCCGCGTCCGCGAGCACACCCTCCGGCACGCGCCGCAGAAGTGCGACGAGCGCTTCCTCGAGCGTATCGACCGCGAGGGGGACCTCGATGCGGTTCGCGTCGAGCCAGTCGGCGAGTGTCATGATCGGATCGAGGAAATCAGGCGCTCAGCGCGTCCCGGATCAGGTCGCCGATGTCCGACGGACGCTCGGCCACGGCGATCCCGTTCTGCTCGAAGACCTCCATCTTCTCGGCGGCGGTTCCGGCCGACCCCGAGATGATCGCACCCGCGTGGCCCATCGTGCGCCCCGGAGGTGCGGTCTGACCGGCGATGAAGCCGACGACCGGAACGTCGATGTGCTCCTTCACGAACTCGGCGGCCTCCTGCTCGTCCGTGCCGCCGATCTCGCCGATCATCACGATCGCCTTCGTGGCCTCGTCGTGCCGGAACTTCTCGAGCACGTCGACGAACCTGGTGCCGATCAGCGGGTCGCCGCCGATCCCCACGCACGTCGTCTGACCGATGCCCTTCTGGGTCAGCTGATAGACGGCCTCGTAGGTGAGCGTGCCGGAGCGCGACACCACGCCGACCGGGCCCGGCGTCACGATCGAGCCGGGAAGGATCCCGACCTTGGCCTGCCCCGGCGTGATGAGCCCCGGGCAGTTGGGTCCCAGAACCCGCGAGCCGCAGTCGTCCGCGTAGGCGTGGGCACGGGCCATGTCGAGCACCGGAATCCCCTCGGTGATGGCGACGATGAAGGGCACACCGGCATCCGCCGCCTCCATGATCGCGCTGGCCGCGAAGGCCGGCGGCACGTAGATGACCGAGCAGTTCGGCGCGGTCTCCTCGACCGCCTGCTCCATCGTGTCGAAGATCGGCACCTGCCGGCCATCCGGACCGTCGAAGGTCTGGCCGCCCTTCCCCGGCGTGACACCGGCCACGACGTTCGTCCCGTACTCCATCATCTGGGTCGCGTGGAAGGACCCGTCCCGCCCGGTGATCCCCTGGATCACGAGGCGTGTGTCGTTATCGATGAAAATCGACATGTCGGTGTCCCCTTTACGCCTTTGAGGGCGCGTCTGCGGTGGCGAGGTCGACCGCCTTCTTCACGACCTCGTCCATTGTGGAGTAGGCTTCGAATCCGGCGTCCGAGAGGATCTTCAGCGCGATCTCCTCGTTGGTGCCGGTGAGGCGAATCACGATCGGCACGTCGATGTCGATCTGCTCGAGCGCCTCGATGATCCCGTTGGCCACGTCGTCGGTGCGGGTGATGCCCCCGAAGATGTTGAAGAGAATCACCTTCACCGCCGGGTCGGCGGTGATGATCTTGAGCGCGTTCACGACCTTCTCGGGGTTCGACGAGCCACCGATGTCCAGGAAGTTCGCCGGCTCCCCGCCGTAGTACTTCACGAGATCCATCGTGGCCATCGCGAGTCCGGCGCCGTTCACGCAGCAGCCGACGTTGCCGTCGAGCTTGATGAAGGTCAGGCCCGCCTCGCGCGCCTGCGTCTCCTCCTCCGGCTCGGACGAGGTGTCCCGGTACTCCGCGATCTCGGGGCGACGGAAGAGTGCATTGTCGTCGATCGACACCTTGGCGTCGATCGCCTTGACCACGCCGTCGGGCGTGGTGATCAGCGGGTTGATCTCCGCGAGGCTCGCGTCGGAGTTCATGAACGCCTCGTAGAGCTGCGTCATGATCTTCGCGGCCTGCCGCTGCAGCTTGGCGTCGTCGTAGAGTGCGACCGCGAGCTCGTACGCCTGATGCGGCAGAAGTCCCCACCGCGGATCGACGTGAAGCTTGAGGATCGCCTCCGGATTCTCGTCGGCGACCTGCTCGATGTCGACACCGCCCTCGGAGCTGACCATGAACATCGGCGCCTGCGTCTCCCGGTTCACCAGAACGGAGGCGTAGGCCTCGGTGTCGATGTCCTCGCCCGGCGTCACGAGCACCTTCTCCACGGTGAGACCCTTGATCTCCATCCCCAGGATGTCGGCGGCGTACGAACGCGCCTCCTCGGGAGTCTTCGCCAGCTTCACCCCGCCGGCCTTCCCGCGGCCACCGGTGTGCACCTGAGCCTTGACGACGGTGAGACCGCCGAATTCACGTGCGATCGCCTCCGCTTCGTCGGGGGTGGTCGCGACCTTCCCGGGCGGGACGGGCATGCCCGCGCCCCGGAAGATCTCCTTCGCCTGATATTCGTGGAGATCCATGCGTTGTCGTCGTGTGGATTTCAGTTGGGCCCGGCCCGAACGGCCAAGCCTCGGAAGCTACCGAGGGGCAGACCCCGGTTCAACCGACCGGGGTGCGCTGCTCACCCCCCCGAACCGGGAGCATCGCCCCCGCTCGAAAGGAGTCGGCGGAGTTGATCGAGGGCCGTTCCGAACCCGGTCCAGTCGCCTGCGCGCAGGCGCTCCTCGGCCAGGTCGAGCAGCCGCATTCCCTCCGTGGAGAGCCCCGAGACGTCGACCGGGGCGACCGGATCGCCAGCCGTCGCGTCGGTCTCCCCGGCGTCGCCGGGCACATCCTCGGACATCCCCATGCCCGCCAGTGCGAGGATCGCATCGGACAGCTGCTCGCGCATCGCCACCCTGCGGCCGTCGCTGACCACGAACCGCCGCAGCTCGGGGATCGCCCCCTCCTCCGCCGCCAGGAAGATCGGCTCCATGTAGACCACGCGGTCGCCGACGGGGATCGTGTGCAGGTGCCCGGTCCAGACCCGGCTCCCACCGGTACGCCAGAGCGAGAACTGCTGCGAGATCGCCGGATCCTGCTCGACCAGCGCCTCGACCTGCGACGGGCCGGAGACCTGCTCTTCCACCGGAAGATCGAACAGTCGGAGGCTCTGGCTGCCATCGTCCTCGAGACGACCGGCCAGAATGCCCGTGAGATTCTGACGGCCGGCGGGGACGAATACCGTGCTGATCTGGAAGTTCTCCACCTCGTCGTCCGGCATCCGGAAGATGCCGTACTCGGGCCGATACGGAACCGGCGTTGTCGTCTGCGCCAGCTCCTGCGGGGTGGCCCACTGATCCTGCTGCCCGAAGAACACGGCGGGATCGCTCTGGTGGTACTGGAGCAGAACCGCCGACTGCAGCGCCATCAGGCTACGGGCATACCGGAGATGCGAGCGGATCCCCTCGGGCATGTCCGCGAGCGGCCGGAACAGGTCCGGATACGCTCGGCTCCACGCCTCGAGGAGTGGGTCCTCCGCGTCCACCGTGTAGAAGTTCGTCTCCCCCGTCACCGCATCGACCGTCACCTTCACCGAGTTGCGGGCGTAGGCGATCGGACGCCGGAACTCCAGCTCGACCGCGCGGGCGAGCGGGAAGTACCTGGTGGCGGTGTACGCCTCGAGGACCCAGACGACCCGTCCGTCGCTCACGACGGGGTAGGGCGATTCAGGGTAGCGGAGGAAGGGGGCGATGCGGCTCACCCGCTCCTGCACGCTCCGGTCCAGGACGAGCCGGCTCTCCGGTGTCACCTCACTCGCGAGCAGGATGTTCGCCTCCCGCAGCGACCAGGCGAGTGCCGCCTTCCGGAAGATCCCACCCGCTGCGATCCCGTCCGGGAAGTCGACCCCGGGTGTACCGCGTGATCCGTCGGGCGCCGTGTAGCTCGAGTCCGTCACATTGATGACGGCGTACGGGAGCGATCGCGACCCGATGAAGATCGACTGCCGCTCGAGGTTCAGGGGCGAATCGTCCGAGGGCACCGTCGGGATGCCGTCGAGGAGCATCTCCGGGCGACCCTGCTCGGTGAGACCGGTCAGATCGACCGCGACCACACCGTTACCGACGACGAAGCGCTCGACGAGGTGTCGGTTCTGCCAGTTGGGATCGTCGATCTGGCCGGGGTCCACCTCCCGAACCGAAACGCCGACCATCTTCGGGCCGTCCGGGGAGTCGTAGCGATCGAACGCCACCACGGGGAAATCGTAGTACTCGAAGCGGGCGTCGACTTCATTGAACGTCGTTCGCAGGGTCGGCTGGGTCCACACGGGCAGTCCACCGAACTGAGCGGCTCCCGTGTCCCAGTCCACCGGGCCGTCGGCGAAGGCCTCGAAGTCGGTTCGCTCGAGTTCGTCCAGCCCGTAGCCGAGCCGCGTGAAGCGGATGTTCTCCTCGATGAACTCGCGTTCACGGGCCTGCTCGTTGGGCACGACCTGGAAGCGCTGCACCACGGCCGGCCAGACCTGGCCGACCAGGATACTGCCCAGAATGAGTCCGCCGATCCCGGCCGCGACGGGCAGGAAACGAGCCAGCCTGGCGCCGAAGAAGACGCCGATGGCGGCCAGGATCGCGAGACCCGCCTCGATCCGCAGAGCGGGAAGCCGGGCCTGCGCGTCGGTGAACCCGAAGATGTTCTGGACATCCGAGGTCCCGAAGAAGAGCAGAAGCGGTCGGCCAAGCGCGTAGCGTGCGGCGAGCAGGAGGAGGAAGACCGCCGCGATCGTCCCGAGATGCTTCCGGGCCCGTGCATTGATCCCCACGCCCTCCTGGCTGAGCTGAAGGCCTCCGGTGGCAGCGTACCCGGCCAGAACGAGCGTGAACACGAGGAAGCCGGCGATCAGCGAAAAGGTGACCGCCGCCCGCAGCAGCGGCACCGTGAAGACGTAGAAGGAGAGGTCCGACCCGAGGAAGGGATCGGTCACGCCCCACTCCACCCGGTTCACCCAGAGGAGCAGCTGACGCCCCACATCCTCCGGTACGGAGGCCCCGAACCAGAGCCCGAGCAGGAGACTGAACACCACGACGCCGGCCGCGATGAGGCGTTCCGGCAGCCGCTCGGAGATCTCCAGATTCCCGAATCTGCGTCGGATCTGCAGAGAACCGAGGGAGGCCGCCACAGGGCGGAGGTTCAGGGCGAAGAGGAGGGCGACGATGGAACCGACCACGGCGCGGACCCCCCAGACCCAGACCAGATCCCGCGTCAGGACCGAGAGGTACCCCTCGCTGGAGAACCACAGGATATCGACCCAGAGGTCGGTCGCGACGCGGCTGACCAGCAGAACGAATCCGATGAACAGTGCCGCCGCGATCAGCAGGCGGCCGCGGCGCACCCCATCGAGTCCGGGAGTCGGAGTGGCCACGCTCAGGCTCCTGCCTCGACGCCCTGCTCGGCAAGCCAGGCCTCGACATCACGACGAATCGCGTCCCGCCGCTCGGCGGTGCGGGCCTCGTATCGCGCGACCAGGACCGGCTGGGTATTCGATGCACGAAGCAGACCCCACCCGTCCCCGAAGAGGATCCGGACGCCGTCCACGTCGATGACGTCGTGCCGGGCGCGGAAGTGGGCGAGCGCCTTCTCGACGATCGCGAACTTGTCCTCCTCGGGAACCTCGATCCGCAGCTCCGGCGTCGAGAGGTACTGCGGGAACGCGGCGACTCGCTCGGACAGGGGTCGGTCCGACCGGGCCAGCAGGTCGATGAGGTGGCAGGCGTCGTAGAGGGCGTCGTCGAAGCCGAGGTAGTCTTCTCCGCCGACACAGATGTGCCCGGAAAGCTCGCCAGCGAGTGGGGCGTCCTCCTCCTTCATCTTCTGCTTCATCAGCGAGTGACCCGTCTTCCACATGATCGGCTCACCACCCGCCGCCTCGTAGACCTCCGGCAGCACCTGCGAACACTTCACGTCGAACACGAGCTTCTGCCCCGGGCCCCTCCGCTCGAGCAGGTCGAGCCCGAAGAGCAGCAGGATGAGATCGCCACGCACGACCCGGCCATGCTCGTCGACGGCCCCGATGCGGTCGGCATCCCCGTCGAAGGCGACGCCGAGCTCCGCACCCGTCTCCCGTACCTTGGCGATCATGTCGACCAGATTGTCGTCGACGGTGGGATCGGGGTGGTGGTTCGGGAAGGTCCCATCGGACTCGCAGTAGAGGGGCACGACCTCCGCGCCGAGTTCCTCGAGCATCCGTACCGCCACCAGCGCGCCGCTTCCGTTGCCGCAGTCGACCACGACCTTCACCGGGCGTGGGAGGTCGAACCGACCGACGACGTCGTCCACGTAGGCGTCGTACACGTCCCGCGTCGAGGCCTCCCCGGCCCCGTCCAGGTAGTCGCTCTCATCGATACGGCGCCGGATCTCCTGGATCCGCTCGCCGTAGACCGACGAGCCCATGGACATCTTGATGCCGTTCCACTCGGGCGGGTTGTGGGAGCCGGTGACCTGAATCGCACCGTCGACCCCCCCGGCGTCCGTGAGCGACTTCTCCGCCCACCAGACCATCGGCGTCGGAACCGTCCCGATGGCGAGGACGTCCGCCCCGGACGACCGCAGGCCGTCCATGAGCGCCTCCGCGAGCGCGGGCGAGGAGGGGCGATTGTCCCACCCGACCACGACTCTGGGCGCGGGGATTCCGTCCGCGCGAGCCATCGAGGCGAACGCACGTCCGACGCCGCGAGCGACGTCGGTGTCGAGATCCTCGCCGACGATGCCTCGGATGTCGTACTGACGGAAGATGCGTGCAGCCGGATTGTTCATGAGCATGATGCGGTTCGAAGAGAGATGCTGGACGTTCGGGCGGTCCGGATCACGGAATCAGGGACGTCAGGGCCTCGGGAAACGCCGAGACCGCGGCCACCGACGACTGCGCGAACTCCATTGCGCCGGCGGGAAACACGCCGAGCAGGATGATCGCGGCGGCTCCAGCCGCCAGCGCGAAGCGCATCGGCAGAGGAACGAAGAGCTCGCGCGTCGGCGCCCCCTCTCGAGGGTCCCGCATCCAGACGTACCACGCGAGCCTCAGGTAGTAGTAGTACGAGACGACGGTCATCAGCACGAGGACGATCGACAGCACCCAGAGCCGGGAATCCGCCGCACCCTGGAGCAGGAAGATCTTGCCCATGAACCCCGCGGTCCCCGGGAACCCGGCGAGCGCGAGCAGGAAGATCGTGAGGAAGACCGCGAGCAGCGGGTTCGACGCGCCCAGCCCGGCGTAGTCGTCGAGCTCCAGAGACTCCTCTCCCTGGCGTCCCACGATCACCACGACCGCGAAGGCGCCCATGTTCATGATCGCGTAGACGAGCAGGTAGAAGAGCATCCCCGCGGAGGCACGGTCGTTGGCCGCGGCGAGCGCGACCATGAGGTAGCCCGCATGCGCGATGCTCGAATAGGCCAGCATCCGCTTCACGTTGAACTGAGCCAGCGCGAGAACGTTGGCGACCACCATGGTGATCCCCGCCAGCCACCACACGATCGGATACCACGCCGCATACGCGCCCACGAATCCGACGAGGAAGACCCGGAAGAAGGCCACGAAGGCCGCTGCCTTCACCGCGACCGCCATGAAGGCGCTGACCGGGGTCGGCGCGCCCTCGTAGACGTCGGGGGCCCACATGTGGAATGGAACCACACCGACCTTGAAGGCGAAGGCGACCGCAAGCATCGCGATCCCGAACAGAATCAGCGTCGGCTGCGCCGCGCCCGTCGACACGGCCGCGCCTACCGTCTCGATGTTGGTGGACCCGGTCGCCCCGTAGACGAGCGCGAGCCCGTAGAGGAAGAATCCGGTCGAGAAGGCGCCGAGAATGAAGTACTTCAGGCCCGCTTCGGCCGAACGCCGGTCACGGCGATTGAACGCCGTGAGGGCGTATGCGGAGATCGACATCACCTCCAGACCGAGGAAGACGACGATCAGGTCCCGCGCCCCCGCCATGAACATCATCCCCGCCGTGGCGAAGAGGATGAGCGCATAGAACTCTCCCGCCTGAAGCCGCTGACGGTAGACGTACGCGAACGACATGAGCACCGCGAAGCCGGCGGCGATCAGGAAGATCCAGTTCGCGAAGAGACGGAACTCGTCGACCACGACCAGACCGACGGACCCCACCTCGGTGACGCCGTACAGCCATCCGTTCGCCATCGCGGCCGCGAGCAGGCCGCCGAGCGTCAGGTATCCCAGGTCGTGCGAGGGAAGTTCGGACGCGGCGTCCCCGCCGGAGCTCGGATCTCGTTTGCCCGAGACGCCCATGAGAAGAACGAGGATCCCCCAGCAGCACAGAATGATCTCGGGGAGAGTCGCCCAGACATAGTCGAGCTGCGAGGTGAAATCGAGCGTCATCGGACCACCCCCTGACCCACCGTCGGGCCGGACGACCCCATGGCTTCGGCCGGGAGGTCGGACGTCAGATCCAGCTCCACGCCCGGCGCGACCTCGACAGCGGAGGTGGTCGCGGCCGCCTCCACACGCTCGAGCACCGCACGAACCGTCGGCTCGGTGCGCTCGAAGACCGCGTTCGGGAAGACCCCGAGGAGGATCATCGCGGCGATCAGCGGCGTCAGCACCACCAGTTCGCGTCGGCTCAGGTCCTCGACCTGGCGATTCTCCTCGCGATCGAGGGCGTTGAAGAAGATGCGCTGGACCATCGGCAGCATGTAGTAGGCCGCGAAGATGACGCCGGTCGCGGCGATCACGCCGAGCACCGGATGTGTCTCGAACAGCCCGAGCAGGGCGAGAAACTCACCCGGGAAGCCGCTCGTGCCCGGAAGTCCGATCGATGCGAGTGCGGTGATCACGAAGGCCGTCGCGAGCCACGGAGCCGAGCGCCCCAGTCCGCCGAAGTCGGCGATGGTCCGGGTGTGCCGCCGCTCGTACAGCATGCCGAGCAGCAGGAAGAGCGCCCCGGTGCTGATCCCGTGGGCGATCATCACCATGATCGCGCCCTGGAGCCCGTTCACGGTCAGCGCGAACACGCCGACCACGACGAAGCCCATGTGGGCGACGGAGGTGTAGGCGACCAGTTTCTTGGCGTCGGGCTGCACGGCGGCGACCCACGCCGCGTACACGATCCCGATCACGCCCAGCACGATCATCGCGGTCACCACGGTCGGATGCTGCGCGGCCTCGGGGAAGAAGGGCAGCAGGAACCGCACGAAGCCGTACGTCCCCATCTTCAGCAGGACGGCCGCAAGCACCACCGAACCCGGCGTGGGCGCCTGCACGTGCGCATCCGGCAACCAGGTGTGCAGCGGGAAGATCGGCACCTTGATGGCGAAGGCCAGCGCGAAGGCGCTGAACAGCCACAGCTGCTGCTGCAGCGCGAGGTCGGTCCGCGCGAGGTCCGCGAAGGCGAAGCTCGCGTAGCCCAGCTGCGTCCGGGCCTCGACGTACAGGTAGAGAATCGCGACCAGCATGAGGAGCGATCCGAAGGCGGTGTAGAGGAAGAACTTCACCGCCGCGTACACCCGCCGCTCCCCTCCCCAGATCCCGACGATGAAGTACATCGGGACGAGGGTGAGCTCGAAGAAGACGTAGAAGAGGAAGAGGTCCGTGGCCGCGAACACGCCCACGACGCCCGTCTGCAGCAGGAGCATCAGGGCGTAGAAGCCCTTCTGCTTCGTGTCGATGTACTTGAACGACCCGAGGATCGCGAGCGGCATCGTGAAGGTGGTCAGCAGCACGAGCATCAGGCTCAGTCCGTCGAGGCCCAGCGCGTAGTCGATGCCCCACGCCTCGATCCACGGAACGGACGACGCGAACTGGAGATCTGCGGTCCCCGTCTCGAACCCGAACCAGAGTCCGAGGCTCAGGACGAAGAGCGCGGTCGACACCCGGAACGCGACGTGCTTCGCCTGCTCCTCCGAGGAGGCAAGCACCCAGCCCATCCCGACGAGGGGCAGCCACACGAGCGCGTGCAGCACCCAGGCGTCATACGCGACCGAATCAAGTAGAGCAGTCATCGGCCTAGAACCTCGTGAACCAGAGGATCACCAGGACCCCCGCAGTGAGAACGAATGCGTAGGTGTTGACCGACCCGGTCTGAACGAGCGAGCCGACCCAGCCGACTCCCTTGGTCACCCCGCCGACGCCCCCGATCAGCAGGTCGATGCCGCGGTCGATCCAGCGCCAAAGAAAGCGCGATACCGCGAGGAGAGGCTGCACGATCAGGCGATCGTAGAGCTCGTCCACATACCACTTGTCGTAGAGGACCTTGCGGAAGCCGGTGATCTGCTCCGACTCGGTCGCCGGCTTCACGAGCCACCTCGCGCCCATGATGAACGTCCCGGCCACGACGAGCGCGGCGAGCACGGTGGAGATCAGCGCCCAGGTGAGCTCGCCTCCCCCGACGGGTGCCTGCTCGAGGAAGCCGTAGTGATGCTCCTGCCCGGCGAGCGCACCGGCGGCGACGAGCGCCTCCTCCCGGACGACGACGGCCGCGTGAACGACCGGGTCGAGCCAGTCGTGCAGCCACTCGCTCATCGGCAGCGCCCCGCCCCCGCCCAGGAACGACATCCGGATCTGCTCGGGCACGTTGATCCAGCCACCGAAGATCGACAGGAAGGCGAGGATCGAGAGCGGCAGCGTCATCGTGAGCGGCGCCTCGTGCAGGTGCTTCGACTCCTCCTCCCCGGTGCGGTTCGCGCCGTGGAAGGTCATGACCATCATCCGGGTCATGTAGAAGGCGGTGAGCATGGCAGCCGCGAGCGCCAGCACCCAGAACACCGTGTAGAGCGGCGCGAAGGGTCCGACCGCCGCGGCGCCCGTGTACCAGATGATCTCGTCCTTCGAGAAGAATCCGGCGAAGGGCCAGATGCCCGCGATCGCCAGCGTCGCGATCCACATGAAGGCGGCCGTCCACGGCATGTACTTCCGCAGTCCCCCCATGTTGCGCATGTCCTGGGCGTCCCAGTCCTTGTGCGTGTGGTGCAACGCGTGGTGCATGGAGTGGATGACCGCGCCCGCCCCGAGGAAGAGCAGCGCCTTGAAGAAGGCGTGCGTCATCAGGTGGAAGACGCCGGCGGCATACGCCCCGACCCCGACACCCAGGAACATGTAGCCCAGCTGGGAGACGGTGGAGTAGGCGAGCACCTTCTTGATGTCCGTCTGCACGAGCGCGATGGTCGCCGCGAAGAGCGCCGTCGCGGCACCGATCCCCGCCACGGTCACGCTTCCGACCGGGGAGAGCGCGAAGAGCACGCTCGTGCGGGCCACCAGGTAGATACCGGCCGTCACCATCGTGGCCGCGTGGATCAGCGCCGAGACCGGGGTGGGCCCCGCCATCGCGTCCGGCAACCAGACGTAGAGCGGGATCTGGGCGCTCTTTCCGGCCGCACCGAGCAGCATGAAGAGGGTGATCGCGGTGACCATCCCCCCGCCGTAGACGAGCGCGGCCTCGGCCCCTCCGTTGATCGCCGCGAAGTCGAGCGTACCGAACACCGTGAAGATCAGGAACATCGCGACCAGAAGGCCGAAATCCCCGATGCGGTTCACGATGAACGCCTTCTTTCCCGCATCCGACTTCTCGCGATCGCCGAACCAGAAGCCGATGAGGAGATACGAGCAGAGCCCGACTCCCTCCCATCCGACGAACAGCAGCGGGAGGCTGGAGCCCATGACGAGCACCAGCATGAAGAAGACGAAGAGGTTCAGGTACGCGAAGTAGCGCGGGTACCCGACGTCGTCCTTCATGTAACCCACGCTGAACACATGGATCAGGAAGCCGACCCCCGTGATCACCGTCATCATGATGATCGAGAGCTGGTCGAGCTGGAGGGCGGCGCCTACCTCGAGGGTGCCGCTGGCCATCCAGGACCAGTACTCGATCACGACCGGGTCGTGCAGCTCCACCGCGAACATGCGGGCGAAGTTCACCAGCACCAGCGCGAAGGCCGCGAGCATCACGCCCGGGCCGATCCAGCTCGGGAGGGTGTGCGTCGCGTCGCGGGTGCCGGATTCGCCGCCGAGGGGGTCGTACTCGCCCCCGCCTCGAACCGCGTTCGCCGACTTTCCTGCGTGCGCGAGAGCGAGCGCCCCGTTCAGGACGAACCCGAGCAGCGGGAGCAGCACGATCAGCCCCGGCAGGAACGGCTCGAATGTGGCGTGCTCCGACGCCGCCCCGACCATATCCTGACCGCCCTGCGCAAGCAGTATCGCCGGCGTGAGCATCGAGCCCGTGACCACCGCGAGGGCGACCTTCACCGTCTTCGTCATCCCGGTCACCACTTGAGGAGGTTGAACGACGACACGTCGACGGTCTCGTAATGGCGGAAGATCGAGATGATGATCGCGAGTCCTACCGCAGCCTCCGCGGCCGCCACGGTCATCGAGAAGAAGACGAAGATCTGGCCTTCGATGCCGTGGGCCCGGCTGAAGGCGACCAGCGCGAGATTGACCGCATTCAGCTGCAGTTCGATGCAGAGGAAGATGATGATCGCGTTGCGGCGAACCAGGACGCCCAGCGTCCCGATCACGAAGAGCACCGCGCTGAGTGCGAGAACGGCGTTCATCGGAGGTCCTCCCCACCGCTGTCGCTGCCGTCGACGTTCCGTTTCGCGAGGACGAGTGCGCCCACGATCGCCACCAGTAAAAGGATCCCGGTGATCTCGAAGGGCACCACGTATGTGGTGTAGAGGGGCTCCGCGATCACACCGAGGGCGCCGAGTTCCTGAATCGACTGGTCGAGCTCGCTCCCACCGGTGACGGCGAGTCCGAGCGACAGCCCGGCCCCCTCCAGGTCGAAGAAGCGCTGCACGAGCAGCCCACCGATGGATCCGGACAGACCGAGCGCAAGCAGCGAGAAGCCCCACCCCTTCAGGTCCTGCTGATAGTCGTGCCCGAGATTCAGCAGCATGATCACGAACAGGAAGAGCACCATGATGGCGCCCGCGTAGACCATGACCTGGATGGCGGCGAGGAAGTGCGCTTCGAGCAGCACGTAGATGCCGGCGACGCTCGCGAGTGTCGACACCATGAAGAGCAGCGAGGCGACCGGACTGCGCCCGAAGACCACCCCGAGCGCGCTCCCGACCGCGACGACCGCGAGCGCGTAGAAGACAAGATTCAGAATCGTCGCGTCCACTCCGTCACTCCGACCGGGGATCGCTCGGATCCCAGAGGAGGGTGGACGGGTGATCCTGCTCCATGAGCCGATCCAGATCGTAAACGAACCGATCACGCGAATACTCGGCGTTCTCGAAGTCCTGACCGACATGGATCGCCTCCACGGGGCAGACCTCCTGACACATCCCGCAGAAGATGCAGCGGAACTCGTCGATCTCGTAGACGATCGGGTAGCGATTCCCGTTGTCGTCCTCACCACCCACCAGCCGAATGCAATTGGCCGGACACACCGTCGGGCAGAGCCCACATGCGACACACTTCGGACGTCCGTCCGCATGTGTCTCCATGACGTGGGTGCCCCGCCAGCGCGGGCTGAGATCGGTCTGCTCCTCCGGATACTGCTGGGTGACCTTGTTCGGGTTCACCATGTGCCGGAAGGTGAGCGCCATGCCCTTGAGGGCGGCGCGCAGATATGAGGTGCGGCCCGGTTCCGGGCGCTGCATGACCTTGACCTGAACTCCCATGACGTCAGTCCGTGGAGCTTTGAGGATCAATCACCCTGGATCGCGGTGTCGGGCACGCGGGTGTCCGGCATCCGCACCGGCCGGTCGAGGCGGTGCGGAACGGCGGCACCCGCAATGACGCGGTCGCGATCCAGGAAGAAGAGAAAGCCGATCGTGCACAGACCGCTGATCACGGTCAGTACGAGACCGAAGAGAAAGCCGTACGCCACCCCGAGGTAATCCAGAACGAGGATGGCCGAGGCGACGATCATGACGTAGCCGAGCGACACCGGGAGCAGAACCTTCCAGCCCAGCGTCATGACCTGGTCGTAGCGGAATCGCGGGAGCGTCCACCGAACCCAGATGTACAGGAAGAGGAAGAACCCCGTCTTGAGCGAGAACACCACGTACGTCGCGAGCGACTTCCACACCGCGAGCGAGGCCGCGATCGGCGCCCCCGCCTCGTCGAATCCGGAGATGTACTGGCCCTGCCAGTAGTACGCGTCGTCCCACGTCGCGAAGGGGATGTCCCACCCGCCCAGGAAGAGCGTGGCCATCAGCGCCGAGGCCGTCATCATGTGCGCGTACTCGGCGATGAAGAACATCGAGAACTTCATGGCCGAGTACTCGGTGTGGTATCCCGTCACCAGCTCCGACTCGGCCTCCGGCATGTCGAAGGGCAGCCGATTGGTCTCGGCGAAGGCGGCGATCACGAAGAGGATGAAGGCGAGCGAGAGCGGGAAGGCATACCACCAGTCCAGCTGCTGCTGCTGCCATACCATCTCGGTGAGGCTCACATTTCCGGCGAGCATCAGAGTGGCGATCAGGGCCAGCCCGAGCGCGACTTCGAAACTCACCAGCTGCGCCGACGCACGGAGCGCGCCGAGGAAGGCATACTTGTTGTTGGATGCCCACCCGGAGATCACCACCCCGTACACACCGAGCGAGCTCACGGCGAGCACCCAGAGCACACCGATCGGCACGTCCGCCACCACCATGTCCACCACGCCCCACGGTGTCGGGAGCGGTGCCGCGAATGGAACCACCGCGATCGCGATGAGCGCGGGGATGATCGTGAGCATCGGGCCGAGCACGAACCAGAAGAGGTTCGCGGTGGCCGGCATCGTCTCCTCCTTCAGGATATTCTTGAGCCCGTCGGCGATGGGCTGAAGGAGTCCGAACGGGCCGACCCGATTCGGTCCACTGCGGTCCTGGATCCAGGCGGAGATCCGGCGCTCGGCGTAGGTCGTGTACGCGACCACGATCATCACGGCGGTGAAGATCGCGACGACCTTCGCGAGCATCGCGAGGATGGCCGGAATTCCGGTGATCGGCTCCATCAGGAGGTGGTGGCTGGAGTGGGGCGAGCCTCGTTGGGAGCGCCACGCCCCCGGATACGAGACGGCGCATCGACGCCGTAGCCCTGAGCTACAGCCAGATGTGCCAACGACATGGACGGGGGCGTGCCGCCCCGGGCACCGCCGCGCCAGCGGTGGTCCGACGGGCACGAGGGGATTGCCGCATCATACTGCGTCATCACTCCTCCCCGATGCTCTGCATCGCATTCGTCGCGCTTCCCTGTCTGATATCCGCAAGACCCTCGTGCGAGGCCGCACCCCACTCCATCCACCACCTCCTAGTCTCCCGCCAGCTGGACGGTCTCGTTGACCACCGCGCCGCGGTCACCGATGGCCTCGTACGTGAGGCCCGCGAAGGCCTCGACCCGGCTACTCAGAACGGCGAAGGCCTCCTCGGCCGTCGTCGGGGCCGTCTCCCGGCCCGCCAGATCGGCGGCGAGCGCCTCGAGAATCAGCCAGGCGGGTCGTGCCGCACCCGGCGCCTGAAGCCCCTGGCGGTACCGCTGCACGCGGCCGTTCAGGTTGGTGAAGGTCCCCTCCTGCTCCGCGAAGGTCGTCACCGGGAGGACGGCGTCCGCGTGCGTGGCCGCCTCGCTCGGGTGCGCCCCGAGGTAGATGAAGGTCGAGGCCGCCCGACCAAAGTCCTCGGACTGGTCGTCGAGCTCGTCGCCGAGGACGATCAGCACGCCCTCGTGGTCCGCCAGGTCTTCGAGCCCCCCCGTACCGTCGTCGTCTCCGACGAGGGTCGCGCCCATGATCTCCGCGCCACGCCCGTTCGGGGCGAGATCCCGGCGGCGAGCGAGTGTCGGGTAGCCCTTCAGGACCACCTCGTCCTCCGCCCGCTCCATGCGGTAGACGATGTCGCCCCCGCCGAGCGCATCGACGAGTGCCCGCAATGCTCCCATGTCCTCGTTGGAGGCCCCCGGCGAGACGACCGCCTTCACCGCAGCATCCCCGGTTGCGCGAGCCCTCTCGACCAGCCCGGTCAGCGCCTCCCGCCAGCCCATGGCGGTGCGCGCGTGTCCGCGCCCGAAGAGGGGTGCGGTCACGCGGTCCGGACGGTTCAGAAACTCGTACCGCTCCCGTCCGTGATCACACATCCAGTGACCATTCACGTCGAGATTCTTCCTCGGCTTGAGCCTCTGGACGAGGTTGTCCCGGGTGTGCAGCGAGATGTTGCAGCCCTGGCTGCACGACGGGCAGACGGATGGGGTGTGGTCGAGGTCCCAGGCGCGCTGCTTGTAGAGAAAGTCCTTCGAGACCAGCGCGCCGACCGGGCAGATGTCCACGATGTTTCCGGACCACTTCGTCCCGTCGAGACCCTCCTCGAAGAAGGTGTCGATCACCGATCGATTTCCCCGCTCCACCACGGTGAGCCGTGGATCCTGTTCGACCTCGTTCATGAAGCGGACGCAGCGCGTGCACATCACGCACCGGTCGCCGTAGAAGAGGACGTCTCCACCGAAGTCGTCCCGCCCGAACACCCGCTTGGGCTCGCGAGATCGGCCATGTCCCCGCCCCTCGTCGTGCACGTAGTCCTGCAGCATGCACTCCCCCGACTGATCACAGATCGGGCAGTCGAGCGGGTGGTTGACCAGGTAGAATTCGAGCACGCCGCGGCGCTGCCGGAGTGCCTCGTCACCCTGAGTCCGGACCACCTGCCCGTCCTGCGCCTGGGTCACACAGGAGGGCTGCAGCTTCGGCGCCCCCTCGATCTCGACCAGACAGAGGCGGCACATGGCCGGCGAGGAAAGGCCCTCGTGGAAGCAGTAGTGCGGGACCTCGGTGCCGACGGACTCGGCGGCCTTGAGGACGGTCGTTCCCTTCGGAACGGTGACCTCGTCGCCGTCGATCGTCAGCGTGACGGTCTCGACCGCCGCGTCGTTTCCGTTGTCCATGGGCGTGTTGGAGGGGGACATGCGGATTCGGGCTCGCTTCCTTCGTTCAGGCCGCGCCGACGCGCTCGCCGCGACGGATCAGGGCGAGGTATTCGTCGCGGAACTTCATGATGCTGCTCTGCACCGGGGCCGCGACCGAATCGGACAGCACGCAGATCGTGGTGCCCGTCATCTGGTCGGTGACCTCCACAAGGGTATCGAGGTCATCCTCGGTTCCTCGGCCATCTTCGATGCGCTGGAGAATCTTCGTCACCCAGGACGTTCCCTCGCGGCATGGTGTGCACTGGCCGCAGGATTCGTGGGCATAGAAGTAGGCCATGCGCCGTACCTGCTTCACGATGTCGGTGGTCTCGTCCATGACGATGACCGACGCGCATCCCAGCATCGACCCGCAGGCCACCACACCCTCGTAATCGAGATCGCAGCGCGCGACTTCCTCCGCATTCATGATCGGAACCGAGCTGCCACCGGGGATGACCGCCTTCAGCTCGTGACCGTCGCGGATTCCTCCGCACACCTCGTCGATCAGCTTCTGGAGCGGGAAGCCGAGGGGCAGTTCGTAGTTCCCCGGCCGATTCACATGCCCCGAGACGCAGAACATCTTCGTGCCGGGCGACTTCTCCGTCCCCCACTGCCGATACCACTCTCCGCCGTTCTGGACGATATGCGGCACCGCCGACAGCGTCTCGACGTTGTTGATCGTGGTCGGCTGCCCGAAGGCGCCCACCGCCGCCGGGAAGGGCGGCTTGACGCGGGGCTGGCCGCGCCGACCCTCGAGCGAATTCATGAGCCCGGTCTCTTCGCCGCAGATGTACGCACCCGCGCCGATGTGGACCGTGACGTCGATGTCGACGCCCGAGCCCATGATGTCCTTTCCGATCAGCCCCGCCTCGTAGGCCTCCTCGACCGCCCGGCCCAGGATGGCCGACGCCTCGAAGAATTCACCGCGGCAATAGATGTAGACGTGCTGCGCGCGGATCGCGTAGGCCCCGATCAGGCAGCCCTCGATCAGCTGATGCGGATCCCACCGCATCAGCTCGCGGTCCTTGAAGGTACCCGGCTCGGACTCGTCCGCGTTGCAGAGCAGGTAGTGCGGCTTGCCGTCGTCCTTCGGCATGAAGCTCCACTTCACGCCCGTCGGGAAGCCCGCGCCCCCTCGTCCACGCAGGCCCGAATCCTTCACCGTGTCGATGACCGCATCCGGCCCCATTTCGAAGGCCTTCTTCAGCGACTCGTAGCGACCGTTCTTCCGGGCACCCTCGAGGGTGCGGGCGGAGGGGTCACCGAAGTGCTCGCTGAGGACGCGGACCTCGTGGTCCGAGGTATACGGATATGCCATGCTATTCGCCTCGCTCCTTCAGACGATCAAGAATCTTCGGCACGTCGGCCGGCGTCACGTTCTCGTAGTAGCGCGAGTTGATCTGCACACAGGTCGGGAAGCCGCACGCCGCGAGGCATTCCGCCTCGATGACGGTGAAGTCTCCATCCTCCGAGATCTCGCCCGTCTCCGTGTCGGTCGCCGTGAGGAAGGCCTCCAGCACGTCGTCCGCCCCACACAGGTTGCACGAGATGTTCGTGCAGACCTGGATCAGGAAACGTCCGACCTCGCGCTTGTTGTACATCGTGTAAAAGCTCGTCACCCCACGGACGTAGGCGTCCGGGAGGTCGAGCAGCTCCGCCACGCGCGCCATCGTCTCGGGCGAGACGTGGCCCCGGACCTCCTGCGCGAGCGCGAGCGTCGGAAGCAGCGCGGCCCGCTTCTCGGGGTACCGCGTGAGCAGCTTTTCGAAACGCTCGGCATAGGGACCCTCGAAGAGGACCGCCTCCGGATCGCGCTCCGCCTTCATGTACGCGTAGGATGGCGTGCCCGCGGGATGTCCGCCCTCGACCGGGCGGGTGCCGACGAAATCGTCGCCGCGCACCTGCTCCTCGGTCAGGTCGAACTCGCCGGTGTTTCCTGCCCAGCCGGGGTTCGATCCCGGGCCGGACCCCGTCGTTCCCGCGGTGGAATCGCTCATCGGTCGATCTCCCCGAGCACGATGTCCAGGGAGGCGTTGATCATGATCAGGTCCGAGACAAGGTGTCCCTCGGCCAGCTGCGGAATGACGGAGAGATTCACGAAGGAGGGTGGGCGCACGCGCCAGCGAACCGGCTTCGAGCCCCCGTCGCTCACGACGTACATGCCGAGTTCTCCCTTCGAACCCTCGACGCTGAACCAGCTCTCACCCACGGGTGCCTCGATGCCCTCGGTGATCAGCTTGAAGTGGTGGATCATCGACTCCATGTCGTTCATGCAGTCGGTCTTGGACGGCAGGACGACATTCGGGTCGTCGATGTCGATCGGACCTTCGGGCAGGCGATCCAGCGCCTGGCGGATGATCCGCATGCTCTGACGCATCTCTTCCATCCGGCAGAGGTAGCGGTCGTAGCAGTCGCCGTGCTCGCCGACGGGGACGTCGAAGTCGTACGTCTCGTAGTCGTAATACGGCCGATCCTTGCGGATGTCGTACGGGACACCCGAAGCCCGGAGATTCGGACCGGTGAAGCCGGCGTTGATCGCATCCTCGGCCGAGATCACGCCCACATCCTGGGTGCGCCCCAGGTGGATGGCGTTCGTGGTCAGGAGGTAATCGACCTCGTCGATCGTGCGCGGGAGCTCGTCCACGAACTCGCGGCACGCCTGAGCCCACCCCTCGGGCAGATCGGCCATCATGCCGCCGACACGCGTCGCGGACGTGGTGATCCGCGCGCCCGTGAGCGACTCGTGGAGCGTGTAGATCTTCTCCCGCTCCTGGAAGGCGTACAGGAAGGGGGTGAACGCTCCCACGTCGATCGCCGTCGTACCCAGCCAGAGCAGGTGGCCGAAGATCCGGTCCAGCTCCATCAGGATGACGCGGACGACCTTGCACCGCTCCGTCACCTCGATGCCCATCAGCTTCTCGACGGACATCACGTACGCGCAGTTGTAGATGAGCGGCGCGAGGTAGTCCATCCGGTCGGTCAGCGGTACGACCTGATTCCAGCCACGATACTCACCGAGCTTCTCGAAGCCGGAGTGCAGGTACCCGATGTGCGGAATGACCTTGACCACGGTCTCTCCGTCGAGCTCGCATACGAGCCGAAGGACGCCATGGGTGGCGGGATGCTGCGGTCCGATGTTGATCAGCATGTTCTCCGAACCGAACTCCGGCTCGGGGAGGTCGATCGGGGCCATCGGTCCGTAGGCCGGTTGCCCGTCCACTCCCATCTCGGGTGTGCGGCCGACGGCGTATTCGACGGTGCGGGTCGACATGCTCGCTACTCCTTCTCGGTCTCGGCGTCGGGATCGGTCGTATCGTCGCCCCGGGCGCCGACGCTCTCGTCGCGGGCGGCCGCCGCTCCAGCGCGCGGGGCATCCATCGGCCCACGAACGACGGGTTCGTCGCCCGGCAGAGATCCGTCGGATTCGTCCGCGACGAGCTGCGGATCCTTCCCCAGTTCCATCTCGAGGTCCGTGTAGTTGTCCTCGACGTGAAGGCCGAGGGCACGTCGGGTCTGCTCCGCCCGGCTGAACCGACCGCGGAGGGGAAAATCCTTCCGCAGGGGGTGTCCCTCCGCGTAGTTCTCCGGCATCAGGATCCGGCGCAGATCGGGGTGGCCGTCGAAGGTCACGCCGAAGAGGTCGAACACCTCGCGCTCGAGCCAGTTCGCGGTCTTCCAGAGCGGCACGACCGAGTCGACCGTGAGGTCGCCCTCCACCGAGAGCTCCACCTTCACGCGGAGGGTGCGGTGGTGGGCCATCGACCAGAGCTGGTAGACGACCTGCAACGGCTTGCCGCCACCGTAGTCGACTGCGGTCAGGTCGAGCAGAAACTCGTAGTGATGGTCGGGATCCTGCTGCAGATACTCGAGAACTTCACGGATGCGGGACGACTCGACGAATACGACGTGCTCGTCACCGGCATGCAGCTGATGGGCGCCGATCGCCTCCCCGAACTTCGCACGCAGTGCGGCGACGGAGGGGTGGCTGGGCACCTCGGCGGGCACGGAGGCGACGCCCTCGGGCGCCGCGCGGCTCGTCCGCGGTCCCTTCTCGACCGCGTCGAAGAGCGTGTCGTCGACCATGCGTTACGGAAGCCGGTCGTCGGGACGGGCGATGCGGCTGGTCTCCACGAGACCGCTCACGCGATTCTGGCGCGTCGAGTTGCCGAACGGACCGGTAAGTCCCTCGATCTCCGTCTCGGTCGCCCGCGGATGACCGGCGGCGAGCGGATCCTCGGCGCGGTTGATGGCGTGGTCGGAGAGCCGCTCCTGGCGGATCTTCTCCTGGATCATCATCAGTCCGTAGATCAGTCCCTCGGGCCGCGGCGGGCATCCGGGGATGTAGACGTCGACGGGAACGATCGTGTCGATCCCCTGCACCATCGTGTAGTTGTCGAAGACACCGCCGGAGCTCGCGCACGCGCCCATCGAGATCACCCACTTGGGCTGCATCATCTGGTCGTAGATGCGTCGGAGGACGGGCGCCAGCTTGTAGGGGACACGTCCGGCGCAGATGAGGACGTCGGCCTGACGCGGCGAGAAGCTCATCCGCTCCATTCCGAACCGGGCCAGATCGTAGTCCGATGCCGCCGAGGCCATCATCTCGATGGCGCAGCACGCCGTTCCGAAGGGCATCGGCCAGAGCGAATTGCGACGGCTCCAGTTGACGACCCAGTCGAGCTTGGTCGTGAGGAAGGTCGGGCCACCGGACCCGAAGAGACCGCTGCCGCCCTCCTGCGCACCGCCGGAGCGAGAACTGGTGCCACCGCCCGGCAGCGTCGGGGCCGTATCCGTATCGTCCTTCACTCCCATTCGAGTCCTCCCTTCTTCCATTCGTACACGAGTCCGAGCGTCAGGACCGTCACGAAAATCAGCATCGCCACGAAGCCCGGCCCACCGAGTTCCCGCATGTGGACGGCCCATGGTACGAGAAAGATCGTCTCGAGATCGAACACGATGAAGCTGATCGCGACCATGTAGAACTTCACGCTGAACCGCTGCCGCGTGTCTCCGAGCGGGACCATCCCCGACTCGTACGGCATGTCCTTCTCGGGCGTGGGGCGACTCGGGTTGAGGATGTGGGTGGCGACCGCCATGCCCACGGCGTTCAGCACGGAGATGCCGAACAGCACTACTAGAGGTGCGTACGAAGCAGCCATATCCACCCGGCCCGATCCCAAGCCTTGTGAAAAACATCACGATCTCTGAACACTCGAAGGTACCCCGAGTGCGGCGCGGGAGCAAGACCACCTCGGGGGTCCCGAACCCCTTGAAACGTAAAGGTTTTCAGGGGTTTCCCGGGGCTTGACACACCAGCTCCGAGGGGTCTCTCCAGCGACGACTTCGCCTTTGCGAGGACGGCTGTCATGGGGTAGCTTCCCGCTCCGCTCAACGCTTTCCTCACCCCACCGCCACCGCGATGCCCATCCGCAGCGACAACTGGATCCGCAAGATGTCTCAGGAGCACGGGATGATCGAGCCCTTCGAGGACGGTCAGGTCCGCGGAGGCAAGATCAGCTACGGTGTGAGCTCCTACGGGTACGACATTCGTGTGGCACCGGAATTCAAGGTGTTCACGAACGTGCACAACCTGATCGTGGACCCCAAGGACTTCGACGACCGCTCCTTCGTGGACATTCAGGCCGAGGAGTGCATCATTCCGCCGAACTCGTTCGCGCTCGCGCGCACGGTGGAGTTTTTCAGGATTCCGCGGGACACGCTCGTGATCTGCGTTGGAAAGTCGACCTACGCCCGGTGCGGAATCATCGTGAACGTCACGCCGCTCGAGCCGACCTGGGAGGGCTACCTGACGCTCGAGATCAGCAACACGACGCCGCTTCCCGCGAAGATCTACGCGGACGAGGGGATCGCGCAGTTGCTCTTCTTCGAGGGGGACGAGCTCCCGTCCGTGGCGTACGCGGACCGGAAGGGCAAGTACATGAACCAGAAGGGTGTGACGCTTCCGCGGATGTAGGAACGCGGCGGGGAATCGCGCACTGCGGGCCCTCCCGCGTGCACCCGGAGGCTACCCACCGGCCGCGTAGCGTTCGGCCGCCAGGCGTCGGACGTACGCGACCACCGCGGCCACCTCGCCGTCGGTCAGAGCGGGAAACGCGTGGTCGGTACCCGCCTCTTCGGGAATCCACGTGGGCGGGACGAGGTCGCCACGTCGGTCCAGACCTTCGCGGAGGAGTCGGCGTGCGCCCGCGTCCCCGTAGTCCAGGACGGCCTGCATGTCCCCCGCCGGCTCCCCCACCCCGTCGAGCGCTGCGCCATGGCAGATCGTGCAGACGGTGAGGGCGACGAGACGGCCTCGGGCGAGTTGAGGGCCGTAGTCGGCCGGCGCGTTCTCGGCGAAGTACTCCGCCTCCTCCGCGGCATTGTGATACGCCCTCGGCGCTCCCTCGGGCGCCGTACGCCAGTAGTCGTCCGGAAGGCGACCGGTGACGGCTTCCTCGAATCCCATCGGAGGCGGCGGCGTCGCCTCACCGGTGGGCGGAATCGTCCGGAGGTATGCGAGAAGCGCCGCCATGTCACGATCCCCGAGCCACTGGCTCTGCTTCGATGGCATCAGGTAGATCTCACGCGCCGGATGGACGCCTTCCCGGAGGAGCCGCTCGAGCTCGGCATCGCTGAATTCCGGGAGCGTCCTCGAAATGTTCGTCGCCCATAACCCATCCACGAGCGGAATCATTTCACCGAAGTTCGCGCCGCGGTAATCGGGCAGGTGGCACGAGCCGCACGCGAGCACCGAGGCCAGGCGCTCACCGTGCGCCACCATGTCGGCATCGGTCGCGTACTCGGACCCTTCGAAGCTCGCCGGGTCCGCGATGGCGGCCTCACCCGCTGGCGGAGCCTCCACCGGTTCGAGGGTCTCCTCGCCCGCCTCTCCACACGCCGACGCGATCACGGCACCGACGACGGTGATGCACCGTACGAACCGTCCCCTCGCTGTCGCCCGGATCGTCATCGGCGCACCGCCCGGCAGCGCCACATCCGAGATTCCGTCACGGTCTGTTCGGACCATGCGCCGCTGAACGAGACGACCCTAGGCACCATTCCACCCGCCGGCGACTGCGCGCAGAAGAAGACCGCGAACCCGCCGGTGTCGAACAGGTCACCCACCCGCGTGATCTCGACCGACTCCGCGGCCGGCCCGAGGACGTGCGACGGGACGCCGGCAACTCCTTCGCCGAACGGGTGAAGCACCTGGAACGCCTCACCCGAGATCTCGTCCTCGAGGACACCCACGACCAGGTACCGGCCCGGTCCGTCGAAGGGGTAGATTCGCCCGGACCGGAAGGCGCCGACCACGGGCCCGGCCTCGACCGGCGGGCCGAGTTGGTCCTGTGCGAGCTCCGACACCCGTGCGAGTTCGGACGAATCCGTCGCAAGGGTGAATGCGAAGCCCTGCCGATACTCCTGGCCGGCGAGTCCGTGTGTGGACACGGACACGGTCAACACGAGCGGGAGCAGAAGGGTACTCCTCATGGCTGCCATGACGTGCTCCGGGTCGGGGGTGTGGGCGAACGCGCTCGGGGGGCGGCCGTCGAGCCCAGTGTACACCGGTCCCCCGCGGCGCGTCACGTCGTCGGGTTCGTGGTTCCTGAACGTGAGCGGCGTGCGAACGGAGTGCGCGGCGCGACTCGGATCGGTCCGCGACACGCTCGGCTGATCCGCTCTGTCGTCCTACCAACCGGCGGGAGGGTCGGGATGACGACGGAGCAGCGACGTGGGCACGCTCAGCTGCCACGCATCCCAGACCAGGGATTTCAGCTCGTCCCAGTCCATCTCCGGGGCATCGAGCAAGACTCCGATCCACCCCTTCGGACCCACGTAGGGAGGCACGAAGTAGCGCTCGGCGTCTCTCCGGATCAGGAGCTCCCGATTCGTCGGCAGGGCCTTCACCCACGCACTCGGACGGTCCGGAATCCCGTACCTCCCATCCGAGTACGTCGCGAACATCGTCTTCACCCGGAACGTCGGCGCACCCCATGCCTCGACCTCCCGTGCCTCGGGAAGACCGAGACAGATGCGACGGAGTTCAGACAGCGGATCGGACTTCGGGGTTCTCATGCCATCGCAGCGCACATCACCGAGCGGTCGTCGGCACTCAGGAAGAGTCCGTGGCCCTTCGACAGGGGATTCGGGGTGGTCGGGGCATTGCGAATCGCGATGTCCACAGCCGCCTCCGGGCCCTGCTGGCATTCCTCCACGACATTACCCTGCGCGGTCGGCGGCGGGGATGTACGTGCTACCGCGACCAGACTGCCGAGTCCGCCCCCCCCCGACGAGCGTGCCGAGAAAGGCGACCTCGGCACGTGGGAATCCTCTCCGATCCCCCGACCGACGGCCCGGACGTCTGGTGCGCCGTCCGGGTACCGGCCGCCCTCGACCCACGGTCGAGTAGTCCCGTACGCAGAGGCCGACGGGCCGCTCTGGAGGTTCGTTCGCTACCTGCCGAGTACGCGATCGTGCGCGACGCGATGGAGCGTGCGGTCTGGTGGGCACGAACCGGTCACCGCTCACCCGGTCGCGGACGACCAAGCCGGCGGGGGGCCGCGCACGGACATCCGGGTGGAGCCTCCAGCCCCGCCTCCGGTCCCGCCTCCGGTCCCGATGCCTCAGAAGCGTTCGACTTCGAAGGCGAGCGTCAGCGTCGGGAGGTCACGGATCTGCGGCTCCAGTCGGATCCGGTACACGCCCGGGGCCGGCGAACCGCCCGTGGCCAGCATCGCTCGGACCTCGCGCGTGCGCACGAGCGCGCCGCGCGCTGCCACGGGGAAGTCCGTGATCGCGAAGCCGCAGCCGTTCTCCGTGCCCTCGAAGGCGACGTCGTCGTCCCCACGACTCACCCGGACATCCAGCGCGCTGGTGCACGAACTCGTCAGCACCATCTCCCGGTCGAGCAGGTTCTCGATACGGGCGGTCACCGCGATCGACTCGCCGACCCGGACCCCTACCCGGTCGACCTCCAACATCACGCGCGCCGAATCCCCGACGAGGACCGAGGCCACCGTATCGCCCACCGGTGTTCCGGGCGTGCCGGTGGCCGACGTGCAGGCCCCGATCGCGGCCAGCAGGATCAGGATCGTCGAGGGTCGGGACAGCATCGCGTCAGGCTCCCGGGGGTCGAAGGAGACCCGGCTCACCATTCTCGGCGGGTCGCGACAGCAGCTCGAGCACGAAGCCGCCGAGCTCCTCCATCTGTGCCTTTCGCTCCCGTGCCCACCGCGGCACGGTGAGGTAGCCGAGCACGAGCATGACCACCCCCAACGGAATGAAGAGGCTGG
>JGI12210J13797_10018581_pt1 | contig 47499 bp, 41 predicted proteins | sample ElkSlonscriptome_3_FD_13797 | JGI IMG/M metagenome (IMG submission 13797) | reverse complement strand
GTCCTTTCCCGAACCGGCCTCGCTCCCCGCGCTTCGTTACCTCCACGCGACAGGCCGCAGCTACATGTACAACCAACAATTTACATGGCAACCTCCTTTCAGATTGCTAGATTGGCCAGGCCTCGCCTGACGCACCGAAGAACACGAAGGGGGTCCGCGGTATAGGCCAATTCGCGCATTCACCCACAGGGTGAAGTACCCCTCGGCGAGGGCTCAGGCTAACTCTTTGTCTTAATTAGAATTCTTCTTCGTGCTCTTCCTGTGCTTCGTGGTTTACTGCTGTTTCTAGGCTTAAGAGAAAAGAGGAAGATTGCGAAAGGCGCGAAGACCAGATCGGGTTGCTAGCTGGGATGGCGTGATGCCGACGACTCAACAACGCAGATGCCTGATCCAAAAAGGCCCCGCGAAGCGAGCTTCGCGGGGCCTTCTAGCAACCCTCAACGCCGGGGTATCCCAGCCCCGCGGGGGTCGTGGAGCGAGCCGTTACTGCGCGACCTGCGCCTGAGGCACAGCCGGGGCCGGCGGAGGCGTCATCATCGCACCGGGCGCGCCCTGAAACCCAGGATAAGCCGCACCGGGATTGCCAGCGGTCGGGTAACCGCCACCATAGTAAGGCGCCGCGGCGTAGTTCGGAACGTATCCGTAGTTGGGCGCATAGCCGTAGCCGTTGTAGCCCTGGAACCGGTCGTAGCCGCGTCCATACCCGCGTCCACTGCCGTTGGCGCTGCCACTCATGCTCATGTTGAAGTCGGCGTTGCCGTTCGCGGCGCCGTCGCCGAAGACCTGGTTGGCCATATCGCCAAAGCCGTTGTTGAAGCCATTAAAGGGGCCGTTGCCCCAGGCAAAGGCGGATGCAGAGGTGATAGTCAGGGCTGCCACGGCCGCAAGCTTGATGATGTTGTTCATTGGGGTCTCACGAGGATTTGGATGTATTTCTGGGTTCCTGAGGCGATTGCCCCTAGGATTGAGAAACATAATATCAGAATATTCTAATATGTAAATATATATTTTTGAGTCAACATCGATTGCGGCGCGTCTCAATCATCCTAGAAGCAGCAGTTGGACCGTCGTCAGGGTGCGTCCCGCAAGCTGTCCAGCAAGGCACAAGAACGCGGATTAGTCATTTTAATCCAAGGCGTTGTAACATAGCTGGGCGCCTCGCGAGGCCTACCCTGGCGGCCGTAGCGCCGTTCACCTTATGGGTGCCTCCTGAGTTGCTGCTGGATTTCAAGAACCTCAGACGCCTAGGTGTCTGACGAAGCGGTCGACTGCTCTTTCTAGGATCATTGTTATGCTGCGCCACCCGCTGGGTGGGCACTGGCTCAGCGCTGGCGCCTTGTGCTGGTCTTGCGGCCTAGGGCAGCGCTTGCGTGCCGGCTCGATGTGTCCTCGGCGATGCCGCGGAGTCGCGCGATACGCGCTTGCAGCGGGTCAATGACCGGCGCGAGCTTGCGCCTCATCAGACTGCCGAGGGTGGTCGGGTCGCTGAGCACGGGGCGAATTAGGCCGTATCCGACACCGGAGAGGATGCGCATCGCGATCAGGTCTTCACGGCAGGAAGGTGCCGCGGTGAGGCAGGCGGCAATCTGACATTGCAACCTTTGCTTCACCGTCGGGGATGGCTCGATGCCTTGAGCGTTGTTTCGCGCGTCACCAGGCGGCTGATCCGGGACGCCGATCTCCAACTCGGCACCGATCAATGCCTCGGCATCGGCGAGCAGTTCATCAATCGCGAGCCTTGGCGCGAGCTTTGGGTCACCGTCGGGACGAATGGCCGCGAAGTAATCGCGCAGGCAATCGAATCCGGCGGTGACCACATCCTGATTCGGCGGCTTTGCCAGCACGCTGCTGACGGTCTTGAGATAGGTTTGTCCCTGGGCGTTGAGGGTACGCCTAAGCAGTGCCGCGATCGGATTGCCGACATCGAACTCGGCTAGCAAGGCGTCGCAAAGTTCTGCCGCGTCCGCACGCGCGGCAACGGGTTGCGGCAAGCGATCTGGAATGGCACGCAGAAAACCAACCAAATAGGCCTGTCTGCGACCGGCTTTGAGCCACAGGTCGTCGCGTTGGGCCGCGTTGATCAAACCTGAGCCCAAAATCAAGCGGATCGACGCCGTCATCTTGTCGGTCTCGGTCTCGAACGGCAGGTAGTCGATCAGATAGTTGGCGAGCACCGGACCCATGTCGCTGGCGACGATCCGCGGATGCTCCAACATGCGTCGGGCGTTTTCGGCATCTTCCATCGCCCACCAGGCACGGCGGGCGAGTTCCTCGGTGAGACCGGGAGAGCCGACCGCGGCAACCACGGCCTCGGGCTCGCCGAGCATCAGCAATTGCTCCAGACTCTCGTCACGCATCTGGCCCATCCGCGTCCAGCGCCGGAGATAAACCGGGTAACCGCCGGGAGACCCCAGGATATTGCCAGAGATCAGTTCTTTGACGAGCCTTAGATAAAGCTCCGGGCGCCCGGTCGGATTCAGCACCACCTTGGCCTCGCCCTTGTCGGAAAGGCCATGGACGATCAGCCTTGACTCGTCGATGCGGATCGCCTTCGGCTTGCTGGCGAGCAACACATTCAGGCGAAAGCTGTCTTCGCTGCAGAGTTCCAAGGATCAGTCGTCGCGCGGCGGCTGGTAGTGTGGGTCTTTGGGATTGAGGAAAATAAAGTGCGGATTGCCTGCATCGATCTCGACGTAGTCCATAACGGTATCGTCGAGCAAGGGGACATCCTCAGGCGACATGACCAGATCAATGCCTTCGCTCTTGAAGCGGATATCGTCCTCGCCGATGGAGTCTTCGAAGCCCATGCGATATTCGATGGAGCCATCTGTGTTTTGAGCGACGGCAAGGCGTAGCGACATACCCTCGGCATTGCCATGCTTTGCCGCCTTTTGGACTTGTTCGGCCGCGGCCGTGGTCAACTTAAACATACCTCGTGTTCCTATGGATCGGATTGGCGACTGGCGCGGACGGTCCCTACTTGCCGTAGGGGCGCGGCGCCCAACCTGCTGCGTCGTAAACTTTACATGATAGCGCGCCCGCGCCCGTTGGTCTGCCCAGGCGATGCATCGGCATGTATCGGCTACCGGCGGTGGACCAGCTAGAGCAGCGACCGAATTCGGCTGACGAAGCGCTCCGTCCAGCCGACACCGCCAACATTGCGCAGATGTGCGTAGCTGGCCAGCAAATTTTGCTGAACGATGCCATCGTGCTTGCCGTCAATCCCGGCTCCTCGGAGCACACGGTAGGCATAGACCCAACGTGCATCCGGCTCGACCAAGGCCGAGTGATGAAACTCGTGGGCGTAGATGTCGTTCACGCCCGGTTGCCGCGCGGGCCAGGGAAAGACCTCAGTTTCACGCAGACGCACGTATCCGCGGCCCTGCGGCCGGTCATGCATCACGACATCGCTGGCGATCACCCCGCACATGCGGCCGACGCGGCCATTCCAATGCAGCCTCTCAGCCAAGTACATGAGGCCGCCGCATTCGGCATAGACCGCACCGCCATCCGCAATAAAATCGGCAACGCAGGCGCGCATGCCGACATTGTTGTCCAGTTCCTGCATCCGGCATTCCGGAAAGCCGCCACCGATGAACAAGGCGTCGACGTCCGGAAGTTCAGGGTCATACACCGGACTGAATGGGATCAGCTCAGCACCCGCCCGCTCTAGTGCAACCAGATCATCGGGATAGTAAAAACCAAAGGCGTCGTCTCTGGCGATGCCGATCCGCACCTTTGAGCCCATCTTCAGCGGGGTGGCGTCCATGGCTTGAAGCGGATGCGACGTCTCACCGTCGGTCTCCGGCAATAGCGCCTGGGCCGCGATCGCCTCGACGAAAACCATGTCGACCTGTTCGGCGACGACAGCACGAATGCGCTCAATAGTGGCATCGACACCGCCGGATTCGTTGCTCGGGATTAACCCCAGGTGGCGCTCCTCAATACCGAGCTCCGGCAGCCGCGGCACGACCCCGACCACCGGAATATCGGTGTAGTGCTCAACCGCCCGACGCAGATTCGCGGCATGGCGATCACCGCCCACCTTGTTCAGGATCACGCCAGCGATGCGCAATGATGGATCGAACGCCTGATAGCCTAGCAAGAGCGGCGCGATGCCCCGTGTCATGCCTTGTGCATCGACCACCAACAGCACCGGCGCGCCGAGCTGCTTGGCCAATTCGGCATTGCTGTTGGCCCCCTCAAGGTCGACGCTATCGAACAACCCGACGTTACCCTCAATGAAGCCGAATGCATCCTCGGCCAGCGCGCGCGAGAAGGCCATACGAATCTCTGGCCTAGGCGTGGTGTGATAATCGAGATTGAGACAGGAACGCCCGGCTGACTCGGTCAGCCAGAGCGGATCGATGTAGTCGGGTCCTTTCTTAAAGGGCTGCACCCGATGGCCGCGTCGCCGGAGTTCGCGGGTCAGCCCGATACTCAAAGTTGTCTTGCCTGAGGACTTATGCGTGGCCGAGAGGTAGAGATGTGCCATCGGTTCTGGCTTGTTGCGGCGCGGGGTTTAGAGGAGCAGTGATTTGTTTACCAGGCCAGGCCTCAGATCAAGTGAACTCAGCCAGTGGCTAACCCAGACGCCATCAAGCACTTGCTTGCAGCGATAACGACGTCGCGAGGTACCCGCCCCAAGCCCCCAGACCCTCTGTCAGGACGATTGATTTGACACCTGCGTGTCAACCGCTTGATCGGCCAGAGATTCCGGCAGGAATTGCAGCACCCGGACGCCAACCGCGGTGATCAACAAAGCCACACCGACAGCACCCAGCCCGAGCAGGAATTCCGGAAAGCTCGGTGCGTAGGGGGCCACCTGACCGCCGATGTCGCCTGGGGCACCAAACTCCAACACGGTCTTGCCTGGAAACATCTCCAACGGATAGGCCTGACTGCCGATGATAATGACGTACATCGCAGCAAGCCCGCCGATAATGACCAGAGCGCAGGCACCGACAATCCAGTTGCGGTCTTTGCCGAGCTCGGGGTGATAGATGATACCGAGCGGAAAGAGGCTACCGAACAATACCCAGCCAACCCAAAACATGGCCGTGTAAATACCGCCGCTAATCAGCAGAAAGGTCTCGAACTCGGCGTTCTTCGCGCCGTAAAGCTTGGTCAGATGGTAGACCAAGATGAAATACAACACGGCAGCCACGAAAAATCCGAGTAGATTTTTCAGACGCTTAAGAACGCGCGACCCGATCGGCCGTTCATCCCAATCGAAACTGAACATCAGCACCAGCATGTAGACGGCCAGTCCGTAGGCAAGCGACATGGCAACAAACAGCGGGGCGAGGATGGCCGCGTCGTAAGCCTGCCGGGCTACCAGGAACCCAAAGATGGAACCGGTACCGGTGGTGAGCGCGAGACGCCAGAGAAAGGCGAATGTGCCGACCGGCTTCATCAAGTAGTTGCCCTTGCGTTCCGCCATGGTCCAAAGATAGGCGACGACCACGACTAAGAAGCCGGTATACAGGAAGATATTCCAAGCAAAGATGGAGCTGAAGTTGTAGGTCGTCATGGCGACCACCAGCCGATCCGGACGGCCGAGATCGAGCACCAGGACCAACAGGCCAGCCACCAGCAACGCCGATGCCAGCAGCCCGGAGAGACGACCCAGTGGCTTGTACTCGGCCTTGTCGAATACGGAGCCGATCGAGGCGATGTTCAGCGCGCCCGAGGCCGACAGGATCAGGAACACGGCGAACACGTGCGGCGTGCCCCAGACCACGGAGTTGGTCATGCCCGTCACCCAATGACCCTGGTGCTCCATATACAGCGCGGCCAAGCCGCCGATCGCAACGACCACGGCGAGGATCGCCAGCAGGCCCCAATAGCGTTCGGGGGCGATGCGCCACTCCCGGTAGACGATTCTCTTCATAACGGGTCCTCTAATCGCTAGCTAGTTATTGGTGGCTGGATGTTACTTGTCGCTGCTCGCTCGTGGTCGCTGCTCGTCGTTGGTCGTCGACCGCCCAGTGAATGGCATCGGCATCGATCAGGGCAGGACATCAGACACCGGCATAGCGCACGCCAGTATCCAGCCCAAGATCATCACGGATCTGATGGCTGGGCTGCTCACGCAGCGCCTGGCGCAGCGCTCCGTTCTCGTCGTTTAGATCGCCGAACAGAATTGCGTGATGCCCTTGAGTCGCGCAGGCTTCGGCACAGGCCGTGCTGATATCACCGGCATCAAGCCGATGCGCGCACAGGGTGCAGCTCTCGACGCAACCCTTGCCGCGAGGTGCTCGCGTCAGCTTTTGCTCGACTTGCTCGTGAATGAACGAACGTGCCTTGTAGGGGCAGGCCATCATGCAATATCGACAGCCGATACAGCTATGGCGGTCGACCATAACAATGCCATCGGCGCGCTTAAACGAGGCCCCGGTGGGACAGACGTCGACGCAGGGCGGGTTATCGCAGTGCTGGCACATCAGCGGCAGGTTGTTGACGTAACCGGTCGCGTTGTCCTTGAGTTTGACCTTGCGAATCCAGTTCGCGCGTTGGTTCTCCCACTTTCGCGCGTCGTCGCCGAGGGGCTCGGCTTGGAGATTTAACCCGTTCTCGCGATCGCAGGCGTCCACGCAGGCGCTACAACCGTCCGCGCACTTGGCGGAATCGATCAGCATCCCCCAGCGATGTTCGTCGGTGACCGGCTCGGTTCGCGGCGCCGCCTCGGCCGAGCGCAGGAGCACGAGCCCGGGAGCAGCTGCTGCCGCGCCGAGACCAGCGGTCGTGCCCAAAAATGTACGCCGCCCTTGGTCGATGCGGTCCGAGTTCATATTGGTATTTGTGTCGACGGGATCGACGCCTTGTTGCTGTTTACTCATTTGCTCTCGCCTCCATCTCGCTCCGCGAGAAGGCTCTTGGGTCGTGGCAGCGCTTCTGCCGCCTGTTCCGGCGCCTGCATCCGTTGTGCGCCATTCATCTGTGCATGTTGCGCGGCGATTTCGTGATTCCAGGACTCGCCTTCAGGCACCGTGGCGTGGCAGTCAAAGCAATTCAGCGTCACTGCCGCGTAGTCATGGCAGGCCTCACAGAATTGATGATCGCCGTTGACCGGCAACGGCAGCGCATTGTCGTCGTAGCCGACATGACAATTGACGCAGCCGGAGATGCCATGTTTTGTGGAGCGGATACCACCNTAAACGGTGGTGTCGCGCTGGTGCCTGATCAGTTCCATATGATTTCGGCGCATGTACTCGGTCGGCTCAACGCAGTTGTCGAGCGTCGCGGCCTTGGAGGACTCCAAGACAAACCCGCCGATCTCTTCGGCCTGAGCGGCCAGGGCAAAAAGCACCCCAACCAGGCCGATGACGACGAGGCGGGTGCGATGCATGGCTGTAGCCATCAACGCCTCCAATTTTTCGTGACGGTGCCGACTCATCTAAGGGTGCGGAGCGCTATTCGCCCAGGCCCATCTTGATATAGCCGGTAGGACAGACGTCGGCGCAAATATGGCAACCGATGCACTTGGCGTAGTCGGTGGCGACATAGCGGCCGGTGGTCTTCTCATCCTTGCTGACGCGGAAAACGGCATCTTGTGGACAAAAGATGACGCAATTGTCGCACTCGAAGCACATACCACAGCTCATGCAGCGCTTGGCCTCGGCCACGGCCTCCGCCTCGGAATAGCCGATGACGCGCTCCTTGAAGTGGCCCAGTACGTCGTCGGCACTCGGGACCTCTTCCTTGCGTAGGTTGCGCGCCTCGTACTTGAAGTGGCCCAGGAACAACTCGTCGTGCGGGATGACCTCGGCGGCGGAGCGATCCTCGTAGTTGTGGATCGCGTAGTTGGCATCGTCGGTGCCGCGCAGATCACCGCGGTCGGCCAGGTTGTACTGCTCCGGGGACAGGTGCGCCTCGGTCATCTTCTCCAACAGGTTGAAGTGGTGCACATCCACCTTCGGGCGACGCCGATGCTCGGCTTGATTCACGTATTCGTCGATCGACTCCACCGCGATCCATGCCTGACCGATGGCCGTGGTCAGCAAATGCGGACGGATAATGTCGCCAGCGACGAAGTGACCCGGCTTGTCCGGTACTTGATAGAACTTGTCGGAGTTCATCAACCCACGGCCGTTGTCCAGCGCCTCCAGACCGATCAGATCACCGCCCTGGCCGATGGCGGAGACCACCAGGTCGGCCGCAACCACGCGCTCGCTGCCTTCGACCGGGGTCGGCCGACCATCCTTCATCTCGCAATCGGCCACCTTCAAGCCAATGGCCCGGCCCTCGTCGCTCAGCAACACCTCAAGCGGCATAACCCCGTCGAGGATGGTGACGCCTTCGTGCAGCGCATCGTGCACCTCGTGCTCGGCCGCCGTCATCTTGTCGCGGGTAAACAGCGAGGTCAGCGTGACTTCGGCGCCCTGTGCCGCGGCCGTCATGGCCGCATCGTGCGCAACATAGCCGTCGCGGATGACGGTCTCGGGCAGCTCACGCTTACCGGGCTTAGTAATGTGGCCAAGACGACGGGCGACCGAGACCACGTCGATCGAGGTGTCGCCGCCACCGACGCAGACCACCTTATCGGCAGTGACCTTCATGCGACCCTCGTTGAACGCCTTCAGGAAGGCGACACCGGAGACGCAGTTGGGTGTGCCTTCCCAGCCGGGCACGGGCAGGCCGCGGCCGGACTGGCAGCCGATGGCCCAGAGCACCGCATCGTAGTCATTCTCAAGCTGCTCAACGGTGACGTCGACACCGACGCGACTGTTCAACTTGACCTCAATCTGACCCAGGTCGAGGATGCGCTGGATCTCCGAGTCGAGCGTATCGCGCGGCACGCGATAGCCGGGGATGCCGTAGCGGAACATGCCCCCCAAGGCGTCGTTGGCCTCGAAGATCACCGCGGCATGGCCCTTGCGCCGAAGCTGAAAAGCACCCGCCAGACCGGCCGGGCCGCCACCGATGACGGCGACGCGCTTGCCGGTGTCCGCGGGCGCCGGATCAAATTTGTAGCCATTGGTGATGGCCGTGTCGCCGATGAACTGCTCGACCGCGTTGATGCCGACGAAGTCTTCAAGTTCGTTGCGATTACAGCCGTCCTGACAGGGTGCCGGACACACGCGCCCCATCAGCGACGGGAAAGGATTGGCATCGGTGGAGCGACGGAAGGCATATTCCTGCCAGCTCATGCCTTCGGGGGGCTGCTCCATACCGCGCACGATCTGCAACCAGCCGCGAATGTCCTCGCCAGACGGGCAACTGCCCTGACAGGGTGGGGTCTTATGCACATAGGTCGGGCATTTGTGGGAGGTATCCTGAACGAAGATCTGCTCGGTCAGGTCTTCCCAGACATTGTCGCCGTCTTCATACCGGCGCCAGGAAAGCTTGGTCATTTCGTCGCTGGAAGTTGCCATGAATCACGCTCCTTAACGAGTCGAGCTGTCGCTCAGTCTTATCGATGGGGCCTAAGCGATGCGCTATCGCCAGGTCCGTTGATTCTGCTGGTCGCCCTTGTCCGAGATCAGGCGCCTGGTCTGCCGGTCGCCGTTCCGCCAATAGCAGGCGTAGACCTCAGGTGCGACGACCGATCTTGGCGACGGATTCAGGCGGCCTCGTCGGCGGCCTCGTCTTCGTCGTCGTCATCGGTATGCTGGCCGGTCAGGATCAGCGCGTTGGACACCAATTGATGGACGCTCACGATCTGATCCATCTCCATGCCGTAATAGGGCAGCACCTTGGAGAACTGACTCTTGCAGATGGCACAGATGGCGGCCATGTGCGTCACGCCCTTTTCCTGCATGACGTTATTCAGTGCCTCAAGCCGAGGCTGCGCGCCTTTGACACGGACCTCCATCAGATCGTCGGTGAGAAGGCCACCGCCACCGCCACAGCAGAAGGTGCGGTCGCGGATGGTCTCTTCGTCCATGTCGTAGAAATTGTTGACGCTGGCGCGGATGATTGCGCGCGGGATATCGAATTGCCCGCCGGGCTTGTCGCCCATCCTCGATGCGCGAGCCACGTTGCACGAGTCGTGGTAGGTCAGCACCATGTCGTCGTTGCGCGACTTATCGAGATTGAGCTTGCCTTCACGCATCAGCCCGTAAGTGAACTCACAGATGTGCTGTGGCACCGGGTAGCGCGAATCGAGGAAATCCCAGGGGCCCGCCAATGTGTTTAAGAAGCTGTATGCCACGCGCCAGGCATGACCACACTCGCCGAAGACAATGCGCTTGACCTTGAGTTTGAGCGCGGCCTCGCGGATGCGCATAGCCACCCGGCGCATGTTCTCGTAGGAGCCGATGAACATACCGAAGTTGGCCGCCTCGGAGGCATGCGAACTCAGTGTCCAGGACACACCGGCCTCGTGAAACACCTTGCCGTAACCGATCAAGCCATCCACATGCGGTTCGGCGAAGAAGTCCGCCGACGGTGTCACTAACAGGATGTCGGCACCCTCTTGGTCCAATGGATACTTGACTTCAACACCGGTGTCGTCGAAGACGTCCTCTTCGAGTCCCTCCAGGGTATCCGCGAGCGCAGGTCCGGGTAGTCCCAGGTTATTGCCGATCTTGTAGACCTTGGCAATGATTTCGTTGCAGTACTTCTGGCCCACACCGATGTGGTCCATGATTTCGCGCGCGGCCATGGAGATCTCGGCGGTGTCGATGCCGTAGGGGCAAAATACCGAGCAACGTCGGCACTGCGAGCACTGATGGAAGTAGCTGTACCAGTCGCTTAAGACCTCTTCGGTGAAGTCCTCGGCACCAACTAGCTTGGGGAAGAATTTGCCGGCCAGCGTGAAGTAGCGCCGATAGACCTTGCGCATCAGGTCCTGCCGACCTACCGGCATATTCTTTGGGTCTTTCGTGCCTAGATAGTAATGGCACTTGTCGGTGCAGGAGCCGCACTTGACGCAGGAGTCGAGATAAACGCGCAGTGACCGATAGCGGCCGAGTAGGTCCCCCATCTTGCCGATGGCCTTATCCTGCCAGTCTTCGGTCAGTTCACCGGGAAAGCCCAGCGCGTACTGAAACTCGTCTTTCGCCTTGAACGGCGCGGAGTGCGCCATGACGCCCGGCTCGAGCGCGGGGATCTCGGCGTACTGCTTGAGTTCTGGGACTTGGAAAACGGCCTTAGCCATGGATCAACCTCCGAATGCGGTGTTCGCCCTGCACGACTGGTGTGACGCGTCAACAGCCATCACTCTTGTTCCAACCGGCGAGCCCAGTCGGCGAGGTGCCGCTTCTCCCGCGGATTATCCACCTGATTTCTTGAGGGGCTGAAGAACAGGCCCGGCATGTGTAACAACTTACTGTACGGGAAGATGACCATCAGGCCCGCCACCAACAGCAAATGCAACAACAGCAGCGGGTCTGCCGGCAGCGTATTAATCTGTCCCACGTAGAGTCCTTGGAAGAACGCCTTTACGCGCATGATGTCGGTGTGCACGACAAAGCTCATCATCAGACCGCTCAGGCCAATGCTGATGAGCAGGCCGAGGATGAGATGATCGGACAGGGACGTGATGTAGCGGACCCGATCCACCAGGAATCTGCGCGCCCAAAGGCCGCCGAGACCGATCACCATAGCAATGCCACCGTAGATACCGAACGGCTGGATGAACTGAATCGGTGCCCACACCGGCTCCAAGAAGTAGCGTAGGTGGCGCAAGGTCACGAGAAACAGGCCAAAATGGAAGACCCAGCCAAAGATCCAGATCCACTTATTGCCGCGGAATAGGCTTTCGAAAAACACGACCTCGCGGGTGAGGCGAAGCGCGACGCCGGCCTTAGTGGTCGGGGCGGGAGTCGTCGGAATCTTGAGCGGAGCTGGCGTGCGAGCGTACTGGACGACCTTATTGACCAGGCCGGCCACGAGCACGAAGGCCGCGAAATAGAATAAATAGGCGTAAACACTCGACAGAAACGACATGTTTCCGCTACCTCAGTAAAATCCAGGAATGGCCGGGGCACAGGGCCCCGGTCATGCAGCCATCCGATGACCAGCCCGCTGGCGGCCCGACTCGGACGCAAACGGGCGGCTCAACCGGGCGGCGTGTCAGACGCAGCCGGTCGGCTTCGGCAGACCAGCGTAACGGCACGCCTGCTTGGCCGGGCCATAGGGGAACAGGCCATATAGGTACTTGCTGTTGCCCTTGTCCTTGCCGAGCTTTTTGCCGACGGCCTTGGTCAACACCCGCACCGCGGGAGCAATTTGATACTCCTCATAGTATTCGCGCAGAAAGTTGATGATGTCCCAGTGCTCGTCGGTCAGTTCCAAGTCGTCTTCTTTGGACATGACATCGGCAACGCCTGGCTCCCAGTCGTTGATGTTGGCGAGATAGCCTTCTTCATCGGTCTCGAAGGCCTTACCGTTGACTTCGATTGGCATGTTAATGCTCCTGTTTAGATGTTTGAATTACAGCCAGGCCTGGACCTTGGCGTTCTCCGCGGCGAGATCCACGAAGCCCGCGTAGTCTACGACGCTAATGCCTTCGATTACGCGCCCGTCTGAAAAGCCACGGGCGTTCAGGTCGGGGCCCAGCACGTAAACCTTAACCGAATCGAGCGCGGTTTTGATGCGCGGCTCGACATCCGTGCCCTTCACGGCAGCGTAGACGCCGTCTTCGATCAGCAATACGGCGGAGTTGCCGCCCGCATATTGCAGGCACTTGTCCAGCGACGTCTTCTCAAAAGGGGATTTGTTGACGGTGTGCAAAGTGGTCATTGTGTTCTCCGCCGGGTGGTCGTCGGATGGATGGTTGTCGGCCAGGTTAGGGCTTTAGAAACTGAAGACGACATCGGCGCCGTCCATAATCGCCGCCATCTCCGTGCGATTGACCACCTTGATAGAGTCCTTCTCGGCATAGTCCTCGTCTTCGTCTTCCCAGACCAGGTGTTGCAAATCGTCCAGCGTCAGCCCGCGCTCATCGAGGCTCTCTTGTTCGATGAAGATCTTCTTGACCTCGTAATCGCCTAGGGCCGCGAATGTGGGGGAGAAGTTCTTCATGCCGATGTCAGCGGTGTTATGCCCCTTGGTCAGCTGATAGACACCGTCGTCGACGAAGGCCAGGCTCACGTCCTGATCGAAGGCGGCGCCGATCAGTACGACCTCCAGCGCCTCCCAAGCATAAATACTGCCGTAGGGCGCCCGGCGATTCAGATACAGAAAATTCTTAATAGTTTCGGACATGGTCTTTCTCCTACCCCTGGTTCAGTCGCCGAACACGACGAGGCGGTCGGCCTGAATGGCCGCTTCCACCAACTGCCCCAGACCGGAAATCCGGAAGCGCGGATGGATATTGGTCGCGTCCTTGCCGTTGCGCTTGGCCTCGCCTTCGTCGACCAAACCGCGACGTTGGGCGGCGGCCACGCAGACGACCATGTCGAGGTCGTGTTGTTCGGCCAGCTCAGCCCAGCGCTCGACGACGTTGCGATCGTCCTGGGGCGGCGTCGTCAGCCGCGTCGAGTTGTTGACGCCGTCGTGATAAAAGAACACGCGGAAGACCTCGTGCCCCTTCTCCAGGGCCGCCTTCGTGAAGAAGTAGGCCGAGTCGGACGCCTGATGCTGGTAGGGTCCTTCGTTGATCTGGATTGCGAACTTCATTGCGACCTCGCGTTTGGTTGATCCGCCGCGCCCGGCGCTGCCATGGCCCCCGTATAAACCGGGCGAGCCGGTGCATGCGCCAGTCGGGGACGGGGCTCAGAAGCGGATGTAGGACGAGCTGTTGAAGCTGGCCCGGGCGCCACGCCAGGTATCGATGTGATACTTGGTGAACGGCAGCTCGACTTCTTCAAAGAAACGCGGCCAGCCGATGCGCTCGATCCACTCGTTGACCCGCTCCCAATCGCGTGCACCTTCCTTGTAGGCCTTCAGGATGCGCTTGACGATGGCGGTGGCCTCGGGCCAGCGCGGCGGGTTGTTGGGGATGCCGGCCGCGACCAGCTTTTGGAAGGTCGGCTTGCCGCGGGCGTTGGAATGGTTACCACCAACCCAGATGGCTAGCTTGGAGTGCTCGGCGTCGTTGATCTGCATCGGCGGGCAGGGCGGATAGCAGGCACCGCAGCAGATACATTTGCGCTCGTCGACCTCCAACGACGGCTTGCCGTTGACCATGGCCGGGCGAATGGCGGCGACCGGACAGCGGGCAACGACGCTCGGACGCTCGCAGACATTGGCGACCAGATCGTGGTTGATCTTCGGCGGCTTGGTGTGCTGGACGTTGATCGCAATATCACCTTGGCCACCGCAGTTGATCTGGCAGCAGGAGGTGGTGATATGCACGCGGTTGGGCATGTTGGCCTGTTTAAACTCGTCAATGAGTTCGTCCATCATGGACTTGACCACGCCGGAGGCATCGGTACCGGGGATGTCACAGTGCAGCCAGCCCTGCGTGTGCGAAATCATCGCCACCGAGTTCTGGGTCCCGCCGACGACGAACCCGGCGTCTTCGAGCGCCTTGATCAGGGGCTCGACCCGAGACTCCTCGGTCACCATGTACTCGATGTTGGAACGCAGTGTAAAGTGCACAAAGCCGTCGGCGTATTCGTCGCCGATATCACAGAGCTTGCGCAGCGTGAAGACGTCAAGGATACGCTGGGTTCCGGCCTTGACCGTCCAGATCTCATCCCCGCTGAAGGCCACATGGCGGAGCACACCCACCCGGGGGTGGTCGTGGTATTTCCACTGGCCGAAGTTTTTTCGCATCGTCGGATGCATGTACTGCCATGGGTCTGGGCAGCCGGTTTCGATGGGCTCGCGCATGTCTTTGGCCATCGAGTGTCCTCCAGTCGTTGAACTGTTAGTGCAAAAATTGAGTGCGGCCGGGTGCCGACTTCACAGCCCGCGGGGCAGCGACGCCGGTATCGACCTGATTCATTAGCCTGGCTCTTTAGCCCGAATCTTTAGCTGGCGGCTTTTTCGGCCTGACGCTCAAACCATTCCTCGGCGGCCTCGTCCCAGCCGTCCATGCGGACATAAGAACTCTGGCGCGGATGGCTCAGCATGTTCGGGTCTGGCTCAATGCCAATGCCATCGAGGAAGTTGGCCAGGCCGATGCGCTCGATCATCTCACCGCAGCGTTCGTGCTCAAGGCCGTTCTCGGCCCAAAAGTCGATGATGTTCTCGGCCATCTCGACCATCTCTTCGTAGTCTTCTTCGGTCTCGAGCTTGCGGAACGGCACCACGACGGTACCCATCAGGTCGCCGATCTTCAGCGTCCGCTTGCCGCCGATGAGAATGGTTACGCCCTTGTCGTCGCCGGGATGAAGCGCCTTCGGCATGACGTTCAGGCAGTGCATGCAGCGCACGCAGTCACGATTGTTGACGGCCAGGGTGTCATCATCGTTCAGAGACAGGGCCTGGGTCGGGCAGCGCGTGATGACGTTGTCGACGATATACTGACGGCCCTTGGCCTTGACGTACGCCTTTACTTCGTCTTGGTCGACCTTCATGTCGTCGCGCCAGGTGCCCAGCACGGCGAAGTCGGCGCGTTCGATGGCGTTTTGGCAGTCGTTGGCGCAGCCGGAGACCTTGAACTTGAACTTGTACGGCAGCGCCGGGCGATGTACGTCGTCGACAAAGTTATTGACCAGCAGCCGATGAGCCTTGAGCTCGTTGGTACAAGACATCTCGCAACGGGCGGCGCCGACGCAGGACATGGCGGTGCGCACGCAGGGGCCGGCACCACCCAGGTCCCAACCATAATCGTTGATTTCGTCGAAGAAGTGCTGCGTGGCCTGGGTGTCGGCGCCGATAAACATGATGTTGCCGGTCTGACCGTGGAAGGTCACCAGCCCTGAACCGTGCGTCTCCCAGCTATCGGCGAGTTGGCGCAGCATCGCGGTGCTGTAATGGTTGCCCGCGGGCGGCTGCACGCGCAGCGTGTGAAATTCTTTGGATTTGGGGAACGCCTTGCCGACCTCGGAGAAACGCGGGATGATGCCGCCGCCATAGCCGTAGACCGAGACAGTGCCGCCCTTCCAATAGCCCTTGCGGGTCTCGTAGGAGTGCTCAAGCTGGCCAAGCAGATCATTGGTCATTTCATTGATGCGCGGCTCGGGGTGCTCGTCGCGCAGACGCTTGATGCCGGAGATGAAGCTCGGCCAAGGACCGTCCTCCAGCTGGTCGATCATTGGGGTATGGTGCTTATCAATCGCCATTTGCTAACTCTCCCGTCAAGACTAAAGACGTTTATGTTACTGATCGGAGCGCCGCCGCACTTAGACGGCCGAATAGGGGCCTTGGCCGACCGCGGACCGAGCAATCGCAGCGCCGATGCAAAAGGCTGGCAGTCGCCTTGGCCCCTGCCCCCAACATCGACGCCAGCAAACCAGTGCCGTTGGAGTCTGGAGGAATCCGGGCTCGGCAATCGATATGAAACCGGTCAACAAGCCAGACCTATTCGGCTTGGCCGCAGGCGATCAGCAGTGTATTGACCCTTGCGTGTCCTTGATACTGCTCTGAAGGGAGACTGCCCTCCTCTCGGCTATCCCGTTGGGGATAGTTGACCTTCATCATTTTTTTCTTTCCGAGTCAGGGCGCTAGACCCAGCTTGCTCGGCTTTGATAGTTAGGCTGAAGTCTAACCGGCAGCCTTGAGTATGTCAACAAATCCTAATATAGCAATGTCATGATTTATTCTGGCAAGCTCGGTATCCGGTTGTTGTTTTCCCCGACGTGCGGCTTCACGTTGGATGAACGCGAGTGGCGCGACAACAACCAATCGGCCGAGTTCCCGTGGGACCTGGCCGTTTGCCGCCGCCCGATTCATCGGCGACCGGCGGTGGTACTTCGCCGCGCGCTTAGCAATAGCTCCGAACAGCAACAGCATAGGCAGACCGCAGATGTTGAAACTTAGTGAGATCCTTGTTTCACGCAAAGACATCGACGATTTCGACGAACTGACCGCAGCCGTCCGAGAAATAGCACGATCTGGTGAGCGATTTTTTCGCATGGACGTCAAGCCGCCTTACCCTGACACGCCCGACGATTGGGAAGACCGACTGGAGGCCACCTTCAGCGGTCTTCTGCGCTAGCCGGCGAGTCTGTCGAGTGGCGAGTCAAGACAAGGTGCGCGCTACGCGCAACGGACGAAACTTAAAACGAAAGCAGGTAGCAATTTTGGGGGCAGCAGCAATGAAACGCTTCGAGATGGTCAACAGCCTCGCGGACACCGCGGCCGACTCGATCGGCAACCCCGCGGTGCAAGACGCGGCGCTGGAATCGCACCTGATGGCGCTGCGCGAAGAATACGAAACCCTTCGGCGCATTGGTGCAAAGGCCACCGAACTCGGCGAGCTGCAACTCCAGATGGCTCGCACGCTGGTCGGGTTAAACCGCGGCGAAGAGGCCTGGCCACTGGGTCGTGAAGCGCTAAGCGCCTTTCTCGCCGCCGAGGAGATCGAGTCTGCCGCCGACTGTTGCGATGTCCTATTTCGGGCCGAGCAACCACAGTCGCTGAACGCCTTAGGCCAAGGCATCTGGCTCGCGGTCACCTATCCGATCGACCCCGAATTGGCCATTGAGCTACTGTCGCATGTCGTCGACGAGACACCAGATACCGCCGACGGTGCCGCGGTCGCAGCCACCACGGCACTGTTCATCGCCGACATCCGCACCGAGGGCGTGCAACACGAAAACCTCACTTTCTTCGCCTCACAATTGCTTGGCGAAGTCGCCCGACGCCACAGCGGGATCGACTCACAGGAGGCCTTCGACCTCTGGCGCGACCGCCTCGAACTGCGCGAACCGGAGAAGTTTCTGGTGAGGCTGCGCAATGTCGTCGACGTGTTGGTGCAGGACGACTGGTGGTTCGACCGCAACCAGATGCAGGCCGGCTTACCCGAGGCCATCTGCGTCGATGGCTAGCGAGGCAATACCCCTCCTCGGATCGACGAGAACACCGCGCCTTGTCGCTTGACCTGCGCGTCCCTTCTGGGGCCGCGAGCCGCCGTGCAGCGCGATCGCGCAATGTTGGTCGTCGGCCCTTGGCCCTCGGCGCTCGGCCCTTCCGGTGGCAAGTACCTAGTCCCCGTGAAACTTGACGCATCCGCAAAGATTCCGCACGCGCAAACAACTTAGATGTTCTGGCAAGAAGATGAAGACAAAAGCGAGCTGCGCGTCTCTGACGAAGTTGTCGACGTGTTGTTCTCGCTGCAATGCCGCTCCATCGCGGTCGATCATGCCTACGCCCTGTCGCAGGCACTGCTGGCCAACGCCTCCTGGCTATGCGAGCCCGGCGTCGCCATCCACGACATTCATGTTGCCGGATCGCAAAACGGCTGGGAGCGCCCCGAACACGGCAGCGACCAACAATTGCAACTCTCGCGCCGAACCAAGCTCTGCATACGTTTGCCACGGACACGCGTCGCCGCGCTAAAAGCGGCGCTCGAAGGCCAAACCCTGAAGGTTGGCGGATCAACCCTGCACATCCGCGAAGGCAAGGAGCGCGTATTGAGCCGCGAAAGCACCCTCTTCGCGCGCTATGTCGCCGGTCCCCCTGGCCTGGAAGAGGCCCAGTTTCTTCGCTGGGCCGCGGATGAATTGGACAGCAGAGGGATCAGAATGCGCAAGGCAATGAGCGGTAAGACGACGCCACTATCAACACCCGGCGGCATCATCGAGACCCGTAGCCTGATGATCGCGGGCCTTAAAGCGGACGAGTCCGTACTGCTCCAGCAGCATGGGCTCGGACCCCACCGCGAGATGGGCTGTGGCATCTTTGTCGCGCACAAGGGGATCGACGCGATCCATAAGACTAAATAGATGACGCGAATCGAAGGATTTACTAATATTAGCAGCCGGTGATGCGTTAGACAGGCATCGACGCCAAATCCAACCCCCAGACCAAGCATTGAGCCGAACCCAAGAGGCCCGGCCAAGACCCTGACTAGAGGAGCACCGATATGGCCATCGAGGTCAATGGCAAAACCATCGAAACCACCGAGAGCGGCTTTTTGGTCGAACTCAATGACTGGAACGAAGACGTGGCCCGAGCCATCGCCGAGGCCGAGGGCATCGAACTCACCGACAAGCATTGGGACCTGATCAATTATCTACGCGACGAATACCTGAACAACAACCAAAATCAGCCCATGGAACGGGCCTTGCTGAAGGACGTCGGCAAGATCTGGGGTTCCAAGCCTACCAGCAAGGACGTCTACAAGCTATTCCCGCTCGCGCCAACCAAGCAGGGCACCAAGATCGCCGGTTTACCCGAGGTCCACCGCAAGGGCGGCTACTGAATTGCGCTAGCGACGCGGTAAATCCTCCGCAGCCGGTGGTTTTGCCCGGTCGCGAAAGCCATCCCCAACAAGGTCGCGGCGGCGTTTAGGCATGATGCCCCTTACTCCGACTTGTGCGGGCAAGCGGCACAGAGGGGATCGAGCAAGAGAGCAAGCTCTACCTCTAGTAGCCCGTTCTGCCCCCGAGCCAGGCCGATCACCGCATGGCCCCCCGCCACGGTCGTGCTAGCGATCCGCCCGGCCGGGGCGCGGCCAATCCACGGCGTCAGGGCCGTGACCAGCATGAAAGCGCGCCCTACCCGTTCAGCCAGGGCTCCGAGGCCGGCCTCGAACCAGGTGATAGCCTGGGGGTGAACACCGAAGGTTGCGGTCGCAACCTCCTGCGCAGCGGCAGCGGCATCCCGGTCGCCGAGATCACCGATGCCCACGCCTAAGGGATCTACCCAGGCGCCCAAGGCGTCACCGAGATTCGCATGGATGCTGGCAAAGGCGGCGCCAATGCCCGCCGCCAAGCACACTGAGTACCAACACCATAGGCACGATGATCTGTCCAGCGCGGACCGGATCGCCCATCGGCGCTACGCGAACTAGAACAAGCTCGACGCCGGGAGTTAACCCCATCGCAGGCAGCTTGCGCCGATAGCTCTGCCCGCCGTGGCTGTATATCCAGCAACCCGGGCGCGACTGCCGACAGGCAGGTCTTTGAGGCTAGTGGTCATCTGCGAATCTCGAAAAATGTCGCGTTTCCTGCTCATTGGCGGTCGAACTGGCGCGTTCCATCGCGAGGTCGAAGGAGTCCCTGCCGGGCTGAAGAAGCCTAGCCCGCGCTCGCGAGCGGCAGTATGGACGCCGACGGCGTGCCCAGGGTGATCAGCATGACCGCTTCGCGCTTGCCCAGATACAGAGACAGCGGCTTACCAGCGACATGCCCTTAACGCGGCTGGCCAATTGCGTCGACGGCCACCATCGCATGGGACGGTTTCCCAGCGTACCCGACCGGACCGATCGATGGCCCTGCGTCGCCCGGGCGCTGGCCAGGGACCTTTACTCCGGCTCAGCCCCCGGTGGCGTTCATGTGGCGGAGAATGATTGGCTGCTCCTTCAGGTTGAAGTCATGGCCGCGAGGCTTGATGGCCATGGCCGCACGGACGGCGCGTTTAACGCTGTCGTCGTCTAGCGGATTGGCGCGGAGCGCCCGGCGCAGGTCGGTCGAGAACTCCTGGCCTAAGCAAAGCAGCAGCCGGCCCTCGGCGGTGACGCGCACACGGTTGCAGGCACCACAGAAGTTGTGGCTGTGTGGGGAGATGAAGCCGACTCGGTTATCGAAGCCCGCGGCACGATAGTAGCGCGAGGGTCCGCCGGTGGTCTCAGTCGTGGGTACCAGCTCGAAGCGCTTGCCGAGGTCGCGGCGAATCTCGTCACTGGAATAGTAGGCCTCGGCGCGGTCGTGATCGCCGATTACGCCGAGAGGCATCTCCTCAATAAAGCTGATATCCATGCCGCGGTCGAGCGCATAGGCCGCTAGATCGGTTACCTCGTCGTGGTTGCGGTGTTTGAGCACGACACTGTTCAGCTTAACGCGTTCAAAGCCTAGGGCCAGCGCGGCGTCGATGCCGGCTAGGGTCTTACTCAGCTCGCCGTTGCGGGTGATGGCCCGGAAGCGCTCAGGCTTTAGGCTATCTAGGCTGATGTTGATTCGGGTGACTCCGGCGTCCTTCAGCGCCCTGGCGTAGCGTGCCAGCTGGGTGCCATTGGTGGTCAGCGTCAGGTCCTGGATGCCCGGCAGCGCGCCGAGTTGCTCGAACAGCCAGATGACGTTGCGCCGCACCAGCGGCTCGCCACCGGTGATCCGCAGCTTGGTCACGCCCAATTCACTAAAACAACGACCCAAACGGGCGATCTCCTCCAGCGTCAGCAACTGCTCGCGCGGCAGGAACTGCATGTCTTCGGACATGCAATAAACGCAGCGCAGGTTGCAGCGGTCGGTGACGGACAGACGCACGTAAGTGATGTGGCGACCGAAGCGGTCGATCAGCAGGTCTGGGTTGTCTTCGATCATTTGGCGCATGAATCGGTCTTCTTCGCGATTAGCTGGGGTAGAAAAACCGAGCAACACGACCCCCGCGCTGGCACCGGCCTGAGCCGTCGGCCCTTTTAGAATGCGTGCGATTGCACAGGTTACAACAGGCGGCGCCTGCGTTCAGAATTGCGCAGCCCTGGTGCCCGATTGGCACAAATGATCTAGATTCGTCCGTTACCCTTTCGGCGGCGACCAGACGGAAGCCAGACGGAAGCAAGACAGGCAAAAGCACCTTCTGCGCCAGCGGACTGGAGGAGACCAGCGGCAGCGAGTAACAGCGGAAAGACGGCGCCAATCGCCTGGTCCAGGGCAAGCTGCCCGACTGGGCGCGACGACGAGCGATAGACCTTGACCGTCGATCATGCGTACAATTATGAGTTCTGCTTCGTATTGACGCGGCATCGTCTGGTAACGTTGCGATGGCGGCTCAGAGTCCGCGGTCGGCACTTCCGGAGCTTTCTGATGCCTATCCCTTCCAAACTCATCTTTTTTCTCGCGATCCGGAGTCACCATGGCCGTTGAACAAACCCTGTCAATCATTAAGCCCAACGCCGTTGCGAAGAACGTGATCGGCCAAATCTGCGCACGCTTCGAAGACGCCGGTCTGCGGATCGTCGCGGCGCGGATGCTGCACCTGAGCCGCGAGCAGGGCTCCGCATTCTATGCCGAGCATCAGGACAAGGGCTTCTTTGACGAGCTGGTGGGCTTTATGACATCAGGTCCTTGCGTGGCCATGGTGCTTGAGGGCGACAACGCCATCGCCCGCAATCGGGAGATCATGGGCGCGACCAACCCGGCGGATGCCGCACCTGGCACACTGCGCGCCGACTTCGCGGATTCCTTCACCGAGAACGCGGTGCACGGTTCCGACGCCCCGGCGACGGCCGAGCGCGAGATCGGCTTCTTCTTCCCGGACGGCGTCTGCGCTCGTACCCACTAAACGGCAGTTTTTACCGCTGAGGCCACCGTCATGAACGCCGATCAGCGCATTGATCTACTGAATCTCGACCGCGCGGAGTGCGAGGCCCTAGTAGGCACCTGGGGCCTGAAGCCGTTCCACGGCCGCAACCTGTTCAAATGGATTCACAAGCACGCTGTGCTGGACTTCAACGCGATGACGGATCTGCCCAAGCAGCTGCGCGAACGGCTCGCCCAGGAGACCCGCATTGGGGTGCCGAACATGGTTGTCGAGGAGCCGTCCGCGGACGGCACCATCAAGTGGGCGCTCCAGTTCGACGACGGCCAACGCATTGAAACGGTGCTGATTCCCGAGGAACGACGCAGCACGCTATGCGTGTCGTCGCAAGTGGGATGCGCACTGGAATGTCGGTTCTGCGCAACGGCGCGGCAGGGCTTCAACCGCAACCTCAGCGCCGGCGAGATCATCGGCCAGGTCTGGCACGCGACCCACCGGCTCGGTCGCGCGCCAACCAATGTCGTCATGATGGGCATGGGCGAGCCGCTCGCGAACTTCGACGCCGTGGTCAAGGCCATGGACGTGATGCAGGACGATTTCGCCTATATGCTGGCCAAACAGCGCCTGACCTTGTCTACGTCCGGCATCGTGCCGAGGATACAGCGGCTGGCCGAGGTCAGCGATGTGTCGCTGGCGGTGTCTCTGCACGCGCCGGACAATGCGCTACGCGACCAACTCGTACCGATTAATCAAAAGTATCCCCTAGAACAGCTCATCCCGGCCTGCCGTGCCTTTTTGCGCGGCGACAAGCGTCGCCGCATCACCTGGGAATACGTGATGCTGGACGGCGTCAACGACAGCGACCGCCACGCCAAGGCCCTGATCCGGCTCTTGGAAGGCACGCCATCGAAGGTCAACCTCATTCCATTTAATCCGTTTCCCGGAAGCGGTTTCAACACCAGTCCACCGGAACGCATAGACGCCTTCCGTATGCGCCTGACACGCTCCGGACTCGTGACCACGACACGCAAGACACGGGGCGACCAGATCGCCGCGGCCTGCGGCCAACTGGTCGGCCGGGTGCGAGACCGCAGCCGGCGCCACATCTCCGTGCCGGTCAACAGTCTGGCACGGGCGCGATGAAATACTTGCTTGCCGCACTGGTCGCCTGCGTGCTGCTCAGCGCTTGCGGCGGCGGGGCGGCTAAGAAATCCAGCACCGACATCACCGCGAACGAGAGTCCGGGAGACCTGTACGTCAATATGGCCGCCGCCTACTATCAACGCGGCCAGATGAACGAGGCACTGGATCGTGCATTGCAAGGGATGGCTCAAGACAAAAGGAACCCGCGCGCTCACTACGTGCTCGGCATCATCTACCAGCGGCTTGGCAAGACCAAGGAGGCACGGCAATACTTCGCCGAGGCCGTGCGCATTGAGCCGAACAACCCGGACTTTCTTAACGCGCACGGCTCGATGCTCTGCCTGGAGCGCAAGTACGCGGAGGCCCTGGCGCAATTTGAGAAGGCTTTGGCAGACCCACTCTACCGCTCGCCTGAGGTGGCCCGAATGAACGCGGCGGATTGTGCCAGGCGCTCCAATCGCCGCGCGGAATCCGAACGCTATCTGCGTGAGGCGTTGTCGACCAACCCAAACTTCGCGCCCGCGCTGCTTGCCATGGCCAAGCTCAGCTTCGAGCGAGGCGCCTATCCGGACGCAAGACACTACATGGCACGCTATTCTCGCGTCGGCCAAACCACCCCTGAAGCCTTATTACTGGCATCACGCATTGAGGCACAACTCGGCAACAAAAAGGGCGCGAAGGCCCTCGCCGAAGCGCTGCAAGCACGATTCCCAGATGCACCGGAACTGATGCAACTCTGATGCAAGAGCAAACGCCATGAATGCGCCATTCACCGACGACCAAGACATTGGGTTTGACCGCGCATCGTCCCAAGCTAACAATGCCGCGATCGACAGTCCGGGGCGTGCGCTGCACGACGCCCGGCGAGCACGCAAGCTAGAGACCGTGCGCATCGCAAACGAGCTGCGCCTGTCTCCGGAAACCATTGATTCGCTGGAGCGAGACGACTTCGAGCATCTGCCCAGTGCCGTGTTTGTGGCCGGCTATATCCGCACCTATGCACGGCTGCTGGAATTGGACCCGGAACCACTGATAGCGAGATTTCGTGAACTGCACCCCGGGGCCGAGGCGCCGCCGCGCGTTGCATTGCGTGCGTCGCGCCCGACGCCAAAGCCGGGCTCGAGCGATAAGCGGATCTCGTTGACCCCGATCCTTCTGACCTTGGTACTCCTGGTTGCGATCGCCGCCGCCTCCTACCTTTGGTTCAGCGGCAATGGGTGGTTTAGCGGCAATGAGTGGATCAGCAACGACACTGAAGACCCGGCGTCGGCCAAAACGGCCCCCGATACAGCGCCGTTCTCGGCCTCGGTCGATCCCGCCCCGTATGAGCCCGACACCACCAATCTCGGGGAAGCAGAGTTCGAGAACGCCGGTCGCGCGGCTCCTGCATCGCCCAGCAACGAGCCAAAGGGCGAGGACAGCGTCTCAGTCATCACCGACACCTCGCCAAGCGATAGCCTGATGCCCGCGACCGATCAGGCCGATCCGACATCCCGACCGGCGCAGCTCCCGCGACCTGAGACCAGAGAACAGACCGCAGCCGACATGAATACCGGCGTCGAGCTGCTGCCCCCCGTGACCCAGGAGCAATCCGGCCCAGCAGACAGCGGCGCAGCGGGCGAAGTCTCTGAGACCGAGCCCCAAGCCGACGCGACTAGCATCAATACTCAGGTCACGGGAGAGGTCGTCGCGACCTTCAGTGGTCCTTGCTGGGTCGACATTCGCGACGCTGAAGGTCAAGTGCTGCTATTCGGCGAGATGGCCGCTGGCGACCGGCGCGTCCTCGACGGCGATCCGCCATACTCGCTCGTGCTGGGCAATGCCGCGGCGACCGAATTGACCGTTGGCGGAAAGCCCTTCGACCTGCGCACCATCGCCAAGGGCAATGTCGCGCGCTTCACGCTCGATCCCGCCGAATTCGACCCGGCCGAAGGCGAGCCATCGACGAACGGCGATTAAGCTCGCCACACAAATCGCCGAACACGTTGATCAACACAATGGCCAAGAAGATCCAGGCAATCCGCGGGATGCACGACATCCTGCCCGAGCATTCCCCGATCTGGCAGCACCTTGAGGACCAGGCACGCGCCGTCCTGGAGCGCTACGGTTACCGCGAGCTGCGCACCCCGCTGGTTGAGGTCACCGAGCTGTTTAAACGCTCCATTGGCGAGGTCACCGACATCGTCGAGAAGGAGATGTACAGCTTCGAGGACCGCGGCGGCGACACCTTGGCGCTGCGTCCCGAGGGCACTGCCAGCTGCGTGCGCGCCGCCATTGAGCATGGCCTGCTTGAGCAGCCCCAACGCATCTGGTACCGCGGCCCAATGTTTCGCCGTGAACGCCCGCAGCGCGGTCGCTATCGGCAGTTTCATCAGATTGGGGTTGAGGTATTCGGGCTCGACGGACCAGACATCGACCTCGAGGTCATCCTGCTCACCCGCGCCCTATGGCAAGCACTCGGACTCGGCAACCTGCGCCTGGAGATCAACAGCCTTGGCGATGCCAACGAACGCGCCCGCTACCGTGACAGGCTGGTGAGCTATTTTGAGGCCCATAGCGACCAGCTCGACGGCGACAGTCACAAGCGCCTCAGCACCAACCCGCTGCGTGTTCTGGACTCCAAGAATCCTAACATGCAGGCAATGATCGCTGGCGCACCGAGCCTGCTCGATCATCTCGGCGAGACCACTCGAACACACTTCGATAACCTTTGCGCCGGGCTCGATGCCGCTGGCATCCACTACCAAGTCAACCCGCGCCTTGTGCGCGGACTTGATTACTATAATCGCAGCGTCTTCGAGTGGATCACCGATGCCCTTGGCGCTCAGGGCACGGTCTGCGCTGGCGGCCGCTACGACGGCTTGGTGGCACAGCTCGGCGGTCGTCCAACACCGGCGGTCGGCTTCGCGATGGGGCTAGAGCGACTGATCGAACTCATCGACGTCGGCGGCATCAAGCCCCGTCTCGACGCCTACCTGGTCGCGGTCGGCGAGCGCGCCCAGGCCAGTGCCCTGCTACTGGCCGAGCAACTGCGCCAGCAAATGCCGGAGCTGCGACTGCTGTGCCACTGTGGCGGCGGCAGCTTCAAGAGCCAATTCAAGAAGGCCGACCGCAGCGGCGCACGGGTGGCGCTCGTGCTCGGGGATGACGAACTCGATCAAGGCACACTCGGCATCAAGCCCCTGCGCGACAAGGGCGAGCAGCAGAGGGTGACGCTGGACGCGCTGCCGCGGGCGCTGTCCGCCTACGCCAGCGCGGCCTTCGCGGGCATAGACAACAACTAAACTGATACAGATTCCAACGCTACCAGTACAACAGTAATTTCAACGAATCAGTCAACGAATCACTCAACGGAGCCTCCATGGCGGAATTGCAAACAGACGACGAAAAGGTCGAAGCCATCAAAAAATGGTGGAAGGCAAACGGCGTATCGGTCATCGCCGGCATCGCCATCGGCCTAGGCAGCGTATTCGGGTGGCGCGCATGGACCAATCATCAAGGCAGCCTGTCCCAACAGGCATCTCTGGCCTTCGAGCAACTGCTGGCAACCGCGGCGGCCGGCGCCAGCGAGTCAGCCGAGAAACAAGCCGAGATCCTGATCGGCGACTACGCGGGCACGCCCTACGCCATGTTTGCCGACCTAGCCGCGGCTCAGGTTCGCATCGAGACCGGAGACAATGCTGGTGCCGCCGCCGCGCTAGAGTCCGCGATCAAACGGGCGCCGGATCCAGGGCTCGCCAAGCTCGCCGCGCTGCGCCTCGCGCGGGTGCTGATCGCGAGCGGCGAACAGGCCAAGGCCGCCGAGGTGATCGACACCCATGACGACGAGGGTCCTTTTGCCGCCGAGTTTGCCGCGCTGCGCGGCGACATCAGCGCGGCCGCTGGCCAACTCAACGCGGCGCGCACCGCCTATCAAGAGGCCATCGACGGCGGCGCCGGCAATGCGCGGCTGCTTGAACTCAAGCTGCAAAACCTGCCCGACGGTGATGCGTCTTAATCAGCCCCAAGCCATGCGCCGCGTTATCAAGTTCGCCCTTCGTCTCGGCTTGATCGTCGCATTTGCCGGTCTGCTGCCGGGTTGTGCCGCCCTCTCCTGGTTGAGCAGTGAAAAGGACCCCAATCCTCCGACGGCAATCGACAAAAAGCTGCCGCAGCAGGTCAGCATCAACACACTGTGGAAGACCCGCATCGGCAAAGGCACCAACGAGCGTCAATTGCGTCTGGTACCCGCGGTCGCTGGCGGTCGGCTCTATGCGGCGGACCCGGGTGGCAAGATCCTTGCCCTGTCGCCGACTGACGGTCGCAGGCTGTGGGAACGCAAGACCAAGTTCCAGTTCAGCGGCGGGCCGGACGTGCAGGGCGACACCCTGGTGCTCGGTACCACCAACGGCAAGCTGCTGGCCCTGTCCACCAGCAACGGCAGCCAGCGTTGGCTCACCCAGCTCGACAGCGAGATCCTATCGATTCCGCGCATCGTTGACGACCTAGTCGTCGTCCACACCATCGACGACAGCGTCTACGCCATCAATCTCAACGACGGCACCGAGCGCTGGCGCTTCGCCTATCCCGCCCCTGTGCTGACCCTGCACGGCAGCAGCACGCCGGTGGCGGTCCGAGACGGCATCATCGTCGGATTCTCCGGCGGCAAGCTGGTGTTGCTCGAACCCGAACAGGGCGCCCCGCTCTGGGAGACCACGGTGACACCGCCGCGGGGCCGCAGCGAACTCGACCGCATCGCCGACATTGATGCCGATCCGGTAGTCGTCGGCGACATCGCCTATGTCGCCACCTACAACGGTGACCTGGCCGCCGTCGACATCGTCACCGGCGGCATCCTATGGCGTCGCGAGTTATCCGCCCACGCCGGGCTCAGCGCCGACGAGACCGCCTTATACGTGACCGATTCCGCGGACAATCTCTGGTCTGCCGATCCCAGCGACGGCGCCGGGCGTTGGCGTCAGGAAGGGCTCGCGCACCGGCGACTCACCGCCCCCGCACTACTCGGAGATCATCTGGCGGTCGGCGACTTGCAAGGCTATGTGCATGTGATCTCGCGCCAAGACGGGCGCTTGCTCGGCTACGAGCGCGTCGCCAAGGACCGCATCGGCCATCGGCCGGTGGTCGTCAACGGCGTCGCCTATGTCTACGCCAACGATGGCACCGTCTCCGCGCTGCGCGCCGGAGCTTCAGCCTACCGCGCAGTCCGTGTTCAGAATTAGACCGAGACAGGCCATGCCGCTCGAAAACCGGTATGCTGAGGCGCGCAACCAAACCGAGCCTATCCCCCGAAACCCCAAGGCCGACAAGCGCCACGAGAAACACCCATGCTCCCAGTCATCGCCCTGGTGGGCCGCCCGAACGTCGGAAAATCGACGCTGTTCAACCGACTCACGCGCACCCGCGACGCCCTTGTCGCAGACTTTCCGGGGCTGACCCGCGACCGCCAATACGGCGTCGGGCGACTGGGTCCGTGCCCCTATCTGATAGTCGACACCGGCGGAATCAGCGGCGGCGATGGTGTTGAGGTGCTGATGGAGCGTCAAGTGCGGCTCGCCATCGGTGAATCCGACCACCTGCTGTTCATGGTCGACGCGCACGACGGCGTGAGCCCGGCGGACATCGACATCGCCGCCGAACTGCGCCGCACCGGCAAGCCGCTGACGCTAGTCATCAACAAGATCGATCACCTGAGCCAGGACCTGGTCAGCGCCGAGTTTCACGAACTCGGCATCGGCGACCCTCACCCCATCGCCGCCACCCAGGGCCGCGGCCTGACCGCGCTGATTGAGCACGTGCTCGACCTGCTGCCGCCACGAGAAGCCGCCGAGAAAGTACCGGACGCCGACAAAGGCATTCAGATCGCGGTGGTTGGCCGGCCCAACGCTGGCAAATCCACGCTAATCAACCGCATCCTCGGCGAGGAGCGCGTGGTCGTGTTCGACAGCCCCGGCACCACGCGCGACAGCCTGTATATCCCGTTCAGCCTAGGCGAACGCCGATATACACTAATCGACACCGCTGGTGTCAGGCGTCGGGCAAAGATCAATGATGTCATTGAGAAATTCAGCGTTATCAAGACACTGCAGGCCATCGAAGCCTGCAACGTCGTGGTCTTGGTATTGGACGCCCATCAGGGCATCGGCGAGCAAGACGCCACCCTCGCCGGTCACGTGATCGAGAGCGGGCGCGCCTTAGTCATCGCGGTCAACAAATGGGACGGCCTCAATTCCGAGCAGCGCGCCAACATCAAGGAAGCCATCGCCCGCAAGCTGATGTTCTTAGACTTCGCGGCGACCCACTTCATCTCCGCACTACACGGTAGCGGCGTCGGACTGCTCCTCGACGAGGTCGACGCCGCCTACGCGAGCGCCACCCGCACCCTGCCGACCCCTGTACTGACCCGCCTGCTCGATGACGCGGTCCAAGAGCATTCACCACCGCTGGTGCATGGACACCGTATCAAGCTGCGCTATGCGCACCAGGGCGGACGCAATCCACCCATCATCGTCATCCACGGCAACCAGACCGCCGAGGTACCGGACACCTACCGTCGCTACCTCATCAATCGGTTTCGCAAGGCGTTCAAACTTCACGGCACCCCGATGCGCCTGGAGTTCAAGACCGGCACGAATCCTTATGCAGGCAAACGCAACAAATTGACCCCGCGGCAAGTCAAAAAGCGTCAAAGGCTGCGCAGTTTCGTGACGAAAAAGCGCCCATGAGCAAGACCGCCAAGTTAGTATCAATGCCGCGATTGAGCCGCGACTCATACCTGCTCGGCTGGCTCTCTGTACTCGCCGTCGCGCTCGCCCCCTGGGGGGGGTGCCCGCTTGCCGAAACGCCTAGGTACGCGGTGGCCGAACCCGCCATGCGCGCAATTACCTTGACTGGCTTCACACGTGCACGCGCGCATCTACCGCTGATTGCGGAGGTCTCAGGACGCATCAAAGCCGTTAACTATGATATCGGCGACACCATCGGCGAGGATGCCGTGTTCGCGCGCATCGACGACACCTTCCTAGGTCTTGAACTGGAACAGGTCAGCGTGCGACAGAGTCGGCTCCGCTCGCAGTTAGACTTCGATCAGCGCGAGGTCGATCGTTACAAGCAGCTTGCACGCCGGAACAATGCCGCCGCCTCCCAGCTCGACACCTATCAACAGGCGCTGTCCAACAATCGCCACAACCTACGCCGGGTTGAAGTCGAAAAACGGGTGCTGGAAGAACGCATTGCGCGCACCAATGTAACGGCTCCAAGCGGCTGGCAAGTCACCGAGCGCGCCGTCGAGCCGGGACAATGGGTCAATCAAGGAGAGCGTGTCGGGGAGGTCGCCGACTATCGGGTTTTGATCCTTCCCTTTGCGCTGACTCCGGAGCAACATTCGGCACTGACCGCCCTGGCGGAACAACCAAACGGCATCCAATTGGCACTGCCTGACCTAGGCCGCAGAGTAGCTGCATCGGTGCTGCGCACCAATCCAAGCTTCGATCCCGACACGCGCAAGATCGCGGTCGAACTCAAGCTCGATACACCACTCGAGTCCCAAAGAGGCGGGCTGCGCGCGGAACTGCGACTCCCAACGCCGGAGCGAAGCGGCGCCGTCTTACTGCCGCCAGCCGCCGTGCGCCAAAGCTACGACGAATACTGGGTCGATCCGATCGACGGCGATCCCATCCGCGTGGTCCTCCTCGGCCGCTATTCAGGGCCTACTGGAGACCTGCTGCGTGTCAGCGGGCGGGCGGTTAAACCGGGAGACCGTTTCCTGTTGCCCGAGACCATCGGGATCAATCCCTGAAGGATGAAGATCCCGGTCTGAGACTGGCGAACTAGCGAAAACTACCCTACGCTTCAGCAAATATGCTGTCGATTCAGCCCACTTTAGCTGGCCCTATGCACCGCGATGTGGCGTCGCCGATGGCGATACGCGTCTGCTTCTGGTAAGTTTCTCAAACGGCCAGCAAGCACAAAGTTATTGCGCAACGAGGAGCTGCCATGAATGATGACATTCGCGCGCTATTCAAGCGATACTTCGACATCCATTGTGACATTGAGAACAACCAACACCTCATGGAAGAGGCATTGAAGCTGCGCTATCAAGTTTATTGCGTTGAGCACGCGTACGAGGATGCGGACGCATTCCCAGACGAAAAGGAAGGAGACGCCTACGATACAAGATCGCTCCATGCGTTATTGATCCATAGGGAAACGCATCTCACCGCGGGCACGGTTCGCCTGATCCGCCCCGACGCACAACAACCGATGGGCTCATTGCCGATCGAACTCCTCTGCAAGGAAAAAACCCTTTTCGACGAGCAGGTGTTGCCACGCTCCAGCTTGGCGGAGGTTTCGCGATTTGCCGTCTCGAAGGCGTTCCGACGCCGTCTTGAGGACGCCCCGACGCCGACGGGCGTCGGTCCGAAATGGCGCGAACAGGGCGATCTAGCGGAAAAGCGCCGGGTACCACACCTTTCGCTCGGACTCGTCCAAGCCATGGTCTGTCTAAGCGCAAAGAACGGGTTGACCCATTGGGTCGCGGAGATGGAACCCGCGCTCTTGAGAATGTACGGCAAGCTTGGGGTACATTGGATCAAGCTCGGCCCTACCATCGAATTCCGCGGTAAACGCCAGCCCTGCTACACCGTTTTGGACGAAATGCTGGTTCGTACCAAACAAGAGCGCCCGGAGATTTGGGACCTCATCACCGACGGGGGGCGATGCCTACCTCCGAATATCTACACGGACGCCGTGCCAGCGACGGCGAGCTGAAGCCACTTAGTAGACGCTAAAGGTGGCTGCCCACCGCGACTGGATGCCGGCCTCGTGTTGCTTCTCTTCGTCCCGAAGGAATTCGAACAGCTCCTTCAACGGCCCCGCCGCCGCTTGCTCCGCCAAATAGCGGTAGTGCTCGAAGGCGATCCGCTCCATGCCTTCTGCATAATTGAGGATGTCATCCTCCGCTGCCCCGCTAGGCAACTCTGGAATAGCGGTGTACGCATCAAAGCGCTCTTGCGTCGGGGGAGTCAATACACGCTGCGCTCGAACCCGTGCAAGGTCGGCATCGGTTGACAGCCCCCGAAGCAAGTCTAAGTGCTTGAGCTCCTCCGCGGCCAGTTCCAAGACCAGCGGCATCGCCTCCGGATGCGCCTGCTGAGCGAAGTCTTGATAAAAGTCGTGCGCATGTTGCTCAAACGCCATCGCCCTAAGCAAAGCATCGTCAATCGACATGCTCAGCGACATGGGATTGAGTGAGTCGGACCTGGCCTCTAGGGACATGTTGTACCTCCTGAGCTAGGCCGATGATAAACGCTTGCAGGCGCCGATTGATTGCTCATGATTCAGTTCTTCTGGCGACAACGATCTTCGGACGACAATGGCTTTGTCCTCCGAGGGGCTATGCGCCAAGAGCCCAAAGCCGAACTTTCACAAGAGTCCTAAATTGTGACCCTAGGCGTCAAGAGTCAAGCTCGGCGCTGATAAAATAGATGAGGTCGCCATGTCACTTCAACCGCTGCAAGCACCTGCCTTGTGAAGACGACCCTAGAACGGTTGAAACGCCCGAGCGGGAAGGCTTTAGTAGACCAAAAACAAGGCCGCACAGCAATTCTTAACGTCCCCCCCATGCCGCTCTTTGTCGTCTCTAAGCCTAAGGAAGAGTTCGTGCAGGTCGCCCGTGGACACCAGACGCGCCATGGTGGAGTAGAAGTCGTAGTCGAGGTGCTCGCGGACCTCCGCATAGGTTAAGACATCATCCTCAATCGACTCCGGCAGAAGCTCCGGCAGACTGACGGAACGGCGAAAACGTTGCGCCGAAAGCCAAATCGCGCCAGCATGATCCAGTCGCTGCTCAAGTTCAGAGCAAGCGGCCCGGCGTTGCAATAGCTCGAAGTGCGCCTTGGCATCCACCGCGAGCTGCCGCAGCAGCGGCCTGACTTGAGAGTCCATCCGCTGTGCAAAATGACCGTACAGCGAGGATGCCGATTGCTCGAAGTCCATTGCGATGATCAACGCATCGCCCAAGGTCGTCATTGGCAGGTATCCGAGCTCCGATGCTGATGTTCCGCTCTGTTCCATGTTTGATCTCCCGAACCGTGAGGGTGCCGCCCTCGTCTCCATTGCATTGTCTCGAAGTCGAACGCCCCGCGGAGATGATACGCCACGGCGCGCTCGCCGATCCTCCGGCAACGGCATGAAGAGGAAGACCAGCAGACGCGGGCCGCCGGTCAGTTGGCTTGAGAAAGGACTCTGCTTTGATGATAGGACAGAGTCGAGGTTCGGTTCGCGACCAACGTCACGGTATCGGAAGGCAACACGCAATCCGCGGGCGGAGTCGTCCGCACACCCGAACGACTTGGGACCTCGGGAATGAAGCCTGAGTCACTATGCAAGAACGACCTTGACGGCGCAGGAACCGGCACAATGGCCGTGCCAATCCAAGCAACCACTATTGAAACTCGGTGGCGAACCGCTCCTTACGAAGAGACCGCGGCGCGGGTCCGGGGCTGATGATGGACATGGGGCAGCGCAAGCCCTGCAACCGAAAACGGATAGACCTTCGCAACCTCAATGGGGGATGGGTGTGGTTGACTAATAAATTCCGTGTATGGAATAAATGCCTTGGCGTAATCAAGCATGCGCGCAAAGCCTGGTAAGTTTTGCTGCATTCCCGCTTGTGCCTCGTCAACCTGATAGCGCTGAGGTATGCGCAAGCCCCGATGCTCCACCGGCTCGCCGACGACCACCAGAGGGATGCCGAAGCGGCTCAACATCCGTGTCAGCGCCCGATTGATAATAAAGTAGCAATAGCCGATCGCGTTGTCCTTGCCCCAGGCAAAACTGGCACGTAGAAGCCGCTGCAGGACCTCGTTCTCCACTTGGCGGAAAAAGACCGCCGATTCCACCCCCTCAGCCTCGCCATCCTGCGCTACCTGTCCGAACTTGAAGCCAGCCTCGGTCTTGCGATACTTCGCCAAGATACATAGCCGTGAAAATTCAACCGCGGAGCGTCGGCCGATATCCACTCCAACGAGCTCAGACCCACAGATGGTCTCGCAAGGCAGCGGCTGATGCGCTGCGGAAACCAGGCGCATCCCACCAATCCACTCGCGCTCAAGTCGATCCCAAATAATAAAATGTACAGCATGCGCGTCGTGCTCATCGCGCTCCATTTCATCGGGGAATCGGTCAGGCTCTTCGAACCTGGCCTCCTCACAGAAAACCCGATAGCGAACGCGAAAGTGGATCTTCCGGGCAGCCGGAGTATCCGCCAGAACGGTTTCGAACCGGTTGATAATCATAGTGAACTCTCTTGTGTGGTGGTGAGATGAACCGAGGATGACTGTCCGACATAGCGAATCAGAAGCGTACGGAGCCAAATGCGGTGCGACCTACGTCCGATTCATGACCGTCTCGTTGACGACGCTCTGACTCGGTTTATCCGGTTATCCATTACACAAGAGCGGCTGTGGAAACTCCGTGTCTTTCGCGCTCCCCCTGTTATCAAATCTCGCCCGCATCCAGCAGACGTGTTTTGGTCGGCGTCTCTAAGGATCGCGACCGCCCATTTCGATCGCCCAACCGCGGCCTAACGCGCCACGTGGGCTTTGCCATCGACTGAGCACAATCTCTCAACGCAGCGGTTCGGAACCAACGTCAACATGCCTTAGAATGGCCCTTATGCGCGAGCAAGCGGAGCGCATCCGCCAGCATGCCCGACGGTGCATGCGCTTCGCTCAGCCACCCAGCCTACTCCGTGTTATTATTGTTACTGAATTAACCCTAACATTTGTTTGGCTAATGGAGCCAAGACACCTCTCCGGCAGTAGCTCGGAGGTTGTCTGTCAACGACCGCTGCGATTTGGAAATCCTTGCGATTCCGTGCCGTAGATACAGGTAGGATGGATGTTTGGGTTGTTGCTCTAAATTTTAGCGACAAGGCTTATTGCGCCAACTTGCAAGCTGGCGCACGACCCAAAAAGCGCTTAGAAACTGATGCAACTGGCATAGCGAACGCAACGCCGACGGAAGTCTAGCGGCAAATCCGAGCCTTGTCCAGGGTAATGCTGCGCTCCGAAAAAACAAGTAACGTGATCGCGGCGTTCTGAGGCAATGTCCGTCAACTATCATATCCTCTCGATTGACTGCACGCCCGCCCTTGGTAGTCGGCTGGCGACTAAGCATCGATCATTGTCCGGGCCACCAGCTACGCGCGGACTCTGCGTAGTCAGGGCTTCCAGCCCTAATCGTATTAGGTCAAGATGGCGTGACTATGCACGCGTTTGGCTGAAACGGCCAGAACCCTCGCCTAAGGCGTTTTCTGCCCGAGCCGGGAACGGTGCTTCTCAAGATTCTCATTCAGCAACCCGAGTACCTCGGTCGCTACAGCGATAATCGCTTTCGGGCCAAAACCGGCAATCGCCAACTCGCGGTAGAAGTTCTTCGCGACCAACTTGGCAAGTTTCGCCGGATCTGGGCTGATGGCGCCGCCACCGAGACCATTTTCGCGCTCGTCCAGTAGTTTGGACATCTGGAGTAAGCGCGACTCAGACAACTTTTGTAACTGAAATACGTGGATCGATTGCCCAACGAACGCGGAATAGACCTTTAACAGATCTAAGTCTTCCTGCGCGAAGGGTCGCGGCTCAACCGGCTGGCTAACATTGATCACCCCGATCAATTGGCCCGCCACATCAATGGGCGCGCACATCAGACTGGCACCGCCGCCAGGCCCCTGACGCGCCAATGCCGAAACCTCGGAGTGATCGACATCGTTGATCAACAGTGCTTGGTGTGTGCGAACAACGCGACCGGCAATACTCGATTCCAAATCGACCGGGGCCTCGTAGGCCTCCGCCGGTAGATTTCCAAAGTGCGAACAGACGCGGAGCTGAACGGGGTCGCCGTCGTCCGTTGCGCTGAGCAGCATCACGGAGCAGCGCTGCGCACCGAGCGACCGCGCCGCCGAGGCAGCCAGGTCCTGGAGCCCCTCTTCCAACGTTTGACGCTGCTCCAGCAGACCCGGCAGGTCCGTCAACTGCGCGATAAACAGGGATTCCATAAGTACGCCTCCGGCTTGCTGATGTTGGTAGAAAGCGTATCGTGATTGTGCCGCTGAGAACAGCAAAGAATAGGAGACACCAGCGTCAACATCGCCGACTGAGATAGACTTCGGATCAACGGCAGCGCCCTTGTTCGACAGAACCGACCGCACACAGCCATACCTTAATCCCCTTCGACGCATCAACGCCGAGCAAATTGCGATGGAATCCGTCGTCCGCTTCACGCTACGCCAACAGGTCTTGTTCAACCTGATCTTCGTTCTGCTGATGTTAGTCGGCATTTTCGCGACTATGGATCTCCCCGTCGAGCGCTATCCGCACATCAATTTCGGCCGGGTCATCATCACCACCTTCTACCCTGGGGCGTCACCGCGCGACGTCGAGGCGCTGATCACGGTGGAATTGGAGCAAGCCATAGAGGGACTAGAAGATGTGGAGTACGTGCGTGCCACGTCCCGGCGCGAGCAATCCCAGATCACGGTCAAGTTCCGCGACGACACCGACTACGACAAGCTCTACGACGAACTGCGCTTTCGCATCCTCGGCGCACTAGACGAGCTGCCGCCGGAAGTCGAGCCGCCGGTCTTCCAGGTGATCGATACCTCTGCTTGGCTGCCGGTGGTCTCGATCAACCTGATCGGCGAACGCTCCAACCGTGCGCTGACGCTGCTCGCGGAGACGCTGCAGCTCTCCCTCTCGCGCATCCCAGGCGTCGACGAAGCGGCCATCGTTGGCGAGTTGACGCGCGAGTTTCAGGTTGCGCTCGATCCGACCAAGCTGGCTGCCAACGGGGTCACTTTCGAGGACGTGGCCCAGGTGCTCCAAGAAGCGAACTTGATCATCCCGGCCGGTGATTACGCAGATGCGTCCGGGGAATTCGTCGTCCAGGTCGACGAGCGCTTTCGCGACCGCTCCCAAGTGGTCTCCACCATCGTCAGGCGCGACGCAGACGGCTCGTTCATCTCCGTCGCGGATCTGATTGCATCAGCAACGCTTACCTATCGCAAGCCTCATGTCGTCACCTCCGTCAACGGCCTCGATACAGTCGCGATCCGACTGTCCAAGAGCGTCGACAGCAATGCACTGGAGATCATGCGTCAAGCGAAGGAGATCATCGCAGAAGCCTTGCCCGCGCTCACCGCGGAAGGGATCGAGGTGGTGCTCACCCAGGATTCCACGTCCGACATCAAGGAGTCCATCGCCACCCTCGGCTGGAACATGGTCCTTGGCATTGCGCTGGTGGGCCTGGTCCTCTGGTACTTCATTGGGGCTCGCAATGCTGGCATCGTCACGATCGGCATACCCTTCTCGTTTCTGGTCACCATGATCATCATGTGGTTCACCGGCAACTCCCTGAACGAAATTACCTTGTTCTCGTTCGTTCTGGTCTCCGGCATCGTCGTCGACGACGCCATCGTCGTCACGGAAAACATCTATCGCCATCTACAGGACGGAAAGCCACTGCCGGAAGCCATCGTCACGGGCACGGCCGAGGTCATGCTGCCGGTGATCTCGGCAACGGCGACCACCGCGGCGGCGTTCCTCCCAATGCTGATGATGAGCGGCTCCACCGGCGAGTTCTTTGCGCTGGTGCCGAAGGCCGTCACCTTCGCGATCATCGCTTCGCTTCTGGAGTGCTTGTTCATCCTGCCACTGCATTACGCGGATTTCGGTCCGCGCGCCAACGGTACCGAGATGCAACCGGAACGCGAGGAACCCGTGATACGGCTACTACGGCGGCTGACCCATGCCGTTGTGAGCTGGACTCTGCGCTTTCGCTGGCTAAGCCTGGCGACCGTATTCACAGCATTTGCCGCCGCCGTCGCCGTGCTCGGGCTGTCCGTTGCCGGCATCGCACCGCTGATCCGCGTGCAATTTTTTCCCGATGACTACAATCTCTACTACGTCTTCGTCGAAGCCCCAGCCAATACCCCCATCGAGAAAGTCGACGAACGGATACGCACGATTTCCCGGGCACTCATTGCCGATGGACCGGGCTATGCTCGCTCGGCGGAGGGTAATGCCGGCTACGTGCTCGACGAAAACGACGAGCGCGAGACAGGCCACCATCTCGGCAACATCATGGTCACGCTTCCAGAACAGGACAAGCGGGCATTCGCAGACCCGGTCGCGCACCTCGAAAAGCTAAGGCTAAGGCTAATCGAACAGTTTCAAACCGATGGATTTCAAATCAGCACGCGCGCGCGCAAAGATGGCCCACAGTCAGGCAAAGACGTCGACATCAGAATCGTCGGTCATGACGAACAGGCGGTCGCAGGGCTCGCCGACGCGCTGTCCCGAGCGCTCGCGCACGACCCCAAACTAGCTGGCAAACTGGTTGATTTTGATGACGGTCAGCCCGCTCCGGCACGCGTCTATCGACTGCAGGTCAACGAACCCCGCGCCCGCGAACTCGGCCTCAGCAAGGGCGATGCGGCCAGACTCGCCGCGGCCGTGCTGGACGGGCGCTACATTGGCAAATATCGATCCAACGACGCCGAGGTCGATCTGAAGATCGGCATTGACCCCAGGTCTATCGACTCACCAGAGAAGGCACTCGAGATCCCGATCGTCGAGCATCCTGCTGGGCCGGTCCTGCTCGGCGACATCATCCAGCCAGTGCCGGAGTCGGCACCGAGCTCGCTCGCCCGCTACCTTGGTCAGCGCACCCGCAGCATCACCGCGAACATCGCCCCCGGTGCGAACATCTCGCCAGCGATGGTGGCGGCTTGGGCCCGCAGCATGTATCGCGATCTGCGTCCCGACTATCCGGGCGCAACCTTGATCTTCGGCGGTGAATTCGAAGACACGCAGCGCTCGTTCGAGAGCCTGCTGCGCGCCTTCGCATTGGCCGTGCTTGTCATCTACTTGATCCTGGCGGCTCAGTTCAAGTCCTACATGCTGCCACTTCTGGTTCTCTCGGCCGTGATGTTCTCGCTCATCGGCGTCGTGTTCGGCACGCTCGTCAGCCAAACACTCTTTACGGTCAACAGCTTCGTGGCGGTGGTCGGCTTGACCGGCGTGGTCGTGAACGACTCGTTGGTACTCATCGACTTCATCAACCGCGGCTATCGCATGGGGTTGAGTCGCGCCGACGCGATCCGACGCGGGCTCGACATGCGCTTGCGACCGATACTGCTGACCACCATCACAACCACGCTGGGTCTGCTGCCGATGGCCCTTGGAATCCCGAGTTATTCTCTGGTCTGGGGTTCCATGGCCTCGACCTTCGTGACCGGACTCGCCACAGCGACCTTGTTGATCCTAGTCGTCATCCCGGCAGCCTGGGATCTGATCGCAGCATCGCAGGAACATCGCGCCGCCAAGCAATGGCCCTCACCGGCTGACTAGGACGTCGGTTGATCGGGCATGCGCATCGACAGCCAGCCAACGACCTACTGACACGGCCGTATTTCCACGCAGGAGGGACGTGAAAAAGATTCGGTAAAACAGGTTCATCCAAAGCGCAAACGCGCTGCAGGCATCAGCGGCGGACACCAGCCAACGCCTAGAGAAGACGCGCACCTTAGCCCACAGGTGTCAGTATTTTTTACACTCTTTTTATTTTTTTTATATCAATAGGTTAAAAGACCTTAACGTGACGATTCGGCGTCAAACAGCCTCTTACCGCGAGCAATCCGGCAAATTAGTGTCAGGATTTTTTACATCGCTGCCACCGTTCGCCGCCTAAACCCAAAGCGCACCGCGACTCAGCCTATTTTTTTTTATTTTGCACAATTACTTAAAAACATAAGAAGCTAACTGGCCCGATACATGCTTATACGTTCTTGAACAAAGTGCATGGGCGGAGCTGGGGCCCCAAGCACGCCCGGGCAACGGGCCGATAGCCGGACTCAGCACCAAGAAGCTCTTGACGACGTTGCGACCTGACAGGCAACGTCATGCCGATATATCCTCTTAGCAACCTGACTTAGGGTCAGAAAATCCAACGCAATCCTTGACGAGGGAAATTGATCATGAAACTTCAGCATTCTATCTCCGCCTTCGCGCTCGCTACGGCGTCCGCAGGGGTCGCTGCCGTCACGTTTACTGGTCCAACCGAGACCATCTCTGACATCGGCATCTTTGATTGGGCACCCACCTCCTTCCTCGCTGACGACGGCAACCAAGCAATTGCCGACTACATCAACGACGCAGCCCCAACCCCAACACCAAAGCCATTCGATGTCTACAGCCACGGTCAGCTGGCGGCCTTCCAGGACACCGGCGGAGGGACGATCAGTTCGGGCATCGGCTCCACGTACGAGGTCACCTTTGTTCTGGGGTTTGCGGAGGCGGTCATCGACGTTGACCTTGGCGCTGTTACCAACGACACAAAATTCGGCTTCGGCCCATCTGGCAAGCAACTGGGGCCGTTCACCGAGGCCGACCGTAAAATGACCGATGGCACCACGCCAAACTACTTCCGGATGTACTACGACGAAAGCCCAGACGCGAATTCCTTGGCAGGCACTGGGTTCAGCGACGGTACGCTGATCGCATCTGGCCAAATCGCGCCCGTGAGCACGTTCATTGCAGGATTTGACGTCGAGGTGAACACTACCGACAATCTCGGCAGCACCACGCCTGGGTCCAATGCGGCGGGGTGGCCCTTCGGTGGCACGCCCACGGAAACCGTGATCGGCAACGGCAACACAACAACCCTTGATCTCATCGTGGCCCCACTCTTCGTCGACACCAGCTTCTTCAACGGGCAGACCCTGACGTCATTCCTTATGACTGGTATCGCGCAGATCACGCCGTTTACAACCACTGATCCGTCTTTGACGTTCGAGGACTCCACTGGCGCCTCAATCGATGCCAAGACCGATGTCGCCGGAGTCCCCCTCGGCGGAGCTCATATCAACGGTGGCTTGGATACGTCAGGACCGGTCACAGCACCCAATCCCAGCTTTATGGCGCAGGTCGACGCGGCGTCGCCGATCTCGACGGCCGCCGTACCCGCCCCGGCCAGCCTCGCCCTAATCGGTATCGGGCTCGCCGGACTTGGTGCAGCGCGTCGTCCACGCCGTCGCTGAGGCAGGAGTACCCTCGCCACAACATGCGCTGTTGTGACAAGCGTCCACCACGGGGTCGAAAGACCCCGTTTTCAGTCGTGGGCGACTGACATCTCGTCGCTTTTCCTCGCCACCGTCGGCACGCTGGAGTTGCTCGGTACCGACGGTGCATAGGCGTTCGCGGCATCATGGCCTCAACGGCGGTCTCCATTCAAACACCGTCGCCTAAAGACTACCGCCGGGTGATCATAAGGTTCTGGCGCAGGCGTTCAATCGCGAGAATCAAGCACGCCGCGTTATCTAGCTGCAGCCCCGATCTCAGCAGGAATCACCAACAATGACGCAGGAAAATGATCACAGCTACCGCATCGAACCGGCAAACCCCCGAGTCGACGCAAACCGTCGCTTGGTCGAGTACGAGATTCGGCCTGGCAACACCGTCACCTTCATTTCGCCGGTGGACCTCACTCGGATCAACCAACGTCGCGCCGCCGCACAACAGTCGGGGGAACAGCGACCGTCATACACCGCCTTTATCGCCAAGGCCATCGCCGTCGCATTACGTGAGTATCCGTACGCCAATCGGCGGGTCTGCTGGCGACCACTTGGCTACCGATTGCAGCGGTTTGGCCACTGTGATGTTGCCGTCGCCGCGGAGCGCACGATCGAAGGCGCCGAGTCCGTGGCATTCGTTGACGTGCTGCGCAATGTCGATCGGCTATCGCTTGATCGCATCACGGATTGGCTTGCGCGGCTAGCAAGTAGCGATGAGAGCAACAATGACCAGTGGCGCGACTTTAATCGCGTGACGCAATTGCCCTGGTTCGTCTCCTTACCGTTGCTTCGTTTACCACACATTTTTCCAAGCCTTTGGGTCAAATGGCGTGGTGCAGCTGCGTTAATCAGTTCCCCAGCTAAATATGGGGTACACAGCCTAGTCGGCACTTGGCCATGGCCGCTCGGTTTCTCCTTTGGCTATATCTCTAAACGCCCCATTGTCGATGACAATGACGAAGTTGTCGTCAAGACCTGTTGCGACCTCGTGCTGAACTTCGATCGCCGAGTCATGGCGGGCGCCCCGGCCGCTAAGTTCTTTCACCGCATCGTCGAATTACTTGAGGCCGCGGATTCCGAACTGGACAGGACTGCCGACCAAACCTGAAGCCTGTCCCCTGCGCGCTGGGTGAGGCGCCGTAGGACACCAATCCAGCCTTTCAGTTACAAACATGCACAGAGGCGGTGATACGTGCATTGTCCCTACCCTAGCACGCAACCACTATCGCAAAGGCCTTCTCAAGCCCCCTGCGAGCGGGGATCAGTGTCAACTGGCTTGCATGATCGAGGTGAACGGACCCGGATCACGATGGGTGACTGGAGAGCATCTCGTCGACGATTGGCGGAAACAACATAGCCGCCGAATAGGCGGCAAGATGCGCCTGCGCCTCCCGTGCGCGTCGATGGAGTACCGCATCGCCTAGCATGCTCGACACCACACTGGCCAAATCATTCGCCCGGAGCCTGTCGCTGCGCAGCCATTTTCCGACTCCAGCCCGGGCCAAGCTCGCCGCATTCAGATACTGATCAAGATTTGACGGCAGCCCCAACACCGGCTTACCCGCCGCGAGGGCCTGCTGGGTCGCAGGGCTTCCACCATTGCAGATCACCAGATCGGCCCGCTTGACAGCGTCGGCTCCCGGCAAGAAGTCGGCAACGTAGACTCCCCTTTTCTTCAATTCAGTCGGGATCGATACCCGACCGGCCGTTGCAACCATGGCAAGAGCACCCAGCCCCACGACGCCCTTCAGCACCTCCACCAATTTGTCCGCGGCACCGGAACTACCTAGTGTCACGTAGATGAGCGGCACGCCAATTTTCACGTCGTCCCACCAGCGAGGAAGAGCCGTGCCTGGCGACCAAAGCAGCGGACCAATCGGCCGATGATTACTTGGCAGCGATACGGTCCTTACGTAGCCGGGCACATCGGCATAGAGCGTAAGATCAGCGTCGGTATACACCCGACGCAGATCCCTGCCGAGCGACGGCAAGCCAAAGCGCTTCCGGACTCGGTTCAGCGGCCCGCAGTGCAACGCAAATGCCATCGGACGCACAAGCGAAAACACCATCTGCGCGGCAGCTATGCCCACGAGTCGGGTCAACGGTAGATCGGGTACTGGATAGCGCTGCTGAGCGTACGGACTCCAATAGAGATTGCTGATCGCCACATAAGGAAGGTTGCACAACCTCGCGCTGACGGACAGCGATAGCCGAAAATCCCCGATGATGAGATCGGGTTTGACTCGTTCAATCAGAGCAAGATCATCCTTCACATAGCGCATCAAGGTGGCGTCGTCGTAAAGGGGCTTTCCGGCAGCTAGGGCCTTGATAAATTGATCACTGCCGATCGTATAAAGGCCTTCGCGATGCTCTGGCAGTTGCGTAAAGAGTTCATCATATCGATCGTCCGCAGCAAGAATAACGTCGTAGAGGTCCATTCGCAGCATTCTGCCGAGAACAATTGGCCGAACCGCGTGCGCGAGCGTCACGGTTTCGGCGACGAACAGCACGCGAGGTTTCATCTAGGATGATCCGAGAGCGGAGAGGATGTTGCTTGACCGCCTGCGTGAAGACGCTCAAGCAGTCCGTTGGCGACCTCCCTCTCGCTGAACTCAACGTCCGACGTCAGAAGCTCAGACAGTATCGCCTTCGCGTCATCGACGCGTCCGACGCGCTCCATGGCGACCGCCAGATGAAAACGATACGACGGAATAAGCGGGGCTGCAGTTACTGCCTGATCCAGCTCGGCAGCGGCCAAGGCCGGTTGTCCAAGCTGGAGTTGGATCAGCCCAAGTGTATTTCGCAGAGCGGGACTATCGGGAAACTTGTCGACGCCAGTTTGGGCATAGGACAGAGCCGCGTCCGGGTCATCGCGCATCAATGCGAGTGCGAGATTGTTATAGATCATGGCGTCCGGGTCATCGCGCATCAATGCGAGTGCGAGATTGTTATAGATCATGGCATCCGCGGCATTTTGGTCTACCAGCACGCGGTATTGCGTGACCGCGAGCTCGGACTTGCCCAACACGTTCGCAGCATTGGCTAGATTACGGCGCATAACGGCATCGTCTGGATTGAGCTCCAACCAATTCTGCATCACCGTCAAGGCCCCCTCAGGCTGCCCGACAGCGATTGCCGCCATCGCCAATTGCGTCACCGTCTCCGTACGTGGGGCAAGTTGGACGGCCGCCGAATACCGCGCGACGGCGAGCTTCGCCTGTTTCCGCTTAACAGCCACAGCGCCTTGGAGTTGCACAGCATCGACATCGGCGGGCCTCACGGCCACAAGTTCATCAGCCAACCTGGCAGCAAGGTCGACATCGCCGTTGTCGAGGGCCATGCGGGCGATGACCAGCTTCGCTCCCCTGTGGGAAGGATTGACGCGTAACAACTCTTGCAACTGTACCTGAGCCGCCCCGTCTTGAGCGTCGGCCGCGTACAGCTTAGCTAGTTGGAACATGGCCTCGGCGTCCGCGGGGGTCAAATAGAGCTGGTTCCGGAGACTCCTTTGCGCTGCTTTGATCTCGCCGACGGCGAACTGCGCAGCCGCGAGTTCCTGCCAAAGTAGGGGAGCATCTTTGTATTTTTCGGTCATCGGCCGCAGCAGCTTGACGGCGTCGGCACCTCTCCCTTGAACCCGGTAGAACTGAGCAAGCCCAATGCGAGGCTGCAATGCCTCCGGGTTATCTTCGATCAGTTGACTGAGGATCTGTTGCGCCTCGTCGCTCTTACCTTGACGCTCGGCAATTCTGGCCAAGGCTAAGCCGGCTCTCAGTTGGCCCGGGTCGGCATTGCGGACACTCTCATAGTAGCTCCGGGCCTTGCCCAGGTCACCGCCCTTGAGCGCTAGTGCAGCCAAACTGCTTGCGGAGCGAAAGTCGGCTGGATTGATATCCAACGCGCGCTGGAATAGGGTGGCCGCATCTTCCTCATTCCCCATAAGCAGCGCCACTCGTCCCTTGACAGACAGCAGGATCGCATTCTCGGGCATGCGTTCCAGTAGTTCATCAACGCGCCGCAAGGCATCATCGAGTTGATTGTTCTTTACTAGCGCGACAACAAGGGCGAGCTGAACCTCCAAGTTGTCGCTATCGTCCTTCGCGGCATCCTCCAAGCGTGAAAGCGCTTGCGACAAACGGCTCGGCACGAACGCGAGGTCGAGTTTCAGAAACTCAAAACCGCCGGCCGGCTGTTCATCAAGCGCCATTCGCAGCAGCTGTGAGGATCGCGAGCCGGGCGCTTGCCAAAGAGTCAGATTCTCCGCCAGATCAAGGGCCTGCTGATCGTTGGGAGCGATCATCAACAAACGCTCGATGGTCTTCTGCGCATCCTGAGACTCGTTCAGACCCAGTTGCACCGCCGCAAGGGCGGTCAGCGCGATCAGATTAGACGGGCGTTGGCTCAAGAATCGGGATAGATACTCTAATGCTTGCTCAAGAGATCCTAAGGATGCCGCCGTGAGACCGGCATACAACTCCGCCGGCAAATACCCTCCCTCCTTTGCAATCGAAGCAGCGAAAGCCTCCGATGCCCGCTGGTCTCGACCCTCCTTCAGCGCGATCAACCCATCGAGATAATGCGCCGCCGGACTACCCCGCAAGGCAACACGAGCCTCTGCGGCATCATCGCGGGCGGCGTCGAGATCGTTGGCCGCGATACGAACCAACGCGCGGCCAAACAGATCATGTCCATTGTTATAACGGAGCGAAATGGCCTTGTCGTAGGCCCTCTCAGCAGCGTCCAGATTGCCTTGGTAGCGCTCAAGGTCACCCATGTAGCTCCAGCCTGCGGCAAATTCGGGATCGATTCCCAATGCGCTATTCAGCGCCGAGCGCATTTCCTCATAGTCCGCACGGCTTGCAGCCAGCATGGCATCGCCCAAGAACACGTCCGCAATCGAAGCGTTCGCCTGACGTGCCAGTGCGTACATTCGCTCCGCCTTGTCCAAATCGCCCCGCAGATAGAAAGCATGTCCATACAGCGCCATGAGTTCGGCAGCCTTAGAGTCATCGTCACCGACGATCTGCCTGATAGAAAGCACCGTCGCATCCGGCGCAGACTCGGTCAATGCACCCGTGTCCCCACGATATAGCCGAGATCGAACCTGCTCTTCAATGACCTCATTCAACTCGACCACACCTGAATCAATGGCCCGTTGATATTCCTTTTCCGCGGCCTGCCACTCCGCGAGCTTGAAATAAATGCGCCCGAGTTTCAGCCTTAACTCAGGCTGATCCGGGTCTTTCTGCAACGCGACCTTGTAGCGAAGCGCCGCGGCCCTGAGGTCGCCCCGCAATTTAAGGTCTTCAATGCTTCCGTTTGTTGCTGCCGTGGCGTCGTCACCGACTGAAGCCTGTTCGTCCTCAACCCGCGCATGGACTTCGGACGAAGGGACCTGCAAAGCGAGAAAAGCGCCGACAACGGCAAAATAAATAATTAGTTTATCCACATGTAAAATCTCAGGTTTTGACTCCAAATCTAACAGATGCGGCTCCAAGTAGCCGGGCTCGGTGATGATGATCACTACACGCCCGCCTTCGTGTACCACGCAGTAGACTGCCCCTTAATTTTAGGCGAGTCAATTTCAGCTGCAGAAGCTATTCCTTAACGGATGACTTCGTCGACAATAGAGGCAATGCCAGACGAAGTGAGCGCGCCACCGCTGGCGCTCCGTAACCGACCCGACCGGCGAACACCGCCCGCGTAACGTTCGCCTCGCCGACCACCGCATTCAGGTTTGCGGCAAGCCTTGTTGCCTCATCAAGTGCAGCTTGATCATCAGTGAAGGGCGTGCCTTTACGCGCATACTCGGCAAAGATGATCGGCGTTTGCTCGGGCTGGAACTGGATGTCATTGACCGCGCAGGCGAGCCAAAGCCGCTGTACCGCGCGACCGGCGGCAATGTGACCAGCGACATCGTCGGGCTTTCGGTCGGCCACCAAAAAAAAGTGCGCGGCGCAGCCCAAACCGGGCAACAGGTCCATTTGCAGTCGCGGCAACCAGGTGCCAGCGAACCAGCGATTCAG